>JAABUO010000056.1_pt1 | contig 323974 bp, 287 predicted proteins | sample 5559291 | NCBI WGS metagenome assembly JAABUO01 (sample SAMN10711878, study PRJNA513372) | rock metagenome | isolation source: Antarctica rocks | place: Antarctica: Victoria Land, Finger Mt sud | reverse complement strand
GGAGGGAAGGGGGGGGGAAGTGGGTACCGGAAGGTGCGTGTGCCGTTTAGGGTGTCTTCGTTGCCTTTTTTGCGGAGGGCGGGACCGAAGCCTAGGTTGTCTGTCTGGGGAGGTGAGGTTGGAGGGAGGGGGTGGGGGTAGGGGTGGGGAGTACCATCCAGTCATTTGCTGAGGGGTGGTCAGTAAGCTGGAAGATGAGCTAGGGGAGGGAGGCTTACTGTCTTGGAGGGTGATTGTGCCGTCGAAGTCGGTGAAGAAGATGCATTTGGGCTTGTCTTTGAGGGTCTCTGGGAAAGGCATGATGGCGGCGTCGAGGAGGTCGTTCTGCAGCAATGTAGGGCAGGATGCTTGCCGTCAACTAAGGGAGTAAAGGAAATGCGAAATGTAGTACAGAAGGGGTTTGAAATGGCGGCATGCCGTGGTTTTGTTGAAGCGCATATTCAGAAATCTCTCTTGGTGGGGGAAGGGTCTGCGAGGTCGGAGCACGTCTTTTTCCGGCCACCATCTCCGCCGAGTGGGTGGAAGAAACCCACATGGTCGAGATACTCACCATCTTCAAAACCTATAGCGATAGTATCAATCGTCAATCCTTGGAGGTGAGGACTGACCTGCTTCAGCTGATCAAGCTCGATACGTGTAAAAAGCCTGCCTGGTTTTCCCACGGTTGTCGCCATATGCCACTCCATATTGGTCCGTGAACCATAGACTGTGTCCTACAGAAAGCACATATCAAGAAAATCTTTGCTCATATTGCTTCGATGGGGTATCATACGCTCACTTTACCTCGCCGACAAACATAATACCGCCTACCAATTCCACGTCCGACTGCTCGCCGAGAAGACCGGCGGTTTCCACTGCAACCTCTCCGGGTCTATCCTCCTCTTCCCCTTAACCTTCTCCTTCTCCCTCTGCTTCTCCCTTGCCCCCAGTACCGCATTCGTAAGCACGATAACATGCTGTCCTTTCTATCCCGATCGTCAGCACATCCATTTCCTATCCCTTTCCCCTGCCTTCCTTTCTATTCCAGAGACACTTGATTGAACGGGAGGGAACATACCGAATACCGCAACATATTCATATTCTGCAACGTATGCAGCACATCCACCGTCGTCATCGCGCTCAACGCCCCTATATCTTCCACACTGACCTCCCCTGCCCTTCCCTCCTCCGTCAACACATCCACCACCGTCTCTGCCCAATATGCGCGATAGCCCAAGAGCCCTAGATCCGAAAGCGGCTTCTCTGGACTGCCGAGCCTGCCTTCGCGTTTACTGAGCTCGTAGCTGAATGCAATCAACAGCTTGCCGAAGCCCTTCCTCTGATACTGCGGCAGGGTCAAAATGCAGGCGACGTTGTACCCTTCGGCGGATTCTTTCTCTTTGCTGAAGTAGCCTACGAGGTGGCACCCCGACGCGTCGCGCGTCGTCATGCAGTAGAAGAGGAAGGGGTCGACGTCGTAATACAGTGTCTTGTGGTCCAGGAAGAGCTTAGACAGCAGACACAGATTCCTACACCACCGCCTCTGTCTCCGCCCGTCGATCTCGAAGAAACTCACGTAGTCATCTCGATAGATCTCGTTTCCAGGCGGATGGAGCAGCGTGCACTTGGCTCTATGCCTCTCGAATTCCCTGAGCGTGGGTGCGTAGCTGAGACAAAATTCACAGATGTACACGATATCCGCGTCGGTGAAGGTAGAAGGGTAAGGCGAGAAGTACCATGGCTCCATTTCAAACGCCCCCATCTGGATTTTTGATAAGTTGCGCACGCGGGATATCTCCGTCTGATTCTGCGTCATCGACCCGCCCGTCCGCAGTTTCTCGATCTCCTCCTCCCTTGAAAACGGTTGCGTGTGGTCCGGCCCTGCGGCCTTCGCAGCAGCTGCCGCATCCTGGACGTCGTTTAGCTCGATATCCGAGTCCTCGCCCTGCGGCGTGCCAGCGACTATCTCCGGCGCAAGAACAGAGATCGAGCCATCTGAGCCCGGGTGGTTCTCTTTCCCGCCAACAAGAGATGGGCGTGCAGGTCGAGCGGCGTTGCCAGTGACGTTGCCGAGTTCGGGGGTTTCGGAGGGTTTGCGACTCGTGGTTGCAGTGCGAGGTCGTTTCTGGCCGGCGGCTGATTTGGGTAAGGTCGCTGACTTGGGGGCGGGAGGGTTGGCTTTCTGGGATTTTTTTGGCGGAGCTTCAGGAGCAGGCCATTCGACTTCTTGGGTCAGGTCCAGGCGGGTGGCGGGGATCCATTCTGGTTAGAATATTAGGGGATCAATGAAGGAAAAAGGGTCCGGATATACGCACCATCGAGCCGTTTGTTGAACTCTTCGTAATGGACGCTAAGATAACGTTAAGAACTCGATACGGGGAACGTTGTAGGAGCAGTACTAGTAGTTTGGCTGCCCCTTGCGGCTCTGTATTGACAATATTTCTGCTTTTCTTTTCTCGCCATCCTATATCACTAGTCAGAGTCGTACCCTGGAGGACGGTAAGGAGGAGAGTGCGGCGACTGGACGTTCGATATAGAAGAACATGATAAGAACATCACGATAGATGAAACAATGAAAGGGATGTGGGAAAAGGTAGAAAGCCGTCCTGCAAAATGAGAGGAAGAGACATAACATCAAAGAGCATAGCAGAACATCTCATAGAAAGTTTTTACACATCGAAAATACACGCCGCAAAGCCCCTTAGAAGAGCAGCTTACCTTCTCCACGAAAGCCTTCACACCAATACTACAGTCAATGTCAGCGAATTCATGTCCCGTAGATGATAACGCGATAGCAATGACTGCCGATTTGGATACCTACCTCAAGGTGTTGATGGTCGCAAAGCCTTTCTCAACCGCCGGATCGGGGGTGTTGGTGCGGTCTTGCGACGTTTCTCGGGGCGCCATTTTTGCGCCCGTGGGGATGGCTTTATCGCTTCAGTTCGCTCTTTTTGGCGAATGATTCGTCAAGATCGATGGGTCGTGATGAGCACGGGAGTTGCAAGATGATTACAGTTTCGAAAGTGATGGAATGGATATCGATGGGCGATGGCTAGTTGTGAGTCTTTGTGGTGATAGTTGGCTTACTTTTAGGGGGGGCGAAAGCAGCCGCGAGCTTAACTGGAGCCGCCGACGCAGGCATCCATTTTTAATGTCTACTTTAGACAATCAATGTCTGTGTATCATTTTTCAAGAGGGATAACATTACGTTTTCAAATCTCTTGGGAACTAAATATATATGTAAGTAATTGGGCATAACTTCTCCTGTGGTTGTTGTATCCAGATCCAAATCCACCAATCCCTTTCATTTCCTACTACGATTCTTCCTCTTACTATAGCCACGCCTAAAGGATTCATCGCACACGCGATGTCCTAGAAGAGGGTCAATCGTCTGACTCTGACTGTCGATTGGTGAAGTCCGAGCTGTATCGCCGATGATACTGGGAAACGGACACTTCCGGTAGCTGGGTTCCGAAAGTACTCATACTAAATTCACCTCGAGGAAGAGCCTAAGGACCTGTCCTGGAAGATTGGAGCGTCTGTCCTAGGCTTCTGCATGGAAGCGCAACCTAATGCTTTGAGATAAGTAGACCTACTTTATGTGAGACTAAGTTCGGATTCTTGGTCTCCCGCTTCTTCGAGTGGCCCTCTGTGCTGAAAGTTTCAAGGCAAAAAGTAGATCTAGGAATATCAACGCCACGATCTGTCGCGAAGAGAGGGCGTCGTTTAGGATTGCTGGAAGCTGGATTCTTGTTGACTTCTTGCCCGTTTGCGGGTACTTTCTGGATCACTGTCAGCGAGCGGTAGGATGAATTGATTTGTTTAATCTCATCCGTTATACGCTAAAAGCGTTTATAGGATCTCGTACTGCTTCTATTTGTGTGGAAACGTTATAGATACGTTATGAAAGCTGGGAAATCCTCAGCTGTAACTCGCTAAACCAAACACCCTGATCCATCTCTTGAGGGGAAGACACCGGTCTGCCAGGATTACAGTGAGAGACGTGTTGACGCTGTGTGTTTGCGCCCGCGGACTCCCCTTGGAATTGAGGAAGAATAGAGTCCATTGACCTTGGCAGCCACAAGGGGCTGGGCGAGGATAGGAGATAGTGAAAGTGGAAAAAACCATGTTAAGTTCTCGTTCTTCGCTGATGTAGAACTAGAGTTGAATTCAAAGCTAACTAGTCGACAGCCATCACAGCTGGAAAACAACCCCAGTCTTGCGGTGATTACAGCTGGTGGTGCTCACTGACACTGACAGAGAGCTTAGCTTGTTGTTCACGATCAGAAGATCAAAGGAAACTCGATCGAATTTAACTGTGATTGATGTTACGCTGGAAGCTGGATGATATTCCCGCCCGTTCAAGGCAAGCTACCGCTCTTCAACTCTACGGTCCTTGGACATCAGCCAGCTAACGTACGAAATCCTCCAACGAAATCAAACGAGCCGCCGTAGAGTGAGCTACATGGAATAAAGGAGATTGAGATCGGAATCAACAGTTAATAGTAGCAATGCCATAGCCATCGTAGTACCTTGACATTTCGCATGTGCGAATAAGCTGACCACCATCGCTTCAGGCTCGTATTAGATCTTACAGTAAGGTGCAGGTCCTCCCGTGTGCTTTGCGCATACGGGGTAGGACAGGTGCTTCAAGATGTGGGTTGAAGTGGGGAAACGTTTCTCGAATTCTTGGATGGCTGCCCGAAGCTGTTGTAAAGACTGCAGCTGATACTGATCGGACTTCGCTCAGACTGAAAGAGAGGAGCTACTCCTGACCGTGTGAAGCTAACATAGCCTGACAAAGGCGCTAAGCAATGGATGGTACATGAGGTATGAATGCAACCATGGTGACAGTGTATGCTTAGATAAAATCCCGCGGTATGTGCAACGACACGGCAAGAACCGGAAAATGTTGGGCGATGAGTCGTCGTAAGTCTAGTATTCTTCTTTGAGCCTAGACTCGAGTCAGAGTCTGTGGTGTCGAGTCACCAGTGATCACCGTGGATCCGAGTTTCGGGAATTCACAAATGCGAGTTTTATGGGGTGTCGCCACCGAGTGGTCAATAATCCAGCCATTATTGCAGTTTTAGATCCAGACATCGGTAAATTAGTCTCCGAGATTGTCCGATACTAGTTGTTCTCTATGACAGGCTTTCGAGTGGGGCAGACCCCTCAAATGGTCCCGGCTGTTGCAGCACGAGGGAGCAGTGGTTCCTGAAGCCTGATGGAGCATATCACTGCTAGGTGAGCTTATGCCGCTCCTTTAGGTTGACAATGGCCGATACTTTGCGTACGTCCCCTCCAAGCAATCTTTGACGACTATCGGCCTGCAAGACCTCAGTCCAGACTATATGCAGTGTTCTCCTGAGTCAGTCCATACAGCGTCTTAGATAATGGTTACGAGACTCGCCAGAGCAGCGTCAAAACTTACACCAACACTTGGCACGTATGTGAAACGGCCCAGTAGTTGTGTGAAAGGTGATCATCTGGAAGAAAGCGGGATGGCAAGGCCGGGAGAAAGCGAATTACTTGCCTTGATTACACGCTTAGATCCGCTGATACTGATTGAGATGGTAGGATTCTGAAACAGTATCGGGCAATGGCAATGGGGCCACCTACCTGGCTGCCATTGGGCCATACGTGGCAGAGGGTAAAAGTTGAATTAGTTAGATGCATTAGTGAGGTCCTTCAGGCAGTGCAAGCTGGTAGAAAGGTAGGTGTTCAGCAGCCGGTAGAAGGTAGGTGTTCAGCCCAGTCGAGAGCTGCGAGAGAACAATCAAAATCGATGGAGTAATACCCACAGTACTGGGATTCGGGCGGGGGCCAGGCTTTCGCATTCAGCCACGGGAGATCAGGTGCAGGCAGCACGTTCCAGCTCGGGCCTTCCGAAGTTCCGAGCACAGATGCAGAACATGTGTGGATGCTACGTAGCTGTGATTCGACGAATGTGGTAATTTTGACGTCCATCAATGTCTGGATCGAGTATGCCGAGGGGGCGAGACTTTGGTGAAGCTGATCGTAATCCAGCCGAGGAAACTGGATCTACCGTGTAGCCGTCCAAAAAGTGGGGGGAAACACCAGAGTGATCTGCAGTTTCAGGATTGTGAGGGGTCCATCGAGGTACGAGTGCGAGGTATACCAATGTCTACACCCATGGCTTCACCCGTGACCCAAGCTCCTGGGTCGATCAAGGTACGAATACCGATACCTGTGATGGAAGTCGATCAAACGAACTTGACTTGCTGGTGTGCGACTCAGCATCTTGGTGGAATGGTCTATTGAGTCGAAGCCCACGGTTAGAGCGTCAAATAGGGTTCGGGAAGGCTAGCAGTTATATCCCTGGATTGAAGTGAGCACCGTGCACCGCTTATCACCCGCCTTAGTCGAGTGGCTACCTTACCTTACACTTCTGTCTCGATACCCTTCCCGTGCGGCTTGTGAGGGAACTAAATGCTTGTGTCGACGGGACGCATGCTGGTGCAGTGAGAACCAAGAATCAAGAACCATAGCTTTTCCTTGCCCGTTGCCATCTCCTTTCGCCTTTCGAAGAGCCGAGAGGCTGATGCCTTCGTTTAGATAGTACTTTAGATATCCATGTCTGCACGCACGTTTCCCTCCCGCGACCCACATGCGAGTGAGACCGACGGCTTCACACGTGGAGTAGGCTTGGCGCAAATCGTGCATCAGAAGCTGAAACGCAGTCAGATCATTGGTGCCGTTGTGGGAATAACCTCTAACGGCATAGTGGATACAAGCCATACTTGTAACTTGTAAGTGGATGCACGCGTGCTTCCCGCTTTTGCCACCAACAGTTTGGAGACCCGTCGCTGGCTTCGGACTAGCCCAGAGCACCGTCGTCGAGGCTGCATGGACAGTGCTCAAGTGTCTGTGTACCCCCATGATCTCTTTACTGCAAACGGTGTTATTGCAAACGGTGTCATTGATGATTATGATCGAGAACCATCTGACTCATACTCTGTTCTAACGTCTAGCGATATATCCAACAGTTTCGAAGCTACTCGGATTGGCTAACGAGTACCTGAATTGCGAAACCCTTAGATGGGTGCTTTCGTCCAATCGATTTGACATGATGGATGATCCACGGACCTGGTGACGTTGCGTGAAGTCCCCTGAAGCGGTTATCGGAGCAGAGGATCCTGCGCAGGCAGCAGTCCTTCGAATATGATTGAGCCTTCCGTCGCCACGATACGCACGTGATCGAAGCCTTTCCCTGCTCTGTGCTGATAGGATGTGACAGACGTGGTGTCCTTGTCCGCACACCCTCCCAGAGTCTCTTCCCTGCTTTTCTACTAGTCCTACCAGTTTGGGACGCTCATCTTGCGCATTAAGGGCAACCATTGCGATTGGAGGGAAAGCGTGCTTTGTTTTGCTGAGATTGAAAATGTTGATTGGCTAACCTGGTCCAAGAGTGCAGGAACCGGCGAGGTGCAAGCATGGTGCTTGTTTAGAAGCCAGAGAAAAAGACGTGGTGCTTGAGCTGCTCCATCCTTCAAGCAGTCAACCCCGCATGCGGTTGTGGTTCGAAGAGAGTCGGGCAACTGCTAGCGATGTAAGTTGCCTTCTTCTGGCAATCCTGGTGGCTTTCAGGAACACTAACTGTGCAAGTGGATGTTTTAGCCTCGTGATCGAGGAGTTTCAACTTCCACCGTCATCATGGCTTGGCAGAGACTACCACCATACTTTACTCCAGCCACCGACGGGAAAGCCCGTTCTCACCGGAAGGCTGCAGCACGGGAGACAAGTGGTGGGAAACCGCAAAGTCGCAATTTGAAGCCTTCGCGTACTAGTATTTGGCCCGACGAAGGCAAGTGCTGGGAAGATTGGCTCGGACATGCCTACCGCGAGGGGGAGTCCTAAAGTATGATAAGCGCATCTTCGTGTTGGAGATGCCAGTCAATGGTCATCTGACGAGAAGATCATGTACGATTACAAGCTAGACAAGCCGTTCAAAGCGTGGGCGATCGAATTTCGGTACAGAGTATGGCGAATCGGCGAGTGCGCCCTCTGCCTTGACCCATCGAACCGGTCGAAGAGCAGTTTGAGATAGGTTTGAGGCAATCGCAGGCAGCGACATAACGTCCATTGTCGCTGTGGAGAACGTCCCGACCAACCGAATCGACTCTCTCCGCAGGCACCAGATTCTTCCTGCTTCGCTGCACAGCCTCGACACCACCTTTATGGGACCCCTCGACCAACGACAGATATAAACGACAGCTTTCCCGTGCGCCTCAGATCTTGGAAGCAGTGGAGACTTCTGAACGGTCTCGCACGCGAGGTGAAATTTGGCCATCAATGTCTAAGCCTACCTTGTTTTAGAAGTACTAGATGTAATAGATGTAAAAATCCAGTGGCATTGACCGGCATAGCATCCTCCACTTTGCCCTTTCTAGGTGTAGTGATGAAAGCGTGCATGAGCTGACATGCCGGATGGAACGTGCGTTGTCCATCTGTTCTTCCGCGCATTACGCATGCCTCCGGAAAGTGGCAGCTAATGTTATTCAGCCTCAGGGTTTCAGGCGATTGTCCATTGGCTCAGCGTGCACGTGAAAAGGTGTGAGGGTGTCGAAGAACAAGGGAAGCTGCTCTGTAAGCGCCCAGCCCATGTCGATGCCCGGGAAATCAATGGCACTCGGCGACACCCTCCTTGCAACCTCTAATCCGATTCAACTTCAGGCGATAGATCTAATGTGTCACTGTCAGGAGCAGTAGTTGTGTTTCAGCTGTACGATAGGTACTGCAGATACCGTAAAGATGATAGTTGATTATTTGTCTGTGTATGGTACGGATGGATGTCTACCCTCGAGCAAAGCAGACAATAGATGTACAGCCCCCAAAGTTATAGCTGACCATGCGTCGTCTGAGGAACATGAAAGGAAATGAAGAATAAGGCGACCAAAGTAAATGCAACGATGGCTGACGTAAGCTCGACCACCCGTGAAAACCTGCATCGACCGTGAAAACCATGAAACATGACACAGCCTCTCAGTCCCAGAATCCCATTCCTAAGAATCCCATTCCTAATAGCCCGACTCCGTTTTCGCACCTGGCTCTGCGAGATCCTGCAAGCATCGGCAGAAGGAGCCGAAAGTCCCATGTTCCATGTCGCCCAGACCCGGTCCCTGAATCCTACGCAAAACCATAGAAAGTTTATTCTGTCATGAGGCGTACGCTGGAGCCATTATCGTCGGACTGCAGCCAAAATGGGCCCGGCTGTATGGTACGAAATTTGTTGACGCTGCTGGATGCGGTGGTGCCATTGGTCCTAGCCGCGGTCCTCCAAGACTGTGGCGTGCTGGGTAATGGGTGAAAGACAATCGAGCAGGTGCTGCACCTGGACCTTCGCTGAGTCCAACTTCGAGTCGCTTGGGGCATCCGTCTTCGGTATGTCTTCGCAGCGTGTCTCTCCGCGCAAAACGGTTGCCGCACAGAGGACATCGGTGGTTCCGCGCCTTGAGATGAACCTGAGGCCTAGTTAGTACTTAGACTATGTCATCAAAGATTCAAACTTACGCTATCGTAATGCCTATCAAGATCGGTTTTCCGCTGGAACTTTTTCGTGCACTGCGTGCTCCCAGCCATGGCCGTACATGGATGTGGGTATTTCCGCTCCGGATTGTGGGTTTCCATGTGCGATTTGTAGTTGTAACTCCTCTTGAAGAGCTTGCCACACACTCCGCACTCGTGCGTGGCTTCCTCGGGAGTGGTTCGTTGACGCTTCTTCTTGGCACGCCCAACACTCGGCAGGACTGGTCCGCCATCATAGGTAGCACGACGCCCGCTTCCGGTGGTGTGAAGATCAATTGGATAGCCAGGAGCTTGCGGCCTCGGCCAGTCTGCGGCTTGCGTACGGTATAGATCCTCCCCTGGTGCACTGACTGGCGAAACACCGGTCGAGTATGGAGGTAGCCCTTGTGTGGTCAAGGATCGTTGAAGTACTTGCTCGTTCCCTGGTGAGGGGTACCAGTCACTTGCTTCTTCAACCTTGACCCTCGGCGTATACATCGTGTCTGAGTCTTGATGATATGATGATTCGGAGGACGAGTACGATGAAGAGATTGACGATCGGTGAGAGGGCATGTTTATGCTTGGCGGAGTCTGGCAAAAGACCAGACCAGGTGCTTCAGGAGATTGTGTCGAGAACATGCCTGTATTGGAATGCGCCGAATATCCCGAGAAGGGGTCGAAAGCTGCTGTAAAGATGTCCGGAGGTTGGGACGACTGCGGAAAATCTTGCTCCATCATTGACTGTTGCTGCCAGCTCTCTGATGGTTGAGGTGAAGGTGGTAAATTGTGAACGGTGCTTTGCTGCGGCAATGAGCAGCCGAAAAGCCCTAAACCGTGGTTCTGAACGCCCTGATCGGCTTGTGGTGTCAACGGATACTGCGACGGGAAAGAATGCTTCGATTGCTGCTCGTATGGTGATATCGGTGATCGCATAGACTGTGGGGTGAGACTCATCATGGCTCGCGTGACAATGGACAGTGCGCCGTGTGAACGATGCGCCCAGGTGGAGGATGGGACGAGCCGACAGATGAGGGTCTAGCAGATGTTGGTGGTGAGGGAGATCTTATACGGAGCGTGACATTTGTCAGAGGGCTGACGGGTAGGGAGCTGTTGGAACGTGGCTGTAGGCAACGGATGAGGATCGGGAAGGGTAAGGTAGGATGAACAGGTTATATAAGAGTTGGTAAGGAGGCTAGGCGGGCGGTGACAACCGTGGGGGAACGCGATAGCAATAATGTTTATGAGGACAGTAGCGACAGGATCGAGAAAGACTATTGCGCTACTTTCTCGTCGAGCTGGTTAGGCTATGTGCGAACAGTTGTAGTAGAAGTAGTATTGAATCCGAGTCAAGCCCGATGCGGCACCGACAGCCATTTTATTAGCAGCTTAGGCAGGGTCATATGAACTTATGAAGGCAAAGAACGACAAGCAGCCCTCTGGGGGTGATTGTGAAGCTACTCCTACCTTAGACTGGTAGGAAATATACCGTGGTACGAACATCCTTGTTGCATGCGCCAACCTCCGCCCCAAGCTACCTGCAGCACGCACCGCAGCCAGCAGACTAGCAGTCTTCTCCAGGTCCACGCTAGCACGCTTCCCACCGTTCGAGGTACCCGACATGGAGCGGCGTCCCCCATGTATTGCGCTACTCTTTTAGCACCGTTTCGCTTGCTGAGACGTGACAACCATGCGAGCGCCCTCGTCTTACCCCCTCCACCCAGCTGTGCGGAAATAAAAAGGAACCAAGGCGCAGTCGGTAGCAGAGAAGTAGCAGGCGAGTACTCCGTACATCGGCGACACTCTGTCTTTCATGCCGACACCATAAGCAATGCTTTTCTCAATAGAACCATTGGATGCGATCGTTTTAAGTCGCGCAGCCTCGGGCAAACGCGCCCGAGGGTAGATTGCTACCGACAGAAGTAGGGTCCTGGGACGCTGTAAAGTGACTCCGTTGTGGGACCATCCATGGGCATGGACAAGCTGAATTCGGGATCATCCATAGCTCCGCCTGCAATAGTTCCCTGGTTGTCCATATGCAAGACAAAAAGTTAATGGATGCCGATCGCAAACGTGCACATGCTTGAAACGTGGGGAGATGTTGATGATAAGGCCGAGAGGCACTAACCCGCTAAAGGGAAGGCTCGCTTCTGCTGAACAAAAGGGATTGCCAGGCTCGCAATTCTGAAACACGCTTCACAATTCGCCTCCTTTGCTGCCACACTGTACACAGCATCGTGCCGGCAAAAGAAGCCCGGCTTTGCGAACACGTCGATCACGTCTGCCCGTCTTCTGGTTTCGCTAGCCGCCGTGTCAGCTCCTCTACTTGTGCACCCAGCTTCTCTATCATCGACTCCTGCGTCCGTAATCGGTCGACCAACGTTTCCTGCATGCTTAGCTTCTCAATCATCGTCTTCAACTGTCTGATCTCGCCCACGTAATCACTGCTATCCGCATGACTAGTCCGACTTTCATACGCTGCTCGCTTCATTGGGAGAGATGCTTCCGACCTGGTTCTCGCTTTCGAGAGTCGCGATGCCTCAGGGGTTGGATTGTTACGACCTGCTATCAGTGGACGTCTATACGATCGCGATCTTGCTGCAAGCAGATCCTGTTCGTCATTACCTAAATTGAAACGTTGCTTGAGAGCTTCGAAGGCGTATATCGCGGCTACATAAGGCCAGTGTGTCGCTTTCAAGAGGACGATACGTGCATGGCGCAGTTCGATACCCGACACGAACAGCCTCAGCGGCCGAAAGAGGGCCAACGCTATTAGATTCTGGCGAACGATCTATTAGCACAGGGTCCTCGGGTCTGTTCATTAACGTAGCCCAATCTTTGACACGACTTAAACAGTCCGGAGACCGTCAAGATAGTAGTATCTGCTTCGACGCCATCAAGGAAAGCCGCTACTCACCAAGGGAGGGAAATAGTAAGTTAAGCGCCTTGAGGCGGAAGCCTGCATCTTGTTTCAGCCCACCTTGGTCTTCGAATGTCTGGGAAGGATTGACCTCAAGAACGAAAACCGAGTATCTGAAACCTGGTAAACACATGCTTCACCGGCCGCTGCGCGTGAAGGATGGCTGTACTTACTGAAATAGATATTCTTCTCGAGCGTGATCCATGACCTATCAGAATTTAATAATAATTCTTCCGGAAAACCCTTTCCAATCTCAAGAGTGTACCCCCAAGCACAGCCATAAAACAGTGCCAGATGGGAATGGGAGTCTTGTTACCGCTACTAAGAAAAGAAATCGCGCACCTTGGTCAGACTATTGGATAGGATGGCGATAAGTGAGGTCAGAAGCAGTATGTTCGTCAGGACGACAAAGCAAAGCATTAGCTAGGCAGAATCGTGAGCATGCTGTTCAACGTGACTGCGTTCGTATGCACGCCGGGGCGCCAAGCGTACCGTCGGGCCTAGTGTAGGTGAGATCTAAGCCATGGTCCAATCAGTGCCTCTTTTTGCCACAATACAGGGTTTGGCGGTTAGCTCGACTCTCGCCTGCGCCAACTTACTTGAGAAGCGATGTCCTGCCCGCCGCCAAAAGGGATCCAAATCAGTACTTGTTCCATAAATCCCTCAATCGCGCTGCATCGTGTGGCTTGGCTTACAAAACCCAGATAGCTTGACCTAAACCAGTCGTCACATTAGCCACCGAACCATGATACATCTGTGGCTTGCCCAAGCCTCACACACCCAAAGAACACATTGATCATAGTCCACCAGATTTCCCTTGCTTGGAACTTGTCCCGAGCCAACATCGTAAATGTAGTCAGAAAGCCTGGCATGATGGTAAGTCCTGATCATACCCGGCACACATTCCACTATACCGAAGAAGAGAATGACGACTATCCCAAGGAATTTGATGAAGTCCTTCGTCTGGTGCGAAAGTCGCAATCAGCATTGAGGCCATCTTATATCACGGAGAGAGTGGGCTGACCATTTCTTTCAAGCAGGGTATCTGGAGCTGCACTTCAGTATGGACGGGCTAGAGATACGCTGCGGAACATGTGCGTACCAGGGTCCCAAAGAAGGGTATCAGACTTAGAAGTGCGCATATTCGTGGTACGAGGAACAGCGCTTCCAGCGACAATATGTCGAACGATATGTCGATGATATGATCGCTGTCCTTGGACAAGCCAACGATTCCTATGATGCAGTGGCATCGAACTTTAGCCAAAGATTACTGTCGCAACTAGAAAACAACGCTTCACATACTTGAGATGAAGAAGGCAATGCCGATGGCAATAACTATTATATCCCACAAACTCCAGAAGTCGGCTGCGTAGAAGAGTGTTCCGGCATCCTTGAATTCGCCAAACTCGTCGCAAGCAAACGCCGCTATCCATTATGTATAGCAGGACTTCAGTAGCAGTGATTTTCCGTGGATTTCGCTCTACCAAGACGGCGTAATAGAGGACTAGAAAGATAGCGAAGAAGAGGGACTCAAAGGCTTTCTGGTACTTGGGGACTCGTAGTCTGCAAAAAGGATCGGCTCTCCTGCAAATACATTAGCCTCTTCTTGAGTAGTGTCTGGCACCCCACAGCTGCTGCATTGACCACTCAGAAGATACTCAATCCGGTCGTATGGCAATACTGTACAATCTTCTGCCGACCAGTAGATGGATGATTCACATCTGGCGGAAAACCCGAATTAGGCAGCTGTGTTGCCCGCAGCTCGACCCCATGAAGTAATATATATTCCAAGGTTGGAGTTAAGATACCCGCCACTGCTCAGGCATAGCGATGTACATACCGTTTGTTGTATATCTGGGCTTGCTTCTTGGTGCTGACGCTCAAAGTATCCCAGAAGACAATGTTCCCAGACCAGATGTCATCTACAATTTTCTGAACAACCCTCTGGCTAAGAAACTTCTTAGCATCCGCTATTGCCGCTATCTCCAAGGTGTTCAGACCAACAAAGGAGACAGTAGGGTCCTCGTTTGCGAAGTCTAGCGTATGCGCATGATGGTGATGTTCAAATTGGCGTAGACCAGGGCGCTTGGAAACTCCAATTTGGTTTCGTAGAAGAGGAGAGTGCTCGCCTATGTCGCCATCCTTGGCCTTCGGACGAGCAAGGCCAGACTCACCAACATCATTCGACTCCGAAGATTCAGAATGTAGACCATTGGGTCCCGGCAGCTCGTGCAGCAGATAGTCAATGGCTTCCTTCTCCGACAGGTGGGTCAAGAACCTCCAAGCAACAATCTCACATGCATGACCACGAGTCTCCCATATTCCACGGTCATCGTTCTCAATATTTGCGAAGTGCCATTTAAGTATCCTACTGATGCTTAGTCCTATGCTAAAAACATTCGAGTACAACAAGCACCAACAGCAGAGCTGAGACAACTTCCAGATGATGACAAGTATCAGAGAGCGCATTGATGAGAGGTCTCAATATGTGCCCCACAGAGGCGGTCCTAAGCTGTTCGAATGTATGTGGAGCTTGGATGACATCAATGAGATAGGTCGAGAGATCGTTACAAAGTATTATGAGAGACTCGTCATCCTCGATGGCGGGCGGAGGGGGGAGCCAGTCTGATTGACCAGTCCGTGGGCCTTCTGATGAAGGAGTTTGAGGCATATACATAGGTGTAGGCATTGTTGTCTAGAGAATCGCAAGCCAAAATCTGCAGGCGTTCTACCTGCCCCAACACTGCACCAAAAGCACAGATTTTCACGGAGAGAACAGCCATAGGGAACACAACGATCTGGCCTTGCATGAAACAAAACTTCTGAAGCCAAATGCTTGGCATCTGATTAGATTAAATAAAGGATTTTCTGAAGATCCACGCCGGCAAGCAGGGCCGAGAGATCGACCGATAGGCGCATGTCCTTCATAATCTTGACACATGTGATGGTTTCACTCGAAGGAAACAGCATTCAAGATTCCTGCTCTTGCACTTCTTCACTTTTCCCTTCTTCACACTCTTTTGCTGTCTTGTCAGCTGCCACTCATTTCTCGGTCTCCCACTGACTTCCACCAAATACCAATTACATCTAATTGATTATTTCTTTTCTAGCGGTTCTGCAAGTCTCACGCCAGAGTACCGCCGACCGCCTTGCTGTCGAGATTCGCACAGCTATGTTCTCCGTCAGCCACTCCTTCTCTCTGCGGGGTTGTGACTTGGACTGACCATCGTCTTAGAGACTTGTCCTCGCGCTGGTGGCGTTCTACGCATGCATTGCATCAGCAGTGCAGCCCATCAAAGTTCAAGGATCCGATTTTGTGAACAGCGTGACTGGAGCTCGACTACAAATTATCGGCGTTGCGTATGCTCAACCTTTGGTCTTTTCTGTGGGACGGGATCGACTGACAGCTTGAAAAAATGTAGATATCAACCCGGAGGCTCGTCTGGTTTCAAAGGGGGGTCTGACCCTCTAAGTAATGGGACAATCTGTCTGAGAGATGCTGCATTGATGCAGCAGCTGGGGGTCAACGCCATCCGCGTCTACAACCTGGATCCGACAGTCAACCATGATGAATGTGCCTCTATCTTCAATGCGGTCGGGATCTACATGCTCCTGGACGTCAACTCCCCGTTGGGCGGAGAAAGTCTGGTACCTGGAGCACAGCTTGCAGGCTCGTATAACGCGGACTATCTCAGGCACATATTCGCTGTGGTAGAAGCCTTCAAGGACTATGACAATACACTAGGCTTCATCGGAGGGAACGAGGACATGGTAAGTACATCTCTTAGCCCTATCTGAGCGTTTCAAGAAGCTTGAATCAATGATTTAGCAGCAACGCTCTATAGACATGTCTCATCCTAGCCAGAGAAAGAAACGCTGACTCCGAAAATTCCTCAGAATGATATTGCAAGCGGAGGCACTGTTCCGCCATACCTTCGAGCGGTGACCCGAGATCTGAAGAACTATATTGCAAAGAACGCAAAGCGAACCATACCAGTCGGCTATTCGGCCGCAGACGTCCGAGAGATCCTTGCGGATTCTTGGGCTTATCTATCTTGTGATATCAATGGGAAATCTAATGACATGTCTCGGATTGACTTCTTAGGCTTGAACTCTTATTCTTGGTGCGGATCGACTGCGACTTTCGAGACATCGGGGTATAACGTTCTGATGGAGCAATTCTCCAACACAACGATCCCGGTAAGCCGACAACTCGACAGAGGAAATCTCTCGTTCCCTCGAAAAGATAAGTGGTTCATAAGCGGCTGACTTGTTCACTGTCTGTTTTTAGGTTTTCTTCTCGGAATACGGCTGTAATAAGGTCCTGCCACGTGTCTTCGATGAAGTGCAGTCCTTGTATGGCCAGCAAATGACGCAGGTTCTGAGTGGAGGTTTAGTCTACGAATACTCACAGCAGACGGATGAGTTTGGGCTGGTCTCGATCTTCGATAATCACACAGCGCAGCTCATGGTCGACTACGACAACCTGCAGAAGCAGTTCAACAAATTGGATGTGAAAGCCCTCGGATCGGGCAACACAACAGCGACTAAGTTGACGTCTCCAACATGCACGAGCAGCCTGATTTCTTCTGGGAGCTTCAATAACACCTTCACCATTCCCTCTATCCCATCTGGTGGACAGAAGCTTATCGACAACGGGATCAGCAGTCCCAACAACGGCAAGATGGTCCCAGTTACCCAGACTAAGGTGGCTCATGCCGTGTACGCCTCCAATAACAAGGAGATTAGCAACCTAGCCATCCGACCTCTCCAAAATGACCAAAGTAATGCTCCCAACGGCCAGGACACTTCAGGGCCGTCTTCGACTTCTAGTGGCGCAAGTCCCACGCCCACCAAGCCATCGGGCTCAGGACGGGTTGAGATGGGATTGTCCGCCGTTCTTGGGTCAGCGGCTCTGTTTTTGGCTTTTCAGTTCTTCTAGGAGCTGCGATATGAATATGATAGATGACTCGATGGGATTCCTACCTTCATACTGCTGGCAGCGGCCGAAAGGCATTACTGGACTATATTCTCGTACATACTTGGACCGCTTGGGGTTTGCTGCTGTTAGGGAGAGGAGTTGTCGGTGCCGTGTCTGTACGTTTAGCCTGGAAGCGTTTGTTCATTAGATTCGAGCAATAGCATCAACCTTATCATGAGGAAACGTTGATAAACTGAATGCTTGTACCCATTGATCAGTAGACGTTCTTATGAGCGCGAATCACCCTCAAGATCTGTCCCAAACCACCACAGCCTCAGCCATCGACGATCATGCCTCCTTAGCTCAGAGCAGCAAGCACAAACGTGCCGTCTAGAACAAACCCCCCATGCAACCCCCTCACCCACAGCGCCCTTCCAAATGCAACGATTCTTTCCCCACCACCCACCACACAACCCCTTCCCCCTTAACCGTCTCACTCAACCACCAACCGCGTACTCATCAACTCATCCACATACGCCCGCTCACTGCGCCTCCTCCCCGCCTCCTCTTCTTTCACCAACACAGCCAGCACCTCCACCGGCGGCGCCAAGCCCAGCCTGTGAGCACGCTTCCAGCGCTTCAGCCGCGCGACGCCGATGCAGGGCCCGTATTGCGAAGAGAGGTCGAAGTGCCGGAGGATCTTCTCGTGGAGGGAGAGGCCTTGTTGGTGGACTGTGGAGAGCAGTCAGGTACGGTCAAAGGAAGAGAGGGGAAGGGGAGGGGATAATGACCTCGTGGAGCTTTCCGCTCATCTTCTTTAGCTTTCCAATACGCCTTTATCTGCTTCTCCGGCAGCTTTCTTGCTTTCTCATCGAGCTCGTCAATCTGTGGGTGACCTTGTAGGCGGAAAGCGAGGCCCTGGTCGGCGTTGGGGATTTCGGTTATTTCTTCTTTGGGCGCTGCGGATGCAGATATTGTGGAGGGAGAGGGAGAGGGGGTCTGTTCGGTTGGGAGGGGCTTGGTGGGTTGGGGAGAGGAGGTCTTGTCGAGGTTCTTGGATGAGGGGGGGAGGGAGGGTTTGGTGACTTTGTTGGAGCGGGGGCCGAAGGCGAGGGTTTGTTGAGCGTGTGGGGCGGAGGGTTTGCGCCGGGTGGGAGGCATGGTTGTTTGGCTGCTGGGGTTGGGGGGAGGTGTATTGTCGATGATGCTTTAAAGAAATGAGTTTGGTAAGTCGTATGTCTTGAGGGTTGATATGACGTTTGGAGACGCGCTTAGGGTTGGTTGCTGGGCAACGCTTCCCACACGCGGACTCAAGGTTTGCCGATTATATCTTTGGTTCTGTTTCCTGGTATGGATATTGCCGGCCTATTCTCTTGCCATATCATAGTCTACAATATTGTGGTCCACATCGGAATGCCTGCGCAGCTTCGACGTTCCCTGGGATAACTTCTTCCGGAAGTCTTATTGACTTCAGATGCTTTCCTTCCATATATCGCTGAGTCCGTAATTGTATCTTGATAATGTTTTCATTTCGTACAGCTCATTTTCCTCTTCGTCCTCGCGCTGGCCGGGAAGCTGGATTACATTGTGTCGTCTCGCATTCCCTATCGGCGCTCGCTTTTTCTAAGTAACCGGTGAGATTGGAAGGCTACTGTCATCATTTATTATTATCCAATACGCCGGCGCGAAGTGGTGCACTTGATTCACGGCACTCATAAAAGAAGTCACCAGTGAAGACCCATAGCTGAATAGGCATACCGTTACAGTATTTCTCTTACTCAATTACAATACATTTGAGCAGGGCTCGTTGAAGGTCCTTGACGCACATGTGATACGAGGAACCCCTGAGCAGTGCACGGTGCCGGCGCTCGGGATAGCGGCTGCTAATAGGAAGCCGTGTTACTGGCTTAAGGAGTTGTGAACTCTTATACAGAGGCGTGACAGAGCCGCCCGCAGACTGGGGCTTAGCACTGCTTGCAAGCTTTGTTGCAATATAGACGGCTGGTGCGGCCGTCCTCACGCGGCGCCAATCTGGCTGCCTCGAGACCAGAAGCTTTCAAAGGCTGTGATTGCAAAAAACCTGGAGAGGATCGCGGAGGTATGTATCAACTTGAAAGGGTACCGGGATGGAGGATCTTGTGGGGCTGGGTAATGGTTGATGTAGGAGTATTGATTGGTTGGTCAAACTGGCATAATCAGGAAAGAGTCTCTTCTTTCGTATCTTGCCGCTACACATGTCGAGTGTCGTCGCAAACGAACTCCTTCTGCATTCTACTCGGGTCATGCCTTGCAATCCTGCTTGCTTAGCAATTTCGTACCACCGCGATGACCTCGAATGCAATGAGGCCTCGCAACCATACTGCTGTGAATTGTAGAACCTCAATATTGAGCTGCGAGCCTCAAATCTCGAGGCCCAACAGCTGCAATTAGTATTCAAGTCGATGCTTGTTCCTTCTCTGTAGCCGGGGGCTGAGTGGACGGGTCCGGGAGAAAATACACTGTGAGTCGTTCTATCGAGGCTCAAGTTTGTGAGTATGCCGCAGCCCGCAGGTCGTCGTAAAATAGCTGGTCGACCCAAAATATGTCCCTGACTTCCTTCCGGCGTCATCGAATCACTCTTCCGTTCCTGAGCTTCCTTTTTGCTACGTCCTTGTCGATCCTCCACCCATAAACCTGAACGTTTCTGTCTGCTTCAGCCCACCAAGCATTCTGGGAATTCACACTGCAACCCCCCTGTTTGCTTACTTGGCCCTCACATGTTCCCGCCGTAGAAGTCAAGAAAGTCCCCAACGACGATGAGATTGTGTATCCCCACCCAGGATCTTTCCCTCCCCTTGTCGTTCTAACATCCACTTAGGCATCCGAAATCACCACCACGTCCGCCCCTAAAGGCCATAACGTCGCTTCCAAGATTGCGCAGTAAGCACTGCTTTGAGCCCTGCTCCCACCATGTCCATTCCCCCCGACATCACTCGGGCCTCCCACGCGGCCCTTTCAAGCCTGATAGATGCAGACATGACTCTCCGCTCCGGAACTGCCACCGATGCACCTGCCAACACGGGTGGTGTATCTGGAGCATCGAGCTCCACGGGCGCGACGAATGGAACTTCGAATGCTGTGAGGAGTAGTAATCTGTCACCGACAAGCACAAGTTCGCAGGCTGGCGCGGCAGGCTAACCAACCGGGGTTGTGATATTGGCGGAAGCTGCAGCGGCGGGAAATTTTGGAGTTGCTACTGTGTGTAAAAGGCGAAAAGCTTGACGAATGGTATCTCCAAGATTCTGGAAAAGTATATAGTAGGGGCAATGCTTCCCTAGTTGGATTCTTGATACGCGACCGTGAAGTCGCCAGTCCAACAGGCCGCTAACTCTCTAATCCGCATCTCTCATCTGTTGTGGTACCCCATCGTAAGCGTTCCGGGAATTCTGCAGCTACTTATTGGAAGAATCTTGACATCGGTCGGAGGATATTCGTTGAGACGAGCAATTTTCGCTGGAACCAGACACTCCCCGTCTAGAACTGCTTCTATGTCTTCATAACCTTTCCACGTCTTTAAGTATCTTGGGAAACACTCCTATACCTTCGTTCCCTAGCCCTGTTCCCACGGCCACTGCGTCAGCTCCCACAGCTAGCATGCGCCTATAGCCACCTCTGTCAAAGACTCCACCAACACCAATGACACTGATACGCTTCAGTTGCGCATACTCATCGAGCATAGATCTAATGATCCGAACGTTACCAAGAGCCAAAGGATGTAAAGCAGCACCGGCGAGGCCGCCAATACCTGAGTGAATCTGGGTGTCAGCATTCCACCTTTCAGTCAATGCAACAAGCAAAGAGGCATGCCTCGGGAATGCGTACTGCTGAGACATTGTTCGAGCTTCTTGAAAACCGCAGGAAGAGGTAAAGAGATGCCCAGAAATCTACTTACCAGCTCCGGTCTCAGAATTGAGGGCCGGGTTTAAGGAATCAGAAAGCACCAGACAGGAGCCAAGCGTGTTGGTCGTAGTAATGAAGGTAACAGGGCAGGGCTCCACAGCTCGTAGAGCAGAGATCATTGCAATGAACTGGTCCCGGTACGTGTAGGGAGGCAATTTGATACCAATCTCCAGTAATAGTGGACCATTGTCTCTGGCCGGTTTATCCGCTTGACTTGATCGCCGGACTTCTGTAGCTTCGGCTGCTAAGGCTTGCAGGTAAGCACTCAACTCTTTCCCCGAATACGCAGGTGGTTGTTTGCCGGCGACGTTAGGGCAGGCGAGATTAATTTCCATGAGTAGTCTGCTATGTGTATCGCTACTGAGACGGCGAATACGAGAATAGCAGCTCCGTACTTCAGAAATAGACCCTGTCACTGAGAAAACTACCGGCTTTTTCGTAGCAGTCTGATCCGTGGCGAGGATGTCGCGAACGATGTCAAGGTACTCAGCGAATGGTATGGGACTGTACACTAGAGTGTTGACACTTGAAACACCATGTGCACCGCCAGAAGCTGGTTTTGCTTGACCTTGGTCAGGACTGTGGTCAACGACGGAATGCTCTGTGTTGATAAAGCAGAATTGATTCTTTCTAGCATCGTGAGGATAGCCCTTCGTCGTGCATGTACGGATGGTCACAGCACCAGTATATTGGCAATCGTATAGGCTTTGAATATCATCTCTGGTCGTAGCCCATGGTGTTGCTGAATTCAGCAAAGGAGGATGGAAATCTAGCGGCATCTTGGACAGAACTGCGGACAGGAAGAAATTCTCGAGATCGAAAAGGCAAGCAAGTATGAGAAGATTGATATTAGAAACCTACTATGCTAGTGCTAAAGGCGACCTAATTGATCAAAGATGTATTTCGGGGAGGATAATCTTGGCCGTCATCACTCTGCGATTCTCGCGTCATGTGATTCCAGATACCTCTATGAATCTAGCTGCATCAAAATGCTCATCGGCAGTACCAAGGCAGGATTATTAGTAGGATATTGAAGTAGTAGATAGATCGAAATTATCCATCGACGACACCCTAGACCTCCCCGTGCCCTAGGCGCCAGCCGCGTACGCCAGCCGCCCCCGCATCGTCATATCTCTGCAAAGATCAGCACAAGATCCATGAGATATCTCTTTTCTACATTTTCTCGCAATATCCAATCCAAGCTTGAAACCAAACCACCGCCATCATGCCCGAACCCATCAACAGCGGCAACGTCTACTCCTTCCTCAATGTCACCGAGTCCATGACCGCCTCCCTCCCCTCCACCCCCACCACCCCCCACCAGCACCTCCGCGACCCCTACGACGCCCTCGCCCTCCTCTCCCACGCCTGCATGATCGCCGTCGGCTTCCGCCTCACCGGCCTCGGCGACGGCCAATCTCCCAGTATCCCCGCCTCCTCCCCCGCCTCCTCCCCCGTCTTACCCCCCGAATGGAACCAATCCCCCGACAACAGCTACCTCTTCCGCTACGCGCACGACCAATCCTCCCTCACCTACCTCCTCAAAATCACCCGCCTCGGCTCCAAAGCCCTGATCGCAGGCCTCACCCTCCCAGACGAGCACCAAGTCCACAGCGTCGACGTCTCCGTCCGGGAATATTTCTCCCCCTCCGCCTTTCCCCTCAAAGACCTCAACCCCACCAACAGCGCCGAAACGAGGCAAAAGCTACAAGACGCCTTCCTCTCCGTCGGCCGCATCTGCGACCTCGCCTCCCTTCTCAAACTCCACCTGATCCAGAAACTCGCGCCGAGCCTGCACAAAGACGGCTACGAGGACTCCGCGCACGCAGCCTCCACAGCAGCACAGCGTTCGCGAGAGCCAGAGCGAAGGGGGAGGGACCCCCCGCCGGAGATGCCGCCCTATGCCCAACCGAGACCTTACGATGATCCACTTGCGGCTGGACCCCCACGCCGACCGTTCCCGGCAGGCGATTTCCCGCCGCCGGGGTTCGACGACGAGTATGAGATGAATAGACCGCCGGGCTTCGCTGGAGGGCCGTATGGCGGTGTGAGACGGCCGCTGAATATTGGGGAGAGGGATCTGTATCCGCCGGGGCTGGGGCCGCATGATCCGTTGAGGATGGGGCCGGGTGGGGGGCTGGGAGGAGGTGGGCTGGGCGGGGGGAACTATGGGGGAGGGGGGATGCATCCGACGTTTGATGATCCGATGTTTGGTGGTGGTGGTGCAGGTGGGGAGTGGGGTCCTGACGGGAGGGCGCCGCCGGGGGCGAGGTATGATCCTGTGGGGCCGGGGGATGGGCCGCCAATGGGAGGGATGGGGAGGTTTCCTGGGGGAAGAGGGGGTGGTGGGGGGATGGGAGGGCCGTTCGGTGGAGGGTTTGGGGGGGACATTATATGAAGTTGGGATGGGCGAGCGTTTAAGGTGAATGGCATGGATGATTGTATGGTATGATGAGCATGGAGTGGTGTACGCGGTTAGCCTTGAAATGAAGTGTACCTTAGCGTGGCAATCATTGCTCGGGGGCCTTGGTGATCCGATGGATATTCGGGCTCATGCTACATAGTCTATGCTATTCCATCTAATACAATAGCCAGAACCGACGCTGCTTGCCCACTGATCAAGACCTCTGATCGATACCTCTACTCTCTAATTGCGAAAACCGAGAACACGCAGACCAATAGCGAACGAAGCGCCTGAATACAGCGCCCAAAACCCTGGATCTAAATCTGAGCTGCAATGCACCTGGAAGACAATCAACCGGAAAACTCCTTGACGGCGCCCTTGTGCTTCCCAGGCATCAACGCCAAAGGCACGATCCCGCTGACATGCATATCCGGGCCGTACACATGCATATTCAAATGCAATTCCTCGCCCACGCCTTTGATGTTCTTGAGGCCTTCTTGGTAGTTGGGCCCCGCACGGCGGACCCAGATCTGGGTCTTGTGCTCGACCAACGTAGGGGCGAATTCCCGGAGTGCGCGGATGACGCCTTTGAATGTGGAGGCAACCTATAGTGCAATATCAGCATCTTTGCTTCGAAGTTTCTTAGCATGCTTATTGAACCCACGTTTGTGAAATTGGCAATACCACCTCCGATGAAGAGGACCTTGCCGTCAGGATGCATTGGCGCGCGAAGCATGAGATCCAAGACGGTGCGGGCGTAGTAGTAAGTCTGGGTTTCTGTAGGCGCACCAGAGTACTCTCCGTAGTTGGCAAGCTCGTCAGCAAAGCCAGAAGACGCAATAGCATCGGCGTAGACAACCGAGGCACCACCACCGGCAACCAATGTCCAGATGCGTCCCTTTGGATTCAGGACGGTAAGTTTTAGTGAAGCTCCGGTCTTGGCATCTAGCTCAGCGATGTACGACTCCTCTTTGGTCATTTCGCGTCCGAAGGGCGCGGGGAATTCCATGGGTGGACCAGCATCGATGCTAACCTTTGAATCTATCTTCGCTGCGGTTCCCAGAGCTGCGGGACTACGGGCCACGGCCCACTTTACGCCACACTCGAATTCGGCGGTTTGATCGAGTTTAGCAGCAAGATCCAGGAAATGTACGTCCGCTGATGTGCCTGCCGCGTTGGGGATGACAACAAGAGGATTGATTTCGAGGTAGGTAAACTGACAGTCAACATAGACCGCATATAGTCGGGTGATGAAGTCGACGAGAACGTTATGGACACCTTTGGGGACTTTCTTTAGCAGCGTTGCTGCGATCTCGTCGTTCGACGGGTATTCCGCAAGATCCACCGGAATGAGCATCTTTTCAGCTTTGGCATCGACGTCTCCAACATCCACACCGCCCTCATCCGTGAAGAGAATCCAGTCACCCTATGACGAACAATCAGCGTTTTCGTAGACATTCACCCAGCAATCTTCCAGGATCTGCTAGTCACAAAGAACATTTCGACAGAGTTCGTTTCACTTACATCTCGCACAGAATTGATGTTGATGTAGTATTCGGTGTTTTGCGGATGTGGGATGAACGGCTCGACGAGGAATTGTCTCAGAACACCTTGGACGGTCTCGACTTGCTGAGGTTTCCCAGCACGAGCTTCAATCCATTCTCGTGCCTCGGCCCAAGTCTTGTTCAGCGCAAGAAGCCCACTTTTCCCACGACGCTTGATCAATTGGTCTGGCTTCGCCACGAACTTTGCGCCTTCAGCATGGAGCCATGGGTATGTTGCTTCGGCTTGATCGAGAATGCCAGAGACAGGAGCGTCCTCAGGAAAGTACAGCGCGGCGAGCCTCGAAGGTGGATTGTGCATTGACGTCGGAGGTAGGGGGGAGGGTTTTATGACAGGAGCTCGTGTGAGGTGGTAATTGAGAATGGCCTTGCCATCGGCCTCGAATATCGACTTTGCGGCCATTGTGTGCTTACTACTTGAACTTTGCAAATGTCAGTATTGTGATTTTCACACAAAGATGCTGAAGCGCAGACGCCAACACCGAGCTTGAAGGGGCGGTTGCGGACCCTCACCCTTTTTCTTCCTTTCAGGTCTGAGGATGGGGATGGGGGTTTTAGATCAAGGAAAGAGTCAAACTTGCGAAATGGGGCTAATAGAGTGGAGTGTGTGTCTTTGGGGTTGGGAGTGTGAAGACGGTGTTGTTGACAAGACGGTTGTGTGCCGTCGGTGTTCTGATACTGGAGACTTTTGGGTAGGGCCGGCGAGCTGGGGTGGATGCTTTCCGCGAATTGTTGAATCTGGTCGTCCCTGAGGGAAGGCAGTCTAATTGCAGATCCCGGTCTTAGCCTTGGTCCAACCGTTGATGCTGACAGCAGCTCGGATCCCGTTCAGCTGGCGCTCCAAAATCCTTGGAATCGGACCCCGAGTAATTGTACATGTACTTACTTTAGATCATGACACCAAGTTTGGTGGATGGAAGACTTCCATGAGCCATCTTTGCGTGTAAAATCAATATCTATCGACCTCTAGAGCAATTCCACGAGTTTGGTAAGGAAGCCACGACCGAAGAATACACCGGCCTGCTAAACCTGTAGTACCCGGATCCGGAATAGCCTTTCCCCAGCTTCGAGAAATTCCAGGGATCCGCCTTCCTCACCAGAAATTTGCTGAATCCCGTTGTTTCAAACCCGGCGCTGATAACACTCCCCAACCTCACGCAAAATCTTGATAGCGGCGCTCTTTGTTCCTGTGGCACAAATCTACTATCAGAGTTCGAGCCACTATCCAAGTTTTTCTTAAGGAAGAACCTTTGAATCGCTCTTCAACCAGAGCTGCAAGTTTCGGTAAGTGTCCCGAATAAGCTGTCCCCGAAGCTATTCCAAGCTATCAGTAAGTCTTACGCTCTACCGACCATGTGAAAGCTGCATAGCAAAGGCATTGATTGTTTTCCTTGCCTCAAGCACATGTGCTCTACTCCGTATTTTCAGTATTGTTAATCATAATGCCTTCAGCAGTACCCCTTACCAACGGCACCACCAACGGCCTGACCAACGGTGAAGCCAAAGCCATGGCATCGACACAAGTCCCCGTCAGAACCAATGGCGTTAATGGCACCGCAAATGGTGTCGACGACATCAAATCACCCACTGCCAACGACAGAATACAGCGGTTCACAGCTCCTAGCCGATCCCTGAGTCCCCGACCTGAGCATATGCTGTTCCACGAGAAGACGAGATGTTTCGTATAGTAAGACCTAGGCAACACTTGTCCTTGTTATGCAAAAGCTAACGCCATGCACAGTGGCTTGCAACCTCGTGCTGTGCAGGGCATGCTCGATTTCGACTTCATCTGCAAGCGCAAGACCCCTTCAGTGGCAGGCATCATCTATACTTTCGGAGGCCAATTCGTCAGCAAGATGTAGGATATCCCCAAATGGTCGTTCGTGTGGGAGCATACTGAACCCAGCTGTAGGTACTGGGGAACTAGCGAGACCCTCCTGCCCGTATACCAGGATGTGCAGAAAGCCATGGAGAAGCACGCGGATGCAGACACTGTTGTCAACTTCGCTTCTTCTCGTAGCGTCTATAGCTCTACGATGGAGCTCATGAACTACGAACAAGTCAAGTGCATCGCTATCATTGCCGAGGGTGTCCCTGAACGACGAGCGCGCGAAATCTTGCATGTCGCGCAAAAGGGAGGCATAACGATCATTGGCCCGGCAACTGTTGGAGGTATCAAGCCTGGATCTTTCAAGATCGGTAACACTGGAGGAATGATGGATAATATTGTAGCGTCGAAATTGTACCGCAAGGGATCTGTTGGTTACGTCTCAAAATCCGGGGGCATGTCCAATGAACTGAACAACATCATCTGCAACACCACGGACGGCGTCTATGAAGGCGTTGCTATCGGTGGAGACCGCTACCCAGGAACAACATTCATTGACCACATGCTCCGATATCAAGCTGATCCTCAGTGCAAGCTCTTACTGCTCCTCGGAGAGGTTGGTGGAGTTGAGGAGTATCGAGTAATCGAGGCCATTAAGAATGGCACGATTACAAAGCCAGTCGTCGCATGGGCGATCGGAACGTGTGCTAGCATGTTCAAGACAGAAGTCCAGTTCGGTCATGCCGGTTCCTTTGCAAACTCCCAGCTCGAAACTGCGGCCATGAAAAACAAGAAGATGAAGGAGGCCGGTATCCACGTACCCGATACTTTTGAAGAAATGCCTGCGCTCTTAGCGAAGGTCTACCAAGACCTAGTCGAGAAAGGCACAATCAAGCCCCAACCCGAGCCTGTTCCACCTAAGATCCCAATCGATTACTCCTGGGCGCAAGAACTCGGTCTCATTCGGAAACCCGCAGCGTTCATCTCTACCATTTCCGATGACCGTGGACAAGAGCTGCTCTACGCTGGAATGCCTATCTCTGATGTTTTCAAGGAGGAGATTGGCATTGGTGGTGTTATGTCATTGCTCTGGTTCCGCCGTCGCCTTCCAGAATATGCCAGCCGCTTTCTCGAAATGGTCCTCATGTTGACCGCAGATCACGGTCCAGCCGTCTCTGGCGCCATGAACACCATTATCACAACCCGAGCAGGGAAAGATCTCATCAGCGCTCTGGTATCGGGTCTGCTCACCATCGGGTCCAGATTCGGTGGTGCCTTAGACGGAGCAGCAGAAGAGTTTACCAAAGCCTTTGATAAAGGCTTAAGCCCGCGCGATTTTGTGGACATTATGAGGAAGGAGAACAAATTAAGTAAGTCTTTGAAAGATTCCAAGAGGATAAAGTCGTCGAGGCTAACATATACTAGTTCCCGGAATCGGCCACAAAGTGAAGTCCCGCAACAACCCCGATCTACGTGTCGAGCTCGTCAAAGAATTTGTCCACAAGAGATTCCCAAGCTGCAAGATGCTTGATTACGCCATCGCCGTCGAAACTGTGACCACATCCAAGAAAGACAATCTCATTCTGAACGTCGACGGATGCGTTGCCGTTTGCTTTGTGGACTTAATGCGCAACTGCGGAGCCTTCAGCCCCGAGGAAGCTGAGGACTACCTCAACATGGGTGTCCTGAACGGTTTGTTCGTCCTCGGACGAAGCATTGGATTGATCGCACATTACCTTGACCAGAAGCGTCTGAGGACCGGCCTGTATAGGCATCCGTGGGACGATATCACTTACCTGCTACCAAACCTTGCACAAGGGGGCAGCGGAGGCGCCCCGGGCAACGAAGGCAGAGTCGAGGTTAGCTTGTAGGAATACAGTGGTGCAGTAAGTGATGGTTCGGTCAAGTGGCGTTAAAGTTATATTCTGGGTGGCCACCTAGATGGGTAGACCGAGTCGTCCTCCAGGGCAGTATCGATAGAAAGGGTCCTTCGATGGAGCTCGGTGACAGTGTCTTTAGTCCCCAGCATGTTAGCAATAGCATTGATTTGGTCATTTTAGAAGAGATGGGTTTGCAGAGACTTTAGCCGGGGGCTTGAATGGGAGAACATCGATCCATCCAATTCTTGACTCCAACTCCTCGTTGCACAGACGCTCGCTCATGGAACCAAGTGGTGGTCCTCTTCAATCGCTTAAGAAGTCGCAATAGCGGACTGATAAGAGGACGGAAAACCCAGAGTTCAAGAGGTAAACAGGCAGTCAAGGCATAACGACTACATACAATTAAATCCTATTACACAGCCTGAGTCGCAAAGTCTATGTACATGCTTAGCCATGCAATCCTTGAAGAAACCACCATCACGTAGCAAAGTATGAGATATTATTGTTCGGTATTTAGAAAGAGGACTGCCGAAAGACAGCCTTCATCTGCATCTTGAAAATTACGGCGCTAGGATAAGTTTCCATACATCCATCAGCATCATCCTCGCTCCTCGAAGCTTTGAAATCGCCAAGCTCTAATTCATCCAATTCACTCAAGGCGCAAGTTTCGTTCACTTTGCAAAACACTTTTCGGCATTGCATTAGATGAGCGGGAACCAAGAATAGACATTGCTTTCGTTGTTGCGAATCGTCGCGAACTCAAAAAGGAGCGAATCCGGCCTTGGCTGTTTACTTTGTACTTGGGCACACGACCTTGAAAGCTCAGCGCTCCGAAGCTTTCTAGGATGGACTCGAAAATGGACGTGGACGTGGGCAAGCTGCCAGAACCGACCCGACTTTCGCCTGCCTCGGAACCTGCATCAATTCCTACCTTGGATGGCTGGATAGAGAGCCTTATGAACTGCAAGCAGTTGGCAGAGAATGATGTCCAGAGATTGTGCGACAGGGTATGAAACCCAGGAATCACAGAATGGCGTGTCAGGGAAGAGGAAGAAGCTAATCAAAGTCTGTGAGTAGGCCCGGGAAGTACTGCAGGATGAGTCGAATGTCCAGCCTGTGGTGAGTGTTATTGAGAGCGCCTGATTCAATAATTTTCCTCGTGCCAGAGCTCACAAGTACCATAGAAATGCCCTGTCACCGTTTGCGGCGATATCCATGGCCAATTCCATGACCTGATGGAGCTCTTCCGTATAGGGGGTCCTAATCCGGACACAAACTACCTCTTCATGGGTACGGCAGCTGATCCCTTGTTTGCCTTGAAGCTACTAACCTTTCTGGTGGACAGGCGACTACGTTGATCGAGGCTATTACTCCGTCGAAACCGTCACCCTTCTTGTTGCTCTCAAGATTCGATACCCACAACGTATCACGATCCTTCGAGGAAACCACGAGTCACGTCAGATTACACAGGTCTACGGGTTCTACGACGAGTGCCTCCGCAAGTATGGGAATGCCAATGTCTGGAAATACTTTACCGATCTCTTCGACTACCTACCCCTGACTGCTCTGATCGACAACCAGATCTTCTGCCTCCATGGAGGCCTATCGCCCAGCATCGACACCCTAGATAATATCAGAGCATTGGACAGGATACAAGAAGTTCCGCACGAAGGACCGATGTGCGATTTACTCTGGAGCGATCCAGATGACCGATGCGGATGGGGCATAAGTCCACGAGGAGCTGGCTATACTTTCGGACAAGACATCTCGGAAGCATTCAACCATAACAATGGCCTTACACTTGTCGCAAGGGCGCACCAGCTGGTCATGGAGGGATACAATTGGAGTCAGGATCGCAATGTGGTGACTATATTTTCGGGTAGGTGCACCGCTCGTCTGACCACCGCATTATGGTTAATGTATTCTACAGCGCCAAATTACTGTTATCGTTGTGGGAATCAAGCTGCAATCATGGAGATTGATGAGCATCTGAAATATACCTTGTAAGCTCGTCCTCATATCTTGAATGCGCCCCATACTCATGGTGTGTAGTTTACAGTTTGACCCATGCCCACGGGCAGGAGAGCCTATGGTATCGAGGCGTACACCGGATTACTTTCTGTAGACCAATAGACTTTCTTGTCTTTATGATCATCAGCGGCCGCATGCTAGACTTCTGCAGCACCATGGAGCATGGCTTTCGATGGAACTATGTCTAGGAGATGCGCTTTTCCATCCTACGTTCGGCACTTGGTAGATGGACTGGAACGCTGGTCTGTTAGACTCCCGTAATACAGTGGCTCTAGATGTGTGTCTAGAGTATCCTAATCTTCTTCAATGTACATCTCTCATAGACCCCGTCACGCGGTACCAAAATTCCTAATGCGTGGGTTTTTCGCCAAGCCATGCGTGTCCAAGGCTGCCCTGAAAGGCCTTCATCTCCCTTCCTATCTTGATGTGCACATGATCATTTCACCCATTGATTCTATGATCTTGCTTCCTAGGACATTTGAAAACTCAGTACATACATTTACTTAGAGCTGCAATGCTGGCAACTCGGTCTTCGCCCTTAAGAGTGACAAAATCTCCTCAAGGTGAAGGTCGAGACAATCCCCTCCGCCTTAGAAACTTTCTGAAATCCCTTGCAAAGGATACTACCCGACTGACGTACCAAAAGTACCGTCAATCGAAAAATGCCAAGTCACATTCAGAGCCAATCAAAGGTACGGAACCTTCGAAGCATGAAGTCAGAGGCCCTTTTCTGCCACTTCTACCCCTTCCACTTCCAGATCCAGATCCAGATCCACAAGAAGACACAAAGGGCGACTGCTCACCGGTACCCAACGAGGCCGTCGAGCTGCAAGTGTCCAGACCTCCAGATCGGCGCAGAAGCAGGTCGCCTAAGGTCTTGAAGGTTTACAGCAAAGCCCAACGTTCACCACCCCTGAGAAACGCAAGACCCGGACGTGACGGTGATGATCACACTCTCAATGAAGCCAACCCGGCGTCGTGCGAGAAACCAGATAATGTGATCACGAGAAGTCTGGCACGAAAGAGGGAGAAGGGAGCAGAACCGGGTCTTGCAGAAGATGGTGATCTCATAGCGAATCAAAGCCTCCCCTGGAAGAGAAAGCGCCCGAGACGACTGCAGGTGTCGGGCTTAGCCCTTGCAAGAACCATGCTCTCACCAACAGTCTCTGAGGACGACTTTGAGGTACGTTCTACGTCCAATCACGAGAACATGGTGCCCTGCGAGAGAGTATCGCTCATCCGCTATGATAGAAGAAACCCTACCTCGACCAGCTTGATGTAAGCGATACGATGGAACCTCCAGAGACCCAGACAAGCCCGCAGGTTCCAAATCAGCAAAAGGCGAACATACAGAAGGCTCGTAGGCCCAAATCGGTGTCACAGATCAGAACTTCGCTCAGAGTGCCAGCTCCGGAGCGGATCTGTTCGGAGGATTTCATATTCCCTACGACTCCAGCAACCCCCCAAACGACGAGGTCCCTCGATTGGACTCCCGGGAGCGGGTTCGCTGGCCTCCATTTAGAGTCAATGAGTCGGAAGTTGCCCATGAAACGCTCAAGACAACGGGACAGGCGTTCCGATCCGATATATGTCGGACAACTTAAAGTCAAGAAAGTATTGGCGCTAACGCATCTTGATGACGATTCGCCGACCACTAGAAGAACGCGACTCATGAGGAAGAAGTTCAGCAACGAGGGAACTGCACCGTTCAGTGAAAACGCAGCAACAGCTCGCAACTTGCTGGACTTGGCTACCCACTCCTCCACGGATAAAGTCCCTCGCAGGCACGTACCGTCATCCTACCTGGAAGCCTTCAACTGCCAGAATGGACGGTTTACACAGCTTAGTTGTGACAAGGCAGCTGCACTTGGCGCGAAAGTGGCGGGAGAGCCAGATCCACGAGAGGAGCTGGTCGACGACAATCAGGATGCCATGGGCACAGTCGAGGAGAACGGCTTGCAAGCCGAAGACGATAAGTTTAAAGTTGAAGCCGACAAAGAGCCGGTGACTCAAAGAATCCAATCCGGACTTCCTACCTCTACGCAGACCGAATCACGAAATGACGGCTCTCCGAAAAGGCAAGACGGACGCGGCTATGACTCAAAAACCAACAACGCTGCCCCTAGTTTCCCTTACTTCGAATATCTCCATCCACCCTCCTCCGTGCTCCAGGCCCCTACTAGCCATCCCCTCGAGCAGACGCACGTATCTTCCCAAGCCGAACATCACAAGTCAAGTGAAGAAGTCTCCAGCGAAGCAGACTCCGAGATGCTTGAGTGCGACGGGTGCTCTACCCCACCCCAGCCAATTCCCCAGCGAGTCCACCAAACCTCCCAAAACGACCAGCCCCCAACCGCAGAACACAACCTCCAACCCCCCTCGCTCTTCGCCTCCCAGCTCTCGCCGCGCAACATGACACCAGGCAGCCAGCCCACCGACCCCCGAGCCCGCCTCGAGATCACAGACTCACAGCCAGCTTCCATACCACCTCCAACCCCATTGCGCTTCTCAGCCCAACCCTCGACGCCGCCTTCGAAGCAAACCCCCAATCCTGCCCTCTTGAGGCGCCGCACCGGCGCGAAATACCGGAGCCCTAACGACCTTCCGCATTACGGACCCCGGTGCCTTCATCCGCGTCATAGTTAGCAGCCTTGTCGACCTATCTGTCTGGCCCGATCATCGCAGAAGAACGCAGTGGACTTTCCGCCATCTCCTCGTACCACCCAACGTTACGTAATCCCAACAGCTCCATGGACTACAGCACTGGCTGGCTTAGCAATGGACCTGGCGCCCAAGGTCTCAAAGATCCTACTTGTCGAACCAGTCGGTGTCGACGCACGGAGGGGAATGCATGGTAAGAAGGATTGGAGCTGGAGATGGCTCTGGGCTGTGTTTTTTGGTGGGCGTAGTTCTGATCGACGGTTTCTATATCTAGATGCTATTGCGGAGACCCTGTCTCGTCGAGCCAGCAGTGTGATTGAACGAGCAGCGCGTAAGGTGGAAAGGGGTAAACTTAAGGCTGCCTCTGTGCTGTATCGCTCTTCCATGATGCCTTTGGTTGATGGCTTCTACATTTGAACGTTATACTGCTATAGCTATATTGAGGTTGGGATTTTCGACGAAGCACGAGATATCTAACCGTAATGATCCTCTCAATATGCGCTTCTAGAGGCTGAGGCGTCTCTTCTATTCATCTTAACGATCTTCTATCATGTATGAACTTATGGTTCAGGGTAAGATATTTTAGCTAAAAGCGTGAAATGTCATAAAGACAGCCCACCGAGCCAGCATACTCATCTCTCAGATCCATGAAAGGGAAAATGACCAAGAGCCGGGCCTTTTCTGAATCCTTAATGCCACTCGAAAGCCCACCGTAGCACACATGGCACTATTAAATACTCCCCGCGGAATGGGAACAGTAACAGGAGTGCTCTGAAAATGACTTTATAACTCGCGGCAAACAATGCTTCTAGGGTATAGGTTCTAAACGTCCAATGCTCCCAATGCTGCCGCCACGCAATGCCGCTCCTGGACGCCCCGCCCAATGCAAACTCATAGACGCATAACCTCGTTCGTGCCCTCGACATAATCGTTCAATGCTTAGAATGTCAGGTCTCTCGAGCTCACCCTCCCTCCACTCCCCATATTTCAAGTCTTCTTCCTCTTAACCGCCCTCACCGCCCCCACCGTCTGCCCCCTCCCCTCCTTCCGCCCAATCTCCACAACCAGGAACCTCACGAAATCCCTCAGCACCCAGTAGCTCGAATGCGCACTCAGCATATTCAAGTACTGGATCTCCAACGGCCCGCCGCCGCTATGCAGCGTGTAGTCAATCTGCCCGTTGTCGTTCAGGAGATACATCCGCTTCTCCGCGATCTCCTCCTTCGAGAAATTGTGGGTTTCCATCTCGACGGTTGACGGCATCTTCATCGCCGAGGGACGGATGGTGGGTGTGGAGTTGAGGGATGAGGCGGGTTTTTGGAAGACGGAGGCGAAGGACTGCAGCCATGTTGCGGTGGCGCTGGGCACGGAGGCGGGCTGGAGGGAGGCGGCGTAGTCGACGTCGACGCAGGCGTTGAGGCGGTAGGCGATCGGGTCGTTGTAGTGCATGATGTTGTAGAGGTTGTCTACAGCGAGACAGCCGTATGTGCCGGCGTCGCCAGCCACGCCGCGGCTGAGGTCGTCGTCATTGGAATCGGGCTTCTCACGGCCTTTACGTGGGAGGAGGGGCGATTTATTGAGCAGGAGAAAGAAGCCGGCGGGGCTTCCGCAGAAGAAGAGGTTTTTGGTGTCAAATTCGAAGATGTCATTACGTGGAGAAGCATTGATGTCGATTCGGGCAGCCAGCTTGGTGGGTTGGTTGCTGAGGATGTCTAACGCCATGACGGTTCCGAGGGAGTGCGCGATTATATGCACGTTTCCGTAATCTTCGAAGCCTGGATTGTTCTTGACCCAAAGGCGGTAGATCCGGTTGGCCTCTCTTATGACAGCTTCGACCATCTTGCTCTTGTGGTGCGAGAGGTAGTAGGGGATATCGAGCATCACGTCGCTAATGAGGTTGCGCACTGCCGGAAGGGACTCAGCAGTAATGTCTTTCAGCGTGAATTGGTTTTTGGACGATGTTTCGTCCCTTCGATTAGGCTGTGGATCTGGGCTTCCATCATCTAGCTGTAAAGTGGACCGCCAATTGATAGGCAAGACCATGACACTCCCAAGGTCTCCACGCAACCATGGTTTGACCGCATCGGCCTCGAGCTCTACGTTCATCATTCTGCGGAAGGCGTTGATGGCGTGGGTAAAGTGAAAGCTCTCAACTCTTTCGGAGAGTTTCTGCCCGATGCCGTGGATAACCAAGATTAAGTCAGTGACTCGAGGTCTTTCGGCCTCTGACAAGCAGCCACCACATGGTAGCCTACGATCAGCAGTAGCTGTGGGATTGGTATTGGCAGTTGCTCGAGCCCTTTCAGCGTTCTGTTGCCGTTTTGAGGGTGGGTTCAGCTTCTCCCATGCCTTGTAATCGAAACCCCGAACCACAGGTATTCCGACCGGACGCCCTTTCTTGACTGACGCTAGCGGTCGCCGGCCACGAGCGACACTAGGGACTTGACTAGGCTTCAGTATCTGAGCGTCTCGCGCACCAGCATAGATGACGCTAGACTTTGCGAACAGCCTGGCTGGTTGACCATCGGCATCCACTGCCTGGTTGGATAGAACACCAGCAGCACGATTTTCCGGTTTCGCGGCAATGAGTATTGCAGATTTGCGCTCCTGCTCATCGGGCTCAAGCTTCGAGGTCTCGGTCTTGATGATTGACTGTCTGCTTTTGCTCGTAGTCGGTCTGCTTGAGTCATCTGAAGAAATCTCCGGAGGCCATAGGCGGTGGGTAAGCTTGAGCTCGGCTTCGGGACCTACTTCGAGGCAGCTTTTCAGCTCATCTTGGTAAGTCGAAGTCCAAGGCTTAATGTATTCGTAACCCTCTTCGAGTTGGGTGGCGAGGTTGGGCTCGACAGGAAGCATCGAATCTTTGTAGAACCAGGTGCCTCGAACGACGGCCGACCTAGTTGCAGGTGAAAACTTAGCCTAACGCCTATTGTGAACAGGATATTACTCCTTTACACATACACATCATGGATAGGATCCCAATAGATAGGGCCCATCTAAGCTGCGTTAGTCGTCGTTACAATCGAGGGATTTCCGTCCACGTACCGTAAGTGCGGGCATCTCAACCATATGAAGCCTCGAGACGCCAACGGATACCAGCACGGGAGGTATCTCATCTCCATAGATTGCCGAGGATCGCTGTTTGCGTGCTGTTTGCGTTGACTCGAAGTCACGGTAAGAGGTATCTCCTTGAGATTCTGCAATTGCTGCATCGTTCGGCTGAGATGCTTCGACGATGTCTTCTTCATGTGGCGAGTTCGCTCCATCTGTGTACGCTGCCGATGTTTCGCGTCGAGAGGATCGAGACCGGGTTCTTCGGAGGCGGTCTGGTATGCGTAGAAACGGGGTTCCAGTCGTGTCACGCTCTGACGGACTACCTCCAAACAAGATCTCCGAGGACCTCTTGCTGTGGGTTGTCGAGATCTTCGTGGGTACTGCTACATCGGCTGCTTTCGGCTTTTCGCCCTTGCCGTGTCGATGGAATGGGCTTCGGCGTCGTTTCTTCGTCATTCCACTCTCGAACTCCTCGTTGCCGATCTCATTGGAGCCTACGGGCATTGCGTAGTCAAAGGGGATGTGGTCCGGACTATCGCACAATGTCAAGTGCGGATCACCCGCCTTATCATACTTATAGTTGCAGGTCTCCGCCGCGTTAGTGCCCACGCCCGAAGACCTAGGACTTTGCTTGTCCTTCCCTTCAGCTCGCTCAATCTGCTCAGAGCTCTGTTCGTTCTCTAGCTTGACATATTGACTTTCATGGGTACTCCGTATAACCTTGGCTAGATTTACCACCGTCGCAGGGGTTGGAGTAGGCCGCCCAAGAGAGGTGAGTGCCCCTTGTACCTTGAGGCGGTCTGAGCTGAGCGATAGCGGATCTTCGCTCGTGCGTACAACATCTTTCCACAAGTCCGTTTCCGCGTTTTGCTCCTTGTTCATAGCCTGCCAAGCTTCCTCCAGATCATTATTGTCGTGCACTGAGAATGGTTTCGGAGGGACCTTGGATGGACCTGTGGGAGCATTGTAAGGAGGTGGGACTGGCGTGAGGGGATCATCGATGGGCAGAGCGGAGCTGTAGAAGAAATGTGCCCTAAGCTTCGGAGCACTATCAGAGACTCCGGAGGCTCGCCGTGTAAAAGTATTAGACTCAGGCTGCATGTTGCAATGAGGGCCAAAAGAATGAGTCGTGGACGCCATGGCTAGGTGTGACGGCACGCCGAATATCTTTCGAATGCATACAGAAGATGAGGACACGGAACGTTGCTAGGCAGCGTGTTATGGAATACTGATTAGGTAGCCTGCACAGCAGGTGATTGAGGTGGCTTGCTCAGAGGACGAGAGCAAATCTAATGATTCTGCCATGCTCTCAGTACTTGATAAGGTTTGTTCAACGAAGAAAAGGAAATTCGTGAAGTCGTTAAGGTGGTCTAGAAAGGGTGAAGACGCTGGTCGGCTGCCCTCAGGCATGCGTTGGATCACAGGAACGAGGTGCAGCTGGACCGACTCTACCTGAGGCGGGGTGACGTAGGGTTTGCACTGTTTGCATGTAGCACGTGATTGAAACCTAAAGTAGAAGTAAAGTACTGAGGTATGGGCTCTGAATACAAGGCCTACATAAGGCATGAACGATCATTGAATTCACTTAACGCCAGCCGGTGCTCGGATCATACCACAGCAAGCCCATTTCGACCGCTTCCTCCTCGCGCATTATTGATGATGAAAATGACCATATCAGTGTAGAGATAAAGAGAAAGAACCTCGTTATGAACGGGCCATGTGCGTCTGGACGACACAGTGCGGAAACTTGTCAGCAAGAAAGTCTTTTTCCGTGAAGGCGAACCTATCCTGACGCTCAAGGCGGAAGACTTTGGGAAAGTCGCAGTCGCAGGGCGGTCTGCAAGAATTGGCATGTATGTTTTCCGCCGAGAGAAGGTTAGATATACTGGAGTGGAGAGGCAAGTCTGGGCAATGGGTTATCAGGCTCGCCTCCCAGCCAATTGCAGTCTATTCGAAAGGGTTCTCCCAGCCCTCCCCACTTTGTTTTGGGGTAGCATTAACAGGAGGTTCCCAGCGCATTGTGATACCGAACTTCTTGTTCTCTTGCTCCTTTCGCAGGATCTGCCGCTCGTGGATCTTCCTCAGAGCATCAATTTGAAGCTCCTGAAAGGCCAGGAATGTGACCATTGGAGCGCCGAGCATCTCTAGGATCTTGTAGCAATCGTGCATGTGCTTCTTGGTGACACTGTCTGGCGAGCAGAAGGTCCTCACGCTCATATCCTTGGCTAGAGTTCTCCAACACAGAAGCATAGAATGCATTGAGACTGGGTCCTCCGCATTTGGTCCATAGAAGCGAAAGGTTTTAACATTCGACTCCACCAGATCGCGCTGGGTGCCTTGATCGAACTGGAATTCTATGACTTGGGGACGGTTTTTTGCAACCCAAAACTCTGTAATCTTCTTGACCGAGTCGACCGACATACGGTCTGCCTCTTTTTCGTTGATGAGGAACTTATTTGCAGTAGCGCAGATCATGAGTTCCATCTCGGAGTAGAGCTTTGACTGCTCGGGTGGCTTGAGAGAGACAGGGAACTTGGTCGTCTCACGCTCCTTGGGGGGCTTCGAAGGTGAGGTGTGGACATTGAAAACTGCTGGTATCGTCTTGGCCAGGTCTTCCGTCTACGCTTCGGTTAATCTGTTGATGTGAAGATACCGATAATCTCAAAGACAAACCTTCTGAATCATTCTCTGCTTGATTTTCCCTCCCCAAATCTTGATCCCGGTCTTACGATATTCCTCACTTGGTAATTCTTTCATGCTTGTGCTTCGCCCAAGCCATCCTTTCTCACCAAAGAGCTGCTTCACGGGCGAACGAGAGCGCTTAGGCGGAGTTTGCGGAGGAACCGAGATTTCTTCTCTAATGTCCTCCAATTGCTTCACAGGAGACGGGGTCCTGGAGCCTGCGCGGCCACGAGGAGAGGAGAAGATTGGCGGGTCATTTTCGTCAGCAAAGCGAATATATGGAAAGCCCTGAATGGTGACCGCATTTTCAACTTTTGGGCTGGGCATGTTTGCTTGCCCGCTACGGGAATGCATGCTGCCGTCGGAGTAGGAGTGCGACATGCCTACGGCCTTGCGATGAGATTTATGTGCGGTCTCTTGGTACAGGCTGTGTGCTGCGTTGGCCAATCTCTCCTGATCTTTGTGGTCATACAGGTCTTCGAGTCTGGTGTAGCGCTGGGTGTCCTGGAAAGGATTGAGATTCCGAAGTGAAGAGCTTCTGTATGGATTAGTGTCTAGGCACAGAGCTACATGGAGTACAATCGAGCATTGGCGGCTGACATACTCTAGAAACATCTCGTCGCTGTATCTACCTGAGTCCGAAGGGTTATACTTGATGGGATCCACACAATTGTAGGCCTCACGTTCCTGAAAGGAAAGCGTGGGTGTCGTAGGCGTAGGAATTGGCAGGATATCCTTTGTGAGTCTTCGATATGTCTCTTTATCCACGTAGGGAGTAGACCAGGTGGTGCAGTCAGTGAGTCGGCTGTTCAATGTATCCACAAAGGAGGAGCTTATTGTATTTCCAGTCGATGGCGCTTGTGAGGAATGATCTGAGGGTGCCGCTGGTAATGGTCGCTCGAGATCACAAGATTTCGATCTTTTATAATGAGCCATAATGTGTTCAGGCGGTCTTCGACAACAATAATTATTGAGAGACAATAGGCAAGCAAATATTCATTCCTGAGTATAACAATAGGGATTGATGAAGTCAAAAGCTATTGTGCAAAGCTTCATCGGGGTTCTCATCAGGTCTGAAGCAAAGTAGAGGTCAATAGGGAAGTAAGTTATATGTTTGCAATACCGTCGTGGTAGCGCGTACACAAACCGCTGACGATTTAGGGCTGTTTACCTTCAACACCCCAAAATGTCAGCCCGAGGTAATCTACCGGTAGCCCAGAGCATCCTTTGCGGACGAGGCTCGGGTATGCAGAGTCCTAAAGACCATTGTGAGCGAAGTAAGATTCATTGTAACCTCGAGCCACTGCGGGTGAGTTTTTCAACCACTAATCTGAGCTACAGCGCATGTCATGTGGAATCCTGACTTTTATGGTAGAGATCTTCACGGTTTTCTCACAAGAGCTTGCTTGTTTTAAATTGGCGACCGCGATCGTAGAGTTACATGCAACCCTTCTGACTCGACAAAGAACCTGGACGAGTTCAACGAAGATATCCGCTCATGTTGTCCGACTGACCTACCCGCACGTCTCTTCCCACTCTCGGCTTTGGGATCGGTGAGTTCAACGTCCAAAGAGAGAAACAGGGCGGGTATTCGTTGGATGTCTTCATCCAACTAAGATCTACTGGCAATCAGCTATTTCGCTGAATGTGTGCTGGACGCGCACTCTTCCCACAAGATACCCTCGTGGCGGATTTAAAGGCGAAGGGGTGTTGTTCCGAAGTCACCATTTAGCAATGGACTCACGTAAAAACGAGATAGATGCACCCCTCTCGCTTGTCTCTGTTTCCAGCTATCGACTAGGCCTGAATTCGGCGTCACCTTCTCCAATATCCTGTTAATTTTGATGGATGACCCACTGAATGGCGCAGACGACGATCTGTGGAAGTTACGTTCTGAAGGAACTTAGGAGCCTAGGACTGGCAAGCTCATCCCCACTGCAGGGTTGGGGCGATGACCTTCGTAAAGACAAGCCTGGAAATGGGGCTTTCCCTTGATCTGTCCCAGGCCGATAGGCTCGGTAAGCATCCCTTTTTGACACTGACTGTCTACCTCTTCAACAAGCTTCTGCTTATACACTGGGTCCCTGAGCAGATAGCATATAACAGCCCCTATAGATCTGGCAACAGTAGTATCTGAGCTAGCGACTATGTTGGTTGTCGCCGTCGACGAAGAATTGGCATCATTCTTCTGCTTTGTATTGTCCTTCTATACTTTGAAGAGTCTTTTAAGAATATTCCGGGGGTCATCTTTCCGAATTCTGCAAGTATCCACCGTTCGGGCTGCGAGGATTCTCGGCCCACGGTGATGAGCACTGATTGTGAAGAACAACTATTGCCCAGGATAACTATTGTGCAGAACTGGTTTCTAGAAATTGCAAATTCAGTACATTGCTAGGACCTGCCCAAGCCTTCCGTTCGTCATGTCAGCCTATTGACAGATTAGCGTTACTCGTGCCGATGAAAGTCAGCAGCGAAATTGAGATACACTTACCGGAATGCTAAACCTTCCATTAACGCAAATAAGCTACGACCTTCGCGGCATCCTTAAGTCTAAGTTTTCTGAAAAGACAATATCTATTACCACGTCTGAGCCTTTTCAATAACGAGAACCTGCTGAAAGGCTTCTGGGTAGCTGGGTGGTGTACTAATCAAAGATGGGAAGCTGGACGAAGCGCCCCATGTCGACATTCTGGTCTACCTTTTCTGGATCTTTGAAACAACGTGCTGGACCGCGTCATCGATGTATTTCTCGAGTGAAAACAGAGATTACATTGAGTGAATCCTGCTGATAAGCCTACGCTGTTGTCCATGGATCCGCTCGTCACGCTCGGCGGAAAGATCGAACTTACGATGGCTTGGCCAGACCCTATACCAACTGCTCTTCCGAGACTTCGTGTCTGGACCATAGATTATTCCGATGGCGAATAAATCTAAAACACTTACTTCCTTTGGCCCAGTCCGAACAAGCTTGCCAAGTATTTTGTGAAGGGCAATCATCACGTGATGCATATCTCCCTGCTAAGAGCGCTTGACCATTCATACTCTTGCTTAACGAGCAAAGATCGTGTGAACAGAGGATGGGACAAAGTCGAAGAAGAAGCAGACAACAAAAGGTAAGTAGACGGGCTTGCCCATCAGCCCGAGGGCCAATTTGGAGAAATCAATCTAAATTATACAATTTCGAACAACGAGAATGGAGATAGAGAGAGTGTGTCAGACATAATTCCGAGGGTGAAAGAAGAATTGTAAGAGAAAGGTACTGTCTATTCGATGTAATCCTCGCAGTAGCTGGCCACGAACCATGTACCCATACACCCACACCAACGTGTAACCATCAACCATGAGGAGCGTGATTCCATCAGATCGAGAGATGCTTCGCCTATGATCCTTCAACCAGCTGTAGGCTAATCTTTCTGTCTATCTGAGATAGGATGAGCGCCTAGAAGCATGCTTGAGATGTCTGGCTTGCGGGGTAGATGGAAGGTTTGAGGAGAAGGCCAACTTGTTTTGCCGACCAAGCGTCCCGGGGCTCCTCCTGCCACCACCCGCCCAGCAGATGACAGATCTCCGAGCATTGGCCACGCGGCAGTGAATTACGAATGGCTCATATACTTCCATACTCACCTCATGAACGCGCAGGGAGATGCTTACCACGGGCACCCACCTGGTACGTCCCGGACGACCGTTGGCGCCATCCTGCTGCAGCTCGCTGTGAAGGAGCTCCAGTTGCTCGAATCAAACACATTTTGAGCTTTTCTACGTCCTCACCATCTTCTCTTTGTACTACGAACTCTGAATCTTTTGATTGAGTCCCTTTTTGTCGTGTCTTTGCATGTGGAGACTTTCTATACAGCACTGGCCTTTGTAGTCAGATTAGCAAAGCTCGACCTTGATCAACATGTCGCCATCGTCTAAAGAATACGATATCGCCATCATTGGCGCAGGACCGGTGGGCCTTCTCTTGGCTGTGTGCCTTGGGCGCTGGGGCTACAAAATAAAGCTCATCGACAATCGAGATGTGCCAACCATTACTGGCCGTGCGGACGGCATCCAACCACGATCTCTCCATCTCCTGCGTAACATGGATCTAAAGCGTGCCATCATGGCTCATGCGCCTGCCAAAGTCTACGAGGTGGCCTTTTGGGATCCAAGACCTGCTGGAAAGGGTATACACAGGACTGGCAATTGGGCTGCCTGTCCAAAGTTCATCGATGCACGGTACCCATTTACGACGCTGCTACACCAAGGACTGATCGAGAGAGTGTTCATTGACGACCTTAACAAAAACGGCGTTGATGTGCAAAGACCTTGGACAATCACCGGGTTTAAGAACGACGGCAAAGACCCAATACATCCAGTCGAAGTCGAATTGAAGCATGTAGAAACAAACGAGAAGGAGACCGTGCGCGCCAAATATCTGTTCAGCGCTGAAGGCGCGAGGAGCTTCGTAAGAGACAGGCTGGGAATCCAGATACACCATAAAGACCAAATCTCGCATGTATGGGGCGTCATGGATGGGGTCGTGAGAACGAATTTCCCTGATATTAAGGTGAAGGATGTAAATTCTTGTCAACGAGGACGCTGACATCTTCAGTTGAAATGCACGATCCATTCAGACCACGGCTCCATCATGGTCATTCCGAGAGAAGCCAACATGGTCCGACTTTACATTCAGGTCGCGTCCTCCATAGACAGAGATTGGGATCCTAGAAAGCGAGCGACTCAGGGTGAGGTGCAAGCATCCGCGAAGAGGATACTGAAGCCCTACCACATCGAATGGGATCGTGTGGAATGGTACTCCGTCTATCCCATTGGGCAAGGTATCGCGGAAAAGTACACCTTAGACGGGAGGATCTTCATGGGTGGAGACTGTTGCCATACGCATAGTGTCTGTTACCGCTTCCCTTCTTGAGGAGCTCCTCCTGATAATTATTAGCCAAAAGCAGGTCAAGGCATGAACACGGCTTTTCATGATGCGTTAAATCTCGCTTGGAAGATCCATCATGTGGAAGGAGGCTTCGCGAAACGTTCTGTGCTCTCGACTTACGAGTCAGAGCGCAAGCACATTGCAGAAGAACTCCTAAACTTTGACTCGAAATATGCCAAGCTGTTCTCCCAGCGCCAGCCCTCTGCTAGCGAGGTAGGTGCAGCATCGCAACATAGCGAGGAAGGCGCGTCCAAGAACGAATTTGTGGAGGTTTTCAAGGCCAGTACGGAGTTCACGACAGGATATGGGATCGCCTACGAACCGAATAATTACAATTGGTCGCCAAGTCATCCTGCTCGATCAAGCCTGTTCAGTACAAAGGGCTCCAAGCTTCGGACTGGTCGAATCATGCCTACTGCTAATGTGACTCGCATCGTCGATGCAAATGAAGTTCAACTGGAGCAAGAGATTCCACTCAATGGCTCATTCAGAATCTTCCTCTTTGCCGGAGTACCGTCTATCACTAGGCGCGCTCTCTTCGATTTCGCAGACAACCTTGAAAACAAGAAGAGCTTCTACTCGGCCTTTCGAAGGAAAGACATCAGCGATGTATCCGATCATGAACGTCACAATCCTCACTCTCACTTCTTTACTATCTGCGTAACATTTGCATCACCGCGGGATGCGCTCGAAATTTCCGAGGTACTACCCAAGCTCCTTCTTCGTTATGACCATCATGTATATGCGGATGACCGTTGGGACGCAAGGGTGCCAGAAGCCAAGGCGTCCGCTCATGCCAAAATGGGATTGGATGCACACACGGGTGGCGTTATTGTCGTGAGGCCTGATGGGCATATCGGTTGTGTGGTGGCGCTGGTCGAGGGAAGCGGAACTGTGGATGCCCTGAACGAGTATTTCGCGGCCTTTACGACTAAGCCGATTGGCAAGACGGAATCACAACCACAGCTATGATTGATTGAGGGTTGTAAGGGTCTTTCGAATGTAGGATTTGTGCGCTGAGGGAATCGGTGCTCTACCATTTCACGAGGCACGCACTAAGAATGTACAATACATGAGACCAGGATCAAAAGCAGGATGAGTTTCTTGAAAGATAGATCTTCTTGGAGAGAACATGAAGCCGACCGTAGCCTGGCAGGTGTCGGAATCTGCACATTCCTCTTTGCCTTCCTTATCAAATCGATTCGATTCGGATTGTCTTCGGAGTAGAGAACCTAAGCGAAAACGTTCAGCGCGGTTGTTGTAGCTGCCTTAGCCAATTGATCCCACAATGCGTCACGGTCCAGCAAAGTAGGCCACGGAAATCGTGCGTGAGAGTAGAGTAGTCAAGATAGTGGTAGGGCACTACAGATACCATGCCCAGACCAATTTTAGCCTTCCTAAAGCACAAGGTAGGAATTTGGCGTCCGAATTAACATGAATTGGTGATGAGCCGATGACGTATTTTTAAGCTTTTGAGGCTCTTCGGGAGTATCCGAGTCGATCCAGAAATCTCCCAGCATCAGGACTAAACCTATTTCGTCCATTTGTGATGTTGGTGAAAGCCCACCACATTTGAAGTGTTGACGCATTAGCTGGGCGACATTCACACCAGCATGCTCGAGTTCGGGTGACGCATGTGATTATGAGGGCGTGGCCTCGGACGGGTATCTGTACCCTCCCAACGACGTTTGTTTACCTCCTTCCTTTCTTTCATCACCATCCACCTTCCGCACTCGGAATTGCTCACGCTCACAGCCATTGCAACTGCATCTGCGTTCTACATTTTGCTTACTACAACTCACAGGAAAGCTCTTATTCTCTCCATTTTAGCAGCTGCATCACACCTGCCCGACCTTTCGCGCCGTACAGCTGCCGCGGCAGGCGCAATGGCGTCCGAACCGGATCCGATGGATTGGAAGCACGACACGCCGCCTAAGATTCTATTTCAGTCGAGCGAACCTTTCGCCCGCTCTTCTCATAGACGAAGCCATCAGGACTTCGCAGAGAATCGACTGCTCGAAACAGGCCGTTCAGGTATCCCCAGCACTAGTCCATATGATTCAGGTGCCCCCCACATTAAATCTCCTACCACTCGATCGGCCGCCTTTACCAAGCCGTACGGCGACCACCTACAAATATCGACGCAAGCAAATACGAGCTCGTTAAGCCCTTATCAAAATACCACATCCTCCGAGTCACAATACTCATACCAACAATGGCTCGCTTCACGCCAGAGCTGCTATGGAGAGCACGGAAAAGCCTGGCGCTATTTGTGTCAGTCCATGGATACCATCGGTTACGGTATAGCCATGATCTTATCCAGCCAGACGCTACGAACCTATTGCTTCACAGGATACAGGGCGGGCCGATGTTACTTCACGAAGAATCGACGTGTAGTTCAGACATGTCAAGTTGTCGCTCACACCGCCAACGGTACCAAGCGTCGCCGTGTTGAATACAAACGCCATTACGGACCTCCAACCTCATCTGATCGTATCCTCCTCTCTCCTGACCAGCGTCGTTTGCTCAGGTTCAGACAACAAGTTCGCAACTGCAGCACACGCCATGACGAGACTCACATCTACGTTCCAACGGAAGCCACCAGAGGAGCTTTAGCGAATCCTCTTGGATATTACATGTCCGGTGCTCTCCAACCGATCGAGTCTCCCACCCAAGACGCTCGTGTTCCGGGTGCCTGGGTTGATTCTCCCAGTTACGGAGTCCAGACTTCCTGCTCGCTAGCTTACTACAACCCAGATTCGCCAGATATTCTACACAGCTCTCCCGTCAGTGCTACGGCGGATGATCCCACCATCACAAACCTTCAGCTAAATGATCCCTGCGTTGCGCATGGTACGCTGAATTACAATGAAGGCGTTAACAACGTCACTGACTCTGCGACCGCCAACGCCTCAGATAGCAAGAGCACGTACTCCACTGGGCTTGCTCAACCCGAAATTGAGGGAACGAACGACGAGTGTAGTTGCTCTGGCGGGCGTTCTATCCCTGTAGTATCGGACACGACTTCCGTGATGCACCACTCCACCCAATCATCACCGACGAGCGCCAAGTGCTTGAACTCTGCAGGAGAGGTTGACCCAACCCTCTTGGATATACAGCGTTGCCAAGATAGATATCGCAAACAGCAAGGCAATCCACTGGTGGCTCGTCGTTATCTCTGCCGACCTGGAAGATTTTTACCATATCGTCGACCCATTTGTAAGCGTCGCAAGCCCCAGCGAGCTTCCTTGACGTCCATCTTGCAACCTCAGCCAGCTTCCAACAATGTCGATCTCCCAGAGACTCCAATTTTACAAGCATCTCCTATCCCTCCCTACTTGAATCATGAGGTTCGGGATTCGCCGGCATGGTCTTATAAGGGAAGTCCGGCGCAAGCTCTATCGTCGCCGCCGATTTCATTCACGCCGCCTCACGCCGTTAAAGCAAGATCGCTTAAGAAACGTGTCACATTCTACAGTGACCCCAAGACTGGCCAGCCAGTCAGTCGGTTCCGAAAGTACATCCCCGGCACTCGAATCGACGATTCCTTCCATTCGTCGCCGTCGGACGACGGTCTTTCTGTTCATGATGGCAGCGCCAGCGGGCAGCTTTATTCTAGTCCGACGATGCAGGAGCAAGTACAGATAGCAAGCTCCATGCAAGGCGTGGACCCTTCATGCCCCTCGGCTAATGCATCGGGCTCCACCACCGATGCTGAAGGTAGCGAACAAAAGGAACCAGCTGTCTCATCGCCAATATCAGACTCTTCTGCTCAGGTCCAAGCCGCTGTTGCTTTGGGCCCAGCTCACGAGTCGGCACCAGTCACACCTGACAATAACGTACTAGCTGCTAGGCGTAAGACGACCCCTTCTCCATCGGACCAGTTCGTCGTTGAGGCACCCAGCCCAGTAAAATTTGATCCTCCTCCGCTCTCCAAGGCTTCGGGGCCTGCTGTCAAGCAGATCGCCAATGGTCGAGTACGTCGTCCAGAAACCGCCAACTTGACGGTTACCGCAGACGGCAGCCCTATGCGCATACCATCTTCATTGAATCCATCATCGACCGCCGGAACTGAAATGCTTCAAGATAACGGTTGTCTACCAAAAGAGAACGGTACCTCGATCGAGAACGGCGATTTGTCCGGACCAGGGGACCTTCCGCCACAACATGGTCAAGATGATATCTCTGTACAATCATCATTCCAGTCACCGTCTGTTGTGGCGAACACAGCAGATGCGGATAGCTTTTCTTCTACTAAGGAGAGCAGCAACCACGAACCGAATGGCTCTTCTGTACTGCATGAACAGGACAGCAGCCTGTTGTCCGACATCTCAACCCCATCCTTCGTTTCATCGTCATCAGCTACAGGAGCGCCGGTGCATGGCAACAGCTCTTCTTCGACCGGACAAGACAGCGATCCTGTTTCAGCGGGGTCCTCTCAACCGAAAGAAGAGGGTAGCAATCTACTGTCCGATCAGGTCGATCCTTCAGTACAACCTCTGCATACCACTTCACCGGCTGCAGGCACACCAGCGCACGGGGCTAGCTCATCTTCTCTCAACGGGAGCAACGCACCTGTACCAAGTAACTCTTCTCCACAGCAAAGTCTGAGCGCACAGCCGCCAGTCCAGAATGCTGGTCCAGTCAATCCTGCAACGCCAGACCGCGTCGCCAAGCAACTTTCAACGCTCAAACTTTCTGGCCGGAAACAGTCACTTCGTTCTGCTGCGAAAGTGGAGAGTGACGACCGCCTCCGTGCTCAGAAGGAAGCTCGTATCGCTGCGGAAAAGGAACGAAAGGAGAAGGAAGAGGCAGAGGAGAAGGCTCGGAAGGCAGAATTACGAAAGAAGAGCGGTGCTCGTCGCATGCCCGTTGGGTCAGTCATCGAGCCCCTAACAGCAGAATGGGAAACGAAGGTCAACCAGGCTCTCGCCGAGCACATGGGAAAGACCGTCGCCTCATCCCTCGTCGGCGTCAACATCACCCGCCGCGATATCGGCAAAGTCCTGCCTCAACGTGGCACAGGTGACGATGTCTCAGGCTGGCTCAACGACGAGATCGTCACTGCATACCTGCAGATCGTCGTCGAGCACGGCCTCAAAGCCTCAGGCCACAAGCGCGGCGAAACCCCCACCATGCACGCCTTCAACACCTTCTTCTACAAGAACCTCAGCGAGAAAGGCCCAGAGAGCATCCTGCGCTGGGCGAAGAAGGCCAAGATCGGCGACGAGGCCCTGCTGGCCGTCGAGCGCGTCTTCATCCCCGTCCATATGCACAGCAACCACTGGACCCTCCTAGTAGTCAGCCCGAAATACCGCACGATCGAGTACTTTGACAGCCTCTGCGGCGCTTCCGCGAAGCAGATCGCCAACGCCAAGGCGTGGCTGAAGCAGGAACTTAAGGGGCTTTACAGGGAGGAGGAGTGGAAGACGGTGGGCCGCGCGGGGCCGACGCAGGATAACGGCGCGGACTGCGGCGTGTTTGTGTCGACTACGGCGAAGATGATTATGCTAGGTGTGGATCCGATGGCGTATAGCTGTGGGGATATCCCCGTGCAGAGGAGGCGCATCGTGGCGGAGTTGATGAATTGTGGGTTTGGGGGGGGGCTGGCTTCGGAGGTGGTGTTTAAGGAGGATTGAGTAGGGGGTGTGCTTTACTACTCACATGATTCGCTTCTTGTACACACACTTTGTTTCTTGTTGTTACGAGGGATGGATGGCACAGCATGGCATGCGGGACACCTATGATCAGGGCATGCGATTGGGATGATACCCGCCCGGTTTTTCAGCTACGGCTGCCCGGCACATTTGGCGTTTGGGGAAGATGGGCTGGCTTTTGTGTTTTGTTTTTACGAGCGTATGATTTAATTATTTGTTAGCAGGCACGGGCTGTATTGGTCGTCGACTGCCTGGATCGGTGAATGTCCGCCCTCTTAACTGAGGGCGTTGACTGCGATCCAGGGTATGTCCGACCATGTCAATCAGCGGAGCGGTGCTTAGGTAGCGAATGTAAAGCTCTACTTCATTGAAAAACCAACTGTTTCTGAATTCAGGGTTTGAGCAAATCCTTGGGGCTGATGAGTTGGAGGTGATGGTGCTATCTTTTACTCCTACAGATTTCTTCGAGCTTGGGAAGGCGGCATTCGAAATATTGAGCCTGAGAAGGTTGGTTCTGTGATGATCTATAGCTATTTGAGCAATCGGATCTGTTGAGAGCAAATTCAGGAGATTATGGGAGTGGGATAGGAGGGTGGCGGATGGGATGGAGATGGTGGAGGAGGGGGTCGAACGAGCTTTTGTTGGAGGAATGAGATCGTATGATAGAAGGAACTGCGATGGGCAGGAGGAAGAACAAATCCATGAGGAAGAAGATGTGATATTATATGAAGATAACCGTAGGCTGTAGCTCGTAGCAAAACCTCCCCGAAGACAAATCCACCTAGACCCACAAAGCCACACTACCTATCCAGCCATATCCCCCTATTCTTCTTTTATAGAAACCTTGCCGTGCCCCCGTATTGCGGTCGTAGATGTCGTAATCATACATCCCATACCTCATGCCCTGCTTGCCCCCAGATAAATGCCTTCTCGTTCCCATAAGCTTCATGATCTGGCGTAAGGCCTATTCATCGCCGCAATCTCCCTCGCGATCGTGGCCCATTCCAGCTCCCGCCGTAGCGGCTCGCCGCGTCGCTGCTGGAGTACTTCGTCCCATTTGAGGAGCTCGTAGGCGAAGCGGAGGTGCGGCTGGATGATGACGTTGAGGCGGCGGGCGCGGACGTAGCAGCTGCAGTGGGTCTGTCTGAGCAAGGCGGGTAAGGTCTGGGGATGGGGGTAAGGAAAGAGCTTACTATGCGCGTGGGAAGGAGAGGTGGAGAGAGGACATGACTTCGGCGATGCAGATGGTTGCGGAGCGGGAGACGCCAACGCGGCAGTGGACGAGGGTCGCTGTGCCCTTGGCTTTGCCTTTCTCTATGAGCGGTTAAAGGCCGGTACAGACCAGGGGGGACGCGGCTTTCGAGACACTTACGTATGAAGTCCAGACATCGCTCGAATTCATCCAGCAGCGGGTCGACGCCGTTATCCTGCACTCGATCGATGAGAAGCAAGTCCTCGCTGCCCCATTTCTCTAATTGGGCCTTGCTCCAATTGACGGGCTCGCCGACACTGAGCACTTGAGCGATACCTATTGATCTCAGAAGGTCGGGGTTATTCGCGTGCCCCAGGTTTCCAAGATACATGTACGGAAGGATGCGGCTCGGTAAGCTACCGTCCATGCGGGACAGCCATGCGGGCTCTTTGAGCGCAGCTTTGATTGTCCTAGCTCTGAATCGAGGTGATGAAGCGAGGATGCGGCATTGTAAGGAGGATAGAAGGGACACATCCGAGGGGTAAGCAAAGAAGTTTCGTTGTTTCTCGCAATGCAATTGGAGCCAAGCATCATGCAATGGGACACCTTCAGAGTACATGTAGTAGGCGACCCCTAGCAGGGTGGTCTCAGTGTACCCGTCCGCGCAATGGATGAGCACCTTGCGCGGTCGACACCCTAGGTTCTTCATCTGGATGTCGCCGTCAGCGTCATGCTCATCATGCTCAGTGTCTTGAGTCGAGTCCGCGCTAGAGATGGAATAAATCCATTCACACATCGTAGTGATGGTCTCAGGTTCGGAATTCGAACGAGGTGGGGGCACAATGCTTCCTGATGATGGGAACTCAAGATGCTGCGGTGCAGAGCTGCTAAGCTCCTGAATGCGCTTCAACGTCGGTAGGTCCGGAGGTGTAGCAAGATCACTGGCTTCAATCAGTATGTCATAAGATTCTCCCGGTTCAGTACTCGAGCCGCAAAGCGAAGAATCAGGGGTTGGACCAAGCGAGACGTTCGGGGCGATCGCCGACGTTTTCGACATGCTACACATTTCTTGTCGCTCCCATTGGAAGAAATCCATCACCTGATCTGTGGAGCAGCCTCGTGAGTCGATGGAGACAAGTTCAGGATAATGTTCTTCAAATTCTTTGAAGTCGTTGTTGAGGATAAAGGTATGGAAGCTAGGGACATCTTCTTCCGTCACTGTGCGCTTCTGTTCATAAGCACGCTGAGCACTTGAGAACTTCTTCGCGAGGTCGCGAAGTCGCTTCTCTGAAGTATTCTTGTCCTTATAAAGCACTATATCCGACACCATGGCCATTTTCGTCGCCTGGATTTGAAAGTTGCGAACCGAAAATCCATCTCTGGGGTCGACTTCGAGGAAATTTGGCGAACCTTGGGCCTGCGTCAACAAGATCTCCTCTTCCGTCAAAGCCCCCTTTAATTTGGACTGTGTCGTATCTTCGCCAACTTTTACAATTGTAAGCCCCCGCAGACATTTCGGGGTCGCACGGACTGATTTGCGACGAGCGATAAAGAAGGTCAACTGCACTTGGTTGTTTGGGTGTAAACCATGTAGCCATGGGAAGACCTGGTTGGCATCGGGGAGTTGTTGCGTGGCTTGGTAATCGAGAGCCTTGGCAAGTGTCGAAGCGTCGATCGAATATACAGGCGGAGACTTGTTGATTCTAGGATGAGCGTTTGCGGGATGAAGGGGAGAGAATGTTTGGAGGAAGGAATGCTTAGTAGGTGGAGTGTCTGGCGGTGTGACGGGGGCTTGTTGATGAGCACCAGGAGCGGGACCCGGCGAGCAGTAGGGGATGTGCTTGTTCGGGATCGGACCTGCGCCATGCTTGGACGTGTCGATGGTTGGGGTAGGCGTCTGAGGCGGGGGAGTAGGTGACTGCCGTAAGGGCAGTTGTTCAATAGTCATTGTAGCCATCGTGCTCAAAGGTTTCTCAATGGCTCAACACCCTACAAATTCGACGCCAGCAGCGTGACTGCCCTGTCTTAGCTAATTGGAAGCCCTCTGTAGGACCGAGAGACTTTCTCGACTTCTTATGCGGCTTTGGAAAGTCTTGCTCGGAAGCAGTCGTCCTTGAAGCCGCGTTGGAGGGCGTTTTCGTTTCGTGCTTCTTTCAGGATCTGTCAGTATTGGAGTACGGATGATTGAAGCTACTGCGTCTACTGGTCAGCCTTGAACAATGCAAATCGGTGAGGCTGCATGAGGACACACAACAATACTATAGCTAGGTAATTCTTGTCGATGATGCCCGAGTCGACGCAGGAGCAACATCCGCCAGAAGATGAGGATTACATCCTGAGCCAGATGCAAAGGATTCGGGAGGATAAGGAGTTAATTGAAGACAGTACAAGAAGGGGCCGTAGGCAGGTGGGAGCAAGAAGGCAGAATTGGGAGCAAGAAGGCAGGATTGGAGGAGCCGGAGAGCAGTGAGGCAGAGCGAGAAGTACGAAGGATTTCTGAGTCTTTCGACCCATACAAAGTCCCCCCAGTCCCACCCCCCAGTCGAGTTCACTTATCACAATCGCGGAGAAGCTCAGACCCCGCATCTTGAAACGCAGGCCACCCCTGTCCACGCTAGAGCCCCCAGAGAGGGATAGCGCACCCGTCCTCGCAGATCCTTGGGGTCCTCTCGCCGAACCCTCGACTCTCGAGGGCGGATGGCCCTCGTGGTTTGGGTGCTGGCAACAGAATCTTGTCCACATGCTTTACCGATACCAGTGTTTCGGAATTCCACAACGAGCCGGGCGGCAACATTCGGTAGGAGCAGTAGAAGGGAGCGTTCAGTTCCGTCATCGATCGGATTTTTGGTTAAGCCTTGGGTATCCTGGGGGGAGGGCGGAAGGGAAGGATAACAGGCATTATGGGCCTGCGCGTGCGTGCTTAGCTTTGCGTGCTGCATCCATCGCATCAAGCTAGCCGCTTTCGATCCCATCGGCTCTTTCCATGCGCTTCCCATGACCATTGTTGATTTTGCGATTGACGATGCGCAAGAAATAGTTGGTTCGCGAATGTTGGAGAAGGCCTTGTCAAGGCGCGAGTGACACGGCCTTCTCTCTCAACTCTGAGGCCAGTCGCTCCAGGTAGAAGCGACTCATCGGCGCCGGCAGGTGGTCGAAGCTCTTCACCATCCTCGCCACGTCCTTCCTTGCCTTCTCATACGCTTGTACGTCCCGATTCCCATACACATCTCTGCCGGCTGCATATCCGGCCTCGAGGTTGCGGAAGAATACATTGATCGAGATGCTCGTGTTTTCCAGTGGTGACGATGCATGAAGCCACAGAGGAGGGATGAAGAGAACATCGCCCGGTCCTAGGATGGCTTCTTGAGGATGCGTAGCCGGACGTGAAGGATTGGTCGCGTGGTCTGCTCCGAAGATATTCATGCTCGAACTCGATTCACCTGGAAGTACCTCAAGGTGCACGATGTCCGACGGCGGATATAGCATGACCCGTTTGCGTCCCTTGATCTGACAGAGAACGTTCGCCATGACCTAAATCAGTCAACCATCAGCTCGAGTCTACCACCTGCACGGAATCTCAACGAGAGCATGACACGCTCAATTCTGCAACAAACATATTTGTTTTGAGGTTGACCTGCGGACAACCCAGAAACCCCCATTCCATTTGTCACATCGGAGCCGGCATGTCTTTTCAGCCAAAAAAGAGGTTCGCCAGTAGACTCACATCATAATGGAGCCACATATTAACAGCCCCTGAGATTCTCAGGGGCGAGCTGTGAGCGTTCTGTGACACTCTCCGGAGCTGTGGAGGAAGAATGAAGTCTGCAGCAAGCTCGGGGAAGTCGGACGCAAATTCCGCTGGCTTCTCGGCTGGCTTCTCTGCCGACAGAGTCCGTAGGTATTGCGCTGACCCGCTTGCGATCTCGTCCAGACACTGACCCAACGGCTTCGTAGTGTACCTGAAGTTTTTGGTCTGGAAATTCATGTGCTGTTCACTCGCCTCATGAACTACCACCTGAGCGAAGTCAACAACAAGGAGCTATGACGGGTAGGAAGACGTGCCAGCCGATTATTTCCAATCTTTTGCTTCAAAGTATCAAATGACCACTCGGTGAGACATGCCCCAAGCTCCATATTTTCCATCTTGACTGGCTTTGAATTGTTGACAATTCGGTCAAAATCCTTGGCAGTGGCTACATGAGTGCTTCTGACTGTCTCTGCTCTGAGTGCATCGACCACTGACACCTGGTTGAAATGACTTCCCAATAAAGTCTCTGGCTGTTGTGTAGGATTTTCCCCGGCTTTGTTGCAAGCTGGGTTATCAAGCTCCCAGGGCGGCCTCTCATAGGTAGAAGAGTGCAGAGTACAGATGGACTGGTTCCAATACGTTCCAAAAGAGAAACAATTGACTCCGCCCCCAACGGCAATGACGGAACCACACTGCTCGAGGATACTGTGTCCCACAAGCAAAGGACGATCTTGGATTCTTACAGGTGTACTCCATTCGATGACGAAAGGCTTTGTGGATTGTAGACCGTCATCGAGCGTCCCGGGTAGACAGATGCAAGCAGATTTATTCGGTAGCACACGATCGGCGACGCCTCCAACAAGTAGAATGCCTATGGATGACTGTACAACACAGGCTCCGAATCGGTAAATTTGCGCTGGACCGATCTTGGATGGACTCAAGGAGTTCATGCACTTCACTAAAGATATCGATGGACTTGCATCAACATCGGCGACTTCCCAAAGCCACATTTCTTGATAAATTGTGCCATCTGCAGCCATACCTCCAAGGACAATCCCTTGACTTTCAGAAGTTGAAACCATTGCTGCGCCGAACCGTGGTGACATCGTATCGCCACTCGCCGATACTGGAATCCAGCCTGTGGAATCACGCCACAGCAACCAATGATTCAAGGCATCTCTGCTGTTCGTTCTTCCACCGAAAATGAGCACGGCCTCTTCTCCATCACTGCGAACGACACTGCATGCACAATGCCTGTAAACAGGCAAGGGTAGATCGTCGACCCTCTCCCAAGTTTGATTCCGACCAAGCCAGGAATCAGACCGCGCATGATCAGGAGAGCTTCTGCCACCTACGAGGAGCGATGATCCGTCCTTTAAACAAGTGATCGTATGACACATGCGAGCTTCAATAGCGCCAGGGGGCAAAACTTGTCGCTCGTGGCCCGCGTTCTCTTTTCGATACACATCGGTGCTGTTGTTGCGACTCTGGCTCCCTAGGCCACCATGGTGACCAATCACTCCAGGAGATAAACTCAATGCAGCGCCAAAACGACGACGAACATTTCGCGGGCTCCCGACGGTTGCGGAAGGGGTAAAGTTCATCGGGCTTTTACACCATGTTGAGGAACAATCCGTGTCGTCGATGATCGTGGATTTATGATGTGCAGTGTTGCCATTCGACATTGCTCTTCGAGCAAGAACCCCATTCGAAGCCTCGAGCAAACAGTAGTGAGAGGCAAATAAGACCATATCTTCCCATTCATCAAATGGTTCAACGTCGTTCAGGCGTAGACGTTGTTCTTCGGTGAGGAACGAGGGATTATTCCACAGCTCCCAAAGGCTTATGGCATGCGCAGAACGCCATCCAGCTTGCAAAAAGCGATTCTCCTGGTCTGACAGCTGAGGATACTGGTGTATCGACCTCAAAGGTGTGTGTAAGTTGTCGAAATGCTGAATCATCTTCTGGGCGAATGGATGAGATGCACCATCTGGCAAATACTGTTCGAGCAAGCAAAAACGGACTGATAGTAATCAGCAGATATCTGGCAATACACAACGCGAAGATAATTTCTGACATACTATTCTTATACTGAGCGGCCCATCCAATCAAGGAGTCAGCGGCTTCTGTGCGCATATAGGTTACAGAGACTTCCGCAGTGCACAGTATCATGGAGCTCTTGACATCCAGCTCTTTCGCTAGAACGTGATCCAAGGCTTCAATGTTTGCAAGGTCACAGCCGATGGCAATGTAATATGGAGTACGATACAGGACCGACTTCGAGGATCCTGTTTCCTGACTTGGCCCTACCAAGTCTGCGAGTTGCGGTGTCTCTGAGACAATCTTGAGCTTTTCCGTTAACAGCTCCGGGTAATCGATGTCCACAAACATTGTGTTCTCACAGCGTTCTGGTGACGTGGAAAGCCATTGGAATGGTAGTGGATCACTAGCGCAATCAACATCTTTGGCAGCCCCCTACATAGTGACGGTGCGTCTTACTCACTACCCACAGCCTAGGTTGATGACGAGTTTCGGCTTGTCAGTGCAATCATCAAGGAAACGCCGGACTACGGTTTCGACGGCGTGCATCCGCAGCCAGTATCCTCGATTGATCAGAGGTGATCTTCTTTGGGGCTTCTTGACAAAATAGCGAAAGAAATGGGGTTCTGGATAGTAGAGACGTTCGACGCTCCTCTTAGAGACAATACTACTGTTATTGGTCTAGAGTCCTCTCAGCACGGAGATTTACCGGCAGTAAGATAGACATACCGCCATGATTGAATCATCTTGCTTCGCTTTGGACCCTCTCCTCGGCAAAGTTCTAGTGGACGACTCCATATTGTAAGCCATGGAGATATCAAGCAGACGGGGAGGTTTTCTCAAAAGAGGTTGTCTCGACGCTTGGCATGTGGTTCGTTTCCTTGTAAACAGATAAGATTAGATAAGATCAATCTGTCTAGGCGGTTGTTCCCTGTACTTTACCGATGATGCCTGTCGCTACCTGAGAGTGGGTCCTGAAACACGTGAAATCCTTCGGCACCAACATCGTGTTATGGCAATTGCTAGTCATGCTACTTCACCGATATAGATAACACACTCAACAAGTTCATTGAACACTATCGCACACATTGCTGATGAAGAAACACGACTCTTGCCGACTATAAGTTGCCTTATAGAGGTCAACCCAGACTTCTGGCCATCCTTTCCAGCGGGTGACCATGTCGATGAACTTTGTCACGTTCAACCAGGACCACAGCCATTTGGCTGTAGGTGTGTTATGAATTACCTGACTTCCCTCATGATCTGTACTTACGTGGATATGTAGGTACCTCAAAAGGCTTTCGCATATACACTACTGAGCCCTTCTCGAAATGCTTCGAGACGAAGCAAGGTGACATTGCCCTGCTGGAGATGCTCTTCTCTACATCGTTGGTCGCCCTCATCTTGTCGCCGCGAAGATTGCAAATTACAAATACGAAAGTACGTCGTTGTCTTCATGCATTATTGCCTTGCGCGACAATAATGCATGAACGGCAGGCTTCGTCCTGATCTTGCTGAGAGGATTTCATGCTTAGGAGGTGCTGACCGTTCTGGACTATAAGAGGCAGTCTACGATATGCGAGCTTACTTTTCCCACAACCGTACTCGCCGTACGGTTGAACCGGAAGCGCCTCGTCGTCATCCTCGAGGACCAAATCTACCTTTACGACATAAGCAACATGAAGCTCCTATACACCATCGAGACATCGCCGAACCCTAACGGTATGGTCTTACTTGACAGAAAACATGCCTCTTTGCTAATCTATACCAGCCATCTGCGCCCTCTCCCCCTCCTCCGAGAACTGCTACCTCGCCTACCCCCTCCCTCAAAAAGCCGCCCCCTCCTCCTTCGCCCCCCCATCCCACGCCCCACCCAGCACATCCCACATCCCCCCCACCAGCGGCGCCGTCCTCCTCTTCGACGCCCTCAAGCTCGAAGCCATCAACGTCGTCGAAGCCCACCGCTCCCCGCTCTCCTGCATCACCCTCAACAACACCGGCACCCTCCTCGCCACCGCCTCCGACAAAGGCACCATCATCCGCGTCTTCTCCATCCCCTCCGCCCGCAAACTCTACCAGTTCCGCCGCGGCTCCATGCCCTCCCGCATCTTCAGCATGTCCTTCAACGCCACCTCCTCCCTCCTCTGCGTCTCCTCCGCCACCGACACAATCCACATCTTCAAGCTCGGCGCCCCCGCTCCCCAGCGCAAAGAAAGCGACGCCTCGCCCTCCGCCCTCCGACCCTCCTCATCCTCAGGCACCGCGCGCGATCGAAGTCTCAGCCCTTCAAGCGACTCCCAACCGGACCTCCTGCGCTCCAGCTCAAACGGCGCAGACACGACCTCCATCTCCTCGCGAAAAACCAACGGCACCTTCATGGGCATGATCCGCCGCACCTCCCAAAACGTCGGCACCAGCTTCGCCGCTTCCGTGGGCGCATACCTCCCGCAAGCCGTCTCGGAAATGTGGGAGCCGGCGCGCGACTTCGCCTGGCTGAAGATCCCCAAAGCGCCGCCTTCCGGCCCCGGCGGCAGCCAGCTGCGGAGCGTGGTGGCCATGAGCGGGACGAGTCCGCAGGTCATGGCCGTGACGAATGAGGGGCGGTTCTATGTCTTTGGGATCGATCTTGAGAAGGGAGGGGAGGGGACGCTGATCAAGGTTTATGAGGTGGGTGGGGAGAGCGAAAGGTTGGGAGGGGGTGGAGTGGATGATTGATGACTTTTTGTAGCGTTCGGGACGTCTTCTTCCCCCACTTACTGGCTTTGGGGGTCTGGTTTCTTGCTACATTTCTGCGATATCCCCGGCTTGCACAGTGGATATTTGAACGGGCGCTGTGGTGTGGCTGTTTCTGGCTGTAAGAATACTTTAGGAACCGTGTGGTATCTACATGTATCTCATATCGAGCTTGTCCTCGAAAAGTATATCTCACCAACCTAGCAAATTGGAACTCGAATCTGTGATAGAACAATATCATCGATCATTCATCAGTTTATACGTCTATACGTCTATACCACTTCAGTCACCTCGCCCTTTGGCCCAGCCCCAAGGCCACCGCATCAGCCCCGAGCATCGCCAACACAATCGGCATCAAGACCTGGACCCCCCCACATGCGCAACGCCCCCCACCGCAAACGGCAGCACACACGCCCCCCCTGCCGCCCCGAAAGCCGCAATGAACCCAATCCCGCCCAGAGCACATGCAACTGCTTCGGCAACAGCTTACTCGCCGCCACGATCGCCGCCGGGACAACGGGCCCGCTGAAGAAGCCCAGCCCGCTGCGGATACGGGGAAGAGGGGGACGAGCCAGAACACGAGGTGCGCGGCTGTGGAGGAAGGGAGGTAGAGGAAGATGGCGAGGCGAGTGGGGTGACGAAGCCAAGGATCATGCCGACCTGGAAACCGACGGCGGTGAGGCCCGCGGCGAAACGGGGTGCGCGTGGCGGATGGCGAGGGAGTAGTCTTTTCTTCACGCCCTGATGGTGGGAGTCTCGAATGAGGATCATCGAACGTTGCTTTGACGGTTTACCTTTTGAACCAGAAGTCAGCCATTCGTCACTTCGTTGATGACTTCTTGGGAAGGACGCTCTCACATTCGGTCGCTTGAGCTGCAGACTGCTCTGTTGCTAATCGCTTGACCGCGAGGTCCGACTCAACAAAATTTAAAGATCGGGCACTTGTTGATCAGCTAGACTAGGAGTTCTAATGTGTCGTGGTTGCTGAAGGGCGGAGGTATCCACCGCAAATATCGCGGATCGTTCTTGAGTTCTGATGGGCTGCATGCATAAGACTTGCAGGCTTTTTTGACCCGTTGTCCATGGTATATGTAATTAGCTTCATTTCGTTGTCCTCGCAGTCAAAGGTGAGTTCTCTTCCAGCTCGGCTATTCGTTGTTGCAAAGAAGGCGAATTCGTAGATGTATGACGCCGTGTGTAAGGTGTGATTCCGCTCACAAGGATAGTCGGCAAAGCGTGCCAAGCTACCCAGATGTATATCGTCGTCAAGGTAGATTGAGGGCAGATGCATCGATGAAGTGAGCTCGATCATCTCGCTTTTGCTGTCTCACAACCGAGTTCTTCACGAACGCTTTAGGCCAAGAGACAACGTTGACTTGGCTCACCTGATGATGCAGCTCGTATCTATGGCATGTCCCAAGTGTATATACTTGTATCTGATTTCCCACTGTAGACCCACTGGTGTGAGATCCAACTTGCAGTGCAGAGTAGGCAGTGCAAGCGGTCGCTCCAAGCCATCAGTCTCGGCAATCACCGGTACAGTCCAGCGACCATCATGGGGCGCCGCCATTCTCAGCTCTTCGGTGAATTCTTTATATTGGCTAGGAGACACGGTCTTGTGGATGCTATGAAGATCACTTGTCCTCAAAGGCCGGACTACGACATCCGCTCCTGTGTGGTTGGAGACCCGAATCCAATATCTGCCATCCCAGAACTGCCAACTTGGCCCTGAAGCCGAATGGGCTGCTGCTTCAAGGATTGGAGGTTGGCGATTGGGTTCTGGAGTATCAATTTGCTCAAACGATGGTATGATAATGTAGGGCCACTTCGAATGCCGGTATGGCTCACGGGTAAACGACCATACGAAGTCGCGATCTAGGCTAAAGCAAGAGCGTGCGTGATTGTATTCTCCCGATGACTCCGCAGGAGCTCTGATTCGCTGCACGAGGACACCCCCTATATTGAATTTCAGCGATGGCGGGACTGTCCGGTGAGTTTCAGCATCGGATCCGAGGAATTCTAGAAACACAACGTCTGCCACACTGTGAACCCTCGATTGCTGGACGTGATTCAAAGGTGTCACCAACGATAACAAGCGCATCAAAAGCATCGTAGCTCTGGTCCTTAGGATAGACAGGTTTTCTTTCCTGTAGATCTGCGGCGTCGACTTGTATGATCTAAGTTGGCGTGGCAAACGAACGACAAGACGTCCTGAGCGCAGATCTAGGGATATGATTTGAGTGCGGCGTAACAAGGTCTCTGCACGAGTCTCGTAACCCTTGAGCTTTTCTGCAACTTTCTGTGCCAGACCGAGTAAAGACTCTTTGGAGAGCGCCCTTGGTAACCGTTGATTCTGAAGAAGAGATCGGATAGCATTCCGTGGAGTCATCGTCACGTCCTGGTTCGTCTCATCTTCGACCCACTCCACTTGATACTTCCGGCAGGTTGCCTCCAGCTCCCGCTTCGAGAAGTGCATTAATGGCCTGTAAATCTTGACACCACCGTCCTCACATTGTAAACCTGGCAATTGAGAGTGAAGCTTTGGGCGGACGTTTTGCCAGCCATGGTACTGATTCTTCTTCTTCAGCGCATTCTCTAATAGAGTAGCCTGGAAATCGCGTTGGCCACTCTCGTGAAGTCCGTGACAGCTCCAACATTCCGGAATGTTGAGCTCAGAATCGCCCATTGGCCGTATTGACCAGATGTGCTCGCCTGCTGCGGCGACTTTCATGAGCATTGACTCGGCCTGATCGTCATTGTGATGAGCCAGGAGAAGATGTCGGATTGTTTTCCCCCGACAGGCTGCTCCCAGAGCACGATAGCGTAAGCTCCTGGCCTGTGTCTCGAAACTGCTGGATTCTGTCGGGTGTGCGTTAGACGGCCACTGCAAGCTTACAATTGTCGAACGAAGCCCTGTGAAGGTCAATAGGTGGTACAAAGGGCGAAATAGCAGAGCGTACCTATCTCCGAAAGTCGCCTGGCAACGAGGTTAGCTTCTTTTCCGCTACCTGGACGAGCTCTATGGTCGACGATGAAAGCATGAAAGTTCGGTTTATAAGTGTAACGTCGAGACTTCCTCAACTCTACACATAATTTCGCCAACGCCATGGAATCAACACCTCCGCTGACGGCAATGCCTAATGGAAAAGAATGAGCGGCCAGCCAGATTGATTTCATTACTCCCATAGCTTACCGATGTACGGTCGGGTTCCTCCACCCCAGCCCTCGATCGGCTTCCATACTCGGGCAAATGCATGATAGAACTCTGCTGCGGATATAGGAAGATCATGGGTTATTGCAGATGAGGGCTGTCGCACTTGAGCCAGCATAGGCATCATACGAGATGACTCGCTCGCTCTGCACCCAGACGGAAATCTTCGAGGCTGGCCATATTGTGTGGCACGATCGCTCACTGTTCCACATAGCCCCCTCAATAGCTTCGAAATGACGTTGAAATAACAAACACATCCATCAGAAATTCCTGTCAAGTCCTCTAAGACGTTCGAGAAAGCAACTGCATGTACTCGTACTTGCTAGTCAGGTACCAGTAGGAAACCGCGGAATCATTCCGCCAGTATCTACCGAGTACCGTGATTATTCCATAATGTTCAAGTCAATGCCTCGCCTGCCATGTCCTGGCCTTTTGTAGCCTTGCTTGACCCAAAGTAGTATACGTCCGGTCTCGTCCAGGCACAATGACAAGTCCAGTAGAGAGCCCTTACACTCGAGCCTTACTGGTAAGTACCCATTAACCTCCTTTAGCGCCCTTCCTTTCCATCTTTCAGATGACTTATGCCTCCCAGGCCGGCGCCCTAGCAGGCACCACAGTTGACCTCTCCCTCTACCCCATCGACACCCTCAAAACCCGCCTCCAATCCTCCGCCGGCTTCTCCCACTCCGGTGGTTTCCGCGGCATTTACGCCGGCGTCGGCTCCGCACTTGTCGGCTCCGCTCCCGGCGCAGCGCTCTTCTTCGTGTCCTACGAATCAATCAAGGCTCTCCTCAAACGCAGGCGAGAAGCAGATGCTCAAGCAGCAGGTTCCGGGAAACAGGGACCGCTGCGGACATGGGTAGAGCCGATAGAGCATATGGTGGCGGCGTCGGCGGGCGAGGTGGTTGCATGTGCAGTGAGGGTGCCGACAGAGGTGGTGAAGCAAAGGGCGCAAGCCGTGCAGGCGCCGAGCTCACTTGCGGCGCTGGGCTCGATTCTGCATCTGAGGCGGAGTGTTGGTTGGAGGGGGGTTTGGGGGGAGATGTACAGAGGCTGGAGCGTTACTGTGATGAGGGAGGTACCTTTCACGGTCATACAATTCCCGCTGTGGGAAGGTATGAAGAAGTGGAGAATGAGGACTAAGGGCACGTGCAATGTTACAGCGGTAGAGAGTGGTGTTTTTGGGAGTTTGGCTGGGGCGGTGGCGGCCGGGGTGACGACGCCTTTGGATGTTTTGAAGACGAGAATGATGTTGGCGCGAGAGAAGCAGGCCATGGTGCCTTTGGCGATGCAGATCTTGAAGGAGTCTGGACCAAAGGCCTTCTTTGCTGGTATAGGACCGAGGATATTGTGGATATCTGCTGGTGGTGCTATCTTTCTAGGAAGCTACCAATGGACGTATAATACATTATGCCACGTTCGATGACAGCCTCTACATGCTGTACATGCACGCTATCCTTGGTGATATGTGACCATCCAACCTCAGAAACTCATATCCTCAATTGGTAGAAGCTGGGAGTCCTCCCTACGCTCATAGATTCTGCACCGTAGAGATCACCTTTTCGCATTCATGTCGTTTGCGAGTCTTTGCTCTCAGGTCGTTGCTCGATTTCGTCGGTCAGAATCCCCTTCCTTTCTATTTCAGGCTTCCTCCCGTTAGATTTGTAGTAGAGCATTATATCACCCCCCGTCTTCCATATGTGAGTGCGTAAGGTAGCTAGAGTGGTATTTGGTGGAACAACCTCCTCAGTCGTCAACAAAGAACAGACGTAGATGTAAGAGGCAGTGCTCGGCTTACCTGATTTTGACAGTGAAGCTCCAGATACTCCTCTGGCTTGAGCGAGCCGGCTTCTGGCGGATTGGGCTGGGGATCGATCCTCTCCGTGACATAGGCCAGGATCTTCTTAGCGCGCAGCATACGATTCGCATTCAAACGTGAATTTCTAGCAGCTTTCAGCGCCGAGACTTCCTCAATAGAGTGACTTGGACTTACCCGTCCGCACTTGCAATACTGGGTAGGAGATCCTGAAATGGTAAGAGCACGAACGAAACCTTCGAGATATCTTTGAGTGGGGTTTGATTCTGCAATGCGTTAGTACAACATGATACAGAAAAGAACGGGCAATTCTATATGTACTCGAAGCAATAGATCTCCCAACCACATAGGACCGATCTGCTCGATGAAGTCTGCGTCATAACCTACAGAACTGACTGTGCCGCGATACAAGTCGGCAACACCGCCCGAATCCGGTCTGTCCTCCTGTATAATGACGCTAGTGTACGGTGGTAGTCTTAGCTCAGGTGTCTCGCTAGGTGTGCTAGGCGTGATTCTTAGAGGAAGCGACTGTGTAGTGTTTGTCTGTAGATGCTCATCATAATCATGCCTTATTTTCTGGATTGCGCCGAAGAAATTGTCCTGAACGAGCTTCTCCTCTCTGTCTTCCGATTTCTCCGAGCCTTCTGATTTTTCATCCACCACTAGGGGCTTTGCGTCTACCGATGTCCTACCTAGCTTTTTGGGGAAGTTCATCCGGAACTTCTTCCCAAAGAGCGAGCTCCCTTCCTTTGGTTTGTCCTCCTTTTCAGTATCGACAGGCGAGTGGGTCGCTGCGTCAAGTGAATTATCACCTGGTGTTGTCGGACCTTTAGCATTGTCCGAAGGACTTTGACTTTGTGGTGGTGGCATCGTAGAGAAGTAGTCTTCTGATTTTTCAGTTGAATTTCTTGGCTGACTAGCATGCGATGCCTTCTTTTCGAGTGCGGGTCCTTCCTCGCCCGTCTTTGCTAGAGGATTGTTCGCGGAGATTGTGAAATTGGGCGCACCAGGGAACGGAGTCGCCACACCAATGGTGAGGCCTGGCGTCATCGCACTATGCACGTGCCCGTTGATGGCTCTCGGAGTGATAGCAAACCCATCATCAGCATCGCCATCCACAGGGCGTTGCGTTCGCAGGGCAGGCAAATGAAGAACTGGTGGTGCGTTATTCCTGCGGAGACGTCCAGGGTTTTCCCCCGTAGCAAGCAGGTTATCTCGATAGATTTCGTCACGCTTCACCTCTTCCTCGATAAGATTGGCGAACAGATAGCGAAGGATCCATTTTCCGAGGTTTACTTGGAAGAGCGTCAGCACTCAGTGGAAATAGAAGTAGAAACTTCGTCATTTGAGCCCTTCGAAGCGGTGCCTAGGAAACTGAAAGCTGCTGTACTTACACCGCTGGTCCTCCCTGAACTCAGCCTGATCGTCGGACTCCAATTCGTCGGCGTACATCTCGGCATCGAAACAGTAGGTCTCTTCAAGTAGACAGGTCAGTCGGCCGGTTCTCGTGTCCACAGCACACCAATTAGCGACGCTCTCGGTCGTGTTGACTTCTGGCGCAACGTCCTCTAAATGCCGCTTTCCAAACGACTGAACTGGGACACACTAAAGCATTTCAGTGGAATGAATCATACGGCACTCAAGGAACAAACTTTAAGCAAATCCCACATCACCACTTCGCCTGCAGTATCCAGAGTGAGAACCCGTCGTCGATTATTTAGTAATACGTGTTTTATCAAGCCATTTTGACCTTCGACGGTTTCTTCGGGAAGATTATGCACGGGAGTAACGTTTTCGGGCTCTTGGTCCAGCACAGCTTCCGACACTTTCCTCATACTTGCTCCTGAATATGTCGTAGTAGCCTCTGCGTCTCTTGTTGTTTGACTAGCGTACACTGCATTGTTCGTGATCCGAAGGACACTGTTCAGCGGTATCCTCGACGTCTGGTTAGAACTTGTAGCAGAAGCTCGAGACCGAGGAGATGGTGAGGGGATTCTGCTACGTGAGGTCATGCTTGAGTGTCGCTGTTGATTTAGCGAGTCCGGAATTTGTAACTCGTTGTCAAGGTCGACATCCTTCCAGCGATTTATACTCGAACTGGAAGTCGCTGTCCAAAAGTAGCCTTGTGCGACAGCCAAGTTGTTGACCCCTTCGTGTTCTTGAGCAAGGGCTAGCGACAATCCTCCGTCCAAGTCGATACCACGAATGTCAGTCTTCGCAACCAGCCCAGACCTATCACCTGAATAGAAGACCGAGAGCCTAGGATGGTCTGAACAGAGCGACCAGACGCTTGCATTGTGCATGGTCAATGTAAACATGCATCTCCCAGCAGTCACGGACCAGACTTTGACCGTCTGATCGGACGAAGCGGTCAAAACCGTGTCCCCATCCTGGCTGACCAGTACATCCCGTATATTATCTGTATGCCCAACAAACTTGGTAATCCGCTTCCCAGACCTCGGATCCCACATTTTGACAATGCTTTCCGGACCACCGCTGGCCATGATAGAACTTCGAGCGCTAAGGGCGTAGACGGAGCCCTTGGTGTTACTTCCATCCTCTCCAAGATCAATCTGTAGCTTCTCACCAGCGCCGTTCAGATCCCATATCCGAATCTTATGGTCCAAGCCACCGGAAGCTACCCAATCTGAATGTGCAGCTGGGCTAGCCAGACACTTTACGTAGTCATCATGTACTCCGATCGTACTGGGCGGCCGGCTTTCTTCTGAGTGCGGCCGCCATACCTTGACCGTGATGTCGGATGAAGCGGAGACAAGGGTAGAGTTGCTCTGGGCGAGCACGATGTTATTGATCCAGTGCGTGTGTGCTTGTATCTGAATCCGAAAACTGGTAGAAGCGGGTCGCTTTTCAGGGGTAACGGAGGGTACATCTTGAGGAGGTGAGAAAGGAATTTTGCTGGGCTTGACGGTATCTGGAGAGTCATGATGGAGGTCCCAGGCGCAGATCACACCGTCTCTACCGCCCGAGTACCTAGACGGTTGTCAGCAGCGAGTGCCATGTAATGCGCGACAAGTAGGCATGGTACAAACAGTATTGACTGGTCAGTGTCGACGGCTAGTCCATTAACTCCAAGACGGTGTCCTCCAGCCGAATTGGCAAGCGGCAGTACTGCAAAAGACAAGCAATTAGATTCTGACTAGTGAACGAATATGAGGGTAGAGCTGAAAGCGTGTACCGTAGCTAATGCGCTGACGAGCCTTTCGCGCCATGACGAGACGTTGGAAGATGAGAGTTACAGCCCGAGCTTGAATACGATGGCGCCATGTGGTTGACTGGATTGAGATTAGGAGTGCAACCAACAATCATCAGCTAGAGCGTTCCTCGAGAATCCATGGGCGTTCTACAGTATCTACTACTCTCTATCGTGGGTATGGACGCTCTGTCTATGACACACCTAACGTAGCTTTCCATCTCCGGGTGCAAATTGGCCGACTCATAATTGTACCGAGCTTTGAAGGATTTGGTTACTTCTCAATTCTCTAACAGCTCAGTCAAAAATGGGCGTTTGATAGTCATGATCGTCTGTACATTCCTAAGCTACAAAGTTTGCCGTTCAGGCTATACACTCAGGCTAGCCGGCCTGAATGACGCTGGAGACAGCGCACCAATGGATCATGAATCGTATTTTTTTCCATCTGGATGATAGGTACTGGTGGGAAGTGGGAAGCTTCCGCACACGCATCTCTCTCCGCCGTCTTCCGATCCCCTGACCATACTTTTGCGCACATCATCTTCCAAGACATCGGAGAATCCCGTCTTCGAGGCCGCAGGTAAGGTCGAGAATAGGGACTAAGCATCCAAGAAACCCCATGACGGCATAGTTCAACCCGCAGTCCTTCATCGCGGCCTTGATGTTCGTCTCGAGGCAGCGTCGAAAAATCAAGACTTGACAAGCATGCTATCGTGGACAACAAAATAATCGACGTCTAATATGCCTCTGTGATATGTGTCTCAACACGATTGCCTTGTCGCCTCGATCAATAATAAGCGTGGAGAAGGTTGGTCGTGTGTGGCCATAGCGGAGTTTGGTATGTGCGCAATAACGGCTCCCGCCAACCATGGATGCTGTTCAGGTCTCACCTTTCCTGTCGGTACACATCCTGAAGGCATACGCCGTGCCGTACGGATTAGTCGAGATGAGCTCAGTCCTATCCTGCGCCTGCACTTACGGTTGTACTTTGTTCAAGCGTGTGCCGGTGACCCTCGGCTTTAACAATCTTACCTCCTTCCAGCTGGCGGCATACTGGTGTGTCTGAGATCCATGCATCAGCCATTAAGTCCTGCATGGTAGCCCTGCGTTTCGGATCAATCTGCAGCATTAGGCCTATAATGTCTCGGCTTGCTTGAGGTAAGAGACGTAGCAAGCGCCAAGGCCCTTTAAGTACATCTTTAGGGGGCGCATCTATCCGAGCACCTGGACTTGCTGTAGAGGAAGAATGCGCATCACCATCTCCGACTTGATCTCGATGATGATGATGGTGGTGGTGGTGGCGATGTTGGTGGGTGCTGTCCGTATCCGTGGGCTTATGTGTGTTTGGCGCGGAGCTTCGCCGTGGGTCTCCAGTACCGGGCGTCATTTGTGATTCTGAACTCGTCCGTCCTTCGGAAGCCCTTCGCGCAGCCATCTCGGCAGGATCTGTTCCTGGAGTGGGAGGAGAGGCGAAGAGCTTGTAGGAGGTATCGGTCAAACGAGGAGCTTTCCAGGGGAAACGACGAAGGGACATGCAGGCAAAGATAACAGCCAACGACCATATATCGGTCGGCTGTGGATCGTACTTGGAACTTTCGTAGACTTCGGGTGCCAAATACGGATCCGATCCGACAATACCTAGACGCGCTTAGCTACACATCTGACCACATACTTAGCAATTGCCATGGGGGCAAATTCGACTCACCACTCGCAAGCACTATGTCGTTCTCGAAAGGATACCTGAACACACTTGCACTCCCAAAATCTATGATTTTCATGATGCCATGTTCGTTTACCACAACGTTGTCGAGCTTGAGGTCTCTATGCGCAAGACCCATACTATGCAAGTATGTCACCCCAGTGACAATCTGCAGAAAGGAACAGGTGACTTCATCCTTCGACATTTTTCCGGTCATGACGGTTTGGAAAAGATCATAGGGCGCGTACTCCATGACTTCGTACCAATGTCCTCTTTCATGCACTATATCCAGCGTCTCAATGATATTTCCGTGATGTAATGTCGATCCAATGCAGAATTCTGCTGTCACCTTCTTGTTATAATCTCGTTCCGATTCGAAAGTATGTCGCTCACGGAATTGCTTTACGGCGAAAGTTACGGCGTCGCTGGACCTTCTGATCAATCTAACCGAGCCTCCAGCGCCTGACCCCAATACCTTCCCAAATTTGCCGTATTTGCTTTCGAGTCCGTGGTCGTCGGCAAAAGGCACATTTGCGACAGGTAATTGATGCGGCGGGGTCTTTGTGCCTTCGTTATTGGCAGCTCGTTTAGCAGAAATAGACGGTGACTGAGATCGCTTTCCTTTGTGATGGTGTCCCAGTCCGAAGAAGCGCTTCAATTCGCTCATAGACCCATGCTGTTTGCCACCTTGGTTAGAGGAACTATCGTCATGTAAGTGGTCCTTTTTTCCACCAAAGAAAGTGGATGAAGGTCTGTTCTGTGACTTCAAGTCGTTGCCACTACTGGACCTGGGCAGGGATGTGGAAGAACTGCTGGCTGGTAGGTAGGCTGATCGACGACGGTTGTCTATTCCACCGAAAACGAATCTCGCATCGATCGCATCAAGATTCTTTGACTGTGGAGGCCTTTTACTCCTAGCATATGGATCGTCTCTATCCCCAATAGGAGTAAACGGTCTACTGTAGGATGTAGGAGGTGTGACAGTACCAGACCCACCCACGGGTGTTCGCGAAGGGCTCTGTTCTTGCGATGGTAGTGGTGAATCCTCACTAGGGCCAACCGAGAAGGCCCCGGCTTTTGATATGGTCTCAGCCCCAGTTGATCCCTGTGAGCGTGTGGTTGATCGAGTGGGTATTTGATCAGATGCAGAGGAAGGTCTGCTGGCAGCAGCACTCGACTCCGTGCTATCTTGATCCGGGCCTCTTGTTAGTGGCTTTATCCGGGGTGCCGTCTGCTTTGGATCGGGATGGACTTTGGTAAGGTCTGCGCCGGACGAGCTCCTTCTAGCTCCCAATTGCCCAGCGGCTGAGGGTGTGGGAGACAGGCGCGGAGTTGTTCTGCCCGACCTTGTTGTATCTCGCGAGGGTCGGGACTGACCAGACTCGTTCGTCGGTACCTAAGTTTCGAGGTCTGTCAGACTCATCAACGTACGCAAGTGTCGAGAGACTGGCAACATGGAGGATAAAGCCAGACCAGTTCTGCCAATTGATCGTGATCTGTTTAAAACTAGGACACACTTGCTCACCCTTGAGACTGGTAGCGACACAGGCTCGAAAGCAAAATTGCTCATCCGCCTTTGCTGCAATTGAGAGCTGTGCAAACCCCTAGAGATGCTTCTGATCTCCTCTCGCGCTTCTGAGCTGATCTCCGAATTCGGTATCGAATCGTCTGTCGCTAACGTCGTGCTTGCTTGCAGGCTTTGCGAGGGTTCGATTTCCAGGTTTCTGGACGCGAATCGAACAGCTGGTAGGGCCGAAGGCTCTCGCGACGCTGCTGATGGGGGCAGTAATCTATCATCTACAAAACAGTTCAATAAAGTGTAAGGTGGGAGCCGATGCGGGGGATGTACCTGATGAAGCTCCAGTTTGTCCCTCGAAAAGCTCCTTTCCCCGACCACTAGAAGCCATAGCGGTATAGCACTTGCAGCGGGGAAAACGGAACCTCCTTCTTGCGCCTGTGGTGGATATCTTAACGGTCTTGTCTTGAGGCTCAGTGACGTTATTTGAGGACTTTGGTGATCCGATACCCGATTGAAGAGACTATCAGGCTAACAAGGTGTGCTCCAGATACTAGAGATCCATTGAAGGGAACTGCTCATCCTCGAGCGCGCAACAAATTGGTGTGGCGCATAAGTCGACGTTTCGTGACACGTCCACGTAGTCGCAAAAACCCCTAGGGTGATATGCGACCACAACGCACAAAGGAGACAAATTTGCGAGGTCGACATCGAAGTGACTAAAAAGGTGACGCTATGTTAGCCGGAAGGCGGGTTGATTTCTCGCATCGCACTTGCCGAGGTCAAGAGCCGCCGAAAAAAGAGCCACCGAAAATAGATAAGGTAAATAGCGTCATCCATGAGAAACTGTTACTCGTTGGCACGTACTTTAACTTTGAAACCCGGCGCAAGTTCTTGTGACTCTGTGAAAGCTAATTGCTTTGGTATACAAGTGCTGCGATTGGAAGCACCGCTGATCGTAGAGTAGCCCAATCCATGCATACTGCTTACCAACTCGTGAATGACACTGACTCGATAAAGTACCCATACTGTGGTATCAGGAATGTTGCGCCATCGCTTGGGACTCGTTTTGACGGAAACTCATCACAATGCTTTGGAGAGAGGTAAATCTTCAAAACATAGTCGATCAAAAAACCATGATAGGGGGGTGGAAAGAAGGCTTTGAATTATATATATTTTGAATTCACCACCATTTACCGGCCCATGAAGTCCTTGTCAACTGATCTCGGCCATTCTTGTAATGTTCAGATCCTACGCGCTCTCGATGAAGAGCAGTTTCCTCGCCCAGATTTCTCGTCATGACGCATGTTTGTCCCAACAGGCGGACAAGTGTAGGCGCAGACCACCAGAATCCATCTACAAGCCCGATCGCTGTTGGGTCCAGGATGATCAAACTGGAAAGGCATATATAGCTGGGAAACATCAATGGAAGCGGGAAACATCGTCTTCCTAGCAGCTCTAACTCCCGAGCCGAACGTGTGATATGCATGTTGTATGGAACCTCAGGGTTGTTGAAACGCCATCGCTGTGCAAGGGAGAAAATACAGATTGTCATGAGACAACCGTAATCCCGATCGAACGCGCCTGAGAAATCACACTCTTACACAGTCCGTCAAGACCTAGTCCCGACAGCCTGAGCTCCGAGTGTTTGATCTTCGCAATGTCGTACGCGTGCTTCAATGAGACTTCTCCAATGCTCTCCTTTCCCGGCTGCATCGCCCCTCTGATCTTGCCTTTGCGTTCTTTCACGCCTGCAGCTTGAAGGAGGAGCCACGCGGTGGTGGGAGTTCGGAGCTCGAAGTGGAAGGATCGATCTGGACGAACCGTTACTCGTGTTGGGATTGGGGTGCCTAAGGTCATATGCGCGGTTCGTGCGTTGAATTCCTGCAGTAGATGATGAGTGCAATTGCTTCCAGCGCGAGATGCAGAGCGTTTACCTTGCAAAAATCCATACTTTTTACACCTTTACTACCTAGAGCTGGGCCTACCGGCGGACTTGGGCTAGCCTGCCCCGCTCCCACGATCAACTTCACTATCTGATTCGTTGCTAAATTCCTGCGCGCCATTGGATCTTGCTCGTTCAGTTATAGTGATAGTGATTTTCCCCCGTGAACGAGAATGGGTTATTTCTAGGACTGTATGGCTCGAATGGTCCGGTACTGGAATAATTACTCGGTCGATGTTTGCTCTAATGGAAATCCAGATGTACGCAGAGAACGCAACAGGTAGAGGCGATGCAAGGTGCTAAGGTAGCATAAAGTAGAAGTACCAATCGGTCAAAGGTCAGAGCGGATGCCGACATGCAGGGATCAGCGGGAAGATCCGCTGGAGCTAAAGCAGACGTCATTTAATCCCCGTCCCGCTTAGCAGTCGCGTCAGACTCTGGTTTCGTGTCACCTAGATCGCCAGCAGAAACATGAACTGGTTTAAACAACAGTGAGTTACTCGAAGTGTCGTCGCGGATCTGTAAAGGCATGTTGTAATGCGTGTAGGGTGGCCAATGTGGCCGGGACCCAAGAACCCATCTACGGACCTTCTGCGATCCAACCAGTCGCGGAGCAAGCTCGAACGGTACCATGGACCGAATTACGAAAAGAGCATCTGAAATGGGCGGCCATGGAATCCACCTGCGTCGAGACTCAGACATTCTACTTCATGACAGATGGAGGTCATATCGGAATGGCTCAGGTGATATACAGTAATGTTGCGTGAGACATTAAAATGCCCAGCGCTAGACTGAGGACGCGCTAACTGAGTTCCAATTACAGCGGTATCCGCACTACTTGCCAATTCAATACCAAGATACATTACCCCGATGGCGAGACTCCCAATCTCTGGTCATCAGATGCCCTAGATAATTACGGCTTTGACCATCAAAAGCTTTCCTTCTACGCCGATGGATGTGCCCTGACTCTGAATGAGGAGGGCAATGCCTATACTATCAAGTCGGTTGTTAATGAAGCAAGCATCGTCAATTTAACCGTGACACGGACCGCTCCGGGCTTTCAAGTTGGGAGGGATGGCAAGACTTACTATGGGACTGATCCGAAGCATCCTTGGGGCTCAATGAGGCATACTTTCTGGCCGCGTTGCAAAGTCGAAGGAAGTATAGCTACCAAATTAGGAGACATTGATTTCACGGGCAGAGGCCTGTTTGTCCATGCTTTGCAGGGCATGAAGCCTCATCATGCAGGTAGGCTCAGATCTTGCTTGCTTCATTTGACAAGCGATGGGCATATTGCTGTTCTTACAACTCTCAGCTGCCAAGTGGAATTTCGTCGATTTTCAGTCCCCTAACTATTCCGCTGTTATGATGGAATATACAACACCGCCATCATACGGCTCAACAGTGGTCAACGTTGGTGGTATTGCCCAAGACGGGGAGATCATATGTGCCGGTTCAACGAATTCCGCGCAACATACAGAAGTAAAGGGAGACCCAGAGAACAATTGGCCGGAGCCTGGCGCGGTAAGATATTTGTGGAGTGGGAAAACTAAAGAGGGAAGATCAGTCTCAGCAGAGTTGGAAGGAAGCCTCGGTAAACGCCTCGATAAGGTCGATGTTATGGCCAAAGTGCCAGGCTTCGTGAAGACTATCGTGGGTGGTGTTGCTGGGACGAAGCCTTATATCTATCAAGTTCGTCTCAATAGGTGAGGACTAGGGCACCGAAGGAATTGCTGATTGGCAATCTAGTATTCCCCGAAAGCGCGCCTACGATTGAAATTGATTATGGATGGAGTTGAGAAGGTCGAAGAGGGTGAAATATTCGCTGAAGCGACATTTATATCCTAGACATAGCATTCTTCGTTCTCTGCATGGCGTCCAGAAGTTGTTGATCGTGTACTCGGGTGTACCTAATTCAGAGATCAAACAGTCCGATTGATCAACCAAAGGAAGCGCTCGGGTCTTTACCGTACGAAACAATTGAATCGAGATGAAAACTACAACTACAAAATAGGTAGCTCAAACAACAGTATTCAGAGACCAACAGCAGCAGCATCAGCTCTGTCATTCCGGCTTCATGTGCTCTAATTGAATCATTGTCTACCGCCGTACCTATCGGAGGTCTCCGATTTAAGACTTCTGCTCGTCAGGATGGGGATTTGTTCAATAATCTGTGGTCTAGACCTGTTGCAAAATCTTCGTGCCTGTACCTCCTCATGTAAATTTAGGGCCAAATTAGGGTCGGTATAACCGGATTGCCGCGATTGCTTGGCAACCACTTCGCGTTGTTAAATTTAGGCCTATCACGTCGATCAGCGCCCCTAAAACAGCTAAATTATTCGACGCTTCATCTGGCGCTGTCAGATCGCAGAACAAAACGCAATTGTTTGTTCTGGATTAGAACTCACTCATGAAGCGCCCTTGGTAACATAGACTTTGCTAACATGGAGGTGGTCTCGCCTGGGGTCAACGGCCATGGACCCCCTCACAACTCTCTCGCGGCCATAGACCCCACCCTAGTGGTCCAGCATCTAGCAGATCTCCTGGAAGTAACTTTAGGCGCATCTGCAGAGGATTTGGAGCGTGCGGGTAGCCTCTTGTCTGAATCCAGCAGGCAGGAAACCATACAAAGATGCACTCGCTTCGCTTCAGAGTCGCAGGTCGCTCTCTACGTCCAGAAGATTTCGAAGTCTGCAGAGCAGTCAAATGGATCTCATGCACTATCAGGTCAGTAATATAGAAAGGGACTGCTGAGTTAGATGCTAATTCAAAGCCCAGGAACTTCTTCATACCACATTTACAGCCTCTCATCCGAAATCTCGTTTTCCCCTTCCATCGTTTCTTCAGTGGCGCTCATTAAGCGGCCGCAACCTATAGATCCCCGGATACCACTTCCTTCGCAGATTCAAGTAATCAATCTCCCTGGCTTGACCTCATTCAGTGATGATAACCGCACACATAATACATCAGCTTCGCCGTACGAAGTTCTACACTCCGTTATACATCTGGCGCTTGCGCCATACTTCGACGCCTACACGCAGACTCAGAGGGTATCAGGTAGCAAGGGCCGCCCTGAAGTCGACAACAAGACTGGTATTCCCGGAACCAAGAAGAAGTTGGCAGAGTTGGAGCTGAATTTACTGCACCTGCAACAAAATGTTGAGATCCCAGAATTGGTCCTCCTACTTCCGGACGTTGTTCAGGATGCCATTAACTCGGCGTCTGCCAACCGTACAAAGCCTTCGATTGATTTGATACCTCCAGACCTCCTGTCAGACAGCAGATTTCTCAACGATCTGCAAAATACCGTGAATACCTGGATCAAGTCCATTCAGGCTATTACCAAAATGTCGCGCGATCCCGAAAGCGGCTCAGCAGCTCAGGAAATCAATTTCTGGCTCTCGATGGAAACGGCACTGGAAAATGTTGAGGTGCAATTGCGGAGTACGGGAGTACAGTTGACGATGGATATATTAAAGCAAGCGAAACGTTTCCAAGCGACAGTCAGCTTCAGTACGGATACCGGTCTCAAAGACACGTCAGAAAAGGTCCAGAAATACAATCAGCTCATGCGTGACTTCCCACTGGACGAACTCTTGGCCGCGACATCATTGCAGAAAGTTGAAGACGCCCTGAACTCAATTTTCAGCCATCTGAATCGAAAATTGCGCATCTGCCCTTATCCTATTGCCCGCGCCTTACCGCTCGTGACAGCAATATCAAGTGACTTGGACTCGCAACTACATTCTCTGTTGCATGGCCGAACCCTGATGCACCTCGCATTCAATGAATATCAAGCGATAATGAACACAACAGATAGGATTTGGAACACCTGGGACGACAATATGAGAGAGTTTACCAATGTAGCTCGCGAGGTGACCAGACGCAGGGCTGAGAGATTCATTCCCATCAAAGTTACACCAAGACATACGAAAACGCAGGACCGATTGACTTACATCAAAACATTCCGAGTAAACCACGAGCAGCTTCAACGAACGATTGTCACAGTCTTGGGATCTGCAAATTCCAATTCGGCCTCTACAGATGAATCACAGTCTGAGCAAGTGGTACTAATCGAGGAGATCGGCGACGTAGACGCGGTAGAGGAGGTATCACAGGCTTATGCGGCTCTCAAAGACGTTGATGTTCTTAATGTATCTCCAGAGGGAACCCAGATCTGGGTCCAGGCCGAGATGATTTACAACGAGCGTACCTCCAGAGTAGAGAACTCCATCATCGCTCGGCTGAGGGACCGGCTGGCACTCGCAGGGAGTGCTAACGAGATGTTCCGTGTCTTTTCCAAATTTAATGCGCTTTTCGTGCGACCGAAAATCCGTGGCGCGATCAGCGAGTACCAATCTCAGCTCATCGAAAACGTCAAGCTAGACATTGCCGCTCTCCATGAACGCTTCAAACACCAATATGGCAATTCCGAGGCACACGCTATGGCACAACTTCGAGATCTGCCTCCGGTGGCCGGTGCAATTTCCTGGGCCCGTCAAATCGAACGACAATTAGATGGATATATGAAACGGGTTGAAGATGTCTTGGGCCACGACTGGACGCTTCATCTAGAAGGCCAGAAACTAGAGGCTGAAAGCAGCATGTTCCGCAAGAAGCTTGATACTAGACCTATCTTCGAATCGTGGCTGCATGATGTCACACGACGCCGAATCTCAATTAACGGAAGACTTTTCAACATCCAGAGGAATCGGGCGCAAGGGAACTCACTAGACCTGACTGTTAACTTCGATCCGCAGATCATCGCTTTATTTAAAGAGGTCAGAAATCTCGCCTGGCTGAACTTCTCAATTCCTCATGCAGTCAACACGGTCTCGAAGGACGCCAAGCGAGTGTACCCATACGCTGTGAGTCTAATGGAGAGTGTGCGTATCCTGTCACAAACCCTGAGAACGATCGAATCAATGTCGAAGGTAGCCTTGTTATTGAATGGTTATCAGCGAGAGATACAGCTCCTCATTCAAAAAGGTGTGCTTCTCAAGTGGGAATCTTTCGTGCACGCGTATGGTATGCATGTCAAGCAGAACACACTCGCAGCACATGATGCTGCCGGACGGAACGAAAGCGCCCATATGCAATTTGTGAAGGATTTCGCAGCACTTGCGTCTGTACTGCAGAGCAAGACCTCGAGTCTCCAAAACATTGATGGAGCAATTTCCATTTCGGTGAACGATCTCGAAGATTGTACTTATAATACTTCTACATTCCGCACCAAGCTCGATGCGATCCAAACCGCCGTGGATCAATTAAATCTGGAGGGCTACTTGAATTTACCTTTTTGGGTCAGTCAGCTCAATAACAGGATAGAGACCATTTTAGCAGAACGGCTAAGGAGCGCTCTACGACTCTGGGCAGAAACTTTCCTGCAACCTCGATCGACTGGTACAAATGATGGTAGCATGAGCAAGCATCCTTTGCTAGAGAATGATGACGAACCTAGAGGTCCGAAGCTGCCCCATCTAGTGCATGAGATCTCAATGCGCAATCAAGTCATTTACCTGGATCCGCCGATTGATTTTGCGCGAGCAAGCTGGCTGACTCAATTGCACGATTGGCTTGCGATTGTTTGTAACCTTCCGCTCATACTGGCCTCCAGATACGAGATGAAGATCGACGCCGCGAGCAGCACCCGTGCGCAGCCACTCTTTACATACTTGCCAGGACTTTGCATACATGATCTGTCAGGTGTGTATGAGGTGATTGAAAGCCAAGTCGGTGAGGTCGCCGAGTATATCGGCAAATGGTTGCAATTCCAATCTCTCTGGGATCTTCAATCAGACTATGTCTATGATGTCCTCGGCGATGACTTGGCAAATTGGCTACGTTTGCTACAGGAGATCCGCAAAAACCGGACAACGTTTGACACTTCAGAATCCAATCACTCGTTTGGAACGATCACTATCGACTATGAGCAAGTCCAAATGAAAGTCAATGCGAGATACGACCAATGGCAGCATGAGATCCTTCTCAAATTTGCGACAAGGCTGGGGAGCCGTATGCAAGAAGTTCATGTCATGTTTGGTCAAGCTCACAGAGATCTCGAGGGACAGTCCTCGGAGGCATCTTCCACCGCCCAAGCTGTGTCCTTTATCACGGTTGTTCAGCAGTGCAAAGGTAAGGTCCAAGCATGGGCGCCGGAAATTGAGACATTCCGCCAGGGTCAGACGCTGCTAACGCGGCAGCGATATCAATTCGCGTCCGATTGGCTATACGTCGAGCAGCTGGACCACGAGTGGGCCGCATTGAACGATATTCTTGGTCGCAAGCTGAAGGCTGTTGAAAACCGGACGGACGCATTGCGAGCTAATATCATAGCAGAAGACAAAGTTGTCAGCGGCCGCATCAGCGAAGTCATAGCACGGTGGAACGAGGAGAAGCCGATATCTGGTAAGATCCCTCCCGAAGAAGCGTCGTCTACGCTTTTGTCCTTTGAAAGCCGCCTTACGAAGTTGCGCTCTCAATCCGACATGGTCTTCAGGGCCAAAGAGGCGTTGGATCTCTCTGCCTCTCCCGATACCACGCTGGCTGGCATACTTGAAGAAGTTCATGATTTCCAGTCAGTCTGGGCTGCTCTGTCGACCATCTGGAAGAGCTTGAACGATCTACGCGAGTCCCTATGGAGTACCGTGCAACCGCGCAAGCTACGAGGATCTGTTGATGGCTTGATCAATATGACCAAAGAGATGCCAAGCCGTATGCGTCAGTATGCTGCCTTCGAACACATCCAGTCAGTCCTTCGACAATTACTGAAGGTAAACCCACTTTTGTCAGATATGAAGTCCGAAGCGATCCGTGAACGCCATTGGCACAAGATCTTCAAAGCTCTGAAACCTGGAAAAAGGTATTCTCCGATGTCGATGATGCTTGGGGATGTCTGGGATCTACAACTTGCAGCTAGTGAGCCAGTACTTCGAGATATCATTGCTCAGGCCCAGGGCGAAATGGCTTTGGAGCAGTTCTTGCAGCAAGTGAGAGACACCTGGCAAAATTACTCGCTCGATTTGGTGAACTATCAGAATAAATGCCGCTTGATCCGTGGCTGGGACGACCTCTTCACAAAGTGTAGCGAGAATCTGAACTCATTACAGGCAATGCGGCACTCGCCATATTACAAGGAATTTGAAGATGAGGCGTCTACATGGGAGGATAGACTGAATCGCGTGCATGTTTTGTTCGATGTTTGGATTGACGTACAGCGACAGTGGGTGTATCTCGAAGGTGTTTTCACGGGCAACGCAGATATCAAGCATTTGCTACCAATCGAGACATCGCGGTTCCAGAACATCAACTCGGAATTCTTCGCCGTCCTAAAAAAGGTCCACCGGTCTCCTTTTGTGCTGGATGTGCTGGGGATTCCTGGCGTGCAAAAATCACTTGAACGCCTTGCGGAACTGCTAAATAAGATCCAGAAGGCGCTGGGCGAATATCTAGAACGTGAGAGGATTTCATTTCCTAGATTCTACTTCGTTGGCGACGAAGACCTTCTGGAAATCATCGGCAACAGCAACGATACTATGCGCATCGCGAAACACTTCAAAAAGATGTTTGCAGGTCTCTCAGGTCTACTGATGAACGACGAATCCAACATTACTGGGTTCACTTCTAAGGAAGGCGAAGAAGTCTATTTGAAGAGATCTATTTCTTTAACCAAAATGCCGAAGATCAACGACTGGCTAGCAGCTTTGGACGCCAACATGAAGACATCGCTGGCCGAACTACTCGGGGAGGCCGTAGAGATATTCCAGTCGCTCTGCGGCCCAGAGAACATTGACCTCGCTGCTTTTGATAAGTATTTGGCCATGTTTCCGGCCCAGATTCTAGTGCTGGCTACGCAGGTCGTTTGGTCCTCGTTGGTCGAGTCAGCGCTGATATCCGGTCGCGATGATCTACAGAAGGCCTATGACACTCAGGTGAGAGTACTCGAATTGCTAGCCTCAACGGTTCTGAACGATATCGGCTTGATAACGAGGAGGAAATGTGAACACCTGATTACCGAGGTTGTCCATCAACGCGATGTTATAGGCAGACTTGTCCACGCAGGGGCATCGGCTCCGACGCATTACCTATGGTTGATCCAAATGCGTTACGTGTACAAGCCAGAAGGCGACTTTGTGGATCGTCTTCGCATCAAGATGGCAAATGCTGATCTCCCATATGGCTTTGAGTACTTGGGTGTCCCGGAAAGACTTGTTCGTACACCACTAACCGATCGCTGCTTTCTTACCCTCACACAGGCAATGGCGCAACGTCTTGGAGGCTCACCTTACGGCCCAGCAGGAACCGGAAAAACAGAATCGGTCAAAGCGCTTGGAGTACAACTTGGCAGATTCACCCTCGTCTTTTGCTGTGATGATACGTTTGACTTCCAGGCAATGGGGCGAATATTCCTGGGAATCTGCCGCGTTGGTGCATGGGGTTGCTTCGACGAATTCAATCGACTGGAAGAGCGCATACTATCGGCGGTCTCGCAGCAAATACAGAACATCCAGATCGGGTTAAGGAGAGGGGCTGATGAGGGTAACCCTTCGATCGAGCTGGCTGGCAGACATTTCTCTGTCAACGCTAACACTGGTATCTTCATTACTATGAATCCTGGCTATGCCGGCCGCTCTAACCTACCGGACAACCTTAAGAAGCTTTTCCGCAGCATAGCCATCTCAAAACCGGACAAGGAGCTTATTGCCGAGGTCATGCTTTATTCACAAGGATTCAAGCAAGCCAAGGAACTTTCGAAGCAAACAGTACCGTTCTTTGATATGTGCGCCGCACAGCTCTCGCAGCAACCTCATTACGATTTTGGTCTTAGGGCGCTGAAGAGTGTACTGATCAGTTCTGGAAGTCTGAAACGTTCGAGAACAAACACCGCTCGTTCGACCCAATCAGCAGGCGACAGTATGGAACCACAAATCCTTCTGCAGAGTATGCGTGAAACAATTGCTCCAAAACTTGTCCGGGACGATGTAAATATCATGAAAAAGATTGAGTCCGAAACATTCCCAGGCATTGAGTACATCCCCGCAGAACTCGGAGCTCTTCAGAATGCTATACGCCACGAAGCGTCCGAAATTTATCTGGAGCTCAACGAACTCTGGATGACGAAGATTATCCAGCTATATCAAATCCAGGCAATCCACCATGGCGTCATGATGGTCGGTGACTCTGGGTCTGGGAAGTCAGCTATCTGGAAAGTGCTTTCACGAGCGCTGCAGCGAATTGAGGGCGTGGAAAGTATTTGCCACATTATTGACCCAAAAGTCATGTCGAAAGAAGCTCTGTACGGGAGCCTCGATAGTACAACGCGAGAGTGGACCGATGGCTTGTTTACAAGTATTCTTCGCAGAATAGTCGATAACCTGCGAGGAGAGGACTCGAAAAGGCACTGGATTGTCTTCGACGGTGATGTTGACCCCGAATGGGTTGAGAACCTAAACAGCGTTCTCGATGACAATAAATTGCTCACCCTCCCCAACGGTGAAAGATTAAATCTTCCGCCAAACGTTCGCATTCTCTTCGAGGTAGAGACGCTTCGATACGCTACGCTGGCCACAGTGAGCCGTTGCGGTATGGTATTTGTCAGTAGCGACACCGTCTCCACGGAAATGATCTTGAAAAACTACCTTCAGACGCTCCGACGTAAGCCATTCGAAGACCTTGACGAGGACATAGGAGGTCATGCGTCCGCGCAAGCTCTCCTCATTCAATCACGGAGTGCGGAATTGCTCGACCAATACTTAAGCAGCGACAGTATCCTGGAGAATGCCCTTGACGAGGCTTGGAGGTTGAACCACATAATGCAATTCACGGAGATCAGAGTGCTCAATACTTTATTTTCTCTACTGAATAAGGTTTGCAGGACTGTGATTGAGTACAACATCCAGCACGAGGATTTCCTGTTGAGCGAGGGTCAGATGGAGGCATTCATATCCAAGAAAATGGTCCTTGCCCTGATTTGGGCTTTAGCAGGAGATTGCCCAATGGGAGAACGTAAATCTTTCGGGGATTATTTGGCTGGCTTGACGACTTTCGACACCCCAGCCCTCAACTCCTCCATGTCTCTCATCGATTACGACGTCTTGCTTCCGAATGCTGAATGGACATCTTGGCAATCACATGTGCCTAACGTCGACGTGAACACACATTCTATCACCGAGACCGATATGGTCATTCCTACTTTAGATACCGTTCGCCACGAGGATGTTCTATACTCTTGGCTAGCGGAGCACAAGCCCTTGGTGCTTTGCGGACCTCCAGGATCAGGCAAAACCATGACTCTTTTCAGCGCTCTACGCAAACTTCCCAACATGGAGGTGGCAGGCCTGAATTTTTCAAGCGCTACTACACCTGATTTGCTCCTCAAAACATTTGACCAATATTGCGAATATCGGAAAACATTAAATGGAGTTGTCATGTCCCCAACCTTGGTCGGTAGATGGCTCGTGCTCTTTTGCGACGAAATCAATCTTCCTGCACCAGATAAATACGGAACGCAGCGGGCTATATCATTCCTGCGGCAACTAGTCGAGCAGAACGGCTTTTGGAGGACGTCTGACAAAACCTGGGTTACACTCGAGCGCATTCAATTCGTGGGAGCTTGCAATCCTCCCACAGATGTCGGTAGAACAGCAATGGGCCCTCGTTTTCTTCGGCATGCTCCTTTGATCATGGTTGACTATCCTGCAGGACCTTCATTGCACCAGATATACGGAACTTTCAATAGCGCTGTATTGAAGCTGATACCCGTTTTACGGGGCCACTCGGAAGCTCTAACCAACGCCATGGTCCAATTTTATCTTGATTCACAAACACGCTTCACTCCCAAAATTCAGCCTCACTATGTCTACTCCCCTCGAGAGTTGACCCGATGGGTCCGCGGCATCTATGAGGCTATCAGACCACTGGAGACCCTCTCAATGGAAGGTCTTGTCAGGATCTGGGCCCACGAAGCCCTGCGACTATTTCAGGACAGGCTCGTCGCCGACGACGAACGGAAATGGACAGAAGAGCGTATACACTCCATCGCCCAAGAACACTTTCCGAACATTGACACTGAAGTGGCGCTTGAAGGACCTATCTTGTTCTCGAATTGGCTCTCCAGGAATTACGTCCCTGTCAATCGTGACCAGCTAAGAGACTTTGTAAAGGCAAGACTCAAGACGTTCTGCGAGGAAGAAGTTGATGTCCCGTTGATACTTTTCAATGACGTCCTTGAACATGTCCTACGAATCGATAGGGTCTTCCGCCAAGCTCAAGGGCATCTTATACTCATTGGTGTGAGCGGCAGCGGCAAAACGACCCTTTCGCGATTTGTAGCTTGGATGAACGGACTGAAAGTATTCCAAATCAAGGTTCATGGCAAGTACTCGGCCGAAGACTTTGATGATGACTTGCGAGATGTACTGCGACGGTCTGGGTGCAAAGGAGAGAAAATCTGCTTCATCATGGACGAGTCGAATGTTCTGGACTCTGGCTTTCTCGAGCGAATGAACACCTTACTCGCGAACGCTGAAGTCCCTGGTTTGTTCGAGGGAGACGACTTCGCTGCCCTTATGACCGCTTGCAAAGAAGGCGCTCAACGGCAAGGACTTCTCCTGGACTCCCAGGAAGAGCTCTACAAGTGGTTCACGCAGCAGATCATCAAGAACCTTCACGTGGTCTTCACAATGAACCCACCAGAAGGCGGATTGTCTTCTAAAGCTGCAACGAGTCCGGCCTTGTTCAATCGCTGTGTCCTCAATTGGTTTGGTGACTGGTCGGATCAAGCACTTTTCCAAGTTGCTCGTGAATTGACACAGTCGGTCGACCTAGATCGTCCTGGCTTCGTCGCACCAGATACCATACCTGTTGCGTATCAGGACCTTGTGCTTCCTGTCTCGCACCGCGATACAGTGGTCAATGCTATGATCCATGTCCATCACTCAATGCAAAATCTCAACCAACGTTTACTAAACCAGCAAAGCCGCCTAACGTATCTAACGCCTCGGCACTACCTAGATTTCGTTGCCCAATTTGTTCGACTTTTTAACGAAAAACGTGAAGACCTTGAAGAACAACAGCGCCATTTAAACGTTGGCCTCGAGAAATTAAGGGACACCTTTGATAAAGTACGTGACCTGCGAGCAAGCCTTGCCCAGAAGAAGAGCCAGCTAGAGAAAAAGGACGCTGAAGCCAATGAGAAGCTACAACGGATGATCGCGGATCAGCGCGAGGCGGAGCAGCGTAAAGCCGCTTCGTTGACGATCCAGGCCAATCTAGAAAAGCAAGAGGATGAAGTTGCGCGTCGAAAAGAAGTAGTGAATGCGGATCTAGAGAAAGCGGAGCCTGCAGTATTGGATGCGCAGGAAAGTGTTAGCAACATCAAGCGCCAGCATCTCACTGAAGTACGGTCCATGGGCAATCCACCAGCCGGTGTCAAGCTTGCTCTTGAGGCTGTTTGTACACTACTTGGGCACAAAGCCGACAATTGGAAGACCATCCAAGGCATAATACGGCGCGATGATTTCATTGCTAGTATTGTTGGTTACGATAATGAGAGGCAGATGACCAGAAGCCATCGTATGAAGATGCAAAATGACTTTCTTTCCAAGGACGACTTTACCTATGAACGCGTCAATCGAGCAAGCAAAGCTTGCGGCCCACTTGTGCAATGGGTGGAAGCGCAAGTCAATTATTCGGCAATCTTGGACCGTGTCGGCCCCCTCCGTGAAGAAGCTGAACACCTCGAGGAGCAGGCTTTGGAAACAAAGGCCGAGGCACAAGCGATCGAGAACAAAATTGCCGGACTAGAGCAAAGCATCGCGAAGTATAAGTCAGAATACGCCGCGCTGATTAGCGAGACACAGGCCATCAAGAACGAAATGTCTCGTGTTCAGTCCAAAGTCAATCGCAGCGTCAAGTTGCTGGATAGCCTGTCCTCAGAACGATCTCGGTGGGAGGATGGAAGCAAGTCTTTTGAGACCCAAATCAGCACGATTGTAGGTGACGTGCTTGTTGCCGCAGCCTTCCTCGCGTACAGTGGTCTTTACGATCAGCAATACCGCAAAGCAATGACTGATGACTGGCTGGAGCAATTGTCACAGTCTGGAATTCAATACAAGGCTCATAATCCGATTACTGAATATCTGTCTACTGCAGACGAGCGTGTGAAATGGCAAGAACACGGATTACCGGTTGACGACCTCTGTACGGAGAACGCCATTATCTTGAAGCGCTTCAATCGTTACCCCTTGATTATAGATCCTTCTGGACAGGCCACAGAGTTTCTACGGAACGAGAATCCAGAACGGCGTCTGACCGTAACAAGTTTCCTTGATGATTCCTTCATCAAACTTTTGGAGAGCTCACTTCGCTTTGGCAACCCACTCCTAATCCAAGATGCAGAGCATCTAGACCCTGTCCTCAATCATGTGCTTAATAAAGAATATCAGAAGACGGGCGGCCGAGTGCTGATCCAATTGGGGAAGCAGGAAATTGATTTTTCGCCTACCTTCAAACTATATCTTTCTACTCGAGACCCTTCGGCCGACTTCGCGCCCGACATTTGCAGTCGCACGACGTTCGTTAATTTCACTGTCACTCGGAGCAGCCTCCAAACACAGGCATTGAATGACGTCCTAAAGTCTGAGCGTCCCGATGTGGAGCAAAGAAGAATGAATCTTGTCAAGATGCAGGGTGAATTCACGACGCATCTGCGGGGCCTTGAGAAGCGCTTACTCCAGGCACTAAACCAATCCCGAGGGAACATACTCGATGACGACGTTGTTATCGAGACTCTTGAAACTCTGAAGACCGAGGCCGCCGAGATCTCGAGGAAGATGACGGAGACCGAAGGCGTTATGGCAGAGGTCGAGTCTATAACGTTGCAGTATAGCAGGATAGCTCGTGCTTGCAGTACCGTGTTCGCCGTTTTGGAGCAACTTCATCATCTCAACCACTTTTATCAATTCTCTCTGCAATACTTCGTGGACATAATCCATTCGGTGCTGCACGACAATTCAAATCTGGTATCCACCAACGACTATTCAAAGCGCGCGGGTATCATCCTCCACGATTTATTCGTGAGAACTTATCGGAGAACGTCGTTGAGTCTCCTACAGCAAGATCGCATCACCCTGGGGTTGCTGCTCGTCCAAGCCTCTCCATACGAAATGGACAAACGACTTCTGGACGCAGTGCTCGATACCAGCTCAGAAGGTTACGACGTTTCAAGTGACGGCCAAAAAAGGCGTGATATGCAAAACAAGGCACTCCGTATCTCAGAGTTCAAGGACTACATTCCTGAAATCTCCTCAGCGCAATGGGATCAATTCTGTACCGAAGAATTCGCGGAAAATTTTGTTCCACCCGCATGGGATCATGAGACGAAGATTTTGGACCAGCACCTACGGTCTCTCCTACTCATCAAGCTATTCAGGTTGGACCGGTTTGTGCCGGCGGCAGAAAGATTTGTTACTGCCGTGTTTGGGAAACAATTCTTGGATACCACCGGAGATCTTCAAGAAGTAGTGGGCCAGGTCTCTGCAATGACTCCAATCTCGCTTAGCTCAAGTCCAGGCTTTGATGCTAGCTATAAAGTCGACAATTTGGTCGATAAGTTGGACGCTCATTGCTCCAATATTGCGATGGGATCATCTGAAGGAGTGGATAGTGCCGAGAAAGCCATTAGTAACGCTGCCGCCAACGGTTCATGGGTCCTTATCAAGAATGTACATCTTGCGCCAGCCTGGCTCCAGAGTCTGGAAAAGCGACTAAACTCGCTGAAGCCGCATAGTGACTTTAGGCTTTTCCTATCTATGGAATCAAATCTGAAGATTCCCGTCAATCTTCTGCGCGCTTCCAGAGTGCTGATGTACGAACAACCGGCTGGTGTACGTGCAAACATGAGAGATTCGATGTCAACACAGTCACTACGAGCTGCCAAACCGCCTGTCGAGAAGACGAGGTTGTATCTACTTCTCTCTTTCTTACATGCCGTCATTCAAGAACGGCTACGATATGCGCCTACTTTGGGGTGGAAAGGCTACTGGGAGTTCAATGATAGCGATGTAGGACCGCTCTCGTGACTTTCTATTTTCGATTGAAGCTAATGATAAGCAGTATGAATGTGCAGCTTTCATCATCGACAATTGGATCGCCTCGGTGGCTCAGGGGCGTTCAAACATTGCCCCCGTGAAAATGCCGTGGGATCTTATTCGAACCCTTCTTACAGAGACATATGGCGGCAAAATCGATGACGAGGGTGATTTCCAGCAGCTCTCGGAGCTTGTCCGAAACGTATTCACAGCTGCAGCCTTCGAGATCGATTACAAACTCGTTCAAGAAGACGCGGGTGGTGGCGAAGGGTTGACAGTGCCGTCCGGTACCGGTGTGCATGATTTCATGGAGTGGATCAACAAGCTGCCCGAGCGAGAACCACCGACTTTCCTGGGTCTTCCAGCAAATGCAGAGAAGCTTCTGTTGGTGGGCCATGGGAGAAATGCTATTGCGAATGCAGCTCGGATCACCGAGATGCTGGACGAAGGAGAGCAATTCATGGCAGAGGGGGACAGCGCTTCTGCGTGATACGGATATGGGTCTGAAAAGTCTTTCCTTATGGGGTGTCATGGTGGTAATCCTGTGACGCATTCTGTGAGCGAGCATTGCCGGTGTCGTTTGAGCGGGAGAAGATTAGCATTGCATTGCGCACGGCGCAATGGACTAGGCTGGCGGATATACCCATGGGTGCTGCAACTGGGACTTTGTACTTGATCAGTTACAGGATTGGAACTCTTCCAGATCTACTCTACTGCCGGCTCAGATGATATTGATTGAAATTCCTCACTAAGGTAATCGCGGGTTGATAACTAAATTCGTCCCTCACCGCCTCGTCCCTCGGCGGGTGCCACCTAGGTTAATATATCACCTGCATTAATAAATTTTAGTAGATTTTACGTTTATCGGTTACAGCAACACAATTAATTAACTAATTAACTAACATTTTGTATGTTATTTGTAGAGTTAAATATAAATTTTGATTTAAGCTATTGATAGTAATAATTGCTTACAAATCAATCGAGTTATCAATACTATAAAATAATATATTTAGAAAATGAAATTATAATTTTTTTTTGAAAAATAGTAATAAGTAGCAACGCTAGCATTGAAATCTTTATAATTAATAAAAATAATATAATTAATACATAAGTTTTAAGATTTAAGATTTAATAGAAAAAATAATTAGAACTAAGATACATATATTTATAAAGTAAGTTAAAGCTATAATACTACAATCTACTATATACTATAATTAGAGAAATTTTACAATATATTGATATTTTGCAAATATTCTTTTATATTATAAGTTTAAACTTTATTCTATTGCAATATTACTATTTATATATATATATTTTAAAGTTTTAACGCTAGATTTCTATATAATTCTATAGTAAATTTTAGACTAGCCGCGTCGAGTTGGGTCATCGAGTTCGAGCCGGGTTCCCAGCTCGCCAAGACCCGATTCGGGTCAGAAATCTTGGCCCGAGTATTTGGGTCGAGTCAAAGGGTAGGTATGAAATACTTAGCGTATAACTCGACTTGGCTCGCCAAGACTCGAAAAATTTAGATTATTTTTGAAAAAGTGCATTAATCAACTTAATCAAATTGATTAATTTAATTAATCTGTTTATAATATTATATAGTAATGCATTTAGGTAATGCATTTGTACGTTATTTGTGCGTTATCATTTTTAAACTATTTTTAGTAATTCAAATAATGCGAATTTTTTTAAAAATAGAAAATCTTGGCATTTTGACGTCATTTTCGATTGCTTGGCGGGTCGATCGGGTCGAGTCAAAAAATCGTTGACCCGGGTCGATTCCGAGCCAGGTCAAGAGGTTGGTATCGAGTATCCGGGTCGAGCCAGAATGTTGGTACCGAAACCCGGCCCGGCGATCAGTCTAGTAAATTTTAAGATTTAATATCTTATATATTGTATAAAGAACAATTTCAAGCTAAAATAATATTTCAAATAAGTTATGTTACAATTTATGTTACAATTTATGTTAAAAAGTTATGTTAAAAAGCTATAATTTATACTTTTATATATAATAATAAGTGATTTTATTGTTGTATAATTAGTATTCTTAGCAAATTGTTAATATTAAAACTTAAAATCTATTATTTGCAAAATTTGTATCTTTTTATTAGTTAATCTAATTAGTTGACTTTTAAGATATAACTTTTAAAGCATAGTTCTAGCTTTAATTTGATCTTTTTAAAATTTGAATCGAGATCGATTTGGTGATGTTGTGGTGGTATGCAAGAAAATTATCTAAAAATTGTTAATGCAGGTGATATATTAACCTAGGTGGCACCCGCCGAGGGACGAGGCGGTGAGGGACGAATTTAGTTATCAACCCGCGATTATGACGCGCACTAACGCGCCAACCCGCGAAATAAAGTACAGTACTCTGTTGCAGCCGAGTTCTGGGATAACCTCGGACCGGAAGACCCTTTATTGAAGACTTCATTGCTGCGGGTCATTCTTGCCACTTGCTGACACCCGGAGATACCTATTCATCATGACTACTCAACACACCTCAGGGCAGACTGTGGCTTCAGATGGCTGACAATATGATTCTACGACACCAAAGCTCACGAGCTTGCCTTTGCCCAAGCTTCACTGCGCTACTGCGCCCCTTCTTCTGATTGGGCTTGCGCGCCACTCTGTGAAAAGACATGCCCGGTCTTCCAAGTACGCCGAGTAAAGTCCTCAGCTTGTTCTTGATGATTGCTGACGTCCAGTCTTAGCAAGCGTGGATCTTGATGAATGTATCGAACGATTATACAAGAAGGAATTGCTGGCCGAGTCCGTTGTGGAAGCAATATGCGCCAAGACGAAGGAGCTCCTGATGAAGGAGAGCAACGTTGTCCATATCGCTGCACCTGTCACTGTGGTCGGAGACATACACGGGCAATTCTTTGACATGATTGAGATCTTTAAGATTGGGGGGTTTTGTCCCGATACCAATTATCTTTTTCTCGGTAATGTGCGCCCAACGCTTGGAAGCAGCTGGGACTAAAGCGTGCAACAGGAGACTACGTAGACCGTGGTCATTTCAGCGTCGAAACGATTTCACTTCTTGTCTGTCTGAAGCTAAGATACCCTCACCGCGTTCATCTAATCCGAGGCAACCACGAGTCTCGAGGCGTTACACAATCCTACGGCTTTTATACGGAATGCTCGCGCAAATACGGCAATGCCAACGTGTGGCACTATTTCACGGACATGTTCGATTTTCTTACCCTTAGCGTTGTCATCAACAACCAGATCTTTTGCGTTCATGGGGGCCTTTCCCCTTCGATCCATTCAATCGACCAGATCAAGATCATCGATCGTTTTCGCGAAATACCGCATGAAGGTCCGATGGCGGACCTGGTATGGTCTGATCCAGACCCCGAACGTGACGAGTTTTCACTTTCTCCACGAGGCGCAGGCTATACGTTTGGTGCGCAGGTTGTTCGTAAATTTCTTGAGGTCAATTCTATGACGCACATACTACGCGCGCACCAGCTGTGCCAGGAAGGTTACCAGATCTTGTATGATGACCGACTGAGCACTGTATGGAGCGCACCAAATTACTGCTATCGATGCGGCAACATGGCCAGTGTGCTGGAAGTCAGTGATACAGGAGAACGTTTCTTCAACGTCTTTGATGCGGCACCAGAAAACGATCTGCACCGGAACGAGACACAGCAGCAGCCGAATCAAGATGGGCAAGGCGTCGTGGTGGAATATTTCCTTTGAGACACCAGAGCATCGATTAGGTAGCTTTTGGAAAGCAAGAGGAATTACCAGCATATGGAATTATCAACAGTCACTGGTCCCATCAAGGGTGAATCAACAAATATTCACGGGACTATGGGTATCATATCATGCTGAGTCTATCTCCACTCTTTGGTGATGTCGAAGCTCCATTCAAATTTCAGATGAGTATGGTCATCATCATCGACAAATTTCGAGATCGCGTCGTAGTGGCCTCGGGCCATCATTCCGCTCGGAGCTTCGTCTTCGGCAACTAATGAGAGTGTCAGCCATAGTCGAGTCACTAGGAGAGGAAACCTTGCTTGGCCATACATTTCTGCTCATAGATGGGCTTCTTCTGGGTGTTTGGAGGGTATGAACCCTTGAGACCGTCCATTAGCCGTTGTGCCTGTGACGACCTCCATGGCAAGACTCACAATCATTTCCTCATCCTTACCCACCCGGATGCCTTTCCTCTTGACGACCTGCAGATACTTCAAGCCGCTCAAGACATCGTGCTGCACCCTGAAAGTAGCCTTCATGCGGAATTGCGCGCCCTCTTTGATGGTGAAGGGCTTCGTCTTCAGCGCCTCAACGGAGCCGGCGGCGGTTAGGTCGATGGTGATGTCGGGGCGGCCATCGACTTCAAGGGCCAAGGAACGGATGATGCAGCGTCGCTGATCTGAAGGGTCGACGGGAAGGGCGGGGGAGTTGGAAATGCCGAGGGAGGCTTTCCAGCGGTTGAGAGATTCATCGTTCTGATCTGGTCAGGCATATTAGGTACAGCTGGCGTCTAAGATAGGCGACGGTTGCTTCGGTCGCCAAGCCTGAAGACGGGCTTCCCAAGTCTGATATCAATTCGCAGAGAGCTGGACTGGGACGGACCAAGCTTTGCGTACTCTTCCACCGTCTTCTTCTCCCCGGCCTTGTAGCCTTCAGTCTTGGAGGCAGTCAAGTCGTCATCCGCTTGGCTGGCCATGATGTTGCACTACTCAATTATGTGGAGGGATGTCAATGGATCAAATCATAGAAACATATGTATCGAAGGAGTGAAGGAGGTGGGGGTCCTCCACCCACGGATCCAATTAAGCGAGGTGTCAAAAGGCAAGTGGCTCGAGTGGCAGCCATGAGAAGGGTATTGGGACCGAACACCATGCATATTCATAGTAACACGGTTGTTGTACGGAGAAGTTTTGATCGTCATGTCTTGCTATTAATCCAAGCCTCATGACTAATGCCTATCAAGGTGACGTCGAGCCCTTGGACAGAAATATGGGTGTGGGTCATGATGGAGGTAGTAAAATGAGATGCCTCGCTTGACGCTTCCAGCCACTTTTTCTGTACCAGCCTCTTGCCCGCAAGCGGCTTTGTAACCCTCCAACCCTGCAATCTGCATTTCACCACCTCATCCATTATCTCCCCTCTTCCATTTCATCCCATCAACTCCGCCCCATTGTACCAAATATCGCTTCTCATCGGCTTTCCTCGCTAATCTCGTAGCGTTTGCGCGACCACTGCCGAATTCGAACGCGCTTGCGCTTCACGTCATTAAACTGCTTGCGAACCTCAGCTCGCGACTATCGCCTTCCAATCGTCATGGCTGGAACTTCTCCAGAACCCAGCAAGAGGTCGCTGCCGGCGAAGCAGAATCCTCTTCTTGCGCCAGAGGAGACTCCCACTCGTAAGTCCTAGCACGCCGCGAGCTCCAGCTTAGAGCTATTCATTGACATTGCGCAGACGCGGAACTGGTGTCAAAACGTCGTCTAGGCCAAACGAACTTGACTGTCAAGCCTGGCCAGGTCGGTATATCGAGCGCCACAAAGCGTGAAAATCTGGGCCAATTCGATTATGCGCATTTGCGGGCACCCTTACCGAAGAACCTCAAGGGCTCGGAGATCTTTGCGCCCTCGAAGCATCAGCCGCATCCGGAAGCCTATTTCCTCATGGTGCGTACAGATCTTGGAATTGGCCTTACGATGGCGATTGACAAGCGTGGTGATGCAGCGGAGAAGTAGCGATGGTTTCATCAGCGCCACAGGAATGTTCAAGCTTGCATTTCCGTGGGCTCAACACGCCGAGGAGCAAGCTGAGCGAGATTACATCAAAAACCTTCCTTCCAGTAGCCAGGACGAAGTAGCTGGCAATGTGTGGATATCCGAGTCATTCGGTAAGCGATCGCGTCACATCCTCATTCATCACCGATCACAAGGCTAAGTTTCACTTCAGCGCTCGAACTTGCAAACGACTACCAAATAGCTCCATGGATTGTGGCCCTCCTTGATGAGGAAGAAGTGAAAAACCCGGATGAGAATAGGAAGATTATAAACCCTCCACCTCCATACAGATTCACGGCAAACGACAAATCAGCCCCTCAGTCCTCGAAAGATATGCCCCGCGCTGGGACACCTGGCAGAGGGAGAGGACGTCCACGCGCAAGCACGCCGAGCAAAGGCGCAACCCCCGGCGGCAAATCCGGCTCACCGAGAAAAGCGCGCACCACCAAAGCGTCCAAGGAGGCCAACGCAGCTGCGGCCAAGGAAGCCAATGCGTCACTTCAAGCATCACTCAACAGAGAAGCAGAAGCTGCGGAGTCAGAGTCCGTCGATGGCGAGAAAGCCGTCAATGGAGAGAGGGGTACCATCCAGATCGAGAACACGACACTTGTCAACGGTGAGGGTGAAACCACGACTACGGCTTTGAAGTTCGAGCTTCCCGGCGGTTCGGCCGAGATACCCGCTCCCGAAAACGCGGAACAGATGATCGAGGAAGCCAAAGCCATGGTCGAGGAAGCGAAGAGATTGGAAGGCGAAAGCTCGACCACGAAGGCGGGCTCTGCGAAAGGCAAACGGAAAGCACTGGAAATGGACGAGGACAGCGATGGAAGCGGCGAGAATACGCAACAGCCGACCAAGAGGGTCAAAGTTCTCGAGCAGAGAATCACTAGGAGAACGGTCAGAGAACGGGCCATCCTGGGCGTCGCGGCTACTTTCGTTATCGGGTACGTGCGCCAAGTGACATAATCAATCCACATGCTGACATTTTCTTAGGTCTTTCATTCCATATTTCCTGAATTAGTCCAGCGGCACGCTTTGTTTTCTTTGGAGAAAGAGGGTGCAGCAGACTTGCTCCGAGCGGCGGGGAACTTGAGCAGAGGTTCATCCCTTGTGTCCTTTATCATACCCTCTGACGTCCTGCCATTGTTGTCGGGAGGCGTTCAGGAGTCAAGAGAGCTTGCCCAAGTGGGGGTGGTTACTCGCCGGTTCTTATCAAGTGATTGGTGGTACCCTTAATACATGTGTAGTACCAGCTGAGAGGTGTCACTCGATCTACATTATGATACGTGCTACTTAAAATATTGATATCTGTATGCAAACATGAGATACCCACTCACTGCTCTGAATAGACTAGATACTCTGGCGCCTTGGGTGCTGTATCTTACGCACTTGAAGGGCGTTGGAAACAAGATTCAGGAGAATGCAAGAAGAGCTTCTCACATCAAGTAACTTACTCTTTACGAGGATCGATTGGAATCCCGTAGCTAACTGTGTTTTCCGGGCTTTCGAGTCTTGTATACGTACTTTAACCACCCGTGACCCCGGACCGAAGGTAATCCCTCCCAATAGACCCCTGCTTCACTCCCTGCGCTAAATGTCCAACCACACACCATCCGGCTTCTGTTTGGCTTTCATCGCCCTTCCCTACCATGCGGCCTCGACAGCTTACGGTCAAGCATCCTCTAACGTCTGTGTCCAGGCGCATATCTCTGTCTCTAGCTCCTTCATGCCAACATCGGACAAAACCGGACCAACGCGGCGTCTGCGGCTTGCGAGTATCTATGCCGAGGGTGGAACCCCCTCATCTATCTCCAATCCACTATACGCTGCGCTAGAGAGTCTCTGCATGGCTCTCGTTTGCGACCAATGCTTTCTACCTTTCTCATTGAGACACTCTCGTCTTCAGTCTCTTCGTCGTTCCTCCTCTTCCCCGCTTCTAGTCGCCCATTGTCGCAATCCTGTCTTCGGAGTGACTTAAGATGAGGGCCACAGTGACTGTTCGCTTTTCGCCTTCGCGACTGTGCATCTTGGGCAATAGCTCGTCAGCGAGGTCGATAGCGAGAACAACTTCGCACAGATCCTTCGTCACAAGTGAGCCCCGGTTGGCGACATGGGGATTCATTGGACTTGGGCGCATGGGTAAGTTGACTCCACGAAAAGACTTCGTCCGAGGGGATTTTAAGAAGCACGTGCTTACACTGTACTCACACCTTAGGATTCCCAATGGCTAAGAATCTACGAGCGAAGATCCCTCAATCTGACAAGCTCGTAATCTGTGACCGCAACACCAATGCTACAGACAGCTTTCTACGAGAGGTTGGCGCAGACACAAACGTTGATGGGCGCGTCGAGGTGGTGAAAACACCTCGCAAAGTAGCCGAGCAATCGGTCAGTTCCCTTCTTCCCGCCTCAGGCCTCGCCGAAGGACCCCCTACCCTCGAAATGATGAACATGTCCTATGGATGATCTAAGTTGGGGGCTCGCCCTTGGGCGGGCTCTTTTCCTGATTCAAGAAATATACATTAAAGCCAATCCTCTGAACCACGGTCGCTGCCCCACCAGGAATCTGCGTCGAGACCCTAGCGCATGACAGTGCTTACCCATCACCAGGAAATCGTCATAACCGTGCTTCCTGAGCAATCACACGTCAAAAGCGTCTTCCATAACATCCTAGAGCCTGCGGTCACACCAAAAAATCCAGAACGGCTTTTCATCGATTGCTCCACCATTGACCCTACTTCTTCTCGCGAAGTTGCCAATGCAGTTCATGCGACCGCGCAGGGCCGCTTCGTCGATGCTCCCATGTCTGGCGGTGTCATTGGCGCCCAGAACGCTACCTTAACCTTCATGCTCGGCGCATCATCGCGCTCAGGTCAGCTCGTTGACAGGGTGAAGCCTATTCTGGCGCTCATGGGCAAGCGGACCATGCATCTGGGCGAGCAAGGCGCGGGCTTGTCGGCAAAGCTTGCTAACAACTATCTACTGGCAATCTCGAACATCGCCACCGCCGAAGCCATGAATCTCGGCATCCAGTGGGGTTTGGACGCCAAAACCTTGGGTGAGCTCATCAACACGAGCTCCGGTCATTGTTGGTCTAGCGAGGTGAACAACCCGGTTCCTGGAGTCAGCCCAGGAGCTCCGTCAAACAAGCAGTATGACGGTGGCTTCGCCGTGGAACTGATGAAAAAGGACCTAAAGCTCGCGATGGCAGCGGCGGCAAAAGTAGGCGCATTAAGCGAGTTGGGTCAAAAGGCTATAGAGGTGTATGAGCATGTCGAGGCACAGGAACCAGGAAAAGATTTCAGTGTTGTGTATAGATGGCTAGGAGGCAAAGTGGAAGCATAGGGAAAACGTGCGGAATGGGATCTGGAAACACGGTTGATTTACCTGAGGTGGTCTCAGCAAAGCGATTTCTTATAGACATGGTAGGTTAGGTAAGGCGGCGGTTGATCTACGTTATATGCATTTTCGTAGGTTTAGGCCATGATGACTGACTGGTGGCGGATAGAGGTCTTCCGACTACCTATTCCATTCTCAAGGTTTCTTTGATATACATTCAGGCTTCTCCTTCTGCTCGAATTGCTCTGCCACCTCAAGCCGATCGAGACTTCGTCAATCGAGCCTAGCCTAAAGGGATTTGGGGACGCTGCAAAAGCTGCCCCACGCTCAGCCTTGCACTCAGCAGGCACTAATGTCCAGCATGATAATTTCTTACTGACGGGATCTCTTTTTCGGTGTCGTTCTCTTTTCTTGGTGTCGCCAAAAAGTACTCACGGCTCCTGGGCTTCGCGATGGACCCTCTGTCCATCCTGGCCAGCACTGTCACGCTCTGCGATGGGGCTCTTACGGTCCTCCAAGTCTTCAAGACAGCACACAATGCACCAAAGGAGATTAAAAGGTTAGTGGATGAAGTTGCTGGACTGAAGGCCGTGATCGGATGGGCCACCTCTGTCGTTCAGGATCCTCACTTTCGCCACGCATTGCCCAGCAGTCAGTGTTCTGGCTTAAACGCCGCCATAGACGACGTGAACTCTAAGCTGCACAAATTGTGCGAAACTGTACAATATTGCTCGCGAATAACAGGCGCTGGAAGATTGCTACTGCTACGCAAAATAAACAAGATCAAGTCGCAACGACAGGAATTGAATGACGTCAAGCTGAATTTGATAATTGCCCTCGAAGCGATTAATTTGTAAGTGTCTCATGTTCGTTCTTGGGGGATTTCTGCAGAACAGCGTCAGCTCAGATACTTGTTCGAGACATGTATGCCGTCGCCAGCGCACCGGGAAATCATGCTGTTCGCTGCAGACTCAAGTACTCAATTATCTATGGGAACGCTTTTCACTATTTAATCTATTCCACGATCTTGTGGCAGCTGGTAACGAATGGGTAGTTTTCGGTCAAACAGTGGTGTGGATCTTGGTATTCTTACTTACGGACTCCGAAACTTGCTGACGCTACCGTCTTGCGATCAGTGTCAGCACTGCTCGCAACTTTAGCGGCATCGCAGCCGGAGCCCAGCATCCAGGAGCTAGACATCAAACATTCCTAGAACAGACAGCCCACCCCAAAGAGCTGATCGAAGACTTAAGACCAGTTAGGTCAGACAGCGATCGGCCTCTTGCGTGGCCTAATGGGTCCATCGAACTTGGAGACCTTGGACAAGCTGATGTAGCTCAGAGCCAAACTCCAAATGGCGTTACGACTGTGACATCGGCCAAACATGACGGCACTGAGAAACATACAGACTCTGCAGCAGGGAACTATTGCCCTATTAAATCGACTTCACAGCAGTCCTGGCGAAATGGCTGTCCACTGCTGGCATGTAGTTGCAGATGTCATCAACGTCATTCGAAGAGCACCCCAAACGTATTTGACTACATCCTTGGATCAGCACGTGGTGGATTCTATGGCCTCTACAGCCCCCCCTTGCAACGAACGCTCCTGCGCACGGCAACAAACAAAGGTTGCCTGGATAAGTTACTGCTTCCCTCCGTGTCTTTTTCATGGCATGATCTCATTCAATATATCCACTTCTCCACTGTGTGGTCTAAGATTCGGACTGGATTTCCCTCGTCTAGTAGATAGAGGAGCTGAGATCTTCCTCTATGCTGAGATAGGCAGTGTGGAGGGCTTGATCGGACTATTTCAGCATAGGAAAGCATCACCAAGGGACGTACAATACAACACAGGCTATACTGCGTTAAGCGTAAGGGAACCAAATGCCATTGGCGGCCAACCATCAATTTGTCTAATGTTGATAGGTCGCGATCATGCACGTTCAACTGGACGTCGTCAAATTGCTCCTAGGTGCAGATGCAGATCCTTATGCTGAGGATAAGCTGGCCGGGTATGTACCTTGCTTGGACACGTTGTTCACATATTATGCTTACCAAGTAATAACAGCACTCCCTTTGACATAGCCTGGGACCGTATCCATACTAAGCGCGGTGATCCAATAACAGACGTCATCTTAAGAGGTCTGTTTAGCGATACGCAGCAACTTGAGAGATGTCGGTTCTCGCCACTCCATCGAATAGTCCTACAACTTGCCACTACAGATCTGGAGCCGACGCTCGCGCTTTCAACCTCGGGAATCGACATCACAGACCGAGGCGGGCGGACAACGCTGTCATGGGCAGCCGAGCGAGGCGACACAGAAGCTGTCAGAACCCTTCTTCAACATGGTGCTGACCCCAATATTGTTGATGGACTAGGCATGGCACCGCTTGGCTATGCCTGCTCACGTACACGAATTGAAGCTCTTGTAGCCTGGGGGCTAGACGCCTACGCGTCGGATGGGAGTACACGTTCACTAGCACTGTTAGCGGCCGTTAGTCCCAGGACATCCATCAATTACGCCATCGTCCGTCTTCTCTTACAACATGGTGCGGACTACAGGACTAGAAACAAACATACGTGCGGATGGGGTCTTTTACATGTAGCAGCGTACCTTGCAGACCAGGCGTTGCTCGATATTCTGGCCGAGATCGGTTTGAACGATCTGGACACAGAGGAGAGGGACAGGTATGGACACACGCCGATAGACCTTTTGAGGATGAGATCACACCTTGAGATTGAGCAGATCGCGTCGTTCGTTCGGGCGCTTGAGAGAGTTGGCAAGGCTTCCACTTGAACAGTGTAGCTGGAGTAGAGGTGGGAAGAATGAGACTGAGGACTCAGCCCGATGTTCAGTCCATTCGAGGTATGTAAATTACCCTTCCGCACAACAGGCGTCTAGATCAGGGGTCCGCCACGGCTATCCACGAAGCTTGAGAGATAGCAAAGCTAATCAAAGAAGCTCCTCCACGCACACTCCTTTGCCCATCTTCACACTCCGTCTTCCTTCTAGTATCACGCTTGTCTCTTCAATAAGAGCTATTTAACCCACACCCTCTTTCACCATCCATCTCTCTTCCCTATCTCTCTCCTTCTAAGTCATTCCTCATCCCTCATTCGACCCGCACAAGTTCATCACGCAGAAACTACCCAAGCATCTCCCTCCCAACATCCCACCCCAACCAAATGCCGAGGCCAGCAGCCCACGCCTTTGACGCTGCTCTCCGATATGAAGATCACTTCCCCATCCCAAGAACAGAGAATGTCCGGCCGTTGAACCCGCTGACCATTGCATTCCCCCCCCTTCCCCACCGCTTCAATGTCGTACCCGAGCTTCCCTTCTCCTCTCACAATTCCTCAACAGCTAGCTATCCAATGCGCTGGCACGTTCCACTTTCCAGTGATTCCTCCCATCACGTATAAACTCAGGACCTTCTCCGAGTTCTTTTGATTGAGTGAGAGGAATGCCTCAACAATTTGCCGCTTCGGCTGTGGGTCTTTGTTGGTAACTTTCCGTCTTTGCGTTCTTCCAGAGATGCCGAGGATCGAGTGCACCACTTCGTGCTGGCGCATGGGATATTGTATGGGCTTTGTAGCGGGCGTTGGCATGCAGAATTTGCAGAAAGGGTATGTGAGAGAAGTTTCCACGGGGGGGATGAGATATTGGACCTCCGATGCTGATTGGAGAAGGTTACTCTAGGTCCTCGGATGTGCACCGGGAGATAGCAGGCGGTCATTCTTCAGCAATTGTGGTTTTTGGAAGTCCCGAAAGCTGCTGGAGCGTGGGACTGGGGAAGTGAGGTTTGGAAAAGGTAGGGTGGGGATGGGTTCTGGTGTAAGGGGTGGTGATGCGAGCTTTGTTAGGCAGAGATCGTGCGTTTATGTGTTCTGGGAAGGCGAGAAAGTGGCTTGCTGGGGGGGTTTGGATACTGGGGGTTCGCGAATTGGAAGGGTGGGGGAGTAGTGGGAAGGGGCTTGTGGGTGCGAATAGCTCCCCGGGGATGACTTGTTGAGAGGCCGTAGACGACCGGTTTGTGGGCTCTAGGCTTGATGAGTCGTGGTGATTGATAATGTCGCCCGAGGACAATGCGTGATTTGCGAAAGTCAGAGCACGTTTCAATGAACAGACTGAGCCAGATAGCTCGCCTTCCTTGCTGGAACATTGGACGTGTGATAATCCATGTATATTCGTAGGACCCCCACCGCATCACCTCACCAACCGCCCTTTCTCCCCCTCATCCTCACTCTCCTCCTCTTCCGTCTCTTCCTCCTCGCTTCCACTCTCACTCTCCGCATTGCCGCTCTCCTCTTCACTCCCCTCCTCCTCCTCCTCCTCCTCCTCCTCCTCATCCAACCAATCATCCAACGTCCTCTCCTTCCCCACAGCCACCACCTTCGCCCTAACCACCCGCTCCAGCTTCTCCCCCGCCGGCACCACCCTCCTCTGTCCATACTCCGCCCTCTCCCCCCTCTCATCCCTCAGCTTCGGATCCGGCTCCTCCCCCTCTCGGACCCATGCCGGTAGCGCTTCTTGACCCGCCAACCCACTGCCCCCACCACTGTCAACACCGAGCACCAAGCTCGCGCTCCCGAGCACGAGCCCTTCCGCTCCTTGGCTGGGACTCGGGTCGTGAGGGACGGGTTTCGGAGCCAGGAGCAGGAGGGAGGCGAGTTGTGTGCTGTGCGGGGTGGCGAGGAGGGCTTTGTAGAGGCGGCAGCGGTCGCGCAGGTCGTAGGAGGTGTCGTAGCGGGTGAGGTGGAGGATGTGGGTCCAGAGTTTGGGGATTGGGGATGCGTTGGGTTCTTGGTCTGGTGATGGGGGGGTGGTGGGCGGGGATGAGGCGAAGGGGTTTTCGGTCGTGGGGTCCGTGGGGGGTGGTGAGGAGGGAGGTGGGTTAAGGAGGAGGTGGTGGAGATAGACTTTCGCGGCTAGTAACACGATCTGCAGCTTCGCGGCCTCTGATTCGTCGGCGAAGCCTTTGGTCAGGATGCGCAGCACGTCGGGGGCGATGTTCTCGTGTGCGGGTAGGTGGCTGAACTCGCCGACGAGCCAGATGATGCTGGCACGGGCGTGCGGGTTGGTCGTTGTGTCGAGGTTCTTGGCGAGGCGGATGACGGTTTTGGTGTGCTGGGACGGGTTCTGCTGGATGAGATGGCGGATCACGGTCAGTGATTCGGAGACGAGGTGGTCGTCTTGGGAGGAGATCTGGGAGAGGAGGAGATGCAGGCAGTGGCGGGCGGTGGATGGGGAGGACTGCGCGCAGCGGCCGATGGCGCGGACGGAGGCGCGGGTGAGTAGGGGGGAGGGGGAGGAGAGGAAGTGGGTTAGTTCGGAGAGGATGAGGGATTGGAGGTGGGGTTCGGTGTGCGGGTAGAGGAGGGTTAGGACCTCGAGTTTCAACCGGGAGATGGGAGGTGGGTCGGCGGTTTTGAGGAGGAAGTGTGTTAGGTAGCGGGTGAATGGTAGAGGACGGACGAGGCAAACGGAGACGATGTTGTAGATGGCGATGGATTGGATGTCTTGCGGGCCGCGGAGGAGAGCGATTAACGGCCCGATGGAGGAATCGAGGTACTCCGGGGTGCCGAGATAGAGGTAACAGCGTGCGACGGAGACGATGACGGCGGAGTTGCGAGATTGTAGCAGGGGTTTGCAGGCCTTGAGGAGGAGCTCGAGGTCGGGGTCTAGTACTTGAATTTCGGGGGCCAAGGGGTCGTCGGAGTCTGAGGCTGCTTCGTCTTCGTAGAAGCTTTTGCTCTTGCCCTTCCTCTGTCTCTTGGTTCTCTGCGGGAAGCATTTTCGAGCGTAAACGGTCATGAGGCGTAAAGTGGCAAGTTGTCCCCATTCGTCCATGTCGACGAGCTTTCGGACGAGCGCTCGGTAGTGCTTATGGATTAGGTCGATGCGGTCAGGGCAGACTTCGAGAAAAGCGGTGACGGCGGAGCCAACGACGAAGTACTGCTTGTCTCCGAGTAAAGCTGATATGTATTCGAGAAGCTGTGGTGATGTATTCGGATCGAGTCGATAGCACTTGGGTATAGCAAGCGCTGCCGCTTTCCGTACGTACGGGCTCATGTCGCCACAGCCTCGCTTAATTGCTAAGGAAACGATCTGGCTGATGACAGGGACTTTGATCCCAGACATGACCCTGAGGGCAAGGGCACGCACTTGTGGGTTTTGATCGGTCAAAGACTTTTGGATGGTGTTAATGGACAGCAGTGCCAAGTCCGGTTCAGACTCGGCATGATGCAGCAAATAGATGTAGACGAGCTTTTTAATCTCAATGTTAGGGCTTGCTACATTCTTGACGATCGACGAAAAGAACGGTAAGCATGGCTTAGAGCGGTACATCATCTACTGTGAAATCAGAGATAGTGGAGGAATATACTGGATCATGAGATTTTACACTGATGACTTTCCTGAGACCTTCGAGTTTCTCTCGATCATTTCGGCTATCCAGAAGCTTCTTGATCTGGGAGTATGGCATATCTCGTGCAGCAGAGCGAGAAGTAAGACTTCTTGTAGAGCCGGCATTTTGGGCGGCCTCAAGGGTCAATTCTCTAGCTGGGGTCTCAGTCAGCAATAGTAGCCAAAGTAAATTGCTGCTTCTTACCCGTCTCCAGCATGGACGAGATCTTTGATATCGACTCCATGATGGTCTACATAACTTCTATAGGGACCACTGAAGGTTAAGAGTCCGAATATAGAAAGACACCGCGTTTGATTGGATAAAGCCGCGCTAGTTGCGCTTACAGCGCTAATCGAGAGGCTAGGTTTGACTGCTTCTGAGCTCTTCAGTCCTTTTCCCTCTCCCAGCCACGCTTCAAACCAAGAGATTCCCACCAGAGTTGGTGATCTATTGTCGCCTTTCACATCTGAGATCCGCTCGACATGATGTGCAGATGAGGCTGCTCACTTGCATAGCAGGTCTGTCATTCCAAGAAGCTGACAGTACTAGTCGCCAGACCCTCTGTGGAGTATATTTGAAGGGGTAGGCCACACTGCACGAGCTTTACTTCGTACCGTCCAAGTCACGATGTATTTCGAGCAACATATCCGTACGATAGGTCAACCGAGTCACGCCTAGGCATGCGAGTTCTGAGTCGGAGGTATTCAAGGCCCTACGGAGCGTCATGCATTTAAGCACCGCAGCCACTGCCCTCACAATTCAAGGCTACTGTGAATTTGATATTGGGCACAAAAGGCATGGCGACGGTCCTACCGTGCATGAAGCCTTGGCAATTCGTCAACTACATCCTACATCATCAAGCAATGCACGCCACAGTGGTGATATGCTCCACTCGTGAATCATTCCTGGAGGAGATGTATGCTTCAATGTCTAATGTTGATGGCAATGAAGACGGAGATGATGAAGCTGCGCTCCCTCTGTTGGTTCCTACGATCCATCAGCTAGCGATTTCTCGCACAATAAATTTAGCGTTTACGCCAACCTTAGCACATCTGAGAGCATATCTCGCAACACACGAGCGTAACACCGGTTTGGACTCTCAAACTTCGACTCGGAATCAAGAAAAATCCATTCCAATATTGGCCGTCTTTGGCATGCTCCATTTACATTGTTGCACCTCCGAGTATTCCGCACAAGGACTCTCACGAACTTTCGCTATAGCTGTAGAAAGTGCGACAGCGTCGTGTAGGAGACTGGTCGTTGTAGAAGCTCTGGGAAGTGCACCAAATGAGGAGTTGATGCATGCGACCGAAAGCGATACCGTTGTTCCTAGCGACCCTTGGAAAGACCAGGTCCCTCTTCTGAACGGCAGTACCAGGTTCGGTCGCGAAGATAGGACCTGGGCAGGTCGGACTGTCGAGGCTGCAAGAATCGCCAGCAGGTGGTGCACGTTTGCGCAGCCAGAAATAGAAGCATATGGTTGATCAATCCTCAGAGCTTCACAACCTATAGCAGGAGCTTTGACAGAGACGAAATTGCTCGTTATTGGATTTCAATAAATTAAAAACCTCCATGTTCCCTTAGTAGTGGCAGCTGTCCATCGATGAACAAGATCATGTTTGAAGAGCCGGCGCCTTCCGATCTTCCGTCATCAAGTCAAAAGGAGCTAAAGATTGTTAATGGATGAAGTCAGTATTTGTGTAGATTCGTGAGCAGCGTAGCTGTCGAAGCGAAGTCTAGCGAGGGAATGTAATGGAACTTTCTTCAATGAAAAAGGAGGTATGGGTAGATTCTTTATCCTAAATAAAGACCTCTGCTAATATTCGGGCAGGGACCAATCTCATCCAGGTCTAGGCTATCTGGCAAGACATGGCCTGGGCCTCTGACGTGCTAGCATACTGTGTGGTCATTGAGCTGTAATCGAACGGTGATATTCGAGGATCAAAGACAAGCTATACGCGCACTCTCTGCCAAGCTGGGTTGTCACACATAGTTGAAGTAGGCATTGGGCTGCCAGTGTTAATCACCCAAGAATGTGACGCACTGATAATTGTTATCCTTACAATCTGGAATATTCGTCACTGAAGCGAGAATGAATGTTTCTTGATACTCATTGTTTCCTGCTTACTCCAGAACCTAAAGCCCCGATGTCTCAGTCATTTGAAGCTTCCATTCAGAGATATCTATAAATTGACAGGAATGTTCGTATCAGCACCTTTCTCAGAAGAAAGAAACTTTCATTCCCAAAGACATTATCGAAGCTGCTGAATTGAATAGATTTCAAATCAGCAGGCACCATCTTCACCCAACACAATGTGCTGGTACTTCGAGCTTCGTTACGCTTGTGGATGCACCTGTGCCAGCGACACGGGCTTCTGCCAGGAATATGTGAATTCTGCAGGGCAGAGGTGCAGCGGCATTAATTCCGAGGCTTTTACTGTTCCACAGAGATGTCCCATACATCAACAGTGACCGGTAGGTGAATAGAATGCACGTCTCTGAATGCGATGAAGATAGAGGTTTGCTGACTATCTACCAGATTGTCACGTTCTCGGGTAAAGGCGTCATGGCCCATCAACGCGCCCTATGTATTACAAGTACTTGACCATAACCCATCCGAGTATGCTGCTCTACACAACATCTGTCCATCGACAAGCACTGAAACTCCCACACCCAACCGTTCGACGAAGAGCCTACAACCCATATCCGTACAACCTTGCTACTCCGTTCGCTACCCAAGGTATTCTATCATCGCCCATTAAGTTCCGCTACTCAGCAGCTTCTACATCAACGGTCGACCCTACTAGCTAAGGAGATCCCGATAACAATATTCGAAAACCATTTTCTGAACGAAGCCGCCATGTGCTACTACGCGGTGTCCCTATTCATTTGCGGCTGCGAACTACGGAAGTTCAAGAGCTGCTCCCACCAGCCGACCTCATCACACATCATCGAAGACATACCGGAAAGAATGGAGAAAAATTGTTGGAAATGTCAGCCACTCTCGAGCTTAGGAAAGTGTCAGCAGCCAACATCGAGCTTGGAGAAGTGTCAGCAGCCACGATCGAGCATAGGGAAGTGTCTGCCACGATCGAGCTTAGGGAAGGGGAAGCGTGGCACGATGAGCGCCAGATGCGCCGCTCGGATTTTGATGGGGATGGAGAGGATCTAGTCTTCTAGTCGTTGACCTGTCTCTTGCATGTAACGTTGCTTGACAATCTATGTTCGTGTTTGCAGAGAAAATCCGACAACTTCTTCCCTTTTGTATTCAAAACTTGAAGAAATGATTGTGAGATCATCTGTGAAAAGCACAGCTGATGTATGAAATAGACGTCTCCTACCATCTTCTCCCGCCAGCTTATAGAGAAATGCCTCCAGAAAACTTCCAAAAGGAGGTTTCTGCTAAATCGAATCAACTTACTCTTTCTATCGCTGCATGCAATAGATTGTTTGTTTTCGCTTGTTCAAGAAGTTATTCTGCAAAGGAGTCTTCCTGATCAACGACCAACGATCAATATGCGGCCTGATACAGCGCATAGGTTCCGTCGAGAGCTAGCACAAGCCAGAAGTCCCACAAATGTCTGAATGCTTCGGCGTTTAAGAAGGCGTAAAGGCGTGCAATTCGCAACATGGAAGGCTATGAGCAAGCCCCTTTCGAATAACACATACTCTCGCTAGATTAACCCTCCGTCGTCTATCAGAGTCATCCCCACTCCCTTCCTGTCTCAACATCTGACTCGACAATACCCGGCCCCCTCTTATAAAACCCCTTCCCTTCCCCTCTCCATAGCTCTTCACCCATCAATCCTCCAAGAATCCCAGTCCCAACATCCTACAGCGCACAAGAACAACATAATCCGCAACCATCAGTGGCAGTGAGCACCGAGGATGTGTTTCCTCACCCAACGCTTCTACACCTGCGGCTGCACCAAGACCAGTACTCGAAGATGCGCCCGGTGGCAAGGCCATCCTACTCCGGGCCATATTGTTCACCAGAGGTTTAAACAGATACCGTATGCATGTCGCACATGCTGGTTGCGGATGAGGCCTGGATAGCGAGGAGACGGAGCGATGGATTAGTGGGGTGCGAAGATTGCGTGCTTTGGGTGCTGGGTCGAGGGTGTTTGATAGGGGCTTCATAATGGGGAATTTGGCAGAGAGTGTTGACGGTGAGCATGTACTTTGATGAGTTCGTGAGCGAAGAGGAGTGATTCTATACTTTATGTAAGCCTCAAGCCATAGCTGTGCTCTCGTGAATATAGCTAGATAGTCCTGGCTCCTTAAGTAGCTAGCTACACACGCCTGCCTTGGGCAGATTGTTCGCTCCACATACTCCTATGTGCCGGCATTGCACACTTCTCAAGGCTTTCGCAAGCTAGTCGTATCAAGTATGTTTCTTGACTCGTCTTCGTCAGGGTCGTCCAGATCCCGTGCTTCGATCGAGTAAGTAGGAGTCTCCAAAAGTTGGCTTATCCTGCTATGGGTTGTCTCTGGCAAGTCTGCTATCGTCGCTGTCCCAGTAAGAGTTCTAAAAGAGGCGTCAAACAAACGGGCGCAGTGGTTGTTGCCATCGAATGGGATAGTCGTTGTCATGAGCAAGTCCCTTTATGAAGTTCGTGTGCTGCGGGTGAGTATTTTGTGATCCTTCTTGAGAAAAGTTATGAGTTGGTCTACATCGTGAAGTAGTACGACTACGCTGCTTCGTGAGTAAGTAGCCCTCTGCTATCCAGTGGTGTTCGTAGGGCCTGGATAGACTAGCACAGAATGACGGTAGACTTAAGAAAGGATATGACAGTATTAGAGAAATAGACTTCGTCAGTGAACTCGTAGCAGTCGTTAAGGGATTTAAGAAAGATTTGGGTATTCTACTCGATGTATCTACTATGGTGGCCATACCTTATGAAGGGATCAAGGAAACTAGAAGTACAATTGCCGGATTTTAGACATCAAAGTTATACTTGTGGAATCCAAGAAAGTAAACCATCTATCCCCAACTCTGTGCCAACATAGGAGATCTAAACCCGCAATAAGAAACAAGGAACAACCGTTCACCGAACTGGGAGACTCGACCGGCTATTGATTCCCTATTCGATTTCATCACCTTCTGTACCCATGGAGCGGGCAGATCACTTCCTCTGATCCCGTCGCGGGATGTCATCCTGCATTTCTTCGCGATCTGTCACGATCCTTCTGTCGATCGCGTTCATTCGACAACCCGCGGTTCGGTCCATAGAAGGGATCGTCGAGTGGATAACGAGGATAGCGCAAGCTGACTGCTGGTGTGGCGTTTGGTGGAGGCCCCTGGGTGAAATATGAGACTGGTCCCGTGGTTTGGCTTGACGGAGCAGAGCGAGCTGGAGCGTGGGGATAAGGCGCCGGAGCTAGAGCAGCCTGTTGGGACGCAGGAGGCTGTCCATATGCAGAACGAGGAGGCTGTCCATACGCGGAACTCGTCAGACTTGGGGGAGCGAGCTGCGTAGTACTACCATACCCGCCATATTCACTTTCACCTACTTGAGGTTGTCGTGGTAGTGGCCTTGGAGACGGAGATTGGGCGTGAGTCGGTTGCATGTTGTAGGTAGCGTGTAGCCAGGCTGGTGGTTGGTGGCGCGGACGAGGAGCCTCGACTCTCGGCGACTGTGCTGAAGACCTTGCGTCCTCTCGAAGACTTTTCTTGGGTGGAGGTTTATCAGCTCTAGGTGAGGAGCTGGAAGAACTAGATGATTCGGCCGGTGCTCTCTTCCTGCGCGTCGGGGTTCTGGTGGTCGTCAAGAGGGTATTGATGGAGATTTTCTCTCGAATTGACTCTTCTTGCCGTTTTCTGTCCATCTTGGGTTAGAGAATGGAGTTTGATTTGGGTTGGCTCCGTTTCCGGGTGTTGACTTGGTGCCTTCGCGTCTATTCGTGAAATGTGAAGTGGATCTCGGTAGAGTGGAGTGTGTGTCTGTAGAACTGTTGCTGACTTGGCTACAGATCCATGGTCGGGGATTTGAGGATTTATATAATTGATGAACATATGCCCGAAGCTGTGAAAGAACTCTGGAACGAGGCGGTGTCTTGTACCATGAATATGCCAGAGAACGACGACCAAGAGAAGAGAATATATGAAGCATGTTTTGGGCGGCAGTTGACTTCGCCCCATACAAAGATATGCTGGTTTCAAGAGTACCCAGAGCACAAGTTATTGGATGTAAGGTCGCAGGATACAGTCATTCATTCATGTTATAGCATGAGACCCAAGGAAGATAGCATATTCAGGAGAACGGGACTCACCGTGCTATCTCCAACGGTATGCCCCCTCAGGGGAAGGGTACGAAAGGCCGATTGCAGGCCTAAGATCCTTCGGGAAACTGAGATAGCATATTCCGTAATGGGGCAGTCTTGAAATCGCTCGCTCTGTGAAGTTCGGCATTCGCAGAACTTTCAAACGACGATAAGAGTTCTGATGTTGAAACAATTATTTTTTCGATACCTAGTGACCGTAGCACCGCTCGTGGCTTTAGATTGATGAGGGGGAACAGATCGTTGTGTTGTGGTTAGGGTATAGAGTGATGCTTCATGTTCGCACCAAGAAAGCGGTGATCTTATACTGCTGATGAAGAAGTCTCCGACCATTAAGTGTCTGGCTGATCTAGGCATTCGGTGGGTACACACTATCTCTCATAATTCATCTATAGCGAGAAGGGGATATCGCCATCCCAAACCGAGTATGAATAGAACCCACTCCGTCTCATACGGAAGACTCCCATATTCAGGTGGTGGTATCTTGGAGCCTGGATTCCGTCATACCGTTACGCCAGATACGTGTCAGACACCTCGGAAAGCAGCTGGCCAAACTAGCGCATATGCCCAACCTTACCCTACTGATTGATCCATCTCATTGATGTATAGCTTGATGTGCGAATCCATCTTGAGGTACTGATCCTTCGCGGAGTTGACCTCGTTCTCGATAGCTTCTTTCAGATCGGCCATCTATCGACATTAGCCCAAAAAACTTCCAGATCTTTGCAACACCAAGTAGCAATGAGTGACCGCTCGAAGCTCTCATGTCTTCAGAATCGGTTGAGGGAATGTACCTTCTTCTCTGTCTGCTCAATCTTGACTCTTCTCCTCTCCATATCTCTTTGCTTCTCGGTTCTCTCTTCTGTCAGTTTTCTGTGCACGCCGCGCAGTTCTTCCATTTTTTCTTTCGCTGTCTGTGCTTTGTCCTTGCTCTGATTTCTCACACTGTCTGTCTTGTCCAACCATCTCTTGAGCTGCCTCTGAACGAGAGCCTCTGTCCGCTCGACCTCTCGAACATTGTTGCCACGTTCCGATAATGCGTCCCGTCGGCGCGCAGCCTTCATGTTCTCTTCCTCTTCTTTCTGTAGCTCGCTCGACACCTCTTCCAGAACTTTGGTGCAAGACAGGACGTCATTCGAAACAACACCAAAGGTGTCGGTACTGGTCTGCAGCGCTCTGGTTCGCTTCTCGAGGTTGTCAATCTGCGTCTTGTCCTTTGCAAGATTGTCCGACAGTTCCGTAACACGTGCTTCGAGCGCTGCAGGCGGCTGTGAAACATAGGGCCGTAGTTTCTCTGACTCTTGCTTGATGGCCATGCAACGCTCTGTTCTCTCCTCAAGCGTTCCTTGCAACCTACTCCTCTCGACCTTCACTCGCTCTAATCGCTCCGCTACCCTTTCTTGTCCTTTCTTCAACTCCAGCAGCCGGATCTTGAGCTCATCGTTGCGCTTTGTTTTCTCCTTGACCTGCATTTCCATAGTCTTTCGTTGGGACCTCATCTCGTCCAAGCGGCCTTCCATGTCCTGATTCTCAGCATACAATGTCTCCATGCGCGCTTTGGTGGTCTCTGTCTTGTTAAAGTGCTCGTCTATGGTGGCCGTGTGAGACTCGCGGAACCGGACAAAGTTTATTATGTAGGAGAAGATTTTGACAAGGCGGTCATGCGTGGGCTTGGTGAGATCCTGGAAGCAAAAGTCTTGAATACCGCACTACCGTAGGCGCATTAGTCGTAAATCTTCTCATAGACCGGGTTCAACATAAGAATATCTTGTGTAGCGTACGTACCGCAATAAGTAGCTTTCGCAGTGAGACGTAGAACCCCATGAGATTCCTCGCGTCTGCCGGGACTATATCCATATATTCCCCGCATACGTCTTCGGCTGCGGCGCGCATCGCTGGCTCGACCGTCTCGCGCGTCGCATTCATCAGAAGCTCTGCAAACCATTCGAAGACCTTCTGCACTTGCTGTGGATTTGGCTTATGTAGGTCTTCCGGTAGGAAAGGGACTCCAATGTCGGAAATGCAGCCAGCGATCTCGCCTTCAGGCTTGTATAGAAGTTAGCAGATCGAGGTCGCTATGAGCTTGTGAAAGTGCTGAAAGGCTTACTAGTCGCATGAAGGTATCGCTGTCAGGCTGCTGTTGCTTGCCTCCCTTGCCATTGTTGGCGTGAGAGTTCTGCAAGCGGAATTGTTGCGACATTCTCGCGTTTTAATCCATAGTCCTTGTAGTGTGCTTCAAGATGTAATTTTAGCACTTCATCTGAAGGAAGTTATCTATTACTTGTGTTTATTCGGGTTTGTTGACAATGGAATCGCTTAAGGTGGGATGGCGTTAAGCTAGTCCCCGCCCGGCCCGACCATGTATCCGAAGTATGCCCGGCGCACCGGCGCTTCGCAGAACCACACAATGGCCACTTGGTGTTGGGACTTCTAATGATCACAAACTCGACGGCTGGTTTGAAGTCTAGCAAGCTTCTCGAAAGCAAAACCAAAACGAGGTCGTGCCCGGGCTTGAACCGGGGTCTCCAGAAGGAGTTTTTGCTTCAAAATCTGGCGTGCTCTACGATTCAATCAGCGACAGCTCAAGGAGCAATTGAAGAGAAAATCTTACTACCACTACACTACACAACCGAAATTTCTTGCCTTTCGAATATTATTTTAGGTTATCAAGCTTCTGGAAAAGTACATGAGCGTGGTGGGACTTTCATCCGACTTGGAACATCCTATGAAAGCCAGCAACGCAAAAAGAAGCACACTTTGCAACGGATGATGTTACCGCAAACTTCTGACGAGACGAACTCATATGCGCCTAAAAAACCCTTTGCTCGCTATGATGGCTGGGGCTTACTGATCAAGACGGAGAACTAGACAATTACACAACTCCTGACTTCTCAGCCGCAATATAATCTCCATTTCTCGAGGCAGCAGGTTGGGATCCTTATCTGCTTGGCCTACCCCTGCTAGCAATAACGTCTCTTCTTCTATAACCTGCGCCTATGACTCTCCTTAACAGGCCTCTCCTTTGAGCGTCCTTTACTTCACGACGGTTTGCCGCTTTTGAAAAGAGCCTCCACTGGGCTCTCAGGTCATCGTCATTTCGGCAACACGTCTTTTCATGCTCCTGTTTCGCAAGCAAACCCTGCTGAACTGGTACTTTGCTAGGGCATACGCTCTATCGCTCCAAGCCATCACATATACCTCGTGCTTTCAGGGATCTTAACGCCCGAAGCTATACTAGGCGACATTAACTTGAGCCATTACATGGGCGGAAGCGGCAGTGATGCGTACGGACAATCCTAGGCCGCTTTTCGAGCAAGGACTCAACTTATGGCAATAACAGCACGGAAGCCCCACAAACTCTTACTATGAACCGAAAGCTACTGAGACATGGTGCACTATCTCTTGACAGCCCGTGAATAGAGTATTCTTGAAAATTCAAGACCGGTACTCGCGTCTAATAGACTTAATTATACAGAAACCACTTCATGACGACAGGTCCCTAGAGTAGTCTGATCGGCCAGCATTTCCGCCAGATGCCACATCAGCCTCCCCGTGTATGAGTGGATGGTTTTGGAGCCACAACTCGAGTGTTTCCCAAAAGCGCTGGGTTAGAGACGGAGGTCTCTTGCATATCTGCTTGATCCCAAGAACAGAGAGTACCCAGCAGCGAAGTGCACGAATTTAGGGATGGGAACCGCAAATAAGGCATAGGAGAACAATACTACCGTTTTGGAAAGAAAGGTTTCTTGTGGTTCATGCACACCCCGACAATGCTTCTCTCGTTCTTGATTCGTTCGATCCGCTTCTCAGGGGTGCGCCAAATCAAGTATATGTCCACCGCCTTCTTTGAGACCTCCCATCAGGTGTTTAGTTAAGTAAGGAATTATGTCTCTGTTGTCTTTTAGTCTATCGACATCCCGTCTTTGCTTCCCTTTATTAATGCCAAAGATCAAGTGCACCACATCTTTGCCAGCGCCTGGAATAACATAAACCGAGGACAAGGCTTGCACTGAGCCACGAGTAAAACTCACAGAGATCGTGAGCTTCTCAACCAGATATACGTAAGTCCATCTCTATTGCCTTGTCCACCAAATGCCCTTAGCGATTGCCTGCGCCTTCGATACCTCCGTTCCCCATACGCGTAATTAGGCCTCCAGATGCTGTCACTGCCACAGAACGTTTTGACCGTCTTGACCTTCCGTAGCGACCTGATGAGATGGATGGCGATAGCCCGACGTCCTCTCGACCATATTCACGGCCCTCCTCAACTCTGTTTTCAGCTCTTCAAACTTCCTGCGCTCGTCGGGTGTCATACATTCCGGATCATGATCTAGCCGCATCTGTCCCAGGTTTATACAATGGTCCATGTGAGTCAGATAATTGACGTTTTGCGCAAGCGTTCTTTGCTCGGAGAGCTTGAAGAGGTACTCGGCAGCGCACTCGGCGGCTAAGATCACCGCTACGATCCTGAGCGTTCAATTAAACCTTCTTTAAATGGAGTTTCCTTATCGTGGAGGAGTACGGAAAAAGGGGAAGAAATCTTACAGAGCGTGTGTACCTAAACCATCGTCGTTCTTCTGCCTCTGCAGACTGTTGTGATGAGCGCGGCGGACTTGCAGATTCTTTGGCGAGAGTAGCGCGAGGGACGTGGAAGGGATACGTTTTTGGTAGACGGGATAATCGTAGGAGCTGTGAGCTTCGTATCATGGTGCTGAGGGTGCTGAAAGTACTAAGGTTTTGGAGATCGATATTGTAGTGGCCTATGACATTGATCTTTTGATGCAGAAGATGTGGCACAACATGGTGGCCAAGTATCGCGTGTAACATTCTCATGCAAGGGACGAAAATGTAGACTGCGGGGCGCTTGTCTCAAAGGGCTTACCCACTGCTTGGCGATTTATGAAACAATTGATGGACTCAGGTAGCTCGTAACTGCGGAAGCCCATCGCGGAAGGGGAAACCCGTTGATGAGGACAGATGAGACAGTCAGAAAGCCCTAGGAGAAGAGAGGGACAAGGTTTGCCACGCAGGTTGGGCCGTTCACCCTTATGCATCAAGTCTGCACTAATCTTTTGACGAGGCCCTCCATTTACCCTACTAGACCGATTGTCACGACTGCCCGGTACCTAGATCCGAAGGTAGCGGCCTCAGCGCAATTGCAAACAAACCCTGCTGCGTGGTGATCTCCTTCCCCTCCCCAAAACTAAATATGACCTCCCTGGAACCATATTTCTGCACCAGATGTTCGAATAATGTGATTGTACGTACACACAGTGCGACTGTAGGCAAACGTTGTGGGCGCACATCAAGTTTTAGCATCGTCTCGGAGCTGACCGCTTCATAGTTGGGACACGGATCGTTGCGATCAAGCTCTGAAAGGCGAACGAGTAGGATGTGAATGGCCCAGTCTATAGAGGTGCTTTCCTCGGGTGTAAATCGTGTGCCCGTGCTGATAAGTCGCATCCATGCTGGATGGTCGACGTCGTTGTTGATATTTCTGATGGTGAAGGGAGTGGGAGGCCATGTACTTGAAGGACTATTATCATGCGTCGTGAGGTTCCGTAACGGGGCCGGAAGTGATGACGGATCGGACGATAGCTGGGGAGGGAGGTCTGGCAAATGAAGAGCCGACGAAAGAGTTATAGTCAGAAACAAGAGCTTAAAATGCAGGTACCAAGCGAGCACGCATATCACTGCTTGCACGAGACGAGCAAACGCATGATGCATGCTTTGATCAGTCTTACCCTTGATGGACCTTGAATAGTAATGTATGGGAGTGGTGGAGGCGACATGTGAGATTTGACATGCCACAACGAGGGTGACTCCAGATACTGCTACTCGGAAGGACATGCGCATATAGCGCCTACCGGCTTCCTTTTCGATGTATAAGCGGCTCCAGGAGGTATGTTGTCGCGTGACTAACTCGAGGGCTTGAGGGAGCATCTGGATTTCTGGCCGCATACTTTACTTGAAAAGATAGGACATGGAGACGAACTTAGCAGAGGGCAGCGCTCAGGAACAAAAAACTATTTTTGCACAGAAACAGTGTGCGATTTGGCTTTGCGGATATCGGATGCAAGCCGCAATAATTGGACCATTCAAGCTTGAAACGAGAACCCCGGTGCGCTGCAACAGCATCACTCATCAGATCTGAGAGGAATGTTATGATGCCGGTTTAGTGATGCCTGTGACTCATACCTCGTTGTAGGGAGCCGGGGACACGTATCTGCTCGTGGATATAAGCCGATAGCCTCGCGGTTGGTCATGCACGAAGTTCCATAGTACGAACAAAGTTCAGTCTTTAAGCGGTAAGTTCAACCGCAAAGAAATACTTGTAGGTCAATTGGCATTTAGTGCCTGCGCAGCGCAACGAACAGGGTTCATGATTGGAGCCTCCGCGGGTTTGGCAAGGTATCAAAGGAATGTAGACCCAAAGAGTGCGGGGAATAAGAAACCAAGAACAGCCCGTACTGCTCGGAAAGCTGGAGAATGAGTAGAGTGAGACATGGGAAGCTGCTTTCATTAGCGCGGTCGGGGGATTGGCGGTGGCAGTTAAACTGGAGCCGTTAAACAAGCTGTTGATTCGCAATGGAAATGGTCGGTTCGCACCTCACGCCTGGGCTAAGAGCGTGGCAATGGTGGTACCAAAGACTGCGGGGTGTCGTCAGTCACCTGTCACGACGGACTGCGCCGGTTCGGTACCATGGGCCTTCATGGGTATGATGGCTCGGCGCAAATGGTAGCGAATGACCTCCGTTTGAATGGGGGTTTGAAGCATACTTTATCTGACATGTGGCTTCACGGCACCGCTGAGTCGGTATGGGAAGGACAAGCTTCTCAAGATCATGCAGCCCCAAAGCATCGGCGATGACCATGATCCCTACCCCAATAGCACACTGTGGCACTGACAGGCTATCATACACCCAAGCTTGTTTGTACTTCGTAGCAAGACGTCAGATCGTCCCGGAAGAATTCTTGCAAGCGAGCATCTAGTACAGGGGTATGCTTAGCGCCTATTTCCCCCTCCGATGAACAACTTCCTCGAACCCTTTCCCAGAAGTACAAAGCTCACACCATTCACTTGCATTCACTTGACAGGCTCTGTCGCCGACCATGGCAGTACAATAAGGCCACGGAGCTGCATGCAGCAATCAATTACAAGTGCGACCGACTAAAGGCAAGCGGCACGAGAGTCACCACCACCTCATCCGCCTTGTCAAGTGAAGCCAATCCGAGGACCGCCTTGTCAAGTCTATCGTAAAAAAGTGCTAACAAATACCGGCACTTTTTTCGCAACGATAAGAGGCGTCACTGCGCTCTAGATCGCGACGTCAGGAGTCCTGTGTGGAACCATCAGGGCGTTGCATATCCAGTCGATCCGATTACGGACGAAAGATTTTCAACATCGGCTGTCTCAATATCGTGCATCTGTGGAACCCCAAAGCCGTGACCCGGCCGACTCACTCGCCTCTTCCAACCACAAAGTCACTGCTATATCACTCCCGTCAAGTCGTCGCAATTGGCTACAAACAGAAGATCACCTACCATGAGTTCTCCAACAGCAGGGGGCGCGGGCGGCTCTGCTGATAAGCCGCCAGGCCTTTCTCGATTCATGAGGAGGGCTAGCAAAGTGCTTCGGCGAGGTAGCTCGAAGAGAGGCTCCAGCTCTGGTCTGGAGGAAGACCCAAGTGAAGAGTCTTCACGCCCGCCGGCTGAGACGATTCCAGAGCAGACAACTAGGTGAGCATACATTCACTGCACATGGAAACTTGACTATGTCTGACCAATTTCTAGCGCTGCCACTGAGACCCCGGAACCCACCGCCAAAGCTGAGGCAACGGCGTCTCCTGCCACTGCTCCTACGACGCCTGCTGCGATCCAGCAATCTATCAGAGACCTCAGAACCGCCAACACAAGACTTGCCAAAACTGCTACCGAGAGCAGCGCAATTCAAGAAGAGAGGGCCAAAGTTTTGTTTGCCAAATATGGCTTGAGCCTAGGCCCAGGCGAATGGACGCGACCCGCGAAGAGCAATGCCGAAAGGGTTGAGAAGAAAGCCCGCCTAAGGATTCACCGGACATGCCATCGCTGCCAGACTACCTATGGCGCCGACAAAGTCTGCAACAACTGCCATCACAGGTCATGCAAGAAGTGTCCTCGCTACCCAATCAAGCGTGACAAAGAAGCCAGGGACAAGGGCAAAGCCATCGCGGTGGATCCAAATCCAACTGCCATACCAATTGCCATACCACTCACCATCAGATCTCGTAGGAATGGTCCAGATTTGAACTTGAGGGACAACAAACAGAGGGTACGACGGAATTGCCATCAATGCAGCGAGATTTTTGTGCACGGAACCAAGGAGTGCCCCAATTGCGGACACCCGCGCTGCCCCAAGTGTCCTCGTGATCCGTGAGTAGATCTTACCTTATCCATAATATATTCCCTAACCTGCTGCAGTCCCAAGCTTAAAAAGTACCCTGGCGGATACCCTGGCGACACTGAAGAGACATTCCCATTGGCCCTTCGTGAGCGCAAGAAGACCCGTCTACGCTTCCGATGGAAGTGCCATACCTGCAAGACCACATTCGTCTATCCCTCAAAGACCTGCGCCGACTGTGGACACGACCGTTGCGACGATTGTCCGCGCGAGCCGCCGAAGAAGATCAAACCGCCGCCTGAAGAGGATCTCCTCCGTAGGGTGGAGGAGAGGATGAAAGCGATGACGCTCTCGCCGTCCGCCACGGCAGCTTGACACCTATGAGGGCTTCACATAACCCTACCCTGACGACCTTTCTTATGTTCTCGATGATCTTGCTTCAACGATCGACTGGCTTTCAGCCGACCCTCTGTTCTGCGTGCTTGTCAATGACTAATGCCCATTCTTTTCACCTCCGAACCTTTGTCTAAGCAATTTATCTTGCCCCTCAGGCTAGCTCCACATCTCTAGGAAGCACACATTATGTCTACTACATTACTTGGCCCGAGATGAGATACTCACTGTAATATGACGCCTATGAAAAATCAAAATTCGTCCACTTGCATACAGTCGTCAGCGGCGATAGCCGCTGCCGACGTGTATCTGGAACGCCAGAGATTCACCCTCTAGATTCAATCCGCTCCCCACCTCCGCTCTCAGCTAATGCCAAATGACATTGCCCCCTTCCTACCACACCTCCGTCCCTAAGTAAAAACCCTCTCGAACCCCTACCATTCTACCAAACAAATCCCAATCCAGCACAGCCCAAAACGTAAAGCAATTAAATCCCCCAGAACCCCACATCCCACGGGGAGCGGTCCGCGGGTCGTCGGTAGCGAATAGCCAACCCGAAACCTTACCAACAAGCACTGCCAACCCAGGAATTTGTTTTCCGGGATTGGTTGCGTAGCATTGACAGGCTTTGGATTGTGAGTTGGGTTTGGGACCCGCGGGGCTGGTCTACGGGTTCTCGGGAAGTGATTTCAGGTTTTTTTTGTTCGGCACTTGCCTGTTGGGGAGGGCATAATGCCTCGGTACTGATCTCTTCATCTTCCAGAATTGTGCTTTCTTGAAATTGAACTACAGCATGAAGAAAGCAGCTGCCATGACTCACATCACTCTGTTCACGCGAGATCGCAACACCTTGTGTGGGAAGCAAATGTCGTGTTGGAAAAAAACGCCAAGAGCCGGTGTGAGTGCAGAATCGATGACGAGTGCATGGGTGATGACTTGCTCGATTGCGATACTTGCTGAATGAGCTATATCATTGACGGAGGCATCTCCGTGATCAGGGTTCTGGGGATGGTTTTACGTAAGTAGGAGCTGGGGGGTGGGGCTCGAAGAGGATGTGCGGCCATCAGCTATGGGAGAGTGATGGGTTTGCTGTCTTGTTCTTTTCGAGAGGGGTCGATGATGTAGCATCCTACGCGATAATGAGGTCGTTCGGTATGGATGATTGCTCCTTTCGGGGGTGAGAGGAGGTGCTGCTAGATCTTGGAATGCGGATGGATGGGATGAGGCGTGGAGAAGAGGCCAAACGGTTGGAGTATGAAAGATGGCAAAGCGTTGAAGTATCAACCGCACCTCTTGTCTCCACAGTCTTCGAATGCTCGTCTTCTGCGATATCTTCATCGTGCTGTCACGAACTCTTCCTTTTCTTTCAATCTAATAAACCTGCAGAGACTCCTCCCCCCGAGAATGGGCTCTCATCCAGAGAAAGAAGGCTATCCCCCTCTGCAGGATTTCCTTGGCTCCCATGGTTGAAGCTCCCTCCATTCTTCGCAATCATATAACACACTCATCATCAACCAGTCGCCACCATCAAGCAAAGCACCGCCACCAGAGTAAATATCTTTCCCATGCGGTGGCAAGCAATGGTGCCAAAAATCTCGGCACTTCGCAGAAAGACGTTTTGACGGAGCGACGATGGACTGACCGACCCCATGGCAAAAGATGAAAAACGTTATATAATTAGAATGTCAAACACAACCGCGTCCGAGAAGCAGGAGCCAGGAGCTGGCCGGATTGGTGCGGGCTACTTGAGGCAGCTGCGGGTCAGGTTTGTTTTGATTGGAGTATCAGGTTCAGTCTCAAGATAGTCGTGAGCTCGGTTTGGAGTGTGAAATTCTGGATTGGACGCGAAATCGAGTCGAGGGTCGTCTCAAAATCGATCAAAAACCACTGCATGCTGCCGGTAAGGTAGGATATAGTAAAACGCTCAGACACAATCCAAAGACCAGCAACTCATCGAGATCATCTGGTCTCCCCCATGATAGAATAACGTCTGTCCTTCAAGGCCTTTCCACCTCCTGAAACCCCTCGTAAGCCGCCAAGCGATCGCCCTTCCTCTCCGCCACGAAATCCGCATCCCCCATTTGCAGCGCACTCAAGTACTGCTCAAAATCCCTCCCAATCTTCAGCACCGTCTCAAAATGCTGCTCGTTCGGCGCCTCTTTCTTCCTGTCCGCAACCAGCATGGCCGTACGAACAGCATTACGAATCTGGCGACCGTTGAGAGGCTCCTGACTCCACTTGTCGCGTACCAGCGACTGCAAAGCCGAGTGCTGCTCCGCTGATAGTGCGGTCTTGTGGGAGAGATCTTCGAGGAAGAGGCCCCAGACTTCGGCACGGCGGTCACGGTCCAGGGCGGGGAGGCCGAGGGTGACGTGGACGCGGGATTGGAAGGCTTGATCGAAGGTTCCGATGCGGTTGGTGGTGAGGAACAAGATACCGTTGAAATATTCCAAGGTGCGGAGGAAGACTGAGTCGATGTTAGCTACAGTCATTCAAGAGTAAAGCGCAAGGAGTCTGTGACTTACTTGACACTAGGGCATTTCGTTCTAGATAAACGTAGTCACGCTCTTGCAAGAACACGTCCGCTTCGTCGAGCAGCAGGATCGCGCCCCAAGTAGTGGCATAGTCGAAGATTTCGTCCAACCTACGTTCGAGCTGCCCTGCCTCGGTCCCAATGTCGCCGCAGGTGACCTGGTACAACGGCTTTCCGAAGCTCTCTGCTACGCATTCCGCCGTTAAGGTTTTCCCTGTGCCGGGAGGACCATGCAACAGAGCAACAAGACCGGCACCCTTACCGGCTATGAGGTCACCAAGGTCCGCCGTCTTGCCGACATATGAGGCGACCATGGCTTGCACGATATCCTTGTATTCTTCATCGAGGACAAGACGATTCCAGGCGTTCTTCCTGAAATTTACAGGCTTTAGCTGGGTGACATTGAACGATTTCCAGACCTTGTCTCGGAAACAGTAGCCATGAACCTGCTGAGGACATAGGATCAGCGTCAGGCCATCGGGCTTCGAGCCGACTTCTACAATGTCGTACTGCTTGGACTTCGAATTTGCTTTCAACGGTGGACGATCGCAGTCGGAGCGAATATATTGCCCTTCAAACAACGCGTCGTCGTCGCAATCACGATCAGGGCTGTAGTCACGATCAAGCTCCTCATGGGCATATCGTCGAGCTTGGCGCGGTTTTGGCCTGCGTGTAGGGTTCTCCCAATCATTGTATACTATTATTGGCGGCGGCGGATTTCGTTCGTAATTGAACTTATTGTCACGCCAATTCTTACTGACAGCAGTTGCTGGCCCCGTTTTGCCATTAATCGAGATAGGCCAATCCTTACGTCTCTGGTAAGTCAGGTGATCGACCATTACACGTGAAGACTCTTCGCTGGAATGCTGAGACCATATTTCTCCAGTGTACTCGCGGTAACTCTGCCCCTGCAACCCAAAGAACTGCTCACCGCGGGCTCTTAGCGTCAATTGAACGTTCGCGACATCTGGGAGGAATCTCTCGGGAACCAGATCCAGCGAGATTATCTCTTTGGTGCCCTTGAAAGGAAACAACTCGTGGGAACTCCAAACCCGGCCAAAGACTTCGCCGTCATAGTTGATGGACCAACACGTAAGCTCAAGTCGACTATAGGTGTGGGAGCCGGACCTGTGCCGAAGACTCTTGCGTACTCCCGCTACAGAGTCGACTACAAGGGCCTCATACTCTCCGCCTTCTTTAGTATATACAACGGTTCCAGGCGGGTACAAAAGCCAGATGTTTGGAAACTCGATCAAGCCTGACGGTTGGCCAGACTCCAGATCGTCCAGTACACGACTCTCATCCAGTTCTTTGCGCATGAAGTCCAAGATTAGTTTCGTGTGCGCTCTGGCCTGCTTTACCTCGTCAGAGTCACTAGCGTAGCCACCTTTCTCGATGTAGCGGTTCATGATCTTGCGATTGTGAAACAGCGTCATAAGTGGATCATGGAGAGAAAGAACGCCATCAACCACGTGGAGATCGACATCGTAGGGGGACTCTTGATGCAAAAGCTGTACAAATGGTGGCGATACAATGTCCACTAGCCTTCGCCAGAAATGCTTCTTCTTATCGAACTCGCGAGTCACGGTCAGAACGGTCTCGCCTCCGTGACCCTGTGGCCCAAAACTGGGGTTGTCATCACGCTCGATCTCAGGTTCGCCATATTTTTTCTGAACTTTCCTTCGTCGCTTGATCTCCACTTTTGGCTCATTTATTTCGCTATCTGCTCTATCCTCTTCAAGGACTTCGACAACAGGCCCACCGTTTGGAAGACCCTCGTTGATAGGAGGTCCTTCATCACTAGAGTCGTAAGAGATAATAGAAGAACTGTAGCGGCGACCGCTCCTCGCCAAAGCTGCATTGCCAAGTTCGAGACGCTCCACTTGAGCCTGTAGCTTGTTGATGTAGTTCGCTGTCCACTTTTCATCGGTGAAGTGCTTTTCTACTTCGATTTTGGCGTCGTTCATGCAGCGTTTGCAAGTACAGGAGCCGAAGGCACCGTGCACGGAGTCTCCCTTTGACTTGTCGACGGTTTGGATGGACATATTGACTGGCTCTGGTGCTCCCTGGGTAAGCTTGTAGTCACCTTGATCAGGATCCATGAGTGAAAAGAATTCGCCTAAGTCGCGTTGATTGAGCTTTCGATGTTCGTTCTGAGGTGTTAAGAGTTAGACGACTATCTGTAGACGAAGCAAGTTTGTTCAAAGTTCAAGTGATGCACTGAAGGAAACTTGAAGCCCCGTGGGGAGCGGTCAATATAAAGAATCTACACCAATTACGAGGTGGGGCCTTTCAGCCTGACCGAGTTGGCTGCCTAGACCTGTGGAGAGCAAGGCTGCAGGCAGCAGAATGCTACCCGTCGCAACCCAAGCTTGTACGAAGCACTTTATTCGTCGCCGGCACGACGCAGTCGATTCACCCGCTAAGGTAGGCCATAGCCTTCCTCCCCATCTGTGATGCTTCTCTTCCGTCAACGATGACTGGATAAAAATTCGCCAAGGCCATCGCAACTTCGTCAGCCAAGGACTTGTAGAAAGCCTGGCGGTGAGACTGAAGGCGTTCCGGGGAGTGCCAGAAAGTATCGTCGGACTGCTCCATGACTACGAGGCAGCGCTTGTACGTGTCTACTCCTGCACTGTTCGTGTGCTGAGTTTACGGAATAGCCGAATCTTAGTCCTCTCGCCAGAGTGCCTAGATGTCCTCTTTTCTTAGTGCTCATACCGCCTGGATACAAGCTATCATTAGAACAATCGATCTTCGTACTCAAGGTTGCACTCGTCGACTTAAATATTTCGCTGCTCGATTCTCCAAAGAAGCGCCCAGACTACCTTCCAGCGGGGGATGCAGGTTGGCCGCAACGATTGTGCATACTTTAAGTACTTGAGTGAACCTGCCAGGCTGCCAATGCGCCGCTCGGCTAAAAGGGTAAAGCGTGTGCCAAGACATGCGGGCGATGTCCCGATCTTTTCGGAAGCCGACCTTCAATGGCATCAACCACGATCTAAAGAGCCTTATGTCTACGAGTCGAAGCCGATCATGGGATCCAAGACACCAGATGATCATCGTCGAGCTCCAAATGGCATGGGGGAAAAAGTGTTCGCTTTGCGTTGTAAGCTATTCTAACAACTCGAGCAGAGTCGGCAAGCGCTGCAATTGCTGCCGTCAATCCTCCCAAGCCAGCCGCAGCAAGTGGGACTCCTTCAAGGTGCACTCGAAGGGGAAGACGAAGACGGCGAGGACGACGACGACGACAACGATGACAAGATTGGAGCCGACCTGAAGTCCGGTGGACCGCCCAACAATAGTAGGCCAAATTGAAGTCAATACACCCTTGAAACTAACCCCAGAAGGCAAGAAGAAAAAGAGAAAGAGTAACAAGAGGAAGAAAAGGAAGACACTGCCTGGACAGCAGACTACTCCTCCGAGGGTTGCACTCGCCAACCTCTTTCACGATCAGCGATATCCAGAGGGCGACATTGTCGAATATGTCACCGACAATGACAATCTTCGGCGCACCACGGCTGAAGAACTTCGTCACCTATCTATCATAAACAACATGGATGATGAGTTCCTGAATGACTATCGCAAAGCTGCCGAAGTCCATCGCGAGGTCCGCCAGTATGTGCAGACGATCGCGAAGCCCGGCATTTCCATGAGCCAGCTTGCCCAAGAGATTGAGGATGGCGTTCGGGCACTGACCGACCACCAAGGTCTTGAGACTGGAGACGCTCTCAAAGCTGGCATGGGATTTCCGACTGGGCTCTGCTTGAACAACGTAGCTGCTCACTGGACTCCCAATTCTGGAGCCAAAGAGGTTATCCTCCAGTATGACGATGTCCTGAAAGTGGATTTCGGAGTTCATGTCAGCGGTAGGATTGTCGACAGCGCTTTTACCGTGGCTTTCAATCCGGCCTACGATAATTTGCTCGCATCTGTCAAGGCAGCCACCAATACTGGGCTGAAGGTAAGCGAATCTGCCCTGCATGGCGTCTGCAAAGCTTAACAAATGCCCAGGAAGCTGGCGTCGATTCCCGGATGGATCACATCAGCGAGGCAATCCAAGAAGTAATGGAGAGCTACGAAGTCGAGCTCAATCGAAAGATCATCCCTGTCAAAGCAATTCGGAATATCACTGGCCATAACATCCTGCGCTACAAAATCCATGGCGACAAACAAGTCCCCTTCGTCAAGACCCAAACCACCCAACGCATGGAAGAAGGCGAGGTGTTCGCCATCGAAACCTTCGGCAGCACTGGCAAAGCTTATCTCAGAGACGACGTAGGAGTTTACGGCTACGGACGCAATGAGCATGCCAGCGCTGCTAGTCTTCACCATACCTCCGGCAAGTCGCTGCTAAAAACGATCGATGAGAATTTCGGATCTCTGGTCTTCTCCAGGCGTTACCTTGAGCGCATTGGAGTGAAGAATTACCACCTCGGCATGAAATCGCTCGTCTCGAATGGCATTGTTGAGTCCTATGGACCACTGGTGGATGTTCCTGGCTCTTATGTCGCACAATTTGAGCATGTAAGTATGGCCCACGAGGTGAAGACCGCGGAATATGCTGACGCAATTTTCTGAATAGACCGTTCTGCTCCGGCCCAATTGCAAGGAGGTGATTTCTCGAGGAGACGATTACTAAGGAGACGTGGGAAATCGGGGGTCAGCTGATTCTGGGAACATGTACTGGCTGTATCTCGTTCTCTGTGTTCCTGGCTTCAATAGTCACCGAGAATACCTTTGTAAAACATTTCCACACGCCTTACACTTGTTGCGCCGATGACGCTCTTCCGAACCGCAAAATACTAAGAATGAAATTTCATCGAGTATGGTTAAGACACTGCGATATGAAACTCTGCGCTTTCATTCTTTCGCTGCCATCTACTACCAACGTACCTCCATGTCGAAGAAAGTTGGTCCAAGTCTTGATCGCTGTGTCAGGACTATCTAATAGAGATAGCGAATGCACAAGTAATCCGATCAATTTCTTTCCCCAGATTGATTCGAGCTCTTTTAGCCTAGAGATGTCGTGATGGTAAGAACCTGCATTCTCTCAACAACCTTCCTGGCTCTTTGATCAGGACAGTTCCCGTCGTTTCTTACGATCGATGACATGCCAAGGCTTTTCGAACTATCGATTTTAGGGCTCGGAAATAAGCTCCACTTAAATGCCCTTTAGATTGTTTTGTCTTTCGAAATTCTTGCGGCTTGCTGATCTAGAATTTCGGAATGCGACCTTCTCAAAGCATTGGAAGAATAATTGATGCTTCTACTTCATCAGCCTCCAAGCTCTATTCAAGGCCGACGACGAGATGGGTCTGCAAGCGATGCTGCTTGGGATTGCAACAACAAGAGCATGATCAGCAATCGCGGCAGCTGTCTATACTCACTCGCCCAAGCATTCTGTCCTCGAGACAATTCACTCACCTACGTGTTGCACAAAGCGATGCGGTAGATTCACAGCATCGAGCGACGTCAAACAGTGCCAACAATGGTCAAACTACTGTCCGAGGGGATCTGCCGTCTCAAGAAGAAAGCAGAAGGTCGCATATCGCTAAGCGGTTTTCTCATGTAATGGACCATCTTCAGTCCAATATCTTCATAGCGGGGCAGCGACTCAACGATCTTACCGGCTACTCAGGCATTGAAGCTTTGAAGAAAGATATCGAAGAGCAGGGTGCGTCACAGCGTGGAAAAGGATGATGCATTTGGACTGATGTTGCTTGCAGAACAGCTTGTTCAAACGACTCGAAAAGCTCTCCAAGCAGCTCGCGAGGCTTACTCGACCGCCATAAGCCAACGGTCGGGCTCCCAGCGCGAAGTAAACGAGCTTCTTCAACGCAAACATGCCTGGACGCCGAATGATCTCGAACGCTTCACTGCACTCTACCGGTCTGATCACGCCAACGAACAGGCGGAAACAGCGGCCCAGGATAACTTAGTCGCTGTGGAACGGAGAGCTGAGGAAGCGACGGCAAGATTAAGCGCAAGTATCCTAGCGCGGTACCACGAAGAGCAGATATGGAGTGATAAGATTCGAAGGATGAGTACTTGGGGTACTTGGGGCTTGATGGGTGTCAACATTCTGCTGTTCCTGGTTTTCCAGATAGGCGTCGAGCCTTGGAGACGGAGAAGGTTGGTTAAAGGCTTCGAAGAGAAGGTTATGGAAGCTCTGGGGCGAGAAGGGACATCCTTTGAGCCCGCCAGTGCCTTTCACCAAGCCATAGAACATTCTTCCGAGGTGCCGCCCATCGTGAATGAGCACGTTGTCACGCCGGGGGGGACCGGGTCCGAAGTTGCCCTGTTGGTGAACGAAGCGAATCCTTCTGAGAACACTGTCGTGGCTCTTGGACCAAATGATGAAAAGGTGTCCGAACTCAAAGCTTCAGAAAACGCTCTTGATAGGATGCAAGATTTCGTACGTGATCTCTTCAGTCATCGTGAAGTCGTCATCAGCCGCGTCGAGATGACGGCTACTGCTCTGGAGGGAGCTGCTGCTGGGGCAATCCTTGCTACAGCTCTGCTAATGCTGCTGAAGCCTCGATGAATGATATCTTTGAGAAGTCTTGACAAAACAGAAGATTCTATGAGCTGAATGATTACTCTATAAGCGACATACAGTAATTGCATTATCACAGACACCAAAATTTACGTCCATCCATGGCTATGTTCGGAGTCTCTGTCATCAAGACTCGTCAATCAACGATGGACCTCCTTCAGAGCTCCCAACATCAGATATCCGGCAACTGGGCATTGTCAGCTCGTGGAGAAGTTGAGCGGAGACACTTCGCGGTTCAGTAGATCAAACGCCCTTCCAATATCTCCATAGAACGGCTTCGAATCACCAGCACAGATCTCCAATGAATCAACATCTGAATGTACTCGCACGCTATCGCTCTAGCAGGAACTTTAGAAATGCTTTGGCAACAACCACGGCGTCGTGCGGCCTACCAGACCTTGCCATTGCATCCTGGTAAGTGTCCTCGTCGAATATATTCTGCGCCCGTCTTGTCTCCAGCAGCTCTTGCATGATGGCCTCGGTGAATTCCGGATGTCCCTGTACAGTAATCACTTTCTTTGGCTTGTACATGCCCTGAACCTTACACGTATCGGACCAACCCAGCTCTTCAACCCCTTCCGGATAATGACAGACGATGTCTTTGTGCATCTGGTGGATTTCCTGGTGCGATTTTAGTCCATCGGGCAGTATTACAATCGAAGACATACCAGAACTTCCTTCTCAAAAACCTGCTTGCCCTTCGGTGTGAGTTGGACTTCGCTAACAGATATTTCCCACGCATCGCTTCTCGCAACTTTGGCGCCTAAAGCTCTGCCGACGATCTGGTGCCCATAACATACGCCGATGACCCTAATTCTATCGTGGTTCAACACCTTCCGCACAAATTCCACCAGCCGTAGTATCCATTCTGTATCGTCGAAGGCATTAAGTTCTGATTCGACGCCACGTCAGCAGCCGCCGTCTCTTCTGTCATTCGCAGCTCGCAAGCAAGCCTGTGCTGATAGGATTCCCGTCGTTGCGAAATAATTGAGGTACGCACAGTATTACGTACTCGACCCACTAATCAGAATGGCATCTATGTCGTCCGGCGATGGGTATTTGTCCATTTCATCCTTGACATTCCACTTAGTGATGTCTAATTGGGAATATGGTATGCTCAACGCATCAGCGCCAGCATGGAGCAGAGAAGTGTAGAGGCCGCAGTAACCGTTCTTGCTGATACTCGGTGGAAGGCTGTCGCACTCCAGAATGGCTAGACGAACCGGTGTTGCCATGAGGACTGCTATGGGAATGATAATATTAAGCACTTCGAGAATGATTGGATTCAAGCCGCTCAAAGGCCCCGGTGACTCGAATGGTACCTAAGGTACGCCCTTATCCTTATCGTGACTGGCAGAATCCTTCACCGCCCAGATAGCTCGGCTTACTAATCCCATCCTTACTCCTTCTCCACTTCAAATCACGACCGCATCAACGCAGTCTGTGTTAAGGGTAAAAGATTGGCCCTATGAGGGCTGCGCATTTGGATCCTCCAAGCGTAGGAGATCATGAAGACACATTGCATTCGGGCGATCAACACCACAATGGACACATCGCCGTCAAATCAGGACCGACAGTCATCCTAGAGAGGATACGGACGAACGCTTCCTCGGGGAAACGTCTTTATTTCTCGAGCTGCCCATTCTTTGACCAGGATCGCCATCTAGAAGCTACTACACGCCTTGGTATCAACAAAGCCGATATCAGACTCTATACTTCTGGTAAGAGCATCACTCTCAACTCTCAAGTAACTAGGCCTTCCATACAAGGTGGAAAATATCCATATCAACACCAATCTACATAAAGAGGAATGGGCCCTCCGAGTTCAAGCCCAACGGGTGGGTCCATGCCATTGTCGACATTACGCCATCGGCAGACGGCAAACTGCGAGAAAAGCATATCTTTGAACCTGGGGCCTTAATGCTTCACATTTGTGGGCGTTACGACAGGAATCATATGCTTTGGTACCCTTACTATACCGATGAACACTGGGAGGCCGCGGAATGGTTGACCTGAATGCAGCGTTGTCTGGGCCCTAAGCGTCTCGGAACGTATGCGACAAGGTCAAGCCAACCACTTCCATCGCTATGCACTATATAAGATTGAAAACGGGTCCAAGGGCTACCAGATCGAAACGAATAGGCTTCACCAAGTTCTCGAGGACCCTCCTAGCGAGTAATCGAAAGCTGGGTCTCAAGGGTCGTGGATCGTCGGTGACCAAATGACCATCGCTGATCTGGCTTGCTTCAGTTGGATCAATTGGGCAGATTGGCTGGGATCGATGTCAAAAAGTTCAGACTGGTAAAGCGGTGGCTCGTTAAGATTAACGATCGGCCTGCGATACAGAAGGGTCTTGATGTGCCAGAAACTTTTGTGATGAAGAGGAAAATGCAGACCAAGGTACGTCGCTCTCGATATTGACATGTGACACAGGCGCATGGATTTTGACACAACTCCCTCGGCTTCCGGCTAACACTGTTTCCTGGAGGGCGAAGAAGATTATCAGAAGATGCACAATTAATGGGTCACGAGAAGCCAACATGCAGACCAAGAGAAGCACAAACAGGAAATTGCGGTCAAGGTGCCTCTACAGAAGGCAACTGCTATATTCATTGATTTGTCGCTTCGTCGCTTCTTGTCACTTCTGGACTCGTGATGATCAGATATCGAACTGTCTTTGCAACTAGGCCGATCATCGGAGCGATACTATGGTACGAAATCAGGAAATTTAATAGATCTACATGCGAAGTTCTATTCGCACGCTTGAAATCATCACAGATAGGAAAATAAGGTAACCTAGTTCCTCGACTTTTAAGGACCATGTCACGGTCAATTGAGCCGGATGGCGACTTGCGAGACCAGAAAACGTTTTGAAACATGTAACAGAATTTGCTGCAGATGCTGGATGGGGGATGGTGGTTGAACATAATTTGATCGGATACAGTGCAATCCCTACTCGTCTGCGGCGTCTATCATTCGGGTCTCGAAGGACTTATGTATAGCAAGATAATTGAACCAGCGATGCCATTCAACTTCGATTTCGTTCTCTCGCTAAGATTTCTTGCAGCAGCGCCGTAGGGAGTATTCTAGTCTTTGTGAACAGACCACTCCGCGCATCATGCGGTTTCGCTCATCCAGACAGGAGAGGCGCTTGACATGAAACGCTTCCCGGGGCCATCGCTCGCAACCCCTTCGAGCCTCCTCTCGTCCAGTAATGCGTTCATCGCATCCGCCGACGATAGAGAGCGCATTCTGATGGCTTCCTGCCAAGCCCCAAGCTCTGCGCTTAGACTTATCTAACTCGCACGCCTCGAGCATGCAGTGTAAACCACTCCAACGCCGGTCCCCGCATTAATCCTTATCGGGACGATAAGCATCGTTTCTCGTCCAGTGCATATGGAACGTGCGAATCCATAAAAAGACGGCTTCCCACCATCGTTGCCATCATGCACAGACTGCTAAGCCAGAAGCGAGAGCTCTGGCCGCCGTGTGAGAATAGCGGGCACAATGACTTGGGTCGTGGCACGACATCTTCATCCTTTAGACATTGACATTCTTAAGAGCACCGAGCATTACTGGGATTTCGAAAAGGCTTGGCGCTTTGGGGACAGCATCTCGGCATATCGCTACAGTGCCAGTGCGTGTGTTTTCCTATATCTGCACGATTGCTGATATCGAGGCACATTCGTTCACATTCCTTCTCTTGACAACAATTTCATCTCCGTTCCATTGCTCGACATCCCGCAGCGACACCGATTGAATACAGCTGACTTGCTCCTAACAGCCTTCCTTTCCACTCTTCGAACCAACATTCAACTTTCCACAACCGACTCGATCCCCTATTCGCCCATGGTCCCACTTACGATTCACTCGCGCCTTCCGAATCCGTCTCCGACATCATTTTCCATCATGACTTCCTACCAGCGTACCGACCCCGCGCCAACAGCCGACCCACTGCCCAAGTTGACCACCTACACTCCTGACACCAACACTGAAAAGCTCTCCGCTTTGCGCCTTATCGCCGATTCCGTAGCGCAGCAGCGGCAGGAAGCCGTCAAAGCCATCCTCGCGAACTCTTATGTGATGGCAACACTAGCCTTAATCTTGGCATTGGAGGCGTACTGGCTGAACCCAATAGTCCTTCTGACGACAGGCAGCGGGACAATAATGACTGTTCTCGTCGGTATTCGTTGGCTCACAGGCGGATACATTTCCGCGGCGGAGCGGATAAATTGGGACTGGCTCACAGACACTACTTCTCCCGTCTCGTCGTCCACATCGAATCATAGCCATACATACAGCAACGGGCATAAACGGGGTCGTAGTGCAACGATCGAGGAGCCAATTCTTCTAGTGACAAGATGGGGCGAAGAAATTATTGGTGCATTGGTAATCAGGGTGTCGAAAAGGGAAAAGAAGGGGTTTGTGAGGGCTTGGACGGTGGCAAGGCGGTATAGAGGCAAGGGAGTAGGGAAAGCCTTGTTGGAGGAAGGAGTGAAGCTGGTAATGGGGAAGGCAGGGGTTAAGGGGGTAGGATTTGACGATGAAGGTGCCTGTAAGTCCTCCCATTGTCTCTTTTGGCATGTCAGACTTCTATATGGATTTTGCATTGGGGAGCACTCTTATTACTCTGACCGAATCGGAGGGAAGCGGGTGCACTGCATCAGCGCTACAGAAGAGTAAATTGTCGCCTCATTTCCTGCTATCATTCCACAATAGCATTACTGACTAGGCTGCTGTTCACTAGACGCGGAGCAACATCTACCGCCCTTCTTCAACGCTTCGTTCGAGACTCGCAATGAGCAGGCCGAGGAGCTGCTCGCACGTACGGTAGCCGCGACGAAAATTCATCGGAGAACCAACAGCTAGGTATGTGAAGCGTGTGCGAAGTGTAAGTCTGGTCTTGCTTCTCTGACCACTTTCCTCTATGCGATATATGGTATACCCGTGGCGAGAGATCTAACGAATGACCCTCGAATTGAATGCATGGTGGGTTCCGCGTTAGAAGCTTGTCGTGGCCCGCTTTTCCCAGCAAAGAAGCGAAGATCGCTGATTTATTTCGCCTAAACAATTTTCTGCCAGCAGCATGCTTGTACCAGCACGGGGGATGCTTCATCAATGTCTTTAGCGCGGTCTCGTAGATGTCTCTTTACTTTTCCATCCATCGTACTGTAGCCATCAGTGAAGCGGGGGATTGGACAAATTGCAATGGTCTCAATGTGGAGTGATGAATTGTCCGGTCTAGGGTACGAGGGCGAAGGAATGTCAAGGAACAGGATCTTCTTGATCTTCCTGTAGCCCCTGGAGCTTCAAGATAAAGGGGTTGATTGGCAGAAATTAGATTCCGCGGTCCGTGGTTGTTCCGGCTTGGCTTTATCGCTTCGTTGGAACGCGCCCTGACGGTCATGTTCCACCTTTTCTATCACTCCTGTCGATGCCTTTTGACACCGTCCGACATGAGAGCTCAATATACACGAAGGCTACCTGAAATCAGTTGGTTGTTTTCCAGTCAATAGTAATGACTCCTATCCTTTGAGCCCGTTATCGACGGCTTGACTCGACACAGGTCTAAGTATAGTTGCTGTTAGCCCGAGCGTTCTTTCCAACCTTCGAACTTCCAACCCGGTACTCTCTGATTTCCTTGCATTCGCACAAGCATATCAACTCTGAGCTTTGATTTGGCTTCCCTTTCGATCATAGCCTGTTAGATTTTGTGCGGTTGGCTATGATCTAAATCCCCCCCTACACGCAGTTGTGCAGAGAAACCAGACTGAAGGGGCTTGATATTACAATGGCAGCCCAGTGGCCTCAACAATATCAGCAACCTGTAACTACCATTTATGGGTCTGGTCCATACCAGCAACTATACCCCCAGCAACAAGCTCAGCCAATACACCCTCAGTATGCGTACGGTCAGCAGCAAGCGGGGCAGGCTTATGCCCAGCAAGTATATTCGCAGCCACCGCCTGTTCAGCAACAATATGCTCAGCAGAATCCATCTCATCAGGCTCAGTATCAACAGCCTACAGCGACCTCCGGTGCTGCACCTCAACAGTCTCAACAAGCGTATGTCTCACCACAGCAGCCTTCGCAGGTGCATCAGCATGGACCTGGGCAGCAGCAGCAGCATGCCTATCAGATCTATGGGTCCCCAATACAGGCAGCTACAGCAGCGCAGCCAGCGCAGCCCGTCCAGCCCCCCCAGCCGAGCCACAATTGCTGCTTCAACTGCGGCTCTGCTGATCACTGGGCGCAGAATTGCCCGGAGCCAAAGAAGGAACCGTGAGTACCCACCTATCACTCGACAAGCCCACTAAAGTAACCAAAGCGCCGCACTATGTAGTCAAACATCTGCCCTTCCAAACAAGCGTCAAAAGTTCACCGCTCCTGTAGTGACGAAGTACCCTGTCCCGCCTCAAGTGGCTCAGGCTCAAGCCTTACAGCAACAGGCAGCTCAACAGGCATGGGGGCCTCAAGGATATGGCCAGTATGGCTACCCACAACAATACCCGATGCAACAGCAAGCGCCCTATCCTCCGCCCACACCAATGTCCGCACAGGCTCTACCGAAGGGGCAGTGGCCGCAAAACGCCCAATACCCACAGAATCAGCAAGCACCCCAGCCAGGATATGCTGGTCAGTACCCACAATATTCTTATACTCCGACGCCACAGACTCCAGCTCAGTACTACGGCCCGCAACCGCCCAGCCATATGTCTCCTGCCGGACATCAAGGCTCTCCGGTTCAGATGCAACAACACCAAGTGACACAAGCCCCATCGTACTCAAGCGTTGCACCCCAAATGACACAGTCTTCGACCATGGCTCAGTACCCGCAATACCCGTATAGCCAAGGCAATGCTACTGCAAATGTGTACCCTAGTCTTCCACCGTCCAACCCAGCTACTAACTCTCTATCATCAACCCCCATGCAGCAGCCTGCTCCCATAGTACCTGAGGAGCCGGAGGAGGATGATTTGCGCCAGCTTCACATTCCTGCTATGCCAACCGTTGAAGGTGATGAAGCCTACCCTAGCATTGACACAAGAAGAAGGCTAACATGATGCTAGGTGGTTCAATGGCAGCATTAGTTGGTCGGCCACTGCCAACCAACTTCATTGTTGCAGATGCCCTAGCACCTTTTCCACCGCCAGCCCTCGGAGACAATGGCCTGTGTAGATCCAAATATCTGGAGCGGCCTGATAGTATCAATGAAGTGCAAAACGTCAAGGAAACGAGTGACTGGAATACTCATAAGAAAGATCCCATGTTCGCTACTCTCTCGGATGATGGTAAATTGGTTTCTTTCAGAGAACTGGACGCGCTCTATCGGCCGCATCAGCTTCAGCGTGAACCGAGTCCAGTGTTCTATTCTCATGGTGAGTCCGGATTCCGGGAACCTCACCGTGTCAACAATGGCGACAATAAGGATGTTATGGATAGCCTTGAGCATGCTTTGCGTGGGAGAAAACATCAGTCGCCGCCGGATCGAGAGCATGAACTCCGTTTCAGAAAAAGAAATCGTTCACTGTCGCGAGAAAACGACTTTGATGGGCAGGAGCCAGAAGATGCTAGGCGTGATTCCAAGGGTGACACGATGCGTGCAAAACTCCCTCCAAGACCTTATCCTCCTCCAACGCCAAAAGAACAGAATGATGACAGCGGTCGCGAGTTCCGATCTAGAAGCGCAAGTCCTCGGAGAAACGATTTGTACGTTATACCCAGGTAAATCAGACATTCGCTTGTTTGCTGACTTCCCTGCAGTGGCTCGCGTCAATACATTTCGCCACCAGACTCGGGTTTCAATGGCCAGAACTACAACGGGTATTCGAACCGTTATAGACGAGATTCTCGTTATAGCCTGGAACATTCCCGTCGAAGGGACAACCAAACATTTCCCGAGCAGTTTGACCGCCCGCCACCGCCGCCACCACCTCCTTTGAGGAGGCCCTCAGGGTACGATGGATCTGGTGGAAGTCCTTCATCGGCTGGCTTAGCGCAGCGCAACCCATTCGAACCCGATGAGGAGGACAGCAAGCAATTTGGCGACACCAGCCTTCTAAACGGACATACAGCTGACGCACCAGTCGCCGCGTCCCTGAAACTACGTTCAGAGCGATCATATGTTCGTAGAAAGGAGAGCTCCCGAGATGATTCTTCAGATGAGCAAGAAACCCCAGGACGTCGTCAAGCTGACGATGTGACACCGAAGTTGAAGAGGCGCCAACCAAAGGTCGCTGCGGCTTACAGGTGAGTGCAATTTGAGTCGTTCTAGCCCCCATCTGACTTTTCAACGTAGTCGTCGCTGGTAAGCGTCATCTTGTTTGACCTGCACAGCTTTGTTCGATACTTGGTCTCATTTACTCTCATGCTTCGACCCTGATCGCAATACATTGCACAGAGTCGAGGCGACACATGCAGCTTTCATTGCGGCTGCAAGCCGCGTGTTGGAAAAGGTGTAAGCTACTTGACTAGTTTCAGTTTCACTGGTAGGAGATACATTTCTCGCCAGCAGTGAATTAGTCTCTGCAGGATTCCGTTTCATTTACGATCATGGAGCCAGAGCCGCAACATATTAGACTATCAGGTCCTTGCTGTTCTGAGACGCGCTTTCACTTGTGCTCCATTACGATCTTGCTATTTGTTGCCTTTGTTTCCTTACCTCAAGATAAACCACCAAAACGTCGAAGCACCGGTCTATGAAATGATGCATGCCTGGGAGGGCCAAGGTAAGCCAGTCCTAGGTAAGTCGTAACCCGTACCTTAGTTTTAAGAACTTCAAGCTGGGTTCTGGCGGCGATACGAAGTAGAACCCATCCCACAAGTACTCCGCAGTGCTCTCATTTAGGGCACGATCGCTGCTTATTAGCCTCCTCCTAAGGAGGGCGCAAAGTCCGCTGATTTTCTCCCCTTGTAGAACGTGTTCACGAATCCTGTAAGTGAGTGAAGTCAGACAGACCTGCGTGGCCACCGCATGGCCAACATAGAAAATGCAGTGAGGTGGTGAGACTTCTGTTCCTTTTCGGGTTTAGCGCGTAATCGTCACTTTTCTTCAACCACTCCCTGTAAGTACACGCCCACACAAAGGAATGTAAGGTGTTCCGAACACCCTTGGGCAGCCACAGCACTGCTCGCACTGCTACTCAAATCTCAATTTGCACCACACCCGGGCCCTTGAGGGCAATTTGTTGGCCTTCCATTCCGGTAACCAGATCGCCTAGGGGTTAGCAGAGATGACCCCGATACCCAAGGGTACGGGGTACGGGCACAACCCCGTAGACTCTCCGCAGAACTACCATACATCCACGTCTCATGGACATCGAATCCGACTCCGTGCCCCTAGAAGCATGCGTTGCCCACCTAGCTTTAACGCTCACTATACGTGGGGGCTAGGAGGGCTGCATCGCTTCTGCTCCCTGCCTGCTTCCATTCTACCTCAGAGCTTTTTATTTATGGGCACGGTTCTGCATTTTCGATGCGTGATAGAGGGTAGGTCGAGCGATTCTGCTGGTTGGGGATCCTGCTCTATGCGTTGAGGTTTATTGGGAGAGGATTGGGGGAGGAATGGGGGAGGGGGTTTAGAAGGGGGGAGGGTGGGAGGGAGCGCTTGAGGGGGTTATGGATCCACGAGTCGAGTAACGTACTTAGAACGAGCGAAACAATCAATTCATTACAGGCAGGATTGGGAGCATATGATATTCAGGGCGTTACACCCGCTCTTTCTTTCTGTCTTCCTTTCTTCCCTTCCTAAGGTATACGTGAGATTTCTTTTACGAGAATAGACGAGCTCGAAAGGGGGGGTGGGGGGTGGCTCCTGTCTATGGGATCCTCGTTTCCTACTGGTGAGACGATGGGGAGGGGCCTGGGTGCGGAAATGAGGGAGTAGGCGTGTTGGGTGGGTAGGCTTCGATGGGTGGACTGGTGGCTGGATGGGTTTGCGCGGGAGGCGAGGGTTCGTGGTTGGGAATATTGGGTTGGAGGGAGTCGGTGGGGGGTTGGATCTGTGTATAAGTGGAGAGGGTGATTGAGGGGAAGGGGGAAGGGGAATTGGACCGGGTTGAGGGTAATGGGAAGAGCAAGGAAGGATAACTATTCTCGAGGGTTGGTGATGGGAGATGGGTTGAAGGATGGAGGGTGGAGGATTGAGGATTGGAGAAGCGGTGTATGGAAAGGGCGAAACGCGACGGATTTGGTGGGGATATGTTGGTTCTCGATTTTTTGGGGGTTTGCTGCTGATGCAGAGACGTCACGCTATTCATCGAATGCCCCCTTGAACACTCGTCGCCTCTTTACTCCCTTTTTCACCGTTTGGTTGAGTGGGTCTGGTTGAACATGGTGTATAAGGATTGGGACACAAGATGGAAGGAGGGGGAATAGGTGGGGGCGAGAGGGCTGTGCTTGTTGTCAAGACGATGATTGCAGGAAAGTGGACTTTTCGACTCTTGATGAGATAATATATGGAAATTTTATCTACAGTCATGAAGCGTTGGTCCCTCCAGAAGGGTTTCCTTGCCGCAAGGATCGAAACCTCCGACGCCCAACAAGGCTCAGGTAGGAAGGCCGTTGATTCTAGTCTCGTGATATTCGTCATGGTGTACAGTTCAGAGGACCAGCCTGACTGACGACTTTGTGGCTGAATAATAAGCCCAGGGCATGAACGTTCCATTCTAGACGAGTAATTCGTTAAGCGTTTTGATGACATTGCGGATGCCATGCAATAGGTTCTCGTCACGGCCCTGGCCCGGGGTCCAGGCTGCGTGAGCGAAGTCAATCAGCTTCACCGCTTGGATGTGTGGTAATGGCATTTCCGGTTCGGGTGTATCACCTTCGACAACTGTAGATGCTGTGTCTGCACTATCCGAAGCATTGACTTTGTTGCCGTTCATAGGTGCAGCGGTCCCGTTCGTGCCGCTGGATGTGCCATTGCCATTGGGGTGGTCTCCATCCTCTTTGGGTACACCATCCCCATCTGGGAAGGACTTGGACTCGGCTTCCATGGAGTCGAGCATCTGTGCCTCTGTGGTGAAGGCTTCTTGTAGTATTGCCGGATCGCCCTCGTAAACGAACAGTAGGCTGGCCGAGTACATCCTGCTCTCTTCATTCTCCAGCACGTGTTGCATACCTTGGAGGTCTTCAGTGAACCGTCGTATGAGCTTCTTGGTATATCGAAGTGGTCTTGTCCCTCTGGCAACGCGAAGGTAGTCCTCGAAGGCTTCAACAATATTCTCAGGTGCGAGGCTCCTCCCATAATCCTTATCGTAGAATCTGTACCCATCGAGATTGACGTCTTTGTGGCCCTGAGCGTCCGCACCCTGCCAGATTCGCATGCCAGCGACTCGGAAGCCCAAAGGTTTACTCGTTGTCTCTCCAGTGACCTTATCTAATTTCGCTCTCTTAGCAGGTGGTGCATCATCAGCCCACAGCCTTGCTCCTAGCTTGACGTCCAGTATATTGGGTTGCTTGTAGCCACCCGCAACGTTTTCCATGACCAGCGCGCAATTCGTGCTTATCTTGCCCCCATTCGACGGTGTCCAGGCATTTTCGATGACGATAGCCTCGGAAATGCCATTGGGGCCGTGAACCTGCGCCTGGGCTTCCTTCGACTGTACCAATGCTGCGGCGGCCTGCGCTGGATGCGTGTCTGAGGACAGTGACAATGTGCCGATATATGTAGGGATGTATTCGGCGAATTCTTGATGCGCGGCGCACGACTCGTAGAAGCTGATCTCGGCTGGTTTACAAGGCTTGATAATCAGAGACCCGGAAGGGTCGGAGAGAACGCCGTCACTGTATCACTCCGGTCAGTAACGGTAAACACTCGAGTAAGCAGGCATTGTCAGATTTGACTCACTGGCCAGCAGCAGTGTTCTTGAACTCGACGAGTTGCGACTTCCGAAACGATTTTTGCGCCATTGGTGGATTGTGTGTGCGTATGTTCTACCCGCAGTGATTTTCGTACATGATATGCGAGTGCGAGGTCGAGGCAGCGTTGGGGGTTGGAAACATGGTTTACCTCACAGCCTTGGGACGCAGCTGTCTGTTCCGGTAATAATAGTACGGAATACGTAGCTATGTTGAAACAGGAGCAAAGATCGGCACGATTCAGCCGGTGCTGCCGGTGGCCGCCGAGGCTAAGCTATTCATAGCTCTCAAACAATCACACCAAAAGATGACGTACGTCAGATGTCTTGCCAGATCAATGGCGCTTTCACGGATTGGCGAGTTGACAGCTCCTCAAAGGCCAAGTAGCTGTGCCAGATACTGATTACAGACTGCCTCGACGTTCATCACTGAAGCTTCGTAAAAGCCGTCGTGAAAAAATAGTAGTGATAGACACCCTGATAAAACGTCTAATGGTTGCTCCTCCCTGAGCATCTACATCCACTTACTATGTCTTGATTGTTTGCTTCGAACAAATGGTCTTCCCACAAGGTTGCTATGAGATTGCCCTGTCGCAGCACACAAACATTGTTCGATCTCTTCACATCCTCGTGTCTGGAATATTCGAGCAGTCACTGACCGTGTGTCACGCTCAGATCTATCATTGTGAAGCGTCTGATATCCAGTGAATAGTCCAGACCCGGGCCGTGACCTCAAACTTACCTCTATTCAGTGAACAAGTTTACAGCTTAAGATCTCTTTTAATCTCAAATCTCTTACTACAGGTTTTGACAGCAGTGCTGCTGCCATACCCCTCCCATTTCATTAATCCTTCTACAAACGATTCGCGACGCACAGAAGCGTTGGCGTACAGCCTGCTACTCGCCATGGACCAGACTGAAGTTGACAACGGCCCCACCATCAATGGCTCGCATACATCGGATGCGGCGCGAAAAGGTCCCATAGATGCCGCGAGCACGGACGCAACCAATGGTGTTCCACCAGCCATCCAAGACCATGGCGATGCCAAAGTGACTTTTGATGAAAACATTATCGGCCCAGAAGACGAGGAATATGATGAAGACGCAGACCATGAGAAGATTACAGTCGGCAAAGAGACTCAGGTGTCCATTGGTGGGGCTGGGGAAGCTGGTGTAGGGTCAAAGAAGAAGAAGAAGAGGAAGCCGAAGAGCAAGAGAGGATTGGTAGGTCGCTTGGATGTTGAGTATTGCGTACGGACTCTTACTGGTGTTTGCATGACATAGAACGCACCTACGGGGTTCGAGGAGTATTATGTTGACGCCCCACTCACGCCTGCGGAGCATAAGGAGGAGCAGGACATATACCATCCGTAAGCATCAACCCAAAGCCGTACATGCAATGTTTTGTGCTTACATCTGAGCAGATCTCTTCCGTTTCGCGAGTAAGCTTGTTTCATGGCTGTCGTCTTCGCGTCGCTGATGGTCCTTCAGGCGCATTGAGACTGCGATACAGCGCTACTCCGCCAAACGCAACCTAGACTCTGCTCGCAAGAACCTCTTCGACAGGTACTTGAAGTACGGTGGGGTGGACACGGGCCCGAAGATGTTTTCCGGTGGCCTCGATGCAAAGACATTGTCAGAGAGCACGACATCAGAGATCCGAACCATTACAGCTACCCAGTACGTCGGCGAGGACAAAAACGATGGTGAGGGCTCGATGTACGTGGTCGATTTCGAAGCAGTCGTGAAGGCATTTGTGTGAGTCGGCTCTTCATTACACATTGATGGTACTGCCAAAGCTCATCAAATCTAGGTCTTACCACATACCGATCTCTTTCGACATCTACTCCGAGGAAAGCATCAAATCGAAGACAAACGTCATCCGCAACTTCCTAAACTACCTTTTACACCACGATGTCTGCCCAGAGTACAAGGACCAGATCTATGCCGCTCGCAATGCGCTCGACCAGGCAGACAAGGAACTCTGGCTAATCACCCAAGTTGGCCGCTTACTGCCCGGCGGCTTCAACTCGGCATGCTCGGAGATGTTCGGCGGCGCTATCCGCGGCCTCTACGTCGGCGACCAAGAATGGGCCAAGGAAGTCTTCACCACATTGCCCGACGCTGGCATCAGCCCACAGCTCGCTCGCAAGACGTTCAAGACGGGTCTCATCGCGCGCGGGAATGACCGCATGTTCGAGCTGTACAAGAAGCAGGATGACGCGAACAAGATCAAGGTCATAAATGAGATCGAGACAGGTCTGCAGATCACAGAGCTGCTGCCCGCGGAGCAGGAAGTCCTGGATCTCTACCAGTCTGCTGTCGGCCAGGGTCTGAAGCCACTTGGGAGGTTGAGGGCCAAGACCTGGTACTATCCCGGTGCACCCTTGGAAGACCTGACCGAAGAGGAAGAGGCTGCTGCCGCCAAGGCACCGAAAGAGATCAAGGATTATGAACTGTGGGTTGAGGATAAAGTGCTCGCCAAGTGCTTTGTCGGCATGAGGTTCATCACTACGATTAAGGAGCTCAGCTTCGGGGCTCTCTACTTTGACGAGCTGCGCGGGATATACTGCTCCTTCTACGATGCGCTCCCAAACGATGCGATGATTGGCTGGCGCGCGATTGAGAAGACTTGGCTGCCGATGCGGGAGAAGCCGGCGGAGGACGGGGAGGGTGGGGATGAGCTTGAGGATGGCGCTGAGGGCGATGGCAATGGTGCTGAAGACGGGGCTGCTGGACAAGAGGGGGTGGACGGGGATCGCATTGCTGGCTGAGGAACGAGAAGAAGGGGACAGCTCACAGGTTGTCGATCTTCACGATCAGCAGGCAATGACCTTCTCGACGTTTTCAAACCATTATTTCATTCAGAGTTCTATCAAGGCGTCATGAGCAACTTGCCCATTGTTTTACGGCTCTCGAGATCCTAGTTGAGTTCACATTAGCATGCATCCTTGACGGCAGGCGAAATGTATGAATCACTCACTTGTTGTGCCTGAGCGACATCCTTCAGAGGATACGTCTTGTGCACCCGCACATCGAACTTCTCGTGGATCATCAAGCGCCAGAGCTCACCGGCATACTTCTCATACTCCTTCCGAGTATAGATGTAATTGAACAGCGTCGGCCGCGCCACCTTGACATTCTTCGCTGATAGTTTCCTGAAGACGGCGAAGATTAGCGACCATGATCATCATCCACCCATCTTTTCTCCCGCTTCTAGATGAGTAGCATGATAGACGGACTTACGCAATACTAAACGGCTCCACCGCCCCACTCGCATTCCCAAAACTCACCACCGACCCCTTCCTCCCCACCACCGCCAAACTGCGCTCGAAAGTCGCCCTCCCCACCCCATCAAACACGGCCCTGACCCCCTCCCCCACCGTCTTCTCCTCCACCACCCTCTCCACCTCCCCCTCCTTCTCCACAACCACAACCTCAGCCCCTAACCGCCTCGCTTCCTCCACTTTCCCCTCACTCCCCACGCTCGCTATCGTATGCGCCCCCTTCGCCCTCAGGATCTGCAATAGCCACCCACCTACTCCTCCCGTCGCTGCGAGCACAAGCACCCACTCTCCCCGCTCGACTTTATGCGCCTCCTCCACCAGCGTCAGGGCCGTCAAGCCCTGCAATATCGCAGCACACGCATCCCGCTCGCTGATACCCTCTGGGATGCGCAATGTTTTTGCGGCCGGGGCGGCAGTGTACTCGGCATACCCGCCCGTGCCCAGCCAGACGACTTTCTCGCCTGCTGTGAAGCCTTCGGCGTCAGAAACGACGGTGCCGGCGGCTTCGCGCCCCAGGATCTCGGGTTTGGGGGAGGGGTACAGGCCGGTGCGGAAGTAGGTGTCTATGTAGTTGATGCCGATGATGGAGTTTTTGATCAGGATCTCGCCGGGTTGGGGGGTGGGGAGGGGGAGGTCGGTGAGGTAGGTGAGGACGTCGGGGCCGCCGGTTTTGGAGATTTGGACGCCGTGCATGGTGTGGGGGAGGGAGGTGGACATGGTGCGCGTTGGGGGTGGGGTGCGAGTTGTGGGGGATGGGAAGTGGGAGGTTAGGAGGGAAAAGGGGTGGGCTGGTGGATGGTGATGAGTGAAGGATGTGAGAGGACGGAGGCGAGTTAGCAGAGACATGCCATTGTAATGGGAAGACTATTAAGCGTGCAAGATGTTATTATGCTGTTGTGCGGTGACGCTGTCAGTGCCGGTGGCTGTTGTGGAGGTGGGGTTTGGCGGGGTTCTGATTGCGAGAACAAGCCGAAGTTATTTCCTTTGCAGGCCACAACGCTTGAAAGTCAGTAAGGTAGATTGCCGACGTCGATGAAAGTGCGCCATGGGAGCTTTTTGAGTAGTAGCGTGGACGGTCAGAACATCCAATTGCGAGAGCGTTCAGACCCAAGTCTTGTTCTTAGAGGTCCAAGACCAATCGGTTCCACTTTAGCAATTGTGATGCCCAGGTATCCATAAAGTACCTCTCTTCGATTGTTCTGTATCGGATAGACCCCTTGTATCTTAAGACCTTCGTCCGCTCCGCCCAAGCCAAATGCTCGAGCTTATGCTTATGCTTATGCTTATGCTTATGCTTATCTTGACGCTTCGCTGCGCGCGAAAAGGCCGTTAGGCTCCCAAAGCCAGCTTGCTCCTTTCGTAAACATAAAAGCTGACGGCGACCATGGGCACCACCTTCATGTAGCCGATGGTCAACCCCACAAAGAAGCCTCGCCAACCCTTCGCTCTCCATATATCTCTTGTGGTCTCGGCAATGCCCAAGCGATGCCCGTCACCAACTGCTCCTCCTACTTGCATTCTTCTGCGTATAACCTCTAAGGGATATGCTGCAGTCTGAGACACTAGTCCCGCAAAGCCCCCAGTTAGCAGCTCCGCCCAGTATTTCAAGATCGGTCGCCCAGAGGCAGGAGAGGTGGTAGTGGTATAAGGCGCAAGGACCGGAGAACGCATCCAATCACCCGCGGTGTCGTGCGTGAGGAAGGACATGCCCGCGTAAGGTATCATACCAGCAACTGTTGGGGAGAAGCCGCGGTAGAAGTTCACCAGGCCAGATTTGGATGGCGCAGTGGTGGCAGAAGCAGCACCAGGGAGAGCTATGGTGGCTGGCGGCGTAGGTGATTGTTCGTGATATATCTGCGTGCATATGCTCGATAAAGATGACCTCGAATCGAGTCTCGTCTCGAATGCTAGCCGTACCCGGATGACCTCAAGAGGGTATGTGATGAAGACCGAAGACAGACCCGCAAGCGAGCCACTAGAAAGGCGACGCAATGGTGTTTCTTGAGCTGGCGATCTGATGATAGCAGCACGAAACTGCTCGTATGCTAGGAATTTGATGGCCGCGTAAGGGAATACCTTTATCAGGGTGGCAGAGTGACCTCTGAAGAGACCGCGCACGCCATCTTGTCGGTTGATGTCTCGCATGGCAGTTACAACGCCGAACCATGAACCAGTATACTGTGCAAATTGCGGACTGGAGGCTTGAAAAAGGATTTTGACGCGGTCGAGAGGAGCGACCATTGTTTTGGCCTGCCTTCCGTGTTAATGCTTTCCATGCCGGCGTTTTCGAGCCATGGGATTTTCATACAGCGCATCCTGCCAGTCCACCAGCGAGACCGGTCCTGAGCACGTAGTCCAGACTTTGCTTGTTCCGAGGCTTGTAGTTCCCCGGCTCTTTGGCTGCTATCGCTCTGCCATCGAGGGATTGTGTGGTCGATGCTGCGCTCTGCAAAGGCTCTCCAGTGCCCATCTCCGCTGATCGTGAAGCCTGAAATGTTGTCGTGGCATCGCCTTGATGGGCCTGTGGCATTCACAATCTGGAGTAGGTACTATCTGTCGAAAGCGTTACTTTGGATTCAGATGCCTGTGAAAGAAAGTAATCTCGGGCAGCCGCGCGAAAATAGGTGATGGGTGCCGAGGCATGCCTGAAGCAGAGATCAAATCATCAAAGGCCGCTCAGAACGAATTCTCAAATCTGGCTTTGAGCAGGGGCCTTGTCTATCAAAATCATATCTTCATCGTGTCGTACTTGTGGCGCTCCTGTATTTACAAATTTCCTTATTACATTTAGATTAATGCAGCCTTCTCAGGCCTTCCACTATCGCCCTTATTTCATCAACATCCACCTCTGTTCCTGCCCCTGTCCTTAGACCCTTGCACATTTGCTCCTGCATGTCCTTACTACAATCCAGAAACTGTTCTATCAATTCACCGTCCACAAAGCGGAAGGGTTCTTCTGCCTCTCTCACACTATTCTTGAAGGCGCGATAGCTGCTGAATGGGACGTCGCCAGGGCTACGTACCATAGCGCCCATATTTGATTGAAGTCGCATTAGAAGGTCCTGGTATGAAGGTGCTATTGAAGCGAACAGATAGATGGAACCATCCACCTAAATGCTGTCAGCAGACCCTAGATTGGAGAAATGGAGGACCTACTGTGCCAAGGAAGGCTCTCGGAATAACGGTTGCGCTCGTGGATGAAGGAACCTCGAAGCTTCGTATTCGGTTGACCATCTCGCCTAGACGCATCTCGCTCGTGATCTCCAATCTATGTTGGTCTTCAATCGTGACACCGTTTGTATTCTGGTTTAAAACCATGAGGTTGCCCTCAGCATCGCTTTCAAGGATTGTATGATCGCCAACATGAGCGACTGCGGTTCCCCAGGCTGTTTGGAAATGTCGCCCTGTTTCCTCAAGGGTGCCTGGCAGGCCTTGAGCACCGCGTTTGTACTCGACAATAGAAACGCTTTTCATCAAGTCGGCTATAGCGATTGCATTGCCTTTGACCGCAATATCAATAGGTGTGGTCGAGGTACGATAGCTTGCAGCTTTGTGAAGGGAATTCTCCTCAAGCGAGTAGATCACGACCTAGGCTATTAGTTAGCTTCCCCTGGGTCAACGAGAATGGACTGTCCCACAGTTTTCACAAGCGCTGCTACGATGTTCCCATCGACACAACCCAGGGAATGGCAAGCGCCTTTGACGGGCAACTCCGTTACTAAGCTTAACATACGTTCCTGGGTTACCGCAAAAACCAGAATGCGCCCTCGAGCCGTATCAGAGACCTGGTCTTCCAAGTATGCGGTCCCGACGACGAATCGCTCGACTAATTCACCTGAGCTGTCACGTAAGTCTGCCCTCATGACGCTCTGCACCAATTCTTCCTCGTTCAAATCGAAGGTGTCAAGCATCTTGAACACGACCTCGTCAACGAGCTTGAAATAGCTTTTCACAACCTCATACCCTCTCTGAAGCGTTCGTCGGATCGTGCCGAGACCGAAAGCTTTCAGATCGGTCGAATATGCAATTCTTCGGACAGTCTCTCCTACCGGTAGAGTATTCACGTGTGTTGTCCGCTCTGTATCTACCAGCGCGAGCTTCAGATCTTGTGGAGTCGCAATGGCGATGGCGTTGGGGTAGGCTTCAGAATCGAAAGGACACACGCAAGTGGCCTTTTCTGCGGTTACTGCAGAGTAGACTATGCGTCCTTCTGACCCATAAATTAAGCTCGGATGCTCGCAAGTAGCGAAAACGTTGTAGACTTTGTCTCCCGCTGGTAGCGCTTTAAAACCAGCTTGCTGCGTGCCCAGAACTATTGTCTTCCTGGCTGAGAGACTGGAGCTAGCTGGGTTGAAAGCAAAGGTGACAACTTCGCCATTAGCAAGAGCTATAAACAACGTGGGGAAGTCGTTAGCGAGGATCTGAGTTAGTAGAATAGAGCGAGGTACGGAGACAGCGTCATCGCTCATTGGGACTTTGTGAACGATTTCGAGCGTATCGAGCTTTAGTACAACGACCGCCGTAGTCTGCCAGAAGCCTGCTATGCAGATATCTGCTGTGACGTTTGGTACATGTATGCATGCGATCTGCCCCTCATCTGGGAAAGTCCGACTCGTGATCACTTGCAAATTCTCTCCAGCGCTAACATCAAAGACGCTGGCCTGCGTACCTCCGATAGCCAGACACAGTCTTTGCTGGTTCGAGGATGCTGCAGTGATAGGCTGATCCTGCGAAGGATTCCATGCATGATTGACCATTCCGCTGTCCAGGTCGATGATGCGGGCTGACGAAGCCGTGATTTGGATAAGATGGCTCCTTCCTAAGTTGGCTGCTAACATGGTGCCCTCCGATAATGCCAACCCGTCCATTTCCGACTGTTCTTCGATCTCGCCATCATTCTGGAACCTGAACAATCTGGTCTCTTCGACGAAAGACACGAGCAATAAATCATCTCGTCCCTTCGCAGTGGTCGAGCGCAGAGCGAATAGATCTGTTATATGTTTCGCTTGAAGTAACAAACCCAGCTCCTCCATCCCGACTCCACTTCTGACGCTACGCAAGCTGCCATCCTGAAAGGCGCCAGATCCAGTGACTATACGTGCTTGTTCAGATGAGTATTCGTTGGTTTGGGACTCACCAGCGCGGCTTCCCATGTCCATAATGGCAAAGTCCAGAATTGGAGCAATGTTGGGCAGTGTCTGCATGACTTCCATGGATCTTTCTTGAATGCTGACAACCTGCGAGTCACCTTGATGAGACCCGACGTAGACGAGGCCACCGCCAAGGTAGACAAGTACCGAGGCTCGAGAAGTGTGTCCTATCACGTCCAGCTTCCATCCCGTCACGCTATCTCGACTGTCTAACATCAACATGAGAAGATACAACCGTCCATAGTCATCGGCAAGGAGGAAACGTTGAGCGTCAATCGCGGTCCAGGCAACGAAAATCGAAGCTTCCTCCAGTGGCTCAACCCGAGTTTGGCCATCTTTGAAATAGGTTATTGACGTTTCAGCCAGTATCAGGAGGCCATCTGAAGAGAAGTAAGCCACGTCTAGCGATGCCCTTCTAATAGTACGTACATGCTGGTGCTGGTATGGGGATCAGATGGCTGGCTCCTGTATCTAGGTCATCTCCAGCCGCAACGACTTCTTCGAGATCAGCACTTCCGGGCTCTGACTGGGTGCCTATGGTGTAGTCCAAATGCCTTATATTGAGACAAACTTGCTGACGGTTGTTCTCGTATAATAGAGCTAGCAGCGCTTTTGTATTCGCTTCCTCGTGTGAATGTAAGAACACTGAAGACTTCACAAAAAGCTCAGATATCCTTGCAGGTACTGGCTGACCAAGAGTTCCAGGCTCAGAAGAGCCTTTCCTCTTTGATTTGGCTTGATGGATTGGTACCACAGTTACGATACCGTCGAAAAGCTGAAGGGTCATGTAGCGTCTAGAAGGATCAATCAAGCATCGATCTTGATTTTGGGAGTCTCGAAGCGTTTTGTCTGACTGATCCTGGTAGCTTTGCTCTGTGCGTATCTGATTCGTCTTCTCGTCCCACGAGATTATGAAATACTTATATCGATCTGTACCAATGAAAAGATGCTCGGTCTTCGAATTCTCGGGCCGCAGCCGCTCGAGCATGGTAATTCTACCATACACTGCCCGTGTATAGCAGTGTATGAGGCCATCATCACTTTGTGTAAGTATCTCAATACGATTCGACTTCCTACGGCCAATTATGCATGTGTTTCTTCGAAGCAAGATCCATGTTGGACTCACGCTACGATTAAGCACTGGTCATCTGGACTTAAAAACCGTATTGTTATTGCATGCCTCACACTGTTGGATCGATGTATGGGAGCAATGTAAGCCATGGTAGAATTCCGACCTAGGGAACTCTCAAGCATACGGGTTGAGGCCCCTCGAAAAGGGAAACTGATCTGTAGGCGCTGCTCGCCGTGAGCGGCTGTCGCGTTTGTCGCGTCTGTGGTGCGCTTAAAATTTGATGCCAAGCTTCACAAACATGGCATTACGGGAAATCGTCGAACTCTTGAGGTCAACCGGGGATCCATGGCCATTTCGATTTGTAGAACAGACATAAGCCCTTATGTAGCGCTGCTATTGAATAGGTAAGGGTGTTCGACCAATTGACGTCTTGGCTGGTAATACCCAGCGACTGTAAGCATCGCAGGGCAAATCGTGGACGGGCTGACACGTGATCGATATAATTCAGTGTTGAAGACGCGGTGTTGTAATGATTCGGGGCGGCATTTGCCGAACGCCGTGCTAGCGCCGCTCCTACAGCGCACAAGTCGAGGTAATGATTTCTCATTTGCTCTATCAAATTCATAGACCCCCCAAACCAACACCCACATTCCATCTTTTCCCTTCCTTCTCGTGTATGCTCTACGCTTATACAACATGACTAGGCCAAAGAAAGGACCAGGGCCAGCGGAGACTATTGCCGATCGCAAGGCTCGCGAGGCACAGAGAAAGGCACCGGAATCCGTGTCGCTCCCTTTTCGTTTCATGCCTCCGCCGTCGGGTTCTCCACAGACTGTGCCGAACCCCCCGTTGCCTCCTAAGATGCCATACGAGGAAACAAAGCGTATCTTGAAAGATAAGGCGAACAAGCGTCGTTGGGTCGAAGCTGCCTTCGTCCCGCTACCCGCCGACGAAGAAGATGACTCATATTCACCCCATCCAGGCTGCAAGCATATCCGCGAGCTTCCCTCAGATGTGTACGATCCTGTGGTCAGGAAGTGGAACATGTATATGAATGTCCGCCCGAATCAGCACATCATGTTGCTCCGCTACCCAGAGAAAATGCCTGGGCAGCTGTACAAGGCTAGAAATGGGCAAAAGCCTTTGGAGATGCGCATCAAGACAAAGTCCCGCCTTGTCGAAATCGATATTCCTCTTGACCCGCATCACCCTTCTTACGACAAAGTCCGCGGTATCATCTACGGTGAAGCACTGCGTAAGAGCAAGATCTTGAAGGAGAAAGGGGGGGCCTACGGCCTTGCAGGTGGCTTCGGTCTCGGTGGACCCACACAGACTCGTGCAGCTGCTCGTGCAGCTCAGTCTGCCGTAGATACGGACCCTACCGTTGAAGCTCTTCTTAAAGACTATGACAATGCCGTCAAGAATGGCCACGTCATGAACAAGATGACTCTCGGGGGTCACATCATCCAATGGCAAGAGGGATACGCAAATCTGTTTGCTGGTGCGTTTACGCGCGGTAAGTCCTCACTATGCGTCATCGCCTGCAACTGTAGCTTTTGCTGGAAGCATCCAAGGCTAACGAAGGTAGACGATGTTTTCTTTACCAAAGTGGACGCTCAGGTCTTTCTACGGCCTCAGCTCATCCACCTCGATGCTCTCAATGACCAAAACAAGTCCACAATTCGCATGCAAGCGGGGGCTGACACGGAGGAAAATGAAGCGCAACATCTCAACATGACGATCAAGAACACTGAGGGAGAGACTATGGAATCTGCTGGCGAAGCTGGTGAGATAGCAAAGACTTTGAAAGCTATGCGCGCAGAGCCTTGGCAACGCTTGACCTGGGTTGATTCTGAGGTACGTATACGGTGCTTTGTTTATGGATAGTCCTTTAACTGACAAAGCCAAGACTCAAGCATCGTTCGACAAATTTTACGAGACCTTCTTCACTGCCAAGAAAAACTTGCCCGAGTTGGTCTGCAATATGACAAACGAACAGTGGTTGGATACAATCAGCTGTCCACGTATCGACCCCATCAATCCTAAGAAGCGCCATATGACCACTCATGCCGGAGACCAGGATCTGTCTTCCACCGATAGTGAAGGTGAGTATGAATTTAACGATGAATACGAGGAAGAGGAGGAAACGGACGAGGAGGAAGCAGACAAGGCGGAGGCTTCGGACGAGGCGGAGGCGGATGAGGCGGACGAGGCGGAGGACGAGGCGGAGGCGGACAAGGTGGAGGCGGACAAGGTGGAGGTCGACAAGGTGGAGGCGGACGAGGGGGAAGCGAACGAGGGGGACGAATGGGAAGACGCGAGTGAAGAGGACCACGGGGAAACGGACAAGATTGAAGTGGACGACGGTGCTGTGGACGACGGTGAAGCGGACGAGGGTGAAGACGCGGGTGAAGAGAACGAGGATGACGAGGAGGAGAATTAGTAGGAAAGGCGGATTGCGAACAATAGGAAGAGATCCAGTGGTAGTGGATGATTGAGGCCGCTGTGGCACTGCTGTACTCAAGTCCTCAGTGTCCTTGTCCTGTGCTGTGGCAAGGAATGGTGCACTGACTCTAGCTATTCTTCAGAAAAACAAATGGACGGCTTGCGGTAGGCTGTACGACCAGTGCATCCGCCTTTAGTAAATCAGATTACCTATGTTAACAAGCAGGAGAGTCCAATTTCTTAGCCTTACACCCGGCCGATATCGCCGCACAGCATTACGACGTATGTAGAAGTAGTCACTTTTGAGACAGGAACTGGGTCTGGCTGACAGTTCTTAACACTCTCTTACTAGAAACCGCAACCATGTAGCCTCGAGTCTAAGTGAATACAGAGAACAGAAGAGTAGTGGAGTAGCAAAGTTCTGCATGTCGCAAAGTGGTTTAATAATAGGCAGTCTCTATTCGTATTCTACATTTGCTAATCGGACACTTCCTACTATCGGGACCATGACAAGAGATAGTGCACCATTTATTGCGCTCTCAAATACAAGATTCAACGAGATACTAAAAGGCAAATCAACCAGTAAAGGTTGATAGTCAAAGAGGCGAAACGTCAAAGCGTTCCACTTGCATAGGCAAGGGACCCTAAAGGAGCGAGCTGAACCAGCTAGATAATTAATATTTACACGATTGACCCCTGATCTCTGAAAGGTGCACCTAGGCGTAAAATAGAGGAAGTCTACCCTGGTCCAGATAGCAAATGTAAGGTACGAATATGTGCTCCCTTCATAGAGAGACTACTACGACACGTGACGCTCGTAGCGTGAAAGGAGAGAACCCGTAACAGTTCCCAAAAGGAACCAAAGGGGAAAAAAATGTTTGGGGGCTAGTTTTTGACAGATACCAATTAAGGGAGGTACGAGGACCCACTTTAACAAGCTATGCTGCAAGAGCTATGCTTGACAATCGCCCTCAGAAACCCTCAGAAATACGTTCGGCAGCTGGGAATCGAACCCACGACATTTAAAGCTTGGGGGCAAGGGGTCTTGTGGGTTAACCCCAACGGCCCTTTGAGTCATTAGCTCAGCGCGGTCACTATAGACCGCTTCAAATACCCCCCATCAAGCTATGCTTCCGATGCTTTCAGAATGCCTTTATTGTCATTATGAACAGAAAATAGAGACCATTATCGACAGGCAAATGAGATCAGTACCCACCATTTCGCGCACCCAGGCACTAGATTGAACTTCGTACATAACACTCTCATGCAGGCGAGCCAATCACACGCCCAACAAGGGCGCTTTTGCTCAACATACTTTGTCAATAGTCATACTCGATTGCTAGCAATAACCTTTCCCACGCATCCGATACCCCAAAGTTCAAATTATTCTTGTCAAGAACCCCATTGAGGAAATTAATTGGGCTGCTACTTCCAGTGCAACTCCGGCTTCGCGGCCAATTGTCTCCTCATTGTTTACAGACGTCGCAAATCGTTTCATTGTGCCTGTTGAGTGTACTCCCATATGCCAACACTGAAAAGGGGCAGCTTTGTGACCAGACTCGATTGCGACAGTCATCCTTTGAGTCAAGCTCACCAGGCGCAAACAGAAAGCGGCAAAAGCTCCGACAAAGCCATCTTTTACGCAGTGATAGCTTACATTCGAGCAGCAAGAATGAAAAGAGGTTGTATTAGAGATCGCTTGGCTCGTATCTTCTAAGCGCAATGCAGCCGCCGGGAATTGCGCCGCATGGGAGCGATTTGCCGGGCCTTGGCCAAACAATCGATTCCATCTCGATCCAAGAGACCTTCCCTCAAAGCATGTCTTTGCCAGGGCTGGGGCTCGCCGCACAGCTCGAGGCTAACATACGTCCTCCGACCGTGATTGTGCTCAAAGAAGGCTCGGAGTGGCGGTTGGAGGTTTCCTTTGACTCCAAAGTCGAGGTCAAGGTACATCTGACGCCAAGCCAGAACACATGCAGTAAGTTTTCTAATCGAAGAACAGGTACTGTCCGGCGATGCGGAGCTTTTCGGTACCGAGCTTGCGCAGCAGCAGCCTTACACCTTCACAGCAACGAAGGCCGCCATCTATACCTGGGATGGCTGCCGCCTCGAGGTTGATGGGGAGTGCCAATCGGAGTACATTGCAGAGGAGACACCCATGACGATGTATACCAATTTACACTTTGCGTTGGAGCGATCGAGGGATCAGGCGTTGGCCGGTGGCAAGGAAGGACCTAGGGTCCTTGTCCTAGGCCCCGACAACGCTGGGAAGACGACTCTTGTCAAGATGCTTACTGCTCTAGCTACGAGGGCGGAAAGACAGCCCGTCACTGTCAACCTTGATCCGAAAGAGGGCATGCTAAGCATACCGGGCACACTCTCCACAGCCGTGTTCTCCTCCATTGTCGACGTTGAGGAAGGCTGGGGTAGTAGTCCGACCAATGGGCCAACTCTCGTACCTGTAAAGCTGCCCTTGGTGTACTACTATGGATTGGCGAATCCGGAAGATAAAACCACACTGTTCAAAGCCTTAGTCCAGCGGCTTGCTTTATCCGTCGTAAGCAGGTTCAATGAAGATGTAGAGGCCCGGGTTACTGGCTGCATCATTGATACACCTGGGGTGATTAGCCAAGGGAAAGGGAGTTATGAAATCATCCAACATATCGTATCCGAATTTCAAGGTGAGCCGAAAGCTAATTGATTGGTCAAAAGCTTGGTGAATAACATTGTGCAGTCAATATTCTAATCGTCCTCGGTTCAGAGCGTCTGTACAGTGATATGGTGCGCCGTTTCAACGTCCAGAAGATCGGTGGATCTGTGGCTGCCACGGTCATCAGGCTTGATAAGTCAGGTGGTTGCGTCGACCGAGACACGGATTTCCTGCAACGCTCGCGACAGGAGCAAATTCGAGAATACTTCTTTGGTGACGTACAAAATCCATTGAGTCCGCACACTCAGCACATCGATGCTAGTCAGCTGACTATCTACCGGATTGTGGAATGTAAGTCAAGGCTCATGGCTGACGCCCGGTATATCGCTGATGATCCATCACAGCTACTGCGCTGTTGTCCTCGCTTTTACCTGGAGGAGAGGAGGAGAATGCGGTACCACCAATGTTCGAGAAGGTCTCCCCATCACCACTACTCCAGAATGCGGTATTGGCTATTGTGCAAGCTGAGCCCAATGACTCACAGGACAGCATCCGCGATGCCAGTGTCATCGGTTTTGTCTACATTGCAGAAGTGGATGAGACAAAGAATAAGCTAAGAATTTTGTCACCAGCGAGCGGAAGATTGCCCAATAAAGCTATGATTTGGGGCATGTGGCCAGAAGCCGGACATCTGAACAGCTAAGCTAGCAATAATACCCAATCTTGGACGATTTATATCTACCTCAGAGCAATACCGCATAAAATCGGTCACAGTACTGACTGGGGCCCTTTTGTGGAAACATTACTTGACCGTCAACCCTGGGACATTTCAAACCCTAGGCTGGAATCCATGGCTGCATTGAGGCACTCACGAAAGCATATCGGCTTTAGCGTTGAGTCAGTATCAATGGATTCATGCGCACTTTCTCCGCAAATTCACATTGCAAGTGCCACTAAAGAACATGATCAATAAGGTAACCTTCACAAAGCTCAATATCCAGTTCCAACTCCTACTTCGCAGCTTACAGTCGTTCTCCCCCTATAACTCCATAGTCCAGCTTCGCCAGCACTGCACGGTGGTAAAACTGGTTGTCAGCCAGTTCACCATTACGTCGGCATGCCGCGCAAGCATACGCAAGCTCAGGAAGCCGAGTCAGGGATCCTGCGTGCTATTGGTAATCTTTCATCGAGGTCTTTTCAAGGATTCCACAAGACAGCATCAGCGGCATTCAAACCAGCGACTTCGTGGGATGTCCTGCCCTCTCCACAAGCTCAGGCAGCCGAGTCATGGATCCTGCGTGCTATTGGCAACCTTCCATCGAGGCCTTCCCAAAGATCCCGCAAAACAGCATCAGCGGCATTTGGACCAGCGACTTCATTGAACGTCCTACCCTCTCCAAGTATATCCTTATCCTCTCAGAGTCCGTCAATAGAGCACCAGAAGCAATACCAGGGTCCGGAGAACGTCCCCTTGAGCACTTCGTCCATCTCACCAACAAAGCGAACACCTGCAAAGCCGACTGAGCGACCTTACATTTTACAGCATCTCCGTGCAGTCGATCGACAAAAACTCGACCCCGGGGTCCGGCGACACACTGTTCTTAATTCGCCACAAGCCATCCGCGATCAGCCAGTCATCAAACCAGCTTTGAAAGAAGCACTCCGAGAGCATCTAGAACGCTCATATTATTTGCAAAGCAAAGACACCTTTCAAAGAGAGCTAAAAGGTTACTGGCAAACCGGCTTTGTCGCATTTAAACTTAAGAGCTTTGACCCTATAAACTCGTTCTACCCGAAACAGTTACTAGCAGTATGCAACAAATCCGCGCTACTGTACCATGTACCACAACCTTCGTTGTTACCGCTAGCAGCTATTTCCAAGCAATGGTTTCGTCATTACAAAGGACGCCCAAACATTCAGTCCGCGAACTTCTTTACAAGCCCTGTTCAAGTTCTGCCACAAGGCCCAACAACCATTCCAGACATAGTAGAAGCGCACCGTTCAATCTGGAAGACTGCATCTATCATTCTCTCCACTAATGGAGACACCGCCCGTTACTTGAAAGACGAGAGGACCAAAATATCTCTCGAACACTGCATCGTGCAACCAACGCTTCGAAGCATACTCCTCATAATGGACAAGCCTGTCAGGCCAGAAGGGGAATATGATCAAAATGTTGTCCTGGATGATATCCTTCGACAAGCGACAACGGTGATGGTTCGGACAGGCCATGAGTGCGGCGTAAGCTTCAGCTTTGAGACCATTCGAGACCACTGGCTTCCCCTGGACAGAAACGACGTCGGAGTGCAACACGGAATAGACGCAGTCCGTGTCAATCTTTCAACAGCGGTTGAGTTTGTCTGCGATCTCCATGATAGGGTAGCCCTGTTGCCCGAAGCACCAGATGATCGAAGCATCAATCGATCCTCCCCTCCTCACACCGTAGATTTGGGGGCTAAGTACGTCGACAAGTTGATGCGAGAGGCAGAGGCTATAGGCTTCCATAACGTACAAACGGTTCGAAGTGCTTTAGAACAATTGGCAGCAGTAGGGCGCGGGGAGTATGATCTTGAGGATGAGGGGCTTGATTCATTCCGTCCTTGCTGGCAGTAAGGGCGACTCCAGCAGCCAAGTTTGGCAAGCGTGCGCTTACGATCCGTGTATCAATACCTTCCAATAAATCCGCCATTGATAGAAATACCCCTAGCTGAGGGTCTGCCACTTGCATCTGTGGTTTATGGCCTTATGTACCACGACGTCGCTCTGCAAGACGACATTGTCTACGTCAGGAATCACAAACAGGCCACAAATATGCGGAAACACTGAAGAAGTCAACAAATTACTTGAATCACTCAGTCACGCCTTACTCCATCCACCTACTGGAGAATTGTGGATCTCTCTCCCGTGTCAACCTCGAGCTTCGTGAGAAGCCGTGAGAAGCTTGTAAGATCGATACAAAACTTGGCTGTGCCGAATTTGACAAGGTAATTCGAACTCACCAAGATATTGACCGATAAAAGGGCTAACATCGTGGTCAATAGGCCTTGATTGAGTGGTTCTCTGATCTGAAGCAGCCTGCTTATCGCCATACGGTTCAGGGACCAAGAGGCTGGTTCAGGGACCAAGAGGCTGGTTACGTAAATTGCCATCAGCTGGTTGGCATGGTGTCGGCGAACCTCAGGCAACTCATCGCCCTCGAATACCTACGAAGCCAGCGTCCATCAGCTCCATCGCTTTGCCTAAAATCTTTATGCTCTAGTTCTTGAACAACAGTTGCCAACACCTTGAACGCATCTCGAATGTGTCGATGCCAAACGTGGTCTTTGACAATGCTCAGCCACGCTGTCTTCGATCTCACGATAAGTTGCTCTGACAACAGACTCATTGCCGGATCTCTTCTGTTCGGATTTCACAAGTCGAAGTTTTGAGCACTTCATCCATATAGCTAGTGAACGAAAAATCCAGGCGAACACCATACATCGAAAGGACGCCGATTCTGCTAGCGGTTGAGCGAGACCAACCATATTTCGAGGTCTCTCTGGATACAGATGGGCAACCCGCGAAATGACGAAGCTTGGTGATAAGCCTTCTCCAAAGAAATTATATTGACAAGATGGAGAGTATGTAGGGAGGACTTAGCCCCTTGAAGCATGCCTGACTAGATTAGCGTACTTTCAATCTTTCTCTTCGACCCGCCAGCGTCCTATTCGTATGTCAGTCTCGTTCACTAAATCCGCCCTCGACAAAGATGGCGCATATCGGCGAAAACCGTGCCCTGATGAGAAGTCGTGTACCCCACATCACTGAGTGCTCGTAAAGAAACGCAGGGTGACGCAATCACGATGGGCAAATCGACAACGAATGCCCGTCGACTAACAGACATAGTGTCGAAGCGTGATCTTATGTTCAACGGAGAGCCCTAGGGAAGAGGGAGCCCCTTGGCCAAAACCACTCTTACCATCCACAAATCACATTTTACGAGCGGGAAAAAAGTCTGTTCACTGCCAAAAACAGACGGATTTCCTGATCAATAAGGAATACGGGTAGATGGTCGTTTGAGCGTTCCAACAGGCTTGAATGGAGCTTCGAGATGATGTTGATCAACATGTTGGAAAGGCAAAAGAAATAGTTGAATTATGAAGCCCAGCCTCAAATTCGACACGTATGGTTGAGCGGTTCAACTGGAAGTGAAAAAGGTTACTTTCAGACCTAGTCTTTGTTCAAGATTATATTCGCTCGAAGGCAGATCATCTGGAGCGCGCAATTCAATCGAGATATTTGAATCTGGAATATGTCGAACACTCAGAATGAAAGACGTAGTATCGAGAGGGTTTGGGATATTGAACGATTTTTGGGCCCATGGGCTCCCAAGAAAGAATTGAAAGAGACATTTGTGTTGTTTGGCACCAGGGAAGCAACATGCATGGGCATGGGGATTGTAGTACTTGTACCAGTATGTAGCTTGAAGAGTACGAATGCCGGAAATGGCGTGCCTTGTTGCTTCCTTACTTTGTTGGCTACTGATGCGCTAGTAAAGTGCGCGGCGAAGGCTCCAAGACTGCCTGTTGTCACCCGGGCACTGTTCACAGCACCTTAAGTCGACCTCAGAACAGAAGACGCTCTCTATACTTCCCGGCCCAGCAGCCTGCAATGCATCGCACTGTACATAATAAGACATGGATTCGCAAAAGAAGAGCCCATTCCTGAAATGACCTGAAGACGAGTTGAGTGGACACGGAGGTGCATAGGGTTGTGATACGGAGAGGAGAAGAGCTTCCCGAAGGGCTCTAACCGTCAACAGCCCCCGAGTCGGATCCAGGCCCTGAGCCGCCTGGCCCCATGGGAATGGTTGGGTCCGTCGCAATCATCTCTGCGAGGATATCAAGCACCGGCTTTGGTACCGTCTTGTCGTAGATGTTTATCAAATCGCCAGGTTGCGGATACACCTTCAAGGCTTTGTAGAAGCACAACGCCGCCTCTATCTGGTCCGATCCTGCAGCAAGCCTTGTTAGCTCTCCTCGGACCACTTTGCTGAGCGGGTTCAGCAAGCATACCCTCCGCACACAGCGTCTCTCCCCGGCCAACCTCATTCATGAAATATGCCTCCTTCTCCTCCACATCTGTAGGGAAACCCTCTTCCCGAGCCTCTTCCACTGCGGATCTGATAGCACGCTTCTGTTGTGCTCCTTGGGCTTCCGCTTCCTCCTTCGCGGCGCGGGCTTGTTTTCTGGATTCTCTCTTCAGGGCTTTTCGAAATTCGGGGTCGTTTCGTCGCTTGTGATCGAAATAGATGGCGTATGCTATAATTGACATGAGCTCACTATAAAGGGATAGTAGCAGCGAAGTTCGTTCTACGAGCAATGTGCCTAGCAAGGTGATATTCGTCATGTCATACCTAATATACCCGTAGCGACGGCACCTACGGATGCTAAGGCAATGGTCGATGCTCTGATGGAGGACGGAGCAGAGGACATGATGCGGATAATTGTAATCGTCTTCACAAGAAATCGAATGTGAGTTTCATCCGGAGATGATGCAGGTTGGTTCGGACGGATTTTCTGGAGCAGCCGCGCTAATTGCGGACCAGGGACCTAAAATATGCAGGCCGACATCAAATCTTGTAGATTTCCTCTCAGCAACATTAATGGAAGGAACACATCATGTTCGGAATGTTGAATGCGACGCGATGTCTGTATGAGTAACTTTGCGTTCAATTGATAATCGGTCAATGTGTCAACAGATGAGCAGGGACAACGATCGATGAGGTTTACCGCTTGCCCTTTGCCAGGTTCACAACATCGTTGCGCCAATCTCAATTCTAGCCATCTACGCGCGGCATGGACGACAAAGGCAAAGGATTTTCTCTGCGCCAGAAGAAATCAGGTCGATCGGGCCCAAAGCAGATATCCAAACCTACACCCAAAGGCCCTCCTCCCAATGGCGTTCATGAGCTGGCCAAAGAGGCTCCACCTCCTCGGCCAAGGATGGGAGGTGGAGGTACCTCGGATCTCGTCAAACGTCGATATTCTACAAGGTTTACTCAGTTACCTGATTTCAGCAGTGCCGATGCTCCCCCTGTGCCCAACCTCCCTGTGCCACAGCAGAAGCGCAGGAGCAGAACACCCTCACCTACGAAACAGAAAGTTGCTATCGACGTGGCGGCGTTAAAGGATCCACGTCTGCAGGCCGATAATTGTAAGACGTTAGTGTGAGAATAGGACGGAGATGAATTACTTTGCTTATACTTGGATAGACTCTACAACGTTACTTGCAGATGCCTCCGATCAAGATCTTCGTGAATACCAAGCAAATCTCCGGAGAATCAAAAATCGAACCTCAACTGATTTGCAGCTCAATGTGTACCAAAACCGGACACAATTTGTGGCCATTAGCAAGGAGGCCGAGAAGCTGAAAGAGGAGATGAGAACGCTACGGGCATTGATCTCCGAGCTGACGACCTCACTGGGCTCAGCATCTATAGGCTCTACTGCACCTGAGCCACGGCAGTCGAATGATACGAGCACGGCAAGGGCACGGAAGCAAGCCAATCGAAGCTCCGTTGCAAATCTTGAGGCTATGTGGAATACACAGTTATATGCTTTGTGGAAGAATGTAGAAGGCTCACAGAAGTTCCTGCCAGCAATTCCAGGCAGACACGTAATACATGAGACGGGTCACTGGGTTGAGCTGGACGCGGCAACATGGAAACCACGGCGCCCTGCCCATATATTCTTGCTCAATGACCATCTTATGATTGCCACGCGGAAGAAGAAGCGAGTGGATCCTAACGCGGTTAACAGTGACATACCACAGGAACCAATCACTAAGTTGGTCGCCGATAGGTGTTGGGCTTTACAAGACATACATATGGTGGATCTAGCTTCTGGAACTGGCGGTGAGAGGAGTGAGATGTCTAATGCAATTAGTGTCCGCTTCAGGAACGAGACATTCACCTACCGCTGCGACAGATCTCCAGAAACGGAGAAAGCGAATCTACTTCTAGCTTACAAGCGTGCAGCAGACGAGCTCCGCAGAACTATGCGCGCCGACACGGAGGATGTCAGCAATAGAAGTAAGGGCACTATGGAATACTTTGCAGCACGAGACCCAGCAACAACTAAGGAACCTGAAACACTAAGAGCAAGAGATCGACTCGATTTCCTGATTGAAGTCGACGGCAAGCACCAGAATCTTCGGTGGGTAGAAGGACAAGTCGATGAATTGGACAGCGACATAGCGCTTCAAAAATTCGAAGACGCCGTCCGTCGCGTGGAGAAGCTACACAAAATTGCCAAGGGTATCAAAGGGAACATGGTTGCTCAAGAGCTAATCACCACCAAGGTCGACGCAAGAGCCACAAAGATCGCTGGTATGTCAATATCCACGTTGAGCTTCTCTTGGACTACAAAAGGGCTAACAATTTGCAGATTTTGTATTACAAAGGCTGGTGAACACCCACTCGCAATTGACTGCTACCCAAACCAACGTTGCCTGGCTAGTCCGTCTCGAATTTGATGACCGCGCAAGAGAAGCTTATCTCAAGGCTCGAGCAGCTATCATCGCCCAACGAGCGCGCCTTTGCATTTTTGAAGGCGATCTCCAACACTACATCTTCCAGGTATCCTACGTCTACTTCACGCTGATGAAGCACACAGTCAGCATCTATCAGCAATGTTTCCCTCAGCTGATGATGAGCGCCTGCGTCAAGTGGGCGAAGGAGCAATTAGAAAGATTTAACGTCATTCTGGCGAGGCAGCTCAGCAGCGTCCAGAGGGATAGTCCGACATGGAACGAATGTGTCGGGCGTGCGAAGGAGCACGCAGCGATAATGGATGAGGTGGGTATGGACTTCAAGGAACTTGTGAGCGTACATATAGGGGATCGAAAGGACAGGGAAAGATGACATCGCCAATGAATAGTATAAGACAACGCATGCTACCAGCCGTTCATTTACCGACCTCTGACCTACGACTCTATGGATAGAAAACGGCGTAGTCCTGATCAACGTTGTATCTCGCATTCTTCACTAGCACATCCTGCCCTTTTCTACGCGCTATTCTATATTACGGTCTATCAAAACGCACCCTCGCTTAGCAGCAAGGGACAACCTCAAGGCCCTATATCAACCAACTCCTCCCTCTCCCATTCCCCCCCTCCACCCTCCCTCTCCCACTCCCCACCACCGTCCTTCCTCCCCCTCTCCTCCCTCCTCCCAATAACCACATTCCCCACCACCAGCCCCCCCGCCCCCACCCACCACAACGCCGGCAACTCCTCCCCAAACACCATCCACCCCGCAAACGCCGTAAGCATGAAATTCGCACTCGTATTGATAATCGCCACCTTCGTCGTCGACTCCCCCCGCGTCAGCGCCGCCGTGAACAAACTCCACATGATGGCGTTGAACGCGAGGTTGAGAAGGAAGAAGACGCCGCGGATCAGGTACTCCAGCGGGCGGTTGGGCGTCGACAGGTGCAGGGCTTGAGCGAGGGAGAGAGCCCATGTTGCGGTGAGGTCGGTCGTTGTGCTGCCATAAGGGGTTGATTAGCTGGGTATAGGACTGGGAGGATGGGATGGAAAGCGTACAGTTTCGCGAAGATGCCGTTGAAGGCGGCACAGGCGCCGCTGGCGCCTGCGAGGGCGAGCCAGGGCGTGGTGCGAGGTTTGGTAAGCAACGGGGGAGCGGTTTCCTTGTCGTCGGGGGATTGGATGCCGAGGAGCGGCTCTGCTGACATGCTGACGTGGCTGGCCATGGGGGATGGTGAGGCGGGATCGGGTCGACGATTGCGCCGCATGGGTTTAGGGCTGGCGATACAGAAGTAAAGTATGAGGTAATTAAGTATAATCTGAGTCGCTTCTCTTTCGCATCCAGTTCATTAGCTACAGCCGCTTTGATCGCGCGCTACCTAGGCGGTTTCGTCCTGCGCAGGCAAGGCAGCGTGTGGTATCGTGCCAAGCAGGTTTCTATGTCGCAGCCGGGAAGGTGCCAAGGTTTTGATGGGGCCATTACACAAATCGTGGTTTTTCGCGCAATTGAATTAAAATCTCTTTTATCTGTTTAGTTAGCATTCTAATTAGACAGTATCTGAAGTCTTTAGTATAACTATATAATTTGTATGTTTTGTAATTCTCTTTTTGCTATAGTATTTGCTCTAATCGAATTTAAAAAGCTGCAATAGTCGATCGCATTAGAATCGATAAAAATATTGCTCAAATATATCTAAATATTATGTACACAAAATAAAATATAATATCGAGTTATATAACTTTGTTGTTGTTTTTTAATATTAAAAAGATTCTACTTAGTGTGACCGTTGGGTCGGGTCGAACACTTTTTTCTCAACCCGACCCACCCTCTTGGGCCCCGTAGGGTTGGGCCAGGGTCAAGGCGCGAACCCGACCCCAGGGTCGGGTTTCGTCGGGCCAATGCCAAGAATCCGAGCTAACTTCGTCGCGTTAGCATTCGCTTATCTTATCTTATCTATACGCTAGCCCGATTGAGCTAGCGCAAGATCCACGCTAACCGCATATGGTTAGCGCGTCACGTGACGTCACGTGATCGGATGGGTCGGGTTGGACACTCGGCGCGCACTCTTCGCCCGCCCCACCCTGTTGGGCTAGGAAATTTGCCTGACTCCAGGGTCAGGGTTGGGCGGGTTAGCCCGATCGGGTTGAAACCCGACCCGACGGTCACACTAATTCTACTAAATTAATTAATAAAACAATAAAAAATAAACTTCTTAAATATATTAATTTTTGTTTTATTATTTATCTTAACAAAATATATTTTTATTTATATAATAAATTTAATATTATTCTCGATATTTAAACTATCGCAAGAATATTTTAAAAAAAGAAATAAATATATAAAAAAATTAATATATAAATACTCTAATAATTGTATACTAATAGATATTTTAAATTTTTTATTGTATTTTGTAAAAAGATTAGATACAATATAATATCTAACAAGTACAATTATATAAATAAAAAATATATTAATTAATATTTCTATATAAATTTGTTGTTTGCAAAAAAAACTAACAATAGAAAATATAAGTAATTATTACGAAATTGTTACGAAATTGCAAAGCAAAAATATATATAATATTTAAACAATTAAAGAGATAATTAATATTGTCGATATTTATAATTAAAGAATATATTATCTAAATTATCTATTATAAATCTATTATATAAACAATTTTTAATAACTTTGTTTGCAATTATATTTTTTTATTTACTATATTAACAATTAATAAAAACTTTAATTTAATGCTCTACTTAAATAATATCTCTACTTATAAGAGTAAGAAACTTTAAGAAATATATAATAATATCGATATTATATTAATATTTCTTTTTCTATATTTTTGGAATTTTAATTTTATCGAAATCTTCTTTGCAATATTTAAAAGATAAATAAAATATTATAAGTAATGCGCAAAAAACTACAAGATATTTAAGAAGTTCTTGCAAAAAACTATTTTAATACAAGAATAAAAATACAATTCTAATAGACTTTTAAAGTATCAAAAATAGATTATTTGTATTGCAATAATATATATAACTAGATATTTAAAAAAGAGTTTTATAATTTGTAATTTTTTTAATCTTTAGTTGTTCTTATATATTTTGCGTTAATTTCTTTTTCTTTATATAGTTAAATAAGTTATTATTCGAATTCTTGTTTTTATTTGTATTTTTATATTTTTATATTTTAACATATTATCTTAAATCTTGTTCTTATCGATTGTAAAAAAAAAATTTGTTATAAAAAAATAATTAATATTTGTATTTGTATTTATATTATAAAAGAAAAATTTATTAGAATTTTATTTATAGGATTTTTTAAGAACAATTGCAATACAATATATTTAATATTATTTTAATTATTTATGTAGTTTTTAAAATTTGTAATCTAACTATTTATGGACTCTTTTAACTTTATTAATAAACAAATATATAAGAATTAAGATTCTGCAACAACAATAATTGTAAATTAGTATTTACAATACTAAGTTTTAAGTAATTAAACTCTATTGATTTGTAATATTGCTAGCAATAATTAATATTTTTAAGTTGTATTACTATTATCAAAAATTCTTCTCTAAACAATATTAACAAAAAAAATTTTTTTTTGTTAACAAATATCGATATAGATATCTCAAAAAATAGTGTGATGCTAGTCTTCAATAATTAACGAACACGTCATTGGTGTCAAGTTATCGTAATAACGACTTGACATCGTGTAGAGTTTTCTTTTTAAGATTTTTCTTCTAGAATTTTTACGAATTAATGTCTCTCTAAATTGCAATTCTACATATTACGTAATTTCGTCTTAAGTGCGTCGATACAACAACGTCTTGTTAAATGTTCGTACACAATCTTATAGTATTAATTGGTCTTAATCTTTATAAACGATTGTTCGACAAAATAATCAATTTGACACGCAATACAAGACGAAATTTAGAGACAAATAAGAAATAAACAACATTTTAGCGTTCTTAAAGCAAAGAAAGTGCGAATAATCAATTTGTCTTTAATAATATCACGAAAATTTACATTACATTACAAGAAATTTTTTTGCAAAATAACGACGTTGCAAAGTTGTCGCAATTCGACGAAAACATCAATTATAAAAAGCTTTTAATCGAAAAACAAAACAAAGAGACGTAAACTTTAAACGAAGCGAGAGCTTTGCATCGCTCAAACAAGAGACAAATTTCTTTTAAAATTGCTTCGTAAAAATAAAATTAAAACGACAAATTCGTATTATTTACGCGAAGATTATTTTGATAACGAAATTAGCAAATCAACATTAAAGAGACAACGCTTCGATCGTTTTATAAAATCAACTTAATTAAATCTCTATTACGAAAAGAATTTCAAAGAATAAAAAAATTGAATTTGAAATGCAAGAAACTTCTTCGAAATCAATAAAAATCAATTCTTAACAAAGAACTCAAAGATTCGTTAAATTTAATAATATTTTCGCAATACGTTAACGACGCAATAAGAAAATTATAAGAATAAGCGAACAAACAAAATAAAAAATTAAAATTAAAAATAGTTTGCACAATACTTGATTAATTTTATTAAAAACTTGAAAAATTGTTTTTTTGTTTTTTTTTCGCAAGTACAAGAAAGTTAAGCAAAGTTAATTTTAAAGCGTTAACAATCTCGTGATTTACATTAAAATATTAAAGATAAATCTTAACAAATACATTAAACATTAACGACGTAATTATTTTTTACATCGTTTAAGAAAAGATTTTCGTAAAAGAATTAACAACCTAATTTAAATTCTTAAGACGAGAAACGCTTTTGTTGTGTTAACATAACACATAAAAAGCGTTTTATTCTTTCGATTCAATATTAAAAACAAAATTTTAAATCGAAAATTATTTTTAAAATTACGCAATAACTTTAAAGAAAGTTTATATAATTATAAATTAAAAAAGACTACGTTAACAACTAAGATTCGCAACATTTTAATAACAAGAAGTCGCTAAAAAAGTACAACAAGACTTTTTTTGCGTAACTTTGACAAAATTAATTTAAATGCGCAAGAAAAACGCATCTATTACAATTGTAACAAGAAAAAACATATTTAAAGAAAATGTTCTAAATTTGTTAAAAATAATTCGCAAATTAATGCAATTAACAACTCTTAAAAGAGTTTCGAAATAAACGTTTTAAAAGTGTCGTCGTTACGATTTCTTATTAAAGAGATTTCTAATAATTCGAAAAACTAAATAAACTCGCAAGAATTGTAGTCGCAATTGCGAATTAAAAACATAAAATAAAGATTCTTTTTGCAAAGTTATCAATATTTGTCGACAAAAAGTAACACAAACAATAAGATTTTTTTAATAAAAACGTTTATATTAATTACATTAACGAACATCTTGTAATAACATAACATTTGAAAAAGACTAAACGACTCGCAATTAAAGCGAAAGTTTTTACAATTTAAAAAACTTAATTTGTAAGATTCTACGTCGCAAAAATCAAAATTTGCGATAATCAAAAACAAAAATATATATCGAAACAAGTTTTCTATATATTTGATAAAATTGCACACAACATTATTGTCGATTTTTTCTAAATAATAAAAGCTAACTTTTACGTCAATTAATATACGTTAACTTGACGTTATCAAGTTACGAAAAATATTATTGTCATTAAATTCTCGAAAATTTTTCTAAAATCTAAGAAATAAATCTTAATGTTTGCTTTAATTTGTTACGATTTTAACATCAATGAAACGTCAACAATATGCATTATATTTAAGAACATTTAGAATTATAACAATGTCTTTGACTTAAAAAATGCATTTACTTTTTCTAAATACGAAGAAAAAAAATCATAAGATCAATTTGCTTTTTAAAAAAGAATTGTCTTATAATTCGTTATACATTTTGTTCGAACAAAAGTTAATTGTTTTATATAATTATCTTTTGAAGAATTTAATTTTAAACAAGATTCGCAAATTAATTAATTAAATTAAAATATTAATGTTATTTATGTTAAAAAGCGATAAAAGTCTAAGATTATGCGTTAATTATCGCAATCTTAATGCGATTATAATTAAGAATTGATGTTTTCTTTCTTTTATAAAGAAGACGCTAAATTGTTTAATAAGCGTTGTGTATTTTACGAAACTAAATTTGAAAAACATTTATTATTAAATTCGAATTCGTTAAGACAATAAGTAAAAGACGATTTTTTAAACATAATATAAACACTTCGAATACGTAATAATGTTGTTTGAATTAACGAACGCATTAATTATTTTTTAAGTTTTGATTAACAAAATCTTAAAAATTTTGATAAATTATCTTTGTGTAATTTATCTTAATAACATTTTGATTTACTTTAAGACACGAGAAAGACACTAGAATTGCGTACGTTAAATACTTGATAAACTACGCTTTTACAAGCTTTACGCAAAGTTATTTAAATGCTTTTTATAACGATCTTGATTAAATTTCTAGAATACATTATAAGTAATTAAAACGTATTAATAAATTTACAATAAGTCGACTTTATTAAAATATAATTTTAGCTTATTATTTTACGCGAGCTTTAAGTGTTTTTGAGTTTCGCAAACTTTTATCAACAATTTGTAAAATATTATGCAAAAATTACTCAAACTTTAACGAAACTTCTAAAGAGCAATAAGTAAAATAAACAAAATATTTTTTTGTAATTTAACAAAAATGTTATCTTAATTTTTCGAAAATTTATCACGATTTTTACGCAAACGTCTATGCTAATTTACTTTAATTCAAAAAATCATATTTACGTTAAAATAGACGCTTCGAGATTCGCGATTGCGACAATTTTATTATAATTTATTTATTTTATAAGAAAAGTCAATTAGACGACGTAATATTCGATAACATTCTATTTAAGAAAAATAATTTTCGCAAAGATTTAATACGAAACTTACAATTAAAAGTTGCTCGTTATCGTTATTAACTTCAAGCAATATTAACAATATTTAAAGAATAGTTACTACTTAATTATTGTATTAACGAATCATAATAATTTATAATATTTTATGAAAATAACGACGCTAAATCGTTGTTAATTTTGATAAATACTTTTGTTAACAAAATATAACTTCGAGATTAAATATCGCACGAGAAAAACAAATTTAATTAACAAACTCTCTTGACGTCTTAATTACAAAAAAGAATTAAATAATGAAATTTGTTTATTTACGTTTCAAAATAAGCTAAAGAACATTACTATCGTTGCTATTAAGATAACATTAGTACTCACAAGAGACGTTCGTTAAACGCTAATATCACGTAATGAAAACGAACTCGAGATTCGAATATTAAAAATTAAAAGAAAATTCAACATCGAATTTCTTAATAAAAATGCTTTAAACAAGAAAAATACGATTAATAAATTTAAAAAAGAAGAAGTTACAAACACAACTTAAAGCGCAATAACTTAACAACTATGTCGCAACAACGTTCGCATCGCATACAACAAAAAGATTAATTTAAAAACTTTTTTATCTTTGTTGCTATTCAAAATAGAAAAGTTATAAATAAAAAAATTATAACGCTTAAAATTAAAAAGCAATTAACGTTGCAAATCTTAAATCAAGCTTACGCAAAAAGAGATTAATCAATTTACAAAAAAATATTGTTTTTTTTATATTATTTTAGTTCTTAACGAAACATTACTAAAAAGCGAGTTGTTACGTTTGAATTATAATAACGCTTTAACAAAACACTTTAAAATCAAAAAAATACGCATTCTTATAAACAAAAAGTTCTTTTAATTAAAGATGATCGCAAATATTAATATATATATTAAAAATTGCAACGTTTGTTAACGAAATAAAACTTCGCGTTATCGTTTTTACGAGAAGTTGACGTTGTTCTTTATTTTTGCTTAATTATAAATTAAGATTTCGATAAACTTTATAACGAAACTGTTTATTAATCGTTGCGAAAATAATGTGTTTAACGCTTAATTGACACTCTATTTAAGAAGATATTGCTTATTTATCTTGAAATTCGTGAAATTATTTTTGATCGTAATTCGCTCTTTATTAGTGACTACTAATTTGCGATATATTATCGCATACGCATTAAACGAAAGCTAAATATTACTTTTTATTTTTAAATTAATAAGTAAATCGAAAGACAAAATTAGACGTTAAAATACTATTTACATTATTATTGCAATTATAAACAAAATAATTGAAACTTGTTGCTAACTTTAATTTAATATATTTACAATAGCGCATCGCATACATCAATTAAGATGTTATTTTTCGAATTAATGTTTAAATTTGTTGCAAATTTTTTATTCAATTAAAATAACAAGAATTGTTTAAACGTTTTTGTCGTTTAAGAGTAAATTTAATCTTTGTAAAATAAATGCGATCGATTAATAAATCGTTTATAAGTTGCGCAACAAACGCAAACTTAAAATTACTTCGAAAAGATTACTTCGAAAAGATATTAAGTCGATAACGAAATTATGCTTTTTATTAAAAATCTTTTAGACGTTTATTTGAAAAAGAAATTATCTTACAAGATTACAAGATTATTTAAGATTAAAAACATAATTAATTTGCAAACGTATCGTTCGCGTCTTCTTATCGAATAATGCATTTATTTCGTCTTTTATATTTTATTATTAAAATCATATTATTGTATCTTAAATATTGTCGTCTCAAAAAATATAATATTAATCGACAAAAATAAGAAGTAAAAAGTAAAAAATATTTTTAATTATAAATTAAAATATAACAAGTCGTAATATTTTGTTCAATAAAAAGAATTTTTATTATGTAAAAATAATTAAATATTAAAAAATTATCTTGCGAATGCGAAACAAAAGTTTAAAAAATACAATGTGCGTAAATCTTTCAAAAAATCAATTGCGAAAATAAAAAAATAAAAACTTCGTATTCGCAAGAGAAATTTTGACAATAAAAAGTAAAATTTAATATTATTACACACACTTAAGACATAGTAATAACACAAATAATGCGTATAAATAATATTATAATTCTCTTAATAAATTAATTAAACATTAAGAGTTATAAAAATACGACATAAAATGCATTTGAATTTAATTATTCTCGTTACTTAATTTTCGTCAATAAAAAGCTCTCGCATGCGTATTATTTAATGCAAGATTCAACATTTTATTTACAATTAATTATGTGTGTTTTTCTTAATTGATTTTTCAATTGTTGTTGCTTAATTGTCTTCGATAATGTACGAACATTACAAAAATAAATTGTTAATAACAAAAATAAAAAACGTAATCTTCTAAAACGCAATTAATTTTATTACTTTAAACATAATAAAAGTATATCTTAAACAATAATTTTTCGAACATAAATTTTACGCAAAAGTTGCGAAGATGTGATGTTTACAAAAAATAGTAAATAACATTTGATTTTTTAATTGATAATTTTTATATTATTAAACAAGAAAGTTGCTTACTTTGAATGTTTTTATTTAATAACAAGCAATTCAATATATTCGAATTAAACATATAAATTATCGAAACAATTATAGTATATAAGAAGAGCTTTGTTTAGACATTTACGTCACTCTTTTTTAAAAAAATTTAATTAGTAAGAACGAGACGAATAATGTCGTTCTTAACGAAGTTATTAAATTACGCAAGATTTACGAACTCTTAAGTTCGTCGTTTGTAATAACATTGTTAAACACAAACTTATTGTTCTCGTTTAATTTCTTTAAAAAAAGAGCATTAAAATTTGTTCTATAACACATTATGTCGAACGGTTTTTGCTAAATATCGCATAAACGATCTAGCTTAACATTAATGTTAATTAAAAAATTCTTATAAATCGAACGCGAAATCAATTTGTTTTTTCGTTGTTATGCGTACATAATAGTGAGACAACGTCGCATTTGCGAAGCGAACGCAACTTAATTAATTTTAGCATCAGTTTTATCGAAGACACATATATTAAACTTTAGCAAAATGTTAATTTGCTTAATATATTAAGTAACGATAAGAACACATTAACGAGTTAAATTAAATATAAAAATATATAGACAATTTATAATTTTGTGCTTTGAAGCGCAATATTCACAACGAATATTTTTTCGCTTAATATATTGCATGTTATTAAATCGCAAAGCAAACAAAAGTTGAAAACGTATTTAATAATTAATATTTTTGTCAATGCGAACAAAACATCGCAAGCTATAAAGAAAAAAAAAAGAAAAAAACGTTGCGTTTGCGCACAAACAAAAAGAGCAAAAAAAATTATTTCGATTAATATTGCTATTTTTATTAATTTTACTTATAGCAAGTTCTCGTTAAAGCATCGTTTATATAATTAATTCGCTACTATAATAACGAAAAATTAATAAAAATTTACGATCATCTTTATCGAAAAGAAATTACGATACGTCAAAATAATTAAAAAAACTTACATTAAATGCGAAATTTGTGCGCAATATTGTCGTTAACATTAGAACGACTTAAAGAACGTCGCATTTATCTATTAACTATAAATCGAAAAGTAATATAAAAAGAAAGAAATTATAATGATGTTGTTAATAAATATTATTTGCGAATCAATTGCGCTAATTCGATTAAATCGAACAAAGAAAATCGAGATAATTTATTCAAATAATAAGTTAAGCTAAATTTAGAATTTATAAGATTCGAATAAATTGTGATACATTATTGTCGAATATTTGTCGCGATAACGACGCAACGACATAGCAATTAAAAACGTATTTACGCTTTAAAACAAAAAAACAAAAGATCTTTTCGTTCGTCGATTTAAAGTTAACATACGATAAGACGTTTAAAACGAATAACTTAGCGTCTCGCAATAGTATACGAGAGAAGTTATCGTCGCTTCTTAACTTTCTCTCGAATGTCTAAAAAAGATGGAAAAAAAATTAAAAATTCTCTTTTATAGACGTTCTCGAATTTTGACAAGAGAATATATGAACTAGAAAATGCGTCACACATAAAAACATAAAATATTGCTTATTATTTAATTAAATCTTAGAAAGTTTTGAAGAAAATTTGATAAAAGATCGACATAATCGCGCAAATAAAACGTCGTTATAACACATTAATCTTAAGAATTAAAATTCAAAAAAAAACAATTGCGATATTAATTCTTAATAATTAACGAACACGTTATTAGTGTCAAGTTATCGTAATAACAACTTGACATTATGTAGAGTTTTCTCTCTAAGAATTCTCTCCCAAAATTCTCACGAATTAATGTCTCTCTAAATTGCAATTCTACATATTACGTAGTCTCGCCTTAAGTGCGTCGATGTAACGACATCTTGTCACACGTTTATACATAGTCTTACAAATAGACAATAATATAAATAAAAGAATAGAAAATTTAATTTATTATTTATATCTTGTATTATATTATTAAAGCTTGCATTAATTATCTTTTTATTAAATTGCTTAATTTTTAAACAATTTTTATAAAATTTAATTTTGCAAAAAAAAATAATATTAATTTCGAATAATATATTAATTAATAATTATTATTTAGTATTTGTTTTCTAACTTTAAATTATATATAGTAAAAATATTTATTTATTTAAGATGTTGCTTATCTCTAATATTATAGTACAAAAAATTATTTTAGAGACGAAATCTTTTTTGCAAACAATTTACTTAACAAAGTTTACTATAATAGATTTATTAAAAAATATTCTAACAAAATTGTTTATAAAAGTAGCAAGAAAATTGTTATTTGCATTCGATAAATATATATAAACTCTAAATCTATTGTAAAAATATTTAATATTTATATTACTAGTTGTTTGTTGTTTGCAATAATATTTTTCGATATATTTCTATTTAATATTAAATTTTAATTAATACTTTTTTTTATACTTGTAATTTCTAGTCTCTTGCTTATATTTGCAATTTTCTATTATATTTATAAAACAAAGATCGAATATTGTTTTAATAGAATTTAATATAGAACTTATCGATGGAGTAGATATTAAAATAGAAATAAAAATAAAAGTTTCAAAAAATATATATTTTTCTGCTCTTAATATATCTTTTCTATTAAAAGAATTGTTATTAAACTTAATTATCTTGTATCAATATTTAATATAATTAGAGAATTTAGTAAATATATATTGTTTAATTGTATATTGTTTAACTTAGTTATTAATATTTTCTAAATTAAGTTTAAAGTATTTGTTGTTATTTAAATAGTATTTCTTTTTGTTTTTATTTATATATTTACAATTCTTGTATTTATATAGATTTATAATTTTTTTATTATTGCAATTTTATTAGTTTTGAGTAGATTAAAAAAATTTGTTTTGCAAATTGCTTTATTTTTTGCAATTTTTATTTTAATTATTGCTATAAAAAATAATTTTTCTAAAAAAAAAAATCTTTTAGATACAATAAAAGTATATTTGATTTAATTCTACTATATAAAAATAAAATATATACTAGTATCTTTTGTTTTTTAGATTGCAAACAAAAATATCTCTTAATATATAAGATTATATTAAGCAATTAATCTAGACTATTTCTAAGCTTTAAAATTAGTTTTTAATTAGATTTCTAATTTTTCCAAATAATTATTGTCTCTAATTTTAGTTTATAGCACAAAATTCTATTGTTTTTAGTATACAATTTTGTTCTATTTTGTATACAAATCTAAATTGTTACATAGAATTAACTATTAATATTATAAACAATAGTTAGTTTATTATTTTGTTTAAAGAGAATATTATTGTCGAAAACAACAATATAGATTAATATATAGTTTTTAAAGTAAATAATTTATTCTTTTTCTATTCTTTTTTTATTCTTTTTTTATTCTTTTTTTATTCTTTTTTTCGTTCTATTTTTTGTATAGTTTTAAATCTTTTATTTAAAAGACAATATTTGTAACAATTAATAGTTTTTCTAGCAATTACTCGATCTTTTTTATTTAAAAAAATCTTTATTATAGTTGCTATATTAATAGATATTTTATTGTCTATATTTTTATTATTATTAAATCTATTATTACTTGCAATATTAGAATCTATATTAAAATTAAAAAATATCTAATAAATATTAATATTAAGAGAGAAAATTTTGCTTGCAAACTTTTTTGCAAAAGCAAAGAAACTTGTTGTTAAATGTTTTTTAATTTTGAGTTTTAATTTAGTAACTTTAGATTTTGCAAACAACAAAAAGTTATTAAAAATAGCAATAGCAATTTTTTAAAAGAGCTTTTTTGTTTTAATAGACTTGCTTATAGCAGAAGCAACAAAGAAAATCAAAAGAATTATTAACAACAAAATAAAGATAAAAAGAAATATCGACTATACAAATATACTAAAAATTTTACGATTGCATGCTAATTGAACAAGTAGAAGAGATTTTAATTCAATTGCGCGAAAAATCACGATTTGCGTGATGGTCCCACCAAAACCTTGACATCTTCCCGGCTGCGGCATAGAAACCTGCTTGGCACGATAAACCTGTTCTTAACGCTGCCAAGGGATCTTGAATAACCTTGCCACATCAAATTCTGTAAGATGAAACAGCAGAGGTTTCTTATTATATTCTTTCCTGTTGGTGGTAACTGTTGGGAATAAACACCTAGTTTTGCTATCTCCAAGCCCTATCTAATTACCATCTTCCTATCCTAGCTAATTACGTATCCTAAGAGGCTATATTTGCCCTTTTTTAAAGTGCCCAACTTTACGTATATTGGAGAGCTATTTCTGTTATGCAGTCGTCCAGACGGTCTCTCTCTGAGACTACTTTTCCTAGTACTGAGTACTTACAATAAACAATATACTATTCGAACTTCCTTCTTCAACTAGAATAATGCCTGATAAAGAGGCACACTCTAGAATCCTTTGCTATATAACCGCGACTGCTGATTTTGACCGGCTCGTGCTCATCTTCAACAAAACAGTAAATACACTGAACGAAATACATCTGAGCAGAAACCCCGTCTGGCCTTACATCCTCTTGGGATACTGAGGAACGAAAGGCCTCGGCGCGAAGAAGTAGAACATTATGGTGGGCAGCGATCTCTCTGTGTATGGCTTTACGACTACTATTTGACATATGGTACTGTAATTGGGAACAGCGGCTAGAAGGGAAAGGAAGTGCGAAAGAAGGAGACGCGGCTTCTGGCGTACCTGGCTGGCACGTGCAATTAGTTTGGGGATGTTTCGCTTGATTCGAGTAGCCTTGTTATTGGGCTTGAATTTCCCAGATACGCAGAAGCTGACCTTTGCTATGACAAGAATCTGGGGAGTATGATTAACAGGTACAGGAGAGGAGCCGAGCAGTCCCGGCTGTTGATTTTGTTTTCCACTCAAGGAAACGTCGATAGTGAGATGTAGTTTCATCAAATTTATGACTATGCAAGCAGCACGACGTGCTACTAGAATTTCTTCTGGTACCTTAACTTCTTGAGATCTTCAAGATCTTCGACCCGAACGCGCGAACTGCGGACTTCGGGATTGGCCAGGATTAGCTCGTAGACTTTCCCAAAGTCTGATGCCTTCGTTACCCCATGCTGGGCGGCGACTTCGTCCACCTCGACTCGGTACGCGAGGTAGATTTCGTTGAAGCGGACGTTCGTCGACTCGTTCTCACGGGCGGCGGCCATGCACATGGGGAACAAGGCGCCTTGCGTCATGGCCGGCATCGGGTGGGTTGCTATGTCGCCCTGCGACCCGGTACAAATAGTCCATGTGCTCGCAGGATTGTTCTGTTCGAGTAGATAGCCGATGCTATCTCGATAGGCGACTGCGGGTCTTTTTTTAGAAGCTGTCGTATCCGGTTAAGGATTGGAAGGGCCTACAGAAGTTGGCTTCGAAGGACGTATTAAAGTTACGACGGAGCTGGCTGGTGGTGATCTCCTGAAGGGGAGTTGTAGTATACTCGCTGCCAACTTGATTGATATGTCAGTAGCGAACGCTGACTCGTGAGTATGATGAGTAAACAACCGCTGGAATATACATGCTGGAAAGATGGGAGCTTGCCCGCTCGGACTTGATCGACAACACCTTTTACCCCCGAATCCGAGAGAACATTGGCTTCAGCGAAAGTGATCCCTTCCGACGACCCGATGTACTTGACGAGTTTATCGGCTGAATCTTGGTTGCGCACAATGGCCAAGACGTTGCGCTTGGAGTGCAACGCAGCCGTGACGGCTGATACTCCGATATTTCCAGTTGCTCCGGCGACTAGAACGGTCTCCATAACGGCCTTGAATGAGATTGGGGGATTGAGAAGATGTCAAAGATGATGCCTTCCCTGGAGGCCCCGTGCTGCCTATTAATGCTCAGTTCGATTTTGGTCTTGGTATGCCTATCAAAGAAATTCTGCGATGACAAACCGACCGACAGTGATCTCGCGAGTCCTCGGCTTTGCAAAGAGACGAGCTCGAAGCGATGACAAACCAACTGACAGTGATCTTGCGAGCGTCGTCCCGATACGGTCCTGAAGCAGGTCGGGTTTCTGTGCTAAAACCGAGAAAATCAAAATCCGTTTGACCCTCGAACCCAGACCTATCATCAACGCACTTTATGGTCATTAACACATCCAAGCCTTCGCAACGACAGAATTCGATATGCGCTATAATATGTGAGTAATTTTGAGATATGTAAGCATGCGTCGACCTGAGGTTTAGAATTGCGATGTATACACATACGTGCTTTCAAAGGAGCTGATTGCCACAGACAGATTTGATAGGTCTGGGTCATTGTTGTTGTTGGCCTCTCACAGGCGCTGATCTACAACTTTCATACAGTATCAACAGCGCAAGCGGCTTGGCTGGGAAGCCACAATTCGATCAACTCCACGCAGTGAAAATTCCAGAAGACATTCGAAAAGGCTACAGTCATGGAAATGTCCTTTGATTTGGGTATCTTGCCGTTTCGCCAACCCAAACGCCATGTTCTGGAGGTAGTAACCCTCCAGCCGTCGCACTTGAGACAGGACGCTTTTAAGGCGCACATAGTGTCTTTAGACCTTAATGACCTACGATAAAGCCTTGAGACCATGTTACGGACCTGCTGCGCAAAAGCCCAGCGGCATCCATCGTCCCCATTCAAGCTTGTGGGTCACCCGGCCGCCTCGCATTGCAGCTCACAATCTTAACTTTCTCGGCCTGAATATTGCTCTGGTTATCCAGCCTGAAGTTGACATCCTTGATCAGGAATGTCCAGACCTCGTCGCAGAATCGATAGGTATCCAGGTGGCCCTTGATTGTACAATCTAGTCAGCCAACGACAACAGTAGCTGTTCTGGCCACGGCTACCTTGAAGTGCATGCGAGCTTTGACTTTCTCTGCTAGAACGTCTGAGGCCGCTTTGTCAAAGGTTGCGAGGACTTTCATGGCGAGCTGGGGCTCGATGCTGCCTTGGTTGACGAGCTCATCCAGCGTGTCGATGAGGGCGATGCCGAGACTGCATAGTATGAAATATTAGTATGGCGGCTGCCTGTAGCATCGAATGCTTGTACCTGCTACGGCGGTACAGCTCGTAGTCCATCTTGCTGTCTGGGGTGGATGGTTGAACGAATCTGAGGCGGAAGAACAAAAAACAACCAAACGGCTGTTTTCCCGGGCCGACCAATTTAGCCGATGATGAAGCGGCGACTTTACTTCTCGACTCAAGCTTTGACTTATCGTTTACTTGCCCGCGGCAAAGTTCAATATCTTGTCACTTTCCCATTGATCCAGCAAAGAAGCTGAACCCTCACGCCATGAGTCTAACTTATGCGACCACCGGGGCTGCTGCTGGGCTAGGTGTTGTTGGATTATGTAAGAGGCAGGGCTACTCCACAGGGAAGGATTCTCTAGCTAAGACTTCTCAGACTTACTGTTCAATGGAGAGGGCGAGGTTTTCAACGTAGGTTGCCATTCAGACTTTGGACTGATCTTTACCTAATGAAGGAAATCAGGTTGGCCAATTTCTCGAGACTGTATCGCCCTATGCGTGGGCAGACTTAGGCATCGGTCTTTGTATGGGCTTGTCGGTCGTGGGAGCAGCATGGTACGACTTTGTGCCAGACCGCTCAGAAACGAGTAGCAACTAACGTTAGGATATATAGGGGCATATTCATTACCGGCTCGTCAATATTAGGTGGAGGAGTTAAAGCGCCTCGAATACGAACCAAGAACCTGATCTCGATCATTTTTTGTGAGGTTGTTGCGATCTACGGCGTGATCATGTCGATCGTGTTCTCAGCCAAGCTGAAACCGGTTGCGGGGGATGCAATATATTCGGGGTCAAATTTCTATACCGGCTACGCACTGTTCTGGGGAGGCTTGTTGGTAGGCATGTGCAACTTGATTTGCGGCGTCTCTGTCGGAATCAACGGAAGCAGTGCTGCATTGGCGGACGCTGCAGATCCTAGCCTGTAAGTCGTCCCTCAAGGCACCCGAAACTCGGCCGAAGATCTGACTCGTCTATGCCAGGTTCGTCAAGGTTCTCGTGATTGAGATTTTCAGCTCGGTGCTGGGCCTTTTTGGGCTCATCATCGGGCTCCTAGTATCGTCGAATGCGCCCGAGTTTAGCTGAGTGCTCATGGGTGTGGAGTCAGATGTACATCGACAAGGGATGGGGTGAGGTCAGAGATATCTTATACCTGCATGTTCAGCGTGGTGGTGCAAGGCGTTCTGTGGAGATTGGCCGGGATTGTCCGTTATATATGCATATCGTAGCGCATGTAGCCTAGCTGGAACGCCGGCATATCTTGTTGAAGTTGCAGGTGCACCAAGACCCCGTCTGCCCTCCATGTTTTCTTCGTGAACAACAACACAAGCTCAGCGCAACCAAGACCAATCATGCATCGTAGCTACATCCGCGGCAATTTCGTTCATCTCTTCACCACGCCTTTTGCTGCGGGACCCTCCGCAGGCATGCCTACTCAGGATTCTTCATATACCCGGTTCTCGCCAACATACCGTGCATCTCTTTGGGCCACTGTCCCCACAGACATCTTGCCATGGCCAACCCCAAGCTGAAAGCAGCTATTCTCATCGTTTCCGACACAGCCTTCAAGGACCCCTCTACGGACAAAGCCGGAACCATTCTCGAAGATGTCTTCGCCAACGAGGGTTCGGAAACGTGGACTGTCAAATACAGTCTCATCGTTCCAGACAGTGTCAAGGCGATCCAGGACTACGTGATCCAATTTTGCGACGATGAGGACGACTTTATGAGTTTGATCGTCACCACAGGTGGCACCGGTTTCGCGACCAAGGACTATACTCCAGAGGCAGTCAAGCCGCTGATTGACAGAGAGGCACCGGGGCTCGTGTATGTTGTCTTACAAAGATGATCGGTGAAACGCCAGATACTGATTGTTCTAGCCATGGCATGCTAGCATCGTCTTTGGAGGTCACGCCCTGTAAGTATCAAGTCTCGTCCCCAAATTCTACTCGCTATTATAATCATTGGTTGCAATAAGTTTTCTGTGTACGCTACATTTTCATGTAGCTTCAGCTTCGTCTGGTCTATCGTGGCCTTGGAATGGCGCTTTCCCATATGACAGCTTCAAGGCTTATGCAATGACAGTCGCCATGATGTCTAGGCCTGTTGCAGGGGTACGAAAGAAAACTTTGATCGTCACGCTGCCAGGCTCGCCCAAAGGTGCGAAGGAGAATCTCACAGCGATTCTCAAGCTTCTGCCACATGCGTGCGTGCAAGCTGCTGGGCAAGATTCAAGAACACTCCATGCAGGAGGTGTTAAGAAGCTTGAACAAGAAGCTGGGATTGGCAGCGCCTCTCACAAACAACAAAGCCACCACCATTCTCACCACGGTCACGTTCATGATCATTCACGTGGCCACGGTGGTCATGGCGGCCACAGCGTGCCGAAGCCCCGTACGAGGCCAGAAGACAGGCCTGTCTCGAACGACCCGAAGGCAGGTCCTGCTAACCGACATCGCGAATCACCATACCCTATGATCTCGGTGGGAGACGCGACCAAGATGGTGCTAGAAAACACGCCGAGCCCGAAGCCAGTCAAGGTGCGTGTAGATGGTGGACTGGTAGGCCGTGTTCTGGCGGAAGACGTCCTGGCGAGGGAAGCTGTTCCTGCTTTCCGGGCGAGCATTGTAGACGGCTATGCTATCACAGTGGCCGAAGGGAATACGTGCAGCAAAGGTTCGTTCCCTGTGGCTTCCGTCTCGCATGCCACTCCAGGAAAGATTCACAAGCTTGAGCCTGGGACTATCGCTCGAATCACGACTGGTGCTCCACTTCCGTCAGGAGCAACCTCGATCGTAATGGTCGAGGATACTTACCGCAGCAGCATGACCGAGGATGGTCAAGAGGAGGAAATCGTCGAGATCCTTACTGCCGAGATCGAAACAAATGAAAACGTACGCGAGATCGGAAGCGATATCAGATATGGAGATACTATTCTCAAGAAAGGGGACGAGATCAGTGCCGTGGGCGGAGAATTGGGCTTGCTAGCTTCAGTGGGCAAAGCTGAGGTGATGGTTTATGAGAAACCCGTGGTCGGTGTGATGAGCACAGGCGACGAGATAATCCAATATGATCGCCCAGGCGACCTGCGCTTAGGCGAAGTCAGAGATTGCAACCGGCCAACGATAATGGCTGCTGTACGGGGCTGGGGTTTTGAAGTAGTGGATCTCGGTGTTGCCAGAGACACGTGAGTAAATACCCCGAAACGGTCAGAAGGCTCTAATGCTCTTCACAGACAAGTCGAATTGGAACAAAGCCTGCGAGACGCCATGCGCAAGGTTTCCGTCATCATTACTACCGGTGGAGTCTCGATGGGCGAGCTGGATCTGCTCAAGCCCACAATTGAACGCTCGCTCGGCGGTACCATTCACTTTGGCCGCGTTGCGATGAAGCCTGGCAAACCCAGTACTTTCGCCACTATTCCTTTCAAAAACAACGCTGGAGACCCTGAGGCCCGACTGATCTTCTCCTTGCCGGGAAACCCTGCATCGGCCATCGTAACAACCCACTTGTTCGTACTGCCGTCTCTACACCACGCCTGTGGAATTAGTCCGCCTGGGCTGCCAAAGGTCACCGTTAGCCTTGCCCATGAATTCCGACTGGACAAAGAGCGAGCGGAGTACCACCGCGCTACCGTGAGCTGTACTAGAGAGGGCACATTACATGCAGTCAGCACAGGAGGGCAACGCAGCTCAAGGGTTGGTAGTCTGAAGGCTGCCAACGCACTACTCTGTCTGCCTGCAAGCGATAGCGCGTTAAAGAAAGGGGACAGGGTAGAAGCTCTGATCATGGGTCGGATCCTAGGCTTGTAGGTTAGCAGATGAGGGATAAATACCGAGAATAACAATATCATGCATCTGTTCTTCTACGTGAAACGTATGCTACAGCACAAAGTATGTTGAACTTCACATCGGAAGTTCACTGTCGAGCCCGTCATTTGGACGCTAATGCACGTGTCCGTTTCCCCGAGCGCTTCACGATCCGGGCCGCCAACTGTGGGGCCTCACGTGCAGACCTGGAGCCTAGGTTGGTCCCTCAAAACAAGGAGCGGAACTCTTGATGTCTATCGGCTCAAAATGGGCACCCAGCTCCATTACCTTCAACCAGAAACTGCAAGAATTGTGCGAGACAAATCTCCGGGACGATAGAATATCATAGTCGTTGGCGAATGCACGTTGTACTTCGCTAAACTGTTTTGGGCTCTTGGTTGTGCGTGGACAAGGATTCCATTGGGACACCTCCCTCACAGCTCTGTCGTCCAAAACTTGCCCTGCTTCTGCGACCACGCCCGAGTCTGAACATGGTTCGCATCAAGCAGCGTTATCTATTGGTTAACATCCTCTACCCGGAGGCAGGAGAGCCTTCCCCGCCATGGCAATCTGTAAACGCAAAGCAACCATTGCCAGATATCGTTCAATTTCATCAGCCCACTCCGGATGACCTTACGCAACAATCACTTGTACGTGCGATCAGGGAGCAGATTGCGTTTCTCTATGGAGATTATGGGGTGGGCATCACCGCCAACGGCTTGAATGGTGCCTCGTCATTCTACTTTTCCAATCAAGAAGAAGCTGAATGCTAGTGCAGTAAAATACCTCTCGCACGCAACCTCTACAGCAATCGTCCGTTGCTCACGCGATAATTATCGGCTCGTTTGGGCTGCGTTGACATGGATGACACATTTGCCAAAAGCAACAAGACAATCGCAAGCGAGACCGTGCGTCATGCAGGTGGTGGGGGTGTCTGGCACTATCAAGAAGGCCGAGGAAGAGGCCATCCGACGTGCCCAAGCCGCGATTCTCAAGGCGAAAGGTGGGACGGATGGGAGCGTTACAATGGGACTGGATGCAATACTCGGCCAACCTGATGCAGCCCCCACGATTGGACATCACAAGGGGCGGGGAGAGGCTATGACGGGTATTGAAGACAAGGATGACGAGGACAATGAGGGGACGGAGAACACTTCGGACGAGAATGTCTGAAAGATTCCATACGCAGCCCCTTCATGCCAGATATCATAGTGACCGGCCACGTCATTCCGCAGGCAATATTGCCCATCCGCCAATCGGAAACGCCATCGCCATGCAGCACCACATGAGGTTCTTCAGCTCCGTCGGACGACCTTCACACCGCTGTCGGGCATACTCCTCTTTAACTCCTCGACCTCGTCATCCACTTCCTCACCACCACCTTCGTCGCCTAAGGCACCGGTGGCTCTCGCTTCCTCCTCCAATTCTTTTCTCTCTTTCTCATCCCACTCATCTCTATAGTCTACCCACCTCTCTTGCACATCCTGCACACTCATCTTGCCGAACCCTTCCCTCATCGCTACTTGCCACACGGTATCATTTGCGCCCTCGGCACTGCCAAAGGCGTATCCGCCAGCCCTATCAATCGCCTGCAGCAGCGTCATCATACTCTTCTTGTCTTCCACCACCAATGTCTCGAAGCTCACAAGACCGAAATCCTCAACGAGCTCAATGACTGCGTTGTTCAGTCCTTCGAACTTCGGATGCCGCATCATTGACGCTTCGTCTGCAAGGTGGGGAAGCAGGAATGATAGATCATGCACTTCGGTGTAGTAATCCAGGTTGAAAGGGAGCGGGCCGTATGAGGCCAACTTGTCGATCTTGGTGAGGACGTTAAGGTGGGGCAGATCCATCTGGAACATGGCGCGAAGAGACAGGAGGAGCGTCGATATATACAATGAGGGTAATGTCAAGGCATAGGAGTCTGTGAGGTGAAGGGCTACAAGCTGAGCCATCAGCAATGTCAGCATGTCCGTTCCAGAGAGCCATAGCAGCGCAGGAAGGAGGAAGGGAAATGCGAACTCTGTACCCCATCTTCTGAATCCTGAAAAATATATTCCTCAAACTCTCATGATGCGTAAACAGCTCGACTTGCCCCGGGCAATCAAAGAGCACATAGTCCTCTACTCCGCCCCTTGATCAGCTCATCAGCGCTCTCCACCCCAGACTTCGCCTCCCCAACCACAGAGAACCTACCTCCAAGCTCCTGCAGCCCATTCTCAAACCACCCCCACCTCTCCTCCAGCTCCTCCATCGCCCACATCACCCCTCCATTTGGTCCCAGCCCTTCTCCCTCCTCTTCTTCCGCGCGCATTACATCTTCGAGTTTCACTAGGTCCCGTACGTCGAGCGCGCAAGGGTAGGGTAGGGCGTCATTGGCGGGGTCGAGGTTCACGACGGAGCATTTGCGGCCGATGGCTGATAGGAACTGGTGCATGCCGTTGCAGTATGTGGATTTGCCGGAGCCTGGAGGCCCCAGGAGGAGCTGCCCGAATGGCATTATCGGGATGCCTAGGAGGGAAAGCGGAGAGTCGCAAGGGGATATCGCAAGGGGGCAGCTCGAGAACAAATTGACGTAGTGGAACGCGGCCTTGGCGCGGAGCCGTGTTTTGTTTGATTGTTTCTCAGGCGAGCTCTTGAAGACAAGTTCAACTTCAGTACTTGTCACTCCCCCAATAACCCACTGTCCTCCCCTTCTCTATACGTCATCGGGAATTGTGAGTTGTTCCTCGGCTTCTCCTCAATTCAACTCACTACAGGCGTGACGGCGAAGCTGCCTATTCAAGGCCCTCTTCCACAGTAACAGAACCTCCTGACCAACATGAGCATCAGTATGTTCTCACTTTTGTACGCGGCTATGCCGTCTGCTGATACTCTGCAGCACAGTACGAGCTTCTCTCGCCACCTAGCGATGCAATTTCTTCCCTCCAGTTCGCGCCCGCCTCTCTCCGCCTGCTCGTAGCTTCGTGGGACAAAAGCATCTATCTCTACGATACGACTGAGGCTGGTGGACGCCTACTGCAAACATACGCGCATCGAGCGCCTGTGCTCGCAGTGAGCTTTGGTGAAGATGACCAAGAAGCCTTCACCGCGGGCTTGGACTGGGACGTACGGCAGTAAGCATTGTCATACCCCTGCCTTGCTCTCGGTTTTGCTCTCGGTTTCCAGGTCGCTAGCTGATAGCTACTCGACCGCAGAGTCGACCTCTCTACGGGCACGCAGACCGTCCTTTCTACACATACCGCGCCCGTAAAGTCACTCTCCTACACATCCACTCACTCTCTCCTCATCTCCGCCTCCTGGGACTCAACGCTGCACATCCATCACCCCACCAACCTGGCACATTCTGTATCTACGATTTCTCTTCCATCAAAACCATTCTCGCTCTCGCTCTCCCCGACCAAGCTCGTCGTCGCCATGGCTTCGCGCGCCCTCCATATCTACGACCTTTCTGCGCTGGCAACTGATTCTGTCGTGCCAGCTCAAGAAATCACCACACAGTATCTGCAGCTTACCACCGAGCCATGGCAGCGAAGAGAGAGCTCTCTGAAGTTTATGACCCGCGCTGTTGCCTGCATGCCTAACGATGCCGGGTACGCCAGCTCCAGCATCGAAGGCCGTGTAGCCGTAGAATGGTTCGACTCCTCAGAGACCTCCCAAGCGCGGAAATATGCTTTCAAGTGTCATCGCCAACCTTTTCCTGAGGGCGTCGATGTCGTGTACCCAGTCAACGCACTAGCGTTCCACCCGGTCCACGGGACCTTTGCATCTGGGGGAGGGGATGGTTTCGTGGCCCTGTGGGATGGGGTGGCAAAGAGGAGGATTAGACAATACCAACGGTATGCGGCAAGTGTGGCCGCACTGAGCTTCAGTGGAAATGGTAGGTTCTTGGCGGTGGGAATAAGTCCCGGCTTTGAAGATGGAAAAGAAGGAGAAGGAGAGGGGGTCGTGAAGGTGTTTATCAGGGAACTAGGGGAAAATGAAGCGAAAGGAAAAGGACCAAAATAAGTTGATATAAGGCATGAGGTCGATCTCACCGCCAATTGACAGATCTGGAAGAAAGCGCTACCACAAAAATCGGTTCGTCTTCGGCACAAAAAGCTGAGGGCTTATTACTGATGTGCGTTATTGTACCCTCTCTCTTATTACCGAGGTTCCCATGCACTCTTTACTAGGCGATATGCCTAAGGTATCTACTTTATCCTCCTACCGAACAAGCGCAGCCAGTAGCGTGGGGAAGCTTTTTACGACCGACTTGACCGCTCAACAGTCAATTTGAACGTCACGACAGAATACTGAATACTTGGTATCATCTTTACGCTAATCTTATATCTCTCTTCTCAATCTCTATGGGCGATAGGTCACTCAAAGAGCTGGGTTTCCCGGATTACTGGAACAAGCGCTATGAGACCGGATCGGAAGTCGATGGTGGAAGACACGAATGGTTCCGGACCTTAGAGAAGCTGCGTCCATTTCTTGAAAAGACGCTTCCAAAACCCAGCGCACAGCCTCGAATACTCCACCTTGGCTGTGGAGACGGTGAAAGAGCATGAACCGCGTCGTCAATCTACAGTTCTGATGTGGGCGTCTTTGGGCGAGGCTTATGTTTATTCCTACATAAAACATTGACAGCAGATCTATTCTGTCTGAAATACACAAATCAGCTATCTGTGGACTTTTCTGAGGTTGTCATCGAGCAAATGCAGACCAAGCGTCCGGATCTTGAATTGCGTGTTGACGACGTGCGCAATCTCAAACTCGAAGACTGTTCCTTCGACATTGCCATCGACAAAGCAAATTTTCAATATTTCTGCAAAGTTCAAATGCTAACGTTTACAGGGAACATTGGACGCAATGCCTTACGGCTCGCAAGGGGACCCTCCTGATGGGGTTGCTCGAATACTCAAGCCATTAAGGAGCTGGCTTTATCATGTTCCGACAGCCACACTCCGTAAGGCCTCAATTATTCCGCGAAGGATTGTAGGATGTGGGTGTTGAGCGCCTAGAAGATGGCCCTGGAACCTTTGAGTACTTTGCGTATGTCATGACAAAACATGAGCATGCAGGCTGAAACAGCGAGGGCCATGGATTTTCCCTCGCCTGGTTCTAGCTGATTGCTCAAAAGAACTCACCATAGCTGGACAATACGTGTTTTCGATGCTCTGCAGGTGCCCGATGAGGGGCTTTGTGCAGATCCTGTCGAAGACTGTGTACGTCTTCTGCTCTCTTCCAGGATGCGGGCCATTGGATGAGTCTTCTCTAAGGGGCCCGCAAGAAGGGGTGCACCGTCTCGTGAAACATGCTGAACAACGTTCTGACGTAATGACGATTGACTGATCTACCAGTGGACCACCCATGGCCAAATGGCAGAACGTTAAAGACTAATACTTACACGTCTCTGGTCCAACCCAGAGTATCCGGAGAGCGAATGAAATACGTACACTGAAGTCAGTTGGACCCCAAATAGTGCAACTCCAAGGCCTAGGCTATGCAGCAAACCGGGAGCACGGTCTGTATCGCGTCCACGAGGGTCATGTCCCAGTAGCACAACGCCTGCGATAATCCGCCCCCCTTCGAAGACGAAAACCGAAAAGTCGATTGATAGGTGGTGTGGTGTATCATCCATATGCTCGACGTACACTTGGTAGTCGTGCACCACCAATAAGCTCGACCCTGCTTCGGCGCAACAGCTGAAGGTTGCAATCACCGTCTGGAACTGGAAAGCGCTACCAGGCGGCAACTTCGAGCGAGCCAACGGTTCCCTCACCCGACGGATCGTGGTACAATTTGAAACTTGGGAGCCGTTCGTGTAACTCTCCGCTCTCTTAACCTACCCCTGGTATTCCCCACGAGACTGCATGTCCCTCAAGCATCATTGTTTCCAATCTTCTTCAGGCTGGTTCCTCCCTCAATACTACAAAGGCGCCCGACCCAGGAGCTGTCTCCGCTTCTATTCGCTGAGGCTATTCCTTGACCACTTCTCCTGATTGTCTTTGTATTCTAGCGTCATTTGAACATTGCTGTGACTAATTGTATTCATGGTCGTCAGCTCACCCTATATACCACCATATACTACAGGCACGCTTTCGAATCCGTTGTCTTAGATCGCTGAGTACCTTCTCGCTACTCTTTGGCGATCCTCTTCCGTCCTCTTTTCTTCTTTTGATTCTGCCTCTTCAACACCGCTCCCGACCTTCTCCGTTTCTTCTGTCGACTATTTTGTGTGTCCGTTATTTTGTGACGGCCCTTGGTCTGTGTCGCTACGCCTAATATTCATATTTATAACGCCAATGGGTTGTCTCTGCTTCAGCTGGCCTCGTGCACCCTACGCCAGATCAAGTGCGGTATACAGCCCTCATTGTCCTCCTGAGTTGAACTAACCATGTTTAGAGGCCTCTTGGAAGTCAGTCTATCTCGTCGAGCGATCATAGAGACGAATACCGAGAAACAGCTCTGTCCCGGCATATATCAGCGAGCAATCACGAGATACCTGGTTCGAGTGACACAGGACATCACGATCGACAAACCCAGTCGTTGCTCCCTCCGAGGAAAGGTTTGATCCTTCTGTCATCTTCAACGTCGAACATCGAACCTCAAGCGGATTATGATCTGGACGTCGTTGCTATTCACGGTCTGACCGGCCATCCGTTCGAAACTTGGACGTACAACGAGCACGGAAGGAACGTTTTGTGGCTCCAGGATTTGCTTCCAAATGCACTGCCAGGTGCTAATATTTATACCTACGGCTACGATGCGGATCTTTTCTTCAGCTCGTCCATTGTTGATATTGACTCCTGCGCCAAAGCATTGCTTGACCGCCTGTTACAAGTGCGGGAACCGCCAGCGGTATGTTCAGACAATATTTCCCCATTACTGAGCTCGCAAATCGAGACTGTCTCCTAGTCAGCCATTGCCGGAAGCTTCGCTATCACATTCAAGGCTAAATATCTCCCATCAAACACCCTGGCCGGATTTTCAAACACCCTGGCCGGAATTTCCGACACCTCATGGTGGCGGCTGGTCAGGAATCACGATCTCATGTTTTCGGGAGGCGCATGGGATATCAAGAATGCTGATTGGTTACAGTTGTGCTCACGTCCCATAGTATTCATATGTCATAGCATGGGAGGTTTGGTCTGCAAGAAGGTTACTTTCTGCTCGCTGTCATGCTTTCCAACACTTGTCATTGCTGACGACCTGTTCAGGCGTTGATTATTGCCAATGAGCAGAGGGACCGCTTTCAGTCTATCTTAGACTCCACCAAAGCGATCTTCTTCTTTGGGACGCCACACCACGGTTCACTTCTTGCAAACATAGCATATTGTCTCTCGCCTCTTTACAAGGTCCTTGCCGCTAGTACAGCGAGGCCAGGACTTATCAAAAATCTACGTGCGAAATCGAGCACTTTGAAAGATCTCAGCTCAGCGTTCACTGAGCGAGCCAAGAAAATCCCTTGCATCATAAGTTTTTATGAAACCAACAAGTCCTATGGGCAAATTGTGAGTATCTGCCCTTACTATGCATGAGTACCGGTTGTGGAATTTTCACGTGCTATGCCACGCGCTGGTATGAATGGCGGCTACTCTATTGTCGTTTCTTCTGGGTAATCCGAGCATGACACTTGAGTCATGTGACGTTCTGGCGCTTTGGTGATGGGCCTCCTTTCTTCCATCAACAAGATTTTAGGGTGCGAAGCAAATAAGTGCGTCTTGTTTAGCCAGCCTATTATTCTAGCACCCTGCAGCGCATGGGATTTGGAGCCTTCACTTTTCAGCAACTTTCAATGAACTTTTCTAACATAGTCATGTCGCCAGATTGTCTCCGCCAAATCAGCCACCATTGGCGGTTCAGAAGAAAACATTGTGCCGCTAGAAGGAAACCACTCTCAAATATGTCGCATCAGTGATGAGAATCAGACGGCGTTCCTGCGAATAGTCGAGGAATGCCAGAAAATAGGCATTGATATGTCTGGAGCATCAAGAAGTAAGTAGAAGCTTGATTCAAGTTATGCCACGCCGTTAAAGTCGTACAGTACTTAGTGTCAAGGAGCATGATTGCTTGGAGTCATTGAACGCACTGAAGTCCAAGCCTTGTCCAGACGCTGGAACGTTCCCAGCGAAAGGTACCTGCGAGTGGGTCCGCTCAGCCCAGCAATACAACACTTGGCGCGATGGTCTTCCGCCTCTCCTGTTGATAACCGGAGAATTTGGATGCGGGAAAACGACCTTGATCTCCTATCTGAGATACCATTTGCTCGACCCGAACGCCGCCGTTGCTGAAAGCACTGACAAGAAGGAGACTCCTTTCAAGGTGAGGAAACGGTCAACCACCTGCGGCTTCTTCGGTGACGCCGGGAACAGTGAGATTGCGAGTGGCGTGGCTCTACTAAAGGGTCTCTTATCGAGTATATTTCATCAACGGCATGATCTCATACATCATTTGCTTGAAGTTTGGCAACCTTTCCGGCCATGGATGTACAAAGATCTATGGCGGATCTTTCAGACTATCTTGGACGATCCACGGTCAAGCGGCGTCTGCGTGATCATCGATGCTTTGGACGAGTGCGATCCTACAGCCCGAGTCGACTTTCTTGAAGACTTAAGTCTCTACCTCAATCAGAGGTCAAAATCTGGGAGAATGCAGGCCACCTTCGTTGTCTCGAGCAGGTTGACAACTGTTGAGAACATGGAAGAACTCCAACCACTAACATCCTACCTGAAGCTTGACCGAGACGCGCTCATACAGGGTCATATGGCTGCTGATATCCGTCATTACGTCTTACATGAGCTACAGGCCTTGCTAATCGATGGTCAATTATACCCAAAATCTTACCGCGATGGGTCGGCGAAGGTCGAGTCACTGGCGGACACGATCGCAATCAAGTCAGAAGGCTCTTTCTTATGGGCATCACTCATCGTTGGCGAAGTGAAAGGGAGGTCATTCGTTAGGCCGAGAGATGTCGATGACTTCATCTCGGAATGTCCTCCTGGACTTCATAGCTTTTACTACAAAGCTCTGGCGAAGGTTAACAGCGGCATGCGCGAAGACATTCTCAAGTCACTGCATATCATCCTTGCGGCAAAGAAACCATTGACGGTGGCAGAATTCAAGGTTGCGCTTGCTATTCAGAGGCACCATCAGACGCTAGGGGATGTGCAGAGAACATCGGAACAAGATCTTCTGCCAATACTGTCTTTGCTTGAACGCAATCTTAGTATCTTGATCAAGATTGACGGATCCACGATAACGTTTCGACACCAAGCGGTGAGAAGTTTTCTACTCAATGACCTTGCCGGACCTCGGCACTCGAAAATGCAACGACAAGCTGCTGAGCACGACCCTGAAGTTTGCGATGCCTTTAGCATCTCCATGCAAGAGGCTGAAAGTTCTCTTGCAGTGTCTTGCATTTACTATCTGAAATTAGGAGTCTTTGATAGAAAGAAGCGTGCTCAAGAGGTCAGCATGGCGCCGTGGAATCAATCTGGATTGGGGGTATTATCCACTCTACCAACGGAAAAGTCGCCGACGTTATCAGATCCGGTTGGCCGTGAACATTTGGACGAGACACCTGAACCATGGGACTTGTTTTTTGATTACGCAGCCTGCAACTGGGGACGCCATTATGCATCAGCCGAGTCTTCCGACGAAGCATTGAACGATGCCGCTCTTGAGCTCTCCAATAGGCCCAATATCTACGACAATTGGTCCCATCAATTCCGGCTCTCACATTGGGGTTATGACAACTTGCCGGAATGCCCCAATGCCCTAATAGTAGCTGCCTACTTTGGTCAAACCTCCATGGCCAGGAAACTTGTATCGAATGACGGGTATCAGTCAAGCCGGCCATTGGCATTGACATGGGCCGCTCGAATGGGCCACATCGAAGTAATTAAGCTGCTCGTCGAGCTCGGAACTTCCCCCAAGGCCGCACTGTTGGATGGCCGAGCAGCCTTCAGCTGGGCTGTAGCTGGTGGATTCCTCGACATTGTCGACATGTCTCTTACCAATGATGAAGGTCTCATCAACGTCCAGGATGACAACGGCTGCTCTCCTCTTGTTCTAGCTACACAATACCAGCACCTAGATATCTTGGACCGGCTCCTCGCCACCCCAAAAACCAATATCGATCTGAGAAACGACCAAGGAGCAGTAGCGTTCAACCTCGCCATATGCGGGTCCAATCCCACTGTGAGAGAGATGGCGATATTCCACAAACTACTCCGCGACCCGCGTGCCGACATCACCCTACGCGACAACAAGGGCAGAAGCTGTCTTTCCTACCTCGCCGAATACGATGCTACAGAAGCCATCCAAGCACTCCTGGACTGCGACAATCGAACAGACGCGGTGCTCAAAATACTCGATGACGAAGGCGACAACAACGGCGATTCACCCCTCACCCACGCCGCGTGCAAGGGCCACGTCCGGACCGCCCGGCTGCTGTGCCAGGCGAACAAGGTTGATGCCCAGCTCCACAGTGTCGACAAGACGGACGGAGCCAACATCTTCCACCTCGCAGCGAGGTTCGGACAGGTGGACATCATCCGCCTCCTGAAAGAGTATTATTCACAGGGCTTGAACAGCCGTGATGCAACGGGCCGTACGCCGCTCTCGACAGCCGTGGAGCACACGAGCGAGAGCGTGTTGCGAGCTTTGTTGGATTGCGGCGCTGATGTCAATTTGCCGGATTTTGAAGGGAGGACACCGGTTTCGCATGGGGTTGGGAACGTTGAGTTCGTGAAGGTGCTGGTTGGGGAGTATGGTGCTGATATCAACGAGCCGGATGATGCTGAGAAGACGCCGCTGTGGTATGCTAGGGATTTGGATAAGGGGGTGCAGCAGGAATTAAGGGAGTTGGGCGCTCGATTGTGAACACATCATCTTATCTGGTGTGAAATACGTACCCTATGTAACGCAACCGTCTTCATACTCACACGCAATTATCCCTCGTCTTCAATTCGAAGAGGACTTTCCCCCCTTCGTCAAGCCCAAGAGTGACACCGACAATACAGATCACAAAGAACAGAAAAGCACTCCCATAACCATCCCGCACCCTGTAAAGACTACAACAACCAGCGGGCCGACGCAATCACGTATTGCCCTTGGAAACGCAATTGGCGATCTATCTCCACCTACTTGTAAACACTACCTAATCTATAGTACCTCCTCGCCGCCTACCTCTGATCTTATCGTCTGCCTCTAATCTCGTCGTCGTCGTCTACTTGGTGTGTAAGACGCACATATATCCTTTACAGAGACTATCTAGCAATATGATGCCTGCTTGCTAAGCTCTCGGTCCCTCGATAAAAAATGAGTAAAAAACGTCGTTTGCGCGATCGGTTTGAGTCTCAAATAGAAGCTCTAAAAGATATATTTTAGGGGTGCAAACTTGTTAAGAGACAGATGAGATGGTACAGTAAATTTGGTGATATACTGGTGACGCTGTGTGTACCTCCCATTTACGGGGGACGTTGTGTGATCTCGAGGCGAAGAGATAGTACATCAATGTTGGTGGCGATCACTATTGAGGCCACGTACCTCCTTGATGGCGTTGATGATAAGGACGATACGTGATTGTGTCGGCTGGTTGGTCATTGTAGTTTTTACAGAGGGCGGGACGGTTGTGGAAGTTCTTTTCTGCATAAAGAATCATTTGATTCGATCCCCACGCAGGAGCACGTCCTCTAAACCGACCTCTCACCCACAGTGAAACTAGATTTACCACCTTCCATGCACCTGACACCGCGCTTCAAGAAATGCAAAGAGCTCTGAGAACAATGCTGATGGAACACTATAATTCAATACCGTCGAAGCGAACAATCCGGAGAGCAGCAACACCCACCTCTCTACCAACCCCCTCCATGGTGGTATCCCAAATAGTTTCGCAGAGCCCTGAGGAGCCTGCGATTGATATCTGAGATCAAAATGAAGGTGGAGATCTAGCATTCAGGAATAGGACTCACTAAGGAGAACCAAGGGTGCCCGTTCCAGGGGGCGTGCGGCTCATAAGTATTGGCTTAGTAGTTCATAGCGGATCGTTGATGTTTTGAATGATAACTAGCCCACTGGCTTGAGAGGCAAAATGTTGATGGATACTGGTTTGTATTTGGGGATGACTAATGGAAAGTGAAGAGTAAAGGAATGGATTCGTGGATAGGGGCACAATTAGCACCCTACCGGCGGCGGGATAGTGGTACTGATCTACCGGCCTCACGTGAAAGTGTCGAGGGAGGGGAAGAACGTATGGCGTTATCTATAGTGAGGAGCGATATCATCGACGAGCAGCAAAGAAATGAATAAAGGGGCCGTCGCTGTTAGGGGCACAATGAGCAAGCTATTGGCGGCAGGACAGCAGTACCTACCTATGGACTTGACGTGAGAGATCGAGGACGATCATATATGACGAGCCAACGCTATGGCGGTATCCCTAGTAAGGAAAGATACTATCGTCGAGCAGATATTCGATGTGGGAATTGAGGTAATTCTGCACACCGAGCCGCTGTAGCCGTTGAGGAGATCGGAACTCCCGATATTCCACTGCCAGCGAGCTGTTAGCGAATGGCGGGGAAAGCTTCGGAGATCACTGCTTTGTGCATACTGCATTCAATATCCTCGGACGAGGTAATCGTAACGATAGCTAAAATTGGGATCTTATGGAGGCATCGATATACGCCGTTCTCGTGGTTGGAAGCTCGCTTCGGGAGACTGATGTTCATGCCGACGACGAGATCGTGGGAGTGGAATATCCATGTCTTTGGGTATGAGGCTTGTGTCGATTGTCAAGAGACCCCATGTCTCCAAGTCGGGTCTCTGGGGGTTTCATGGGGCCTTGAGACCCAGCTATCTGCGTGGCTTTCGTGAATCATGTGATGGACGGCTGACGACCATGATAGTGCCAAGTCAATTGGTTGATGATCCAGCTGTGAGAGGCATTTACGTATTTGGTCCTCTGAAAAGACGGTGCCGTCGTCTTGTGCTTCCAACCTATCGCCTGTCAATTTTTCCTGGCATCTGAAGTATCGAAGCTTGATGGAATTTTGGTGGCAAGACTTCAAAATAACAGCACCTCCGGCTTCAAAGTGATCTCTAGAGTATAGATCTCACCTCACAATTGTCATAATTTAAACAGCAGACATCTGTTGAAAGTAAATTATAAGATTTAAAATGAGAGAAGAGACAGCGAAGCTGCTATGCCACTTAGCAAATATCTATGCAAGAAGACTCCCTTGGACAGCTATACCTGTGACTGTCACAAACCAAAGTAAGGAAAGCCTGAGAAGTAACATGACTTTTGTCACGTGAACACTCACAGTAAGGTATGCTCTCAGGTAAATGACCTGCATGTGCTTCGGTAAAAAGCCGCTCATGCTATGCCTACCAGAATACGATTCGCTGTCTACGCAACTCACCAAACCTTACGATGTTTCCGCAAGCTTTCAATGGATCCAGGAAATATGAGGTGAAGACCTCACTATGATTTCTCTTTCAACGCCGCAGAGATTCAAGTAGGTCCAATCCATATACAAGATGCAATGAACGCCATGATCGACGCTCTCCACAAGGTTGTAGCCCGGCGAGACAGGGACCCTTTTTAGACCCAGCTATGATCACCATGGACGTCTCACAGCAGATCCTCCTAGCGTGTTATGGCGTGACCCAGAATCTCAATATCGAAATGTTAGTAGCCTGAATCCTGTTATATTACGCGAGAGCTAAGACAGCCACCGAAGTTGAAAATGTAGACTACTATTAGGAGATATCGATCACTGAGAATGGAGACCCAATTGGCAAGAGAAGACAATTGACAGTTACACAAAATAGTAGATGGGAGAAAATTGGTGGCGGGTCCTTTCATGAATTGGGTCCCGCAGCCGAAGTGTCAAAAGAGAATGAGGGAAGAAATGTTGCAACAATAACCGGCAGCCATGCAAGATCCGCGGTGGCCAGTCATGCCCCACGAATAGAAAGAGCTTCTTTGCCACTTGATCAAGCTTTCCGTCGATGCGTCGGCTGCAACGTTGTTCTGCAGCCCCCTTCTGAGATTACAGGGTCACGAGAAAGGGGAGGATGCGAATGGCTCTCGGGGTCTGGTATCGAGGCAGCTCATGGTTGCATGCCTCCTGCAGCCTTGTCCAGGAACGCGTGTCAGGTACGGGCTGATTCGCTGGCGACACTGTGACATGATGAGTTCTCACTAAGAGCAGCCCGCTCATCGAGGAGACTCGAAAGGCGGCGTATCGAAGGTCATGGCCAATGTCTTTCGTAGTCTTCTTTTGGTGAGCGCCTGTCCAGTCATCTCAGCCTTGCATAGCTTGACCATCCTCAGCCTACCACTCTATCAGCTCGATTGGTTATCTCGATGAAGGTAGTAAACAAGTGGTGTAATGCAGTATTCGGTATGTCTGCGCCTGCTTGACGTATATAGCGCTGCTGCCCTTCGCCCTCTCTCCGAGAATGTGCAGATCCAACCTTTCATCTTTGCACGCCACGCAATCTCTCATGTTCATGCCTTATCCAGGGACGCGGGACGTTGATTCGTGGGGGTAACGATCCAGATGGTCGGGTCCTCAGGCCTGCATGCAGCCCTCTTGGGTTGTCCAATTGACGTCAGTGACTGGTCCTCGGAGCCGGCTGACTGCATGAGATCCTGAACTTCTTCTCTAAAGTTTCTTAATTTTCCGACAGCCGCCGGCTAGTGAGGCTCTGCCAACGCTTCATGCTATTGTCTGGTAATGCTGCGACTCGTTGTTCCACCAGAAATGAGCGTCTGATCTTGATCTCCCAATTGCTGAGCGCGATGACCCTCCATCGCTTCTTTCGACAGGTCGAATAACCACCCATCTTACCTGTTCCTGAGCTTAGCTTACTCCTGACGGCACTCCAGAGATGATTTCCAATGTTGCTCTTTGTGGAGGACCGGGCGAGCTCACCCTGCAATCTCCATTTGGCACTGATATATTATGACGCATGTCTGATACTTGTCGCGCCTAAACACAAGATCGTCTCCCTAGTGAGGTTACAAATCATTCAACATTGAAACGCATCTCCGCCTTCACGGATTGACGTTGGAACAATTTGACAGCATCGTTTTCGAGTCAAGTGACCTGTGGATACCCAGAATTTGACATTTGCTGGACACCAGGCTTCGCTCAACACAAGCATTATCACCCTTAACTGCAGCCAAGACTGGCTCTGCATCCACATTGGCACAAATGTCAACCCAACAAGAGAGCCGGAATAGATCAACTGAGAGCGTCATGGCGACACACGGCAGCTCCAGGGACGCCGACCTTCCAATTCCGAGCAAAGAAACCTGCCCGAAAGAGTCTCTCCATTCCGAGGCCACGGTTCTTGAAGACCTCTCAAACGCGTTCAGTGGAACGACCACCTTTCAACCTACTTCCATGCCCTCGGCGCTGTCGCATGCTCTGTCTCCCAATAATCCCAGCGAGGCAGAAGAAGTCTCCATGAAGATCAATCAGGCGAAAGGTGAGGAACAAGGTCTGAGATCCATATATCATCTGACAGAATTATTAGACGTAATACGCGACTTCCACAAAGCCTTCTACCACCAGAATGGATCTGAAAAGCTGGAACCTAGATCTATCACGGCGGAGCGCAACGTCGCCAAAAACAATTCGGACTCGAAGTGAGCTTGGTGAGGTTCACTTGGCGAGAGCGAGGGCAGTCGAGGACTGTATGCTCAACGTACCTGATAGCCGTCAGCTCGTGCTAAGGTCAGATGCCCGTAGGGGACGGTACACTTGAGAGTTCTTTCCGTCTGTGGCCTTGGGGTCAAAGCTCGACTATCTCCCAACGGTTGCAAGTACTCCGGTTCAAGGCTTCTATGTGTTGCAGGTCTTACGCCATTCCCCATGGTCGCCGTTCCAGAGGGAGATGGCAAATGTCTTGATCCATGATGTTGACTGGGACATTCGGCAGAAATGACTTATAGGCTCCGTGTACGCACAGCTGGATCTGATTTACTTGTCGAGACCTCTCGCCTTGATATACCTTGCTATCTGTTCCTTGACGCTCTTTTCGGTGTAAAGCTCCCAGACCTCATACAGAGAGATAATCTCCTGCGTGCATTCCATCACTGCTGTGATGTCAACTTCTCCTTCTGCTAGCCAGCTAACGAAATGTTGAACTTTGTTCGACGTTGCAGTTGACGTTCCGGTTCCAGAGTTTGTGAAGTCCTTGAACTGTTGCGACGTATTTGCTGGTGTACTGGAAGCAGTCGCTGCCGCTTGCACACCAACCTGGGTTGGTTTCAAGGTTAACGCAAGGAATATAGCTGTCACAGCGATGACGTGAGGTGGGTACAAAAGGGGTAAATCAGTGAGGTAGTGATCGTTCACCACAGACCATGCAAGTGCAACATCGTCCTGGGACATACTGAGGGTTCCTTTTAGCTCTTCGAGAGTGCGATAGGGATGGTGGACGATCAGCTGCGAGTTCATCTCCGAGATCAGGTAAAACTCGAATTCGCCGAGCTTCGAGACATCCGGGATCATCAGATCTTACCAGTCGTCAGCCCAGAATAGTACGAAAGATATCAGTTAGCTTCGAACCTGACCAGATCGCGCGAGCTTCTCCAAGCACTATACGGATATGTTGCGGGCATTCTTCCATCTTGCAAGCCAGGTACAGCGCTGTTGCCATCACAATGTACGGGTTCGTTTGCCGTACCTGAACCTTGATATAAAATCTCCGCATATATACTTGAGCTGTTGCAATCGCTTGTTGTCTGATCTGCATACGCTTTGCGAGCTTCGTTATCTCTGACATGCAGCTATGAGCACCATCTCGACCAAGTTAAGACAATAACATACGCTGATTGAAGAACAGACTCAGAAGACGCCTGTCGGGCAATGGGTACTGTTGAATGATGTTTGCTTCGCTGCTCTCGAGTTGTTCCCTAATATCGGATAGTGTCTCTCGAGAGAAATGCCAATAGCGTCTTTGCGTTGAAGTCCAGTAATTGGCTGCCATATTCTTCACAAGAGCGAGCTGATTCTGGGCCGCTCAAGACGTTACAACAAACAAGGCCAATTCAGAAACGAGCAGCCAATTTGGAACCCAGAATACATCGACAGAAGGTCAGAGATGGTGACCTCAATGGGTGCAAAAGCAGCCTTCGTTACCAGGTGCATCAGGCATGACTACAGTCTCTGGCATTTGTGCTGCATTCGGCAGGTAGCGAGTATCGGCTGACAAAAGCCTAGACATGACTGTTGTAGACAGGATTGTCCTGTATCAGGACGTTTGACCATTGATAGTGAGCTGGAGGAAAGTACAGTTGGACTAATCTGTCAACTTAGCGGCACACCCATCACTACGCCTTATCGTAAGGCGTAGGCCGAGGTTTAACCATGATCAACACCCCACTGAAGACTACCAATCTCAACTACTGCAGTCACCATTCTCAAGCTTACAGCTCCTGCTTCAAGATTTTGCGGTGTGCTCGGAGCTTACTCGAGCATGGAGACTCTTTAGTCTTTGCTTTTCAAGGTCGGTATCGCATGGCAATCATGGGTTTTACGATATAGCAAACACGCCATTGTCATGGCGGGTGAAGACAAGGAGGAACAGGAAGCCCGGGTAGAAGAACTATGGCGAACTCTGGATACCCGCAAGGAAGGTCGCCTCGACGCCAACGGTTTGAGGAGAGGTCTGGAAAAGATCGACCACCGTAAGTGTACAATCATCATGGCTTAGCAAAAGCTAATTACGGCATAGCCCTCAAGAACGCGGATGCTCTGTTACAGGATGTGCTCAAGGCGGTTGACAAGAATGGCGATGGGATCATCCAATATACCGGTATGCTTTGCGCGTTCACGGTCGAAGCCTCCCGGGCTGACAGAGTGGGCCAGAGTTTCGAACATTCGTCGAGCAGACTGAGAAGGAGCTATGGCGGCTCTTCCATAGCATCGATCGCGACCGCAACGGCCAATTGGACAAGGGAGAACTCAGATCAGCATTTAGCGCCGCAGGCCTGTTCATACCAAGCGCTAAGCTGGATCAATTCTTCTCTGAGGTCGATACAAACCACGATGGGTTGATAAGCTTCGAAGAGTGGAGGTACGTGAAGACATGGTAATAGAAGGATGTCTCCCAATCTCAAATAACATATGGTAGGAACTTTCTTCTTTTCATACCTACGAGCGTTCCCAACCTCAAGGCGATCCTCTCTTACTACTCGTCCACGGTAACACTCACTGCGGAGGGCGATGTTCACGTATCAGACGAAACCATCGAAAATATAGGTACTCGCAAATTTCTTACGCCCCTGTTCGGATCTTTGTGGGCTCTGTATCCCAAGCCAGTCTCAAGAACCAAAGGGCTGGGAGAAGCTATCGCCTGCGAATATCCCTATTTGCTCAGGCAGAATATGGCAACGGGAAGCTCGTATCCTTGGGATCCAGGCCCTTCGCCGCAGACGCCTCCTTCGGCAGACCATCAGCCGACTGCAACTGAGGAAGATATCGCCATACCGCACAAAGTCAAATTGCTGACCGATCTCTTACCTGAACCAGGCTACTTTGTCGCTGGTGGCGTCGCAGGCGTCGTCTCCAGAACAGTCACCGCTCCTCTCGATCGGCTTAAAGTATACCTTATCGCTCAAGTCGGCGTCAAGCATGAAGCGGTTCTAGCGGCAAAAGCAGGAGCCCCAGTTCAAGCCGCGAAGAAAGCAGCGCGACCCATAGTCGAAGCGACCAAGCAGCTATGGCGGATGGGGGGGATACGAAGCATGTTCGCTGGTAATGCTTCTCCACCGCTTCTTTTACTGCATTCCATTTGCGCTGTGACTGACAAGTCAAAGGTAATGGACTCAATGTCGTCAAAGTCATGCCAGAATCGGCCATAAAATTTGGCTCGTACGAGGTTTGACTTGTCACTCTGACATGTCATATCGTATATGCTCATCTTTACTAGGGTTCAAAACGTGTTTTCGCCAGGCTAGAGGGCCATGATGATCCGAAGAACCTCAATCCATGGTCGCAATTCTTTGCCGCCGGCCTGGGTGGTATGATATCTCAGTCAGTGTCATCAACTACATAACGTCCGGCTCATGCTAACCATCAAGCAGGTTTGCAATATACCCTCTCGACACCTTAAAATTGTATGTCCTTTTCCCCCTGGTCCATCCTCTTCTGCACTGACCAACCCCTTCCCAGCCGCATGCAATGCGAAACCGTCCAAGGCGGCCTCCACGGCAACCGCCTCATCACCGCCACCGCCCTCAAAATGTGGCGCACGTCGGGCATCCGCTCCTTCTACCGCGGCCTGCCCATGGGCCTCGCCGGCATGTTTCCCTACTCCGCCATCGACCTCACCACCTTCGAATACAGCAAGCAAGCCCTCGTCGCGCGCAACGCCCGCCTCCTCCACACCTCCCCCTCCGACCCCTCCGCCGCGACCTCGAACTTCGCAACCGCGACCATCGGCGCCTTCAGCGGTGCTTTTGGCGCGAGTGTCGTCTACCCGCTTAACTTGCTACGCACACGCTTGCAGAGCCAGGGCACGGCGATCCACCCGCCGACGTACACGGGGATCGTGGACGTGTGCGTGAAGACGGTGAAGGGGGAGGGGTGGAGGGGGCTGTTCAAGGGCATCACGCCGAATCTGCTGAAGGTGGTGCCGGCGGTAAGTATCACGTATGTGGTATATGACAACACTAAGAGGCTCCTGCATCTGCAATGACCCCCCCTCTGGTATATGGGGAAATCTACTCTAGGCGTTTGGATGGGAGCATGGCGTGGGGTTTCGGCTGCATACTTTATACCCTTGATGATAGCTACGGGCTATGTTCACGATGGCAATCATAGTTATAGTGGCTTCCAATGAAGCTATTTTCATATACGATGTTGCCAGCAAACAACGAAATGACGTTTTCACGCAATTCCGTGAGGCTCTGAAGGCTGTTTGCTTTTCGTGGTATCCTCACTACTTTGGCCTAGCCCGTGCTGGCAAGAGAAGGAGAAGGTGGGCCTCGGAATCATGATGACTTTTAAACGTATTGACGGAATGAGGAAGCGCTGATCGACCAAGGAAGGCATAACAGCCAAGGAGGCAAAGCGTTGAATAGTATTGTAAGAGGGACCTTCTTTGAAGCAGGATAAGACACGGATGTCAACGGCTTCTTGCCATGGAGAAAGAATGCAACCATTGGTACCGACACATTGGATCGTCACGCTCTTGAAGAGCTCTTCTGGTCAACCCTAGAGACGTCTGGTCAACCATGAAGCGGTGCTCTCAAAGCCAGGGAGTAGATAATCACCTCAACTTCAGGGCTTCAGATACGCGGGATGCTGAGACCTGAGTTTGAAGTGATGCATACCCAGAGAGAAATCAACACGTGTACAGAGAAGCACATCGGAACAGGCGAAACAGAAGGCTCCATTGGCATATCTGTTGAATGCTAGCTTTTGCACGGTAATCTACACCTTCCCCAGCGTCCACCTCAAGGCAAGCCAGCACCTCGAATCACGTCCGTCACTGGTAGTACCCCCCACTGTATCCCTGAGGCGGATACCCACCCTGCGGCGGCGGAGGCGGACCACCATAGCCCTGTCCCTGCGCGTTCGGATCAAACCCATACGGCGACTGGCCTCCATACCCTTGAGGTGGGAACCCTCCCTGGGGTTGCCCCTGATAAGCAGGCGGCTGCCCATACGCCCCCTGCTGCATAGTCGGCGCACTCCCATACGGCACCGGCCCCTGGCTCTGCGCATACGGATCGTGCTGGTACTGCTGTGGAGCGCCTTGCTCGTACGCCACTGCCGGCCCCGTGGGCGTGCGCGTATTGTCGAAAGCGGTGTTGGTGCCGGGGAAGGCGCTGGGGATGGTCTCGGCATCGCCTCCTGCTTCTCTGCTCAGTCCCGTCGCCTTGCCGAATTTCTCCCATGGCGCGTTGCTGAGATTGGGATGGCTGCCTGCGGCGCCGAAGACGCTCGACATGCCGGGAATGCTAGGCATGCCGCTGCCGTGGCTGTGGGGTTGGGATGTGGAGTCTAGGCCGATGTGGTTCTTGCCGGCGCGGACGCTTTCGGAGGAGAGAATATCGTCTAGGTTGGGGAGGTTGCTCGGGCGGCTGTGCGCCCAGCGTTGGACGGTGTCGAACATGTATCGGTGAAGTTCGCAGTTCTGATCCCGGATGGCTGGGTGGTGGAAGACTCGGACGACGTCATTGAGGACTTCGTGGACTGGGACACTGGGGTTCTGCCATGCGAAGATGATGCGTGGTGCAACGTATTGAAGGATGGTGGATGCGACTTGGCCGGCTGGCTCGTTGAGGATGTTGGAGAAGTGGTCCTTGGACAGCAGGCTGTGTGTGGGATCAGTGCAGTGAGGATCGGTCCAGGGCTCGTATTGGTGCTTGCCGCTGGTATCTATGACGGCTGAGCTGCCGTTCTTGAGCTGCGCGGATACAGCATTGATGATAGGGCGGACGAAGGGCGCCAGTAGCGAGAGAACGAACATTGTCAAAGTCTCGGTGATCTTGTCGACGAGGGCTTCAAGGCCAGGAATCTTCTCAATCGTCGCGGAAATGGCTCTTACAACTTTATCCCTAAACTCAAGGATCGGGTAGATCTTTCGCGCCGTCTCTTGGGGATCGAAGTTTTGACTCAATCCAGGGATGCCTGGGCCAGGAGGTCCGCCGGCTGCGCCTGGTGGTGCATCGAAGGACGGAGGTGCACTTGATGAGGCATCACGGGAAGCTTCGCGAGTGTTGGTCTGTTCTTGAGCCGCAGATTGGGCTTGAAGTTGTTCAGCCTGCTGGATGAGCCCGCCTGCACCAGGGACTTGGCCAAGGAGCCCTGTGATGGTCGATAGCTGACTTGAGCCGCCGAAGCCACGAGTGCCACGCGACTGCTTGGCCTGTGCTTGGGCATCACCCATAGCTTTCTCCATTTGCTCTACTTCCGATTGAGCAAAGTTGTCCTGAGCCTCTCCGAGAACTGTTTATTCGTCAGCTATGCTGGCCTCCTCGATAGCAGGCAAGCATCCCAAGCAGCTCGTCTGGATAGACTTGCCTGAATGCAAGAAGTCCACCACCCCGAACGTTCCAGTGACAAGCGGAAAGGTCTGATGGCCTCGCAAATTGATCTCACTAGCGGAGCCGGTATGGGGGAACACGTTTCTATATCCCATTTCTCGAAGAGCGAGCTCTGTGTAATTCGTATGGGCTCCAAAGTCTTCCAAACAGTGCAAGCCCTGCCCCAAGCATCTGAGCGCTTCACATAGATCCGCTTCTCTACCCTTCGTGTTACCTGCACCACTAGTATAGAGCCTACCGAAATGTATGCTTCGCGTGAAACTGTGCTTGATGTACCCAGCACTCGTAGCAATTTCAAGGTTCTCATTGGCGATGTAGTTCTTCATACCGGTGTTGGGGTCCACAGCAAGCTCGATGAACTGCACTGGAGGTCGCAATCTAGTGTCATATTTGCGAGCATCGATATTGTCTGCGTAGTCCTTCGGGTTATCTATGTGCTCCTCCGGTCTGTAGGTGCCAAGACGCTCTTCCGTGACTTCGAATTCAGCTGTAGCATAACCGAAGGCGAGAAACGAGAGAACCCAGACCAGAATTCGAATAGTCCCGGACTGTATGCCCTTGAGTGTTCCAACGTCCACGGCCTGTGAGTAGTCGCGCAACCAATTTCCAAAGTAGACTCGCTTGATCATCATCGAGGTCCACTTGTGACCTTTGATAAAGGCAACGGTCTTGAGCATGTCCTCAATGTCTCCATGACGCCAATTGTGCCCTTCGATCTTAGAGATCGAAGCTGTTCGGCCTTAGCAAGCTAATCATAACATCCAAAGCACAAAAACCTACCAATGTTGCCAGCTCCAAAGGCTACAGTGGGCGATGCATACAAAATGAGAAGTAGAAGGACGATGCACATGGACCCCGGGATAGAATGGCTCATCTTGTCTGCTCGCTTTCTTCAAGAAGAACAATGATTCAATATAGTGACCTTCTGAGGAGTGGCTCCTCAGTAGTACGAGTACTTTTCAAACTCAAGAAACAGAGTGAAAGATGTAGGACTCAGCTATCCCTGAGATACCGGGTGTAGATATCTTCCTTCACCCTCTACTATGCGACAGGTCGAGAGACCACATGACAGCTGAACAGGTGGGCTGTGAATCCATCCGCCGTCAATGTATTAGACATCGATCGTGGCTGAAGGGTTCTTGGCGCCTGGGCGCCAAAAGCGAGTATACTAGGGCTCAGCTGGATAACCCTAGAATGGTCATCTTTGCAAAAGGGGGTCTCAAAGTGTCTCACTCCATTGCAAGGATCCATACAATAAGTAATGTTTCCCATTATACCAGGCACCGAAAGTCTCAAGACCGCCTGGCAGGTCTAGATGTCTGGGGGATTAGAGGCTTGTTGCCACCATGTTGCAGTATGCCATCTATGATCTCATGATTACAATGAGCCAGTAAGACATAAACTTGGTACTCGTACCTGGAGGCAATGCAAACACGGCGTTCTTGACTCATAATCCTCTGCCTTGTCACTGCGTGTGAAGTTGGATTGCAGACGTTAACGATCAAACTCAGGCACAGCAGAGCGGCATCAGCATAGTAGCAAATCCATGCAAGTATTAAGAATTATCGACTACAAGTAGATGTACAGACGGACACCGTCCCTTGTGCTCAACGCAGGAGCCTCGGATTGGAGAGCGGCCCCAGATCTTCGTTGCCAGCCGCCTAGTTGGCCACAATATCTCTCTTCTAGCCCGGTTCATCCATTATTCACATAACTTGGTACAAGCGATCAATATGCTGCCATGGCCGTAAAGGCCTCAAATATTGCGCCTCGCTGATGCTCATGCATATGCTCGCTCAATATCCCTTCACGTCAGTAAAGGCACGCAATGCTGCTCCGAAGATTCGGGAGGAAAGGAAGGAAATTCATCTATGGGTCTATCAACATGAAACGGTTGCGGGGTTGGAAGCTATGCAGCTAGGAATTAGGGATTTATTGCTGGACTTGTGTCATAGTCTGGAGCTTCTCGCGCTCGACCTCGTTGAGAGTGTGGTACAGTTCCTGGAAGCGTGGATCGCTGCCGACAGAGTGGAAGAAGCCGATGATATATCTCTGGGTCTCGTCGTCCGAGGAGCGGTAATTCCAGCGTGATTCATCCAGGACGCCCATAAGGTCTGTTATCAATCATGTCAGTGTGCCTAGAATTATACGGCAGGATTGAGGGGCTTACCAGAGCGTGTTGATGGACTAGCCAGGTCGAGAATGTTAGATTCATCCTCCCACTCATCATCATCATCGTCGCTAGCGTGTCCATCGGTGCTGAACTTGGCACCTTTGAAGGTACTTCCAGTAGGTGAGGACGCCACCAACTCCTGAACGAGCACCTTGACAAGCTTCAAAGGAACAGTAATCGTGGAATATTGATCGGGCTCACGCTTGGATTGAGAGCGTGTCTTTATGCGGGTGCTGTTTTGCGCTACCAGGTCGCCTTGGACAGGAATGCTCGAAAGCCGCGCGTCTTGGAGGTTGTAGATATTAGTCAATGCAATGACATTCTGTCGGATTGCCTCATATCCTGAGAAGTTCACGCAGCTTCCTAGCCATTTCCGCATGACGACCTCGAGACCAGACCCAGGATTTGGTTCTGGGACCTGCACTTGAGATAAGAAGTCTATGACTTCCTGAGCGTTTGTAAGACATAGTCGAGCGAAGACCATCACTAAGTTCTGGACAAAGTTGGCATGGGTGGCCGTACTTAAGCGGATAGCGACGATTTGGAGGAGTTGCATGAGGTAGGGCCCGAGCTTCTCGGCTCCTGCTCTCTCGACCAGCTCCACCGCGAGACCACCAACTTCTGCTGCTGAAGCATCTTCAATGCCAGGTCCAAGGAGACGGTCAATCACAAGCAGGATGATCTCAAGGCCACCTTTGCCGGTGTCTGTGTCCTGCCAGGCGAATATTTGCTCGGCATCATGAATGAGGAGATGCTTGATGGTCAATGTGGCTGACTGATGGATAGTGAAGTCGACGTTTGAAAAGAGCAAGCGGTATAACTTAGGCATGACGGTGGCAATGAAGCCTTGTGGTAGTGGTGTAGGGCCGTTCTCTGCAAGGCTTGCTAGTAACGTCACTGCCATGTCGCTGAGTGAAGCTTGCTCGGTCATGTCTGCCACGTCAAGTGCTCCTGTAAGTGTGGGCAACACCTTCGCACATAGGTGGGCGTAAGATTCCGGACCCAAGGCGGCCATGGCCGAGGTTATCGATTCGAATGCTTCACTCACCAACATCGAGGTCTGGAAGCTACTTGCTCCTTGAGAAGCCAAGGTAAAGAGGATATCAAGGGCAGGATGATCCAAGCATTCGCTTGGTGCTGCCATGATCGTGTCGCGAAGAGTCTCGACAAGTGTATCTAGGAGGTCCTCGCTCTCTTTCAAGTCTTCCAGGTCCAATTTCGATACAAATTTCGAGATGGCAGCTACGGTTCGCTTCTGGAAATCTGGAGCACGTGATGCTGGTAAGGCCTTCATGTACTCTTGCATCACGCGTATGCAAGATACCTTGACAACTTCCCATGGACTCTCGTCCAGCGTTGTTAGTGTCTGGTGGGCGAACTCAGGTATAAGGTCTATGAAATGATCCCCGGGGGCTGTGACAAGTGCTCCAGCTAGGATATAGCCTCGTGATGTAAGGAAGTGCTCGCCGGCGGCTAAGCTATGTCAGAGAAGCACACCGAAGGTAGAACAACTTCAAGGGATGGATGGGCCAAGACTTACGATCTTGCATCGATGCTCGAACATGATCAAGGAACATGTCAGCAGCGTCGCGGTCCATAACCCTATCATAGGTCCTGAATTCATCCAGCACCTGTTTGACGATAAAGAGAGTTGCTTCTTGAATCTTGTGACTATCATATATTGGGTCAGTAAGGGTCGATGAAACGTTGAGTGTGCTCACCCATCGTTGCCTTGGGTTTGGACTCCACCTGCAAATATTGACTTGCTAAAGTTTAGGAGACTCTGCACAACTGGAGTAGACCAGCTGCACAATTTCACGACGAAGTTCGAGCACGCGCTACGCGTAGAGTAATTCGAAGTTTCTGCTGTTTCCTCGGCAAGGAAGATGTTGACATCGATTTCCCACATGCCCTCATCGTCAGTTGTGATCTGTGAATATCCCACTAAGATCGCCATCACTTGCGCGATCCATGTCCCGCTTTCAGAAGCACTTGTGGTCGATTCGAGTTGCGCGTCGAGTTCGCGCCGGACTGTTGCGGTGCCAAGCAAAGTCTGGATATAATCGATCTCCTCCATGACAAGGAAGTCAAGAGTATATGGTAGCCTATCCGCATCCTCCATACGGCCCTGTCGCTCGCCATCGATATACATCGCCACATACGGCTCCAGTTGCACCTGAAGGCCTTCCCAGACCGCACTGAAGAGGCTAAGGGTATGTGCGCTTAGGAGTTGTGGGAACAGGGTTTGTATCTTGTCGAGTGCCTAGGTATACTTTCAGCTCACACTTCCTAGTGCAGCGCCGGTTTTCTCACCTTTACTACCTGAGTCTTCAACGCGACAACCCCACGCCAAGTATTAATGGACACGCCGCCCGACTCTTCCTCTTCCTCAGTGGGCATATTCGGCAGGGGCATCTTTAGCACGTCCACAAAGAACGGTGTCCACGCGTCCGACGCCTCTTGCATGAATTGCTTGACGGAAGCCTTGTTTGTCTGGTACACTAGCTCGATTGTGTCGAAGCAGGCGCGGAAAATTGACACAGCAAGAGCCCTCGAAGTCAATTTCTTCTCTCCATCGACGGATACGGCATACAGGCATTGGACCAGCTCCACAGCCGACGCAGAGAATTGCTCCTCATCAAAGCCATCTTCTACCAAATTACCCAGAACTACCAGCGTATTGTGAAGCTGGGACGGATCTGCCTGACGGACGAGCTGCAACAAGGTTGGAAGCAAACTTGGCCATGCCTCTGGGAAATCTGCGCTTGCGATCTTGCTGACCACATCGCTGGCTGCTCGAACGACTTTGCCCTCTCCATCGCTGCTCGTGGCCAGCGACAGTAACGACTGTCGAATTTGATCCTTTGTCGTGTCATTGATCGCGCTCTTTCCGTCCAATTCTTCTATCAATGGCGACCAGCTCTTGAGCACGAGTCGCTTCAAGCTAAAGAGGGCGGACTGACGCAAGTCTCGAGGAATGGAGGCGTGGGACGCTATGGAGATCAACGAGCTGGGAAATCCTTCGCTAGCGGATAGGTCAGACAGTTGGCGCTCTGCATCTTTGCGGACTGCAGCATCGGAGGCCAGCGTTGCAGAGAGCGCGGCAAGCACGCGGTCCTCCATCTTGTCTTCTTCGAGTTCAATTGCACGGCCGCCACGGCTCTCGCTCGGAATTGGATGTTGATCTTGACCTCAATCGATGTTGTGCGATACCAATTGGCTCCGGCTTGGATCTAGTGGTATTGGCAGACGCGAATGAACGCGTTGTGGCTAGGACAGAGTATTTGGAAGCGCTTCCGGATAGCCTAGAGTATGTATCGGAATTAAGCCGGGGCTAGTATCCTGGAGTTGTTGGTGGTGACCTTCGTCTTGTAAACTAGACGTCTAGATCTGATCTGCTGGCATCGTTCATCAGATCAATCAACATCGCCAAGATGGCTACCAATAGCTATGACACACCTGTGCTTGACACTTACCATGCAGTGGTACTGGCTTTCAGTGACTTCTTGACCGTCGCGATTCACACCATCCTCTATGAAAGGGACATATACCCTCGGCAATCCTTCCTCAGTGCTCGCAAATATAATTATCCTGTGAAGCAAAGCCGACATCCAAAGGTCTGCAAATGGATTCTGGACGCTGTTGCAGCTGTTGAGGTGGAGATGCTAAAGGTAAGGGCAAACGCTCGATCACTCGGCCCTTTTGTGATACCTTTTTTCCTTGAGTGGTGGTTCGGTCACTTTTTTCACAGCTCTCGTTTAATTCCGCATTTCTGTATTGCTCAAAATGTGGACACTGAAACCCTGCTGTCAAGTGATCACACTGGGCGCCTTGACTGCCTCAAATGTCTTCTGAAGCGGCGAATGCCAATGCATGGTTCGTAACACTCATATATCTGTTCACCGTGCCAATCACTGCCCTGCAGCTTGTGTCATGTGTGACATGGAGGCGTCGTTCATCCAGATGATAATCCACTTGCCAAGATGCTGTGAAACCTCCGGCAACGAGTAGCCCGGTCAATAAAGTAGGGCATGTGACAAGCCAAGGGCGGCTCTGCGAAAGGTAACCTCCGCGGGCTGTCCCTTCTCGATGTTGTATCATGAGAGAGACCTGAGGGGAGCGGCGGTGTTAAGGCCCCTCCAGTGTTGCAGCAGACAAAATGCACAATAAGTTTTCTACTATAATTGCGTCAGAGCTATGGCTTACTGTGTCGTTATCAATTTCAGTCCTCGTCAAAGCTTGCCTTCAATAGAACCCACTTTTGATGATTGTGTCACACACAATCCGTCCCACCAACAAAAGCCACGCACGCAATCAACATCACGACCTTTCCAACACCGAACTAACACCTCCCAGTGCACCGTCGCCTCCACCTCCCTCATAATCCACTCCCCCGCCTCCACGCCACTCGAGCGCTACCTCTTCTCCACCACCTCCTTCCCACGCATCCCTCCCTCCGACCACCTCACACCCTTCGCCCCAGAACCAGCCACCACCACTCCTCCAACAACCACCACCGCCCCAGCAGACCCCACCAAAGAAAAGCGTTTCAACCCCCCACCCGCCTCCAACCTCCCCGAACAATTCCGCGCCACTCTTGCCCGCCTCAGCACCCTCCACAACGACCTCGCGCCCCTCCCTCGGGACTGCAGTTTCACGGTTGCGATCGAGTTGAGGGATGAGCAGGGGGTGGATGCACCGATTGGGAACCCGCAGCCTTGGGTTGCTGCGGAGCCGGGGTTGCAGAGAGAATGGGAAGGAGGAGGAGATGATGGGGAGGGGAGAGAGGGGAGGAAGACGGGGAAGGACGTTGGCGGGGTGAAGACGACGCCGGTGAGGAGTCTGGAGGCGGGGGCTTTTGTCATGGAGGTGTGGGTTGAGGAGGGGAGGGGGAAATTTGAGGATGAAAAGGGGCTGGGGAGTGGTGGTGGCGAAGAGGGAGTGTAGATCGATATCGGTGTTGCAATCAAGATGTAGTCAGGGTATTGTGCATGCATATCTGTGCTAATCTAATCAAGCAAAAGTACCGAAAGCAAAATATAATATCAGGGTATCATAATGTTTGGCAGACTTCAAAACCCCAAATCCATAGTCGCCATGGATGCAAGACGCCGGCGCCAATAGTCTGCTGACCGCTTTTAAAACATCGTGATACAGTCGTATCTGGCACACTGAAACCCACCACCATTGCCAAGTTGAGGAAGTGATATTGCGAGCGTCAGGCAAGAATTGCCACCATCAATGGTTAATCTTTCTTGCCTCCGCCCGGATGGCCCCCAAGCATGCCAAGCACCTGCAATCTTGCCATCTGACCCCTGCCAGGGAACTGAAATTGCCCTTGCTGGGCCTGCGCCTGTGGCTGCTCAGGATTCTGTGCAGCAGGCATGTGAGGTTGTCGTGGCGGATAGTTTGGTGCGTGCCGCCTCCTGGCTCCGAAGTTCCCCATCAGATGAGGAGGGACGCCGGCTTGCACAGGAGGCTGAGGTTGTGGCAAACCGTAATGATCAGGAACAGGCCATGCCCCAGGTATGGCAGGAACGTATCCGGGTGGTGGTACAGCATAAGCATGCATGGGCTGCGGTTGCCAATTGCGAATGTAGTCGGGTAGAGGAGGGAGATAACCTCCCATGCCTGGCATATACCCCATTTGTCTTGCATGTTGAGCATGGGCAGGGCTAATGACTTCTTTCGCGAATTTGATTTTCAGGTCCTCCTCGCTGATGTTAGGGTTTTCCTCGCGGATCTTCCTCATGGCTTTGTCCCCGGCATCTTGGACACCCTTCTCTAGTCGGCTGTAACTGTCGTCTTGCAGAGGGCATTTCTTCCGAAAATGTTCTGAGAAGCCTTGAACCGCACCTCCTGAGAAGTGGTCGTATTGGGAGTGTGAGATGTCTTTGCCACAATAATCACAGATAGTCTTCCCGCACTGGCATTTGAGTTTGTTGCATCCAGTGTCCTTAATGACGGGTCTCTGGCAGCCAGGGCATTTCTTGATCATTGCAGCAGTGCGGGCCTCTTCGATTGCATGCCGTTCGTCAAGTCCCTGCTCTGCCTTCGCCTCTGCGCATGACTTCGGTGCATGTGTCTCCCTGTCGCATCGCCGGCAGCTGATCTTTTCACACAACGGGTTACCGCACCTAAATTCCCAGTCGACCTTGACGGGCGGGCAGATAGCTGCAAAGTCGCAAAACGGGCAATGCGAAAGCCCTTTCATGCCCGCCTTCTTGATCTCCTCTTGCTGTTGTAAGCGATCAAGAGTTTCGATGGTCTTCAGATCTAGTGCTTTTGCCCTCTGAGAGCGACTGTAGGTTGCAGTACAGCCATCAATGTCACAACATGTTAATTCCCACTTCTGCTCCCCAATGGTATTCGCAGCATAGCTCCGAAGACAGTCGAAGCAGGTGAAATGACAGATATTGATGTTGTCACAATGTACGATCTTGTAAGAGGGTATCTCATCGTCCAGGCATATACCACATGCCAGAACATCGTTTCGAGCTATGTAATCTTTATCCTTAGCTTTATCGGCTGCCTCGTCGGTCTCTCGGGTTTGTCGCTTGCCTGCAGCCTCTTAGTATGATTGCCATACGAAAGAAATCGACACGAAGTAGCTGGACCCGCTGTCAATAATTACGTACCGTCTTCCTTTTTGCGCTCCCTCCTCGCTACCGCAATTTCTTGCTTCAATTCTGCAATACCGTAGCCATTCGGATTATGTGCCATGTCATCTATCTGCTGGTTGAGCTCGACAGCTGTTGACAGGTGACTTTGTTTCCGTGGACGCTTCAGTCTTTGGTATGGCGGCTTCTTGGTGGCTCCCCACTCGCGGTCTGCAGATTCTAAACTCTGATATGTCTTGAAGAAATGCCACTCGTTCTCTGAGAACTTGATGGTGATGAACGGAACAGGGATATCGGGAAAATCATCCATAAGGACCATTCTCCTGTGTCAAGGAATTGTCAGTGACTACTCAATATTCGCCAATGTGTCAATACAGTGAAGTAGATCACTCATAGTCGCAAAAAAAATGCACAAGGCGTGAGTCATACCAATGACGAAAGGTGTTGTGAGACTTACGAGATCTTATAATAAGGGTGCATGTTCGGGCTCCCTATGCTGAAGCAATCCATAAACCCTTCAATTGCTCTTGCGCCTTCAGCGTTCCTGAGCTCGGCGAGCTCTTCTTGATCGCTGTCTCTGGACCTTTTTCGCTTCAGGTCATTCAGGCGGTCCTTCTCCTTCGGATACTTGCCCTTTTCCAGGATTTTCTCAATAAGATCATGTACCATTGGAGGTGAGCTACCTGCGCGATTATGCTGCGTCTCAGTATCGTATAACGTCTTGACATGATCACGAGATATATCGGGGAATAGCTCGAGCACTTCCGAAAGACACCTTTCATAGCTCAGCGAAGCGGGAGGTCTGAGAGGGATTGATTGTGCAGCAGGACTGCTCATTCTCGGACGCTGTGGAAGTTGCGCTGCGGATGCAGGAGGCCCAGAATGTTGTCCCATCCTTGGCAAAGGCGGATTCATGTAGTCTTCTTCGAAATCGAGGTACTCATCAAAGGGCCAAGGAGAGCCGGCGCGGACAGTTGGAGGGACAGCATTGTAAGTTAGTGGGTATTCATTGTTCAAACCGCCTGGCATATCGAAGACAGGGTCACCGGTCTGAAAATCTAATGGCTGTCCGATCGGGGTGCTCGATCCGTCACTATCGGTCTCAAGGTCGATGATCTCCGGAACATGAGCCATGGTGGCCATGAAATGGCAGTTGCGACTTTATAAAGAATGCTAGCTCAAGGTCATCACCAGGCAGCCGTCATCTTAACGTAGTGATGAATGTACTTGTCACCTTCCGCACTCCGATTGGAAAGTATTCAAAAGATCGACTAGACTGGGATGGTATATCACATTGGTATATTTTATGCAACACTACAGCCTTATGTAGACGGGTTTTCCTAGAGAAATGACAGAAAAGAATGTGTGCGTCGGATGCAAAGGTTCGGTGACGGTAGATTATAGCATGACCTGGTGTTGATGTCTCTGAGAGGAAGGTACGGGATGCTTAGAGCCCAGAATATCTGCTGTAGAGTAGCTTGGTAGGAATCATGGGCATAAGGCTACCACAACAGCTGAAATGTGAAATCTGATAGGCGGCATGTCTCGCGCTCTGTTGCAGAAGCGCGAGCCAGCCCGAGACAGGCGAGTACACAGCTCTGCACAGCCGCCGGCCGCCAATTTGGGACTACCTTGGAAGGAGACACAGCCTCTGTATGGTGTATGGATCTTGATATCGTTGTTCCGTTGAAGAACAGTATGATGATTGAATGTTGTTTTGGTAAGTTTCTTAAGGTACTTTACCTTAAGGTACCCATGGGCGAGCCACGCCCGCTAGCGCAATTTTAATTGATCCGATATTTAGGGTCATGTGGGACCCTAACATACCGCTACCTTACCTGAAGTGGCGTTTTTCCATGCTACCTTAGCTTAATACTGAAAATATACTGAGGTTTTAGTTTCGCTAAGTGCCTTGCTAGTCATCTTGGATCAGCTAGATCACAGGCAGTTAACAGACGCTTCCCAAGTTCTACCCCATGTGCGAGGGTACTGTTTAAATAGGTAGGCACTGGTCTTGGCGGCAGCGATGGTGACATCTCAGAAGAGACACAGTGAACAAAGTAATGTGGATCTCGGAGACAAGCGAGAACCAGCCTAGAGAAAGGTCGTTTGCCAGGGACAGTGCGAGAGCAATCAGATCCTACAAGTACCTTTGGCTTTCAATCATTGGCATTTCCAAGGAGAAGTCAGACGTCTCGAGAGCAACACTTCTGCCACCAGAGCATCACTGCGACGAGTCCGGAGACAGACAGCTCAACGATTGAACGATCTGATCAACCGGTGCGCATCTTGTGCAGGTAAAGGGATCATAGGACGTCCTCAACATCCTCTTTTGACGATAGTACGTCCGCCATAAAACAGTGAATAACGGCTACATGCGCTTCGCGACGGCGCTGTTCAGAGTTACGCTCCACTGCAGGACCATTGCCGGTTCACCCATATATGCTGATTGATAACATCCCTTTCCATCTCCCTTACTGTGCTCTCATTCACTTGCGATATGCCGTCCATTGTCGATGCTTCACGTCTGCCCTCTAGCGACTCGGCGACGCTTGCACTCCTTCATCCCACACCAGAGGAGAACCTTGCAACTACCAGAATTAATGGCATGAGCTGGCGAGGCCCGCTGTGTCTTGAGGCTTACATCCGACGTGAGAGACACCTGGCCAATCAAGCGTTGACCCGTGACGGTGGTATCACGTTTTGGATCCTCGTCGATACTTCTGAGACCTCAACGCCTCGCACAGTACTTGCAAGTTGCGAAAGCGTGCGTAAGCGAGCCTTAATTAGGAGGCAAGATGGACGAGTGGAGGAGTCCGTTGCTCATGGAATTGCAAGCGTGTTCTGCAACCCCGACCTTCGGGGCAGGGGATACGCACAGAGGATGATTCAGGAGCTTGGAAAAGCGCTGGATATATGGCAACATGCGGAAGGGAAGATTGCAGACTTTACAATCTTGTTTTCGGACATAGGAAAGGTTCGTTGGTGATTGCTTGGAAAGAGGGACGAGAGCGCTGACAGCAGAATAGAATTTCTACTCGAAGTATGGATGGAAGCCTTTCCCGTCAAGTCACATGGCGTTGAGTCCCGTCGCGCAACAAGAGGCCAATTCTCGATCGCCAAGCCGCCTCCCGGCCGCAGCACCGCTGTACGCTGATGATTTGCCAGACCTTTGCAGGGCTGACGGGGCTGCCTTGAGTATGAGAATGGCAAGATCGGCTTCCCGAGCTCCCGCGGTCCTCGTTGCGCTGGTTCCTGATTTCCAAACTGTGCAGTGGCATTTTGCACGGGAAGAATTCGTAGCGAAAGAACTATTCGATAAGCTGCCCAAAATTAAAGGATCAATTGTTCGTGGCCAAGAAGGCTCGCGAGTATGGAGCATATGGACACGAACATTCGGCAATGAGAATGAAGGGCATACACTGAATATATTGCGGATAGTAATCGAGGGCGAAGAGGACTTCGATAGTCAGGCGCTGGGTCAGGAGCCCAGTATGTCTTCTCTTGGGTCCTCAGATCGGCAACGAGTCTTAGCTGCAGCCTCTGTGTTGCAGGCAGCGCGACAGGAAGCGGCCGCTTGGACAATGAACGACGTACAGATTTGGAACCCGACAACTTTAGCCGCATTAGCTGTAAAGCACCTTTACCCTTCCGCAACTATTATCCATCGCGATGCCGAGAGCATTGCAAGCCTCCGCTGGCGGAGCCCCGGTATGGAGCCTGGAGTCGAAGTCCGTTGGATCGGAAATGAAAAGTATGGCTGGTGCTAAACAAAGACCAATGAGCGGTAGCATCAAGCATATGTGTGTTCTAATCCGAAATAGAACATCCATTAAATGCACGAGGCGCTGACATGTACCTGCTTATCGTCGAGCGTTCTTGAACTTCTCATGCCATTTGCCTAGGCGTTTCCCGCTCGTGTCGACTGTCTCCGAGGACACCAAGTTTCCCGCACCGGCCGCAGGATCATGGAATCGGATCCTATCCTTCCCCGGCTGAAGATATTTACCCTATGTCGTATGATTGGTATGTCACGAGGCGGTTGATGTGGATGTTGCTTACCTCGAGTGTTATGAGAGAAGCTCGCTTTCTCCAGGACTCCGGAAGTGAATCTCTCCACTCTCGTAAAAATATGGAGGTCAAAATGCCTTCCGTAGACGCCGCACATGCTTCAAGGATGATGGCACCGACCCACGGGATGCATTCATCAGGGCTGAAAGTCGTCCCTATATTGTCGTAAGCACAAGGTGAGCTGCTTCGTGTCTGTTAAGGAAGACTCACAACCTTCCATGGGTATGATCTGATCAACAGACAGCCTGTACACGACAGCTTGCAGTAAACTTCTGGGAAAGCCATCTTCTTCAACTAGCCCGGCGATATCTTGAATGAACACATTGACTTCAAGCTTGAGATCTTTCACTACGGTCGCAGACAAAATCGACTTCCAAATTCCGTGCAGCAATGGTGCGGTGGGCAAAAACGCATTCCCTTTAAGCTCGAAAGCGCACAAGCCGACCCACGCTGCGTCGAACTCAGCACGTGATAACGGTGCATCCTCGCAAAACCCCTCCTTCCCTTTCACGAGCTGGCTTGGAAAATTGTTTCCAGTATTGTCCTCAGGTCCCCTGTACTGGGGAAGTAGGCTTCTAAAAAGATCGGACCCCGAGCGGAGGGAGGGCCTAAGCTCCAACGTCGTCGCGCACTGAGCTACAGCTTGCGCGCTCGCCGTGGTAAGGCCAGACTGCTCTCCATCATTCAGCGCCGTTTGAGATGGCTGTATCACGAAGATCGAATTTGATGAATGAACTTGACGAAGCTCAAAAGTGTGATCATGAGTGCATAGAACCGCGTTGCCGCTGGCTGAGAGAGCGGTAGCGCTGTCAGATGAAGAAGCTGTAGATTTTAGAAACAGGCTCTCTCCATGGTCAGCATTTCGATTATATGCTCCTTTTGATCTGGCAACTGACCTTGGTGGGTTATCAGATCTGAGTAGATCTGCCAAAGACGAAGGGAGTTCAAGCAGACGTAGATTTTGCTGGTTGGCCGAGACCTCGAAGGGTACGCTTGAGCCATCCTGCGTTGACATGGTCATACACAAACGCCATTCGATTTCGAGCGGAAAAACGGATCTAATAATCCAGTTCTCCTGGTGCAACAACAGTCTCAAGAACGTCTTCACAGAATGACGCGTTTGTGGGGTCAAGTCTTATCTTATCAGCGTGACAGACTAGCCGAGTGTTGATTAAAGTATCCGCCGGAGATCGACAGGCACATGGCGTGTAAACCACGCGACTGGCTTCAACGGCCTTCCTTGGGGCCCGCTGAAACATGCGGTGGTGGCTGAGGAGGTAAGTTCCCAGCGCAGCGCAGAGTTGACCAGATAGCTTGTCGGTCGAAGCCTTCAACTCTTTGCGCTCCACGATCAAGTTCGTGGCGACTTCCGCGCCAGATCAATTGTCAACACTGCACTGGAGCGCGCAGCTCCTCCAACATCACTACATCGCTCCTTCCTTCTAATATTCGATTCTGTTTTGAGAGGGTCAAATGTCCTGCTGGCTCAAGACCATTGACATTCCTTTGATGCGTAACCCCAGATAGCAACCAAGATGGTGCCGTTCTCGACACCTTTACCGGCGCTTTCGACGGACGTTGTCAACTTGTACTACACACAGGATGCTTTACTCGATAACCTGCCTGTCCTCATTTTCTATGGACCCTCTACCACCAGCAACTCAACCCAGAATAGCTCGCGGATTCAGGCGCACATCTATTCTCTTGCCGGCTTCCAATCATTTGCCCGCCTCACCATCGCTCCTACGTCCCCGCTTTATGCAGCTGTACACCATTTGCCGACGGAAAAGCAAGGCGATGAAGTGTGTCGGGGCTTGGCAGTTAGCTTGCTCAGCTACTTTGCAGGAATACCGAAAGCTACCAAAGACTATCTGAAGGAGCTCGTTGCTCGTCGACGGCACAATCGGCTGGCTCCGGCTATGTTTGACGAGATGCATGCAGGGGACCTGGCCGCTAGCATGGTCAAAGTGGATGACTCGGCAGGGACTCTCCAATATGTCATGTCAGCTCTTTCGCCGCAAAGACTTTCATGGGTGGATATGGATATCAAGCTTCCTCCAGGGACGATAGAACGCGAGATGTCTGGCGAGGGGTCCGATATGTCTCCGTCCGTTGGCGACGATGGTTTACCATTGTACCGATACGGAGCCTTTGATTCTTTAATTAACTCTTTAGGCATTGCCACATTCTTGCCTACCTCTAAACTGAAGCGGGCGCCGTCGAGACCCAGAGCTCACGGGAAGAACAGACTGTTGTCCAAGGATCAGAGAATTACTCTTCGTCAAGATATGTGTGAGTTGCTGGACACTGAGCAGCGATACGTGGATAAGCTCTACGCTTTGGTCCATACCACGGCAAATGACTTTCGGAACGGCAACAACGGTCCACTGGCAGAGCTCATGACGTGCAGATTGTTCCCAGAGAGCCTCAGCCGAATACTTGAAGCCAATACCGGCTTCTGCGGTGATATTGAGGAGGTTCTTGGGAATACCGAAGAAGAGGCGATCAAAGACATTGAACAAGCCCCACAGAGTGGCGCCCACGATGAACGTACGTTTTCCAAAGGGAGAGTGCGAGACGTCACTGGTGCCACATCCTTCGCAAAGACGTTACTCAAGTGGCTGCCGCGATTCAAGGATCCATATCAGGATTATATGCGATCAAGTGTACATTTGTCTTCTACCTTGAACGAAGCTCTCCGCTCAGATGCATCGATCTCGACTAGTGTACAGGCTGTCGGTGAACAGAATTTGAGGTCACTTCTAATCGAACCTGTCCAGCGCTTGCCACGCTATAGCCTCCTAGTGGACAGCATGATTGACGTTCTGCCCTCTTCCCATGCTGCGATGACTAGCTTGTTAAAAGCTAAAGATGTGATTGCCGACATATGCGCTCTAGATGTTGAGGGTTCTACAGAAAGCACGCACACCATTTCCCGGCTCCGCAGTCTTGTCGACCATTGGCCTTCCTCTCTCGCCCCAACAGGACGTGTCATCACTGCTGTAGATGCTCGCGAGCTAGTACCGCCTTACTCGGAATCTCAAGGTGGACAGGACAGTATTTTGCTACTGTTTTCAGACTGTTTAGTATTGCTTTCCAAGGTAGTCTCTAGCGCACTCTCTGCTCGAGGACTCCTTGCCGAGATCGAACGCCCTGCAACACGAACCAGCAGCCTTCTTGTTGATCAGGAGAAGACTTTGGCGATTGCGGCCAACTTCCCCTTAACCAGCGTCCTAAGCTTTGAGTCGGAGAACGGACGCATGCTTTGGCTTGCCAATTGCGTCTCTCCGACGTCAAGGGCGATCAGTCTCCAAGAACAAGAAGCCAACAATTCAGCTCGCGTAAAGGTCTTTTCGCTTCAATCAACCTACGAGGGCAAAGCAGCTCGTCTGTCCGAGGAGATTGCAAAATCTCGAATCGAGGGCCGGTACCCGGAGACGATGCGAGAGTCTGATAAATGGGCGTTGCATACCATCGCACCATCGTCTGATGGACTCGGTGTACTGGCAGCGGTCTTTGAGGATGCGTGCGTGCAAAGCGGGAGTGTCTCGAGCTTCCAAAGCCGCATCTGTATGCACATAGGTGGAACGAAGACAACGAAATCCCTGCTAGCCGCAGACCCTAGCATTGGTATCGTATTCTGTGCATCATTGATGGAGAATGGCAATTACCGGCTTGATTGCAGGACAGCGGAGAATAGCACTTCTACAGATATCTCAGTAGCTGAAGACATTTCTTCCTTGCTATCCAAAAGGCGTAAGGCGTAAAGCTCCGCCCGGTTTTGCATTGCTAACATTACGGTAGTGCACAATATGCTTCAAAGTCAATACAAGTCTCAAAGCCATGGGCTAGCAGCTTCATCGATCGCGCTGCATCGCGAGGTCTTGCGTGCTCTACCCATAAAAGGTAACAATGAATCGGCCCGAGGACGTAATTTACGACCAATATCGCCTGTCAAAATGCTATCAAACCTTCTCAGCGGTGGTCCTACCAATCAAACTTCCAGCCCATACACATCCCGGGAAAACCCTCCCATTATGCGAGAAATCCCACGCATGCTGCCGCCTCTCCCAGAGGACACAGATATGAGACACACTGGGGATGATATGTTTCCAAGTAGCCAGGCAGCCACCATCCAGACAAATGGGACCGAAACAAGAGACTCACTGGCTCTTTTGGAAGACACGCTCGCTACTTATGTCATGGCTCTACGTTCTCGAAGCGGGAACATTGTCGGGCGGGTTCTACGTGGTCGAGCTGCAGCCGACGAGCTTTGCATAAACGAGTTGTACAATTCTCTTCTTGAAGACCCATCCCGCGTTCGTGCAGCTGCAGAGGTCGCTGTTGACGTTCTCTTTGTTTCTTTTGAGAAGTTTTTGAGGGTGGCGTGGAGAGACCGTATGGGCTCGATGCTGCCCAAGCCTACCCTGGTCAAGATGACGTCCGGACTGGACGCAGGGAGACCGACTGACTTTGTCCGAAACTTTCGATTCGCCATGGAAGACATGACACCTCAGAACAGGCGAGCTTTCACCGCCGTCGTCAGGCTGCTTTCGGAACTTCTGGACGCTTCGGGCAATGACGGTGACCGCGGGGCGCTCATGGCAAGTTTTGCAGAAGCATTGATCCTAGACGAGAACCCTCACGATTACATCTCTCTCCTCGATCGTGTAGTTGATGACTACGACACCCTTATCGAGGTCAATGTAATAGACGATGCTACCTCGAGCGTCGCCTCTGACTCTCTGAAACGGAATAGGTCTGTGAACACTGGCTCTTTGAGCTCGAATGCCTCTTCATTGCGTAGGAAATTTGGATTTGGAACTTTGAGCCGTGAAAACAGCAAATCCGAATCCGAATCGAAGGTGGCGTCAGTGTGGCGGACCTTGAGTAAGAACGCTAGAAACCCTGGAGAAAGTCATTCTCAACCTGGGAGTCTATCCAAAGGTTCGTTGTTGAGGTCAAGGTCCACAGACAACGATACTAGGATGCTTCCTCCCTTACGACCTGCCTCAAGAGATAGGCCGACTACTTCGGGCGCGGCGTTATATGAGGAGCCTAGCTCTCGTCCTGGAAGTTCTCACCGTTCAATGACCATTCTCAGCACGATCGGCGAAGGCACGCCCACCAAACCAACAGTGCTGACGAAGAAGAAGCGTCGGAGCTCGCTCTCGGATTTGAAACCCCTTACCGGTTCTCCATCCCTTTCCGCCTGGGTCGGATCGCCGTCTCAATTGCGCACTCCTACTAAGATCCAACTACCCGGTGTTGGTGTAAGGAGCTCGCCCATGGATCAAATCACTGACCCGGCAGTTCCTTCAAAACAGCCAAGCGCTTCTCCAAGTCTCCGTCCACGCCGCTTTGGTTCTCCAGAGCGCCTGACAACACCACAACAACCATTGACTTTCCAACAGCGCTTTGGATCCTCGCAGCCGGAGCCGTCACCTCCCCGAATCACTCGCATTGGCTCGTCCAAGAGAACTGTCGTTCGCCAGGACGAGGCCGGGCATGTAAGCTCCAGTCTGACCAAGCGTAAAACCTCGCAGACGGGGATTCCTACCCCCAAAGGTCTCAGTGAACGTCAATGGCCACCCAACGGAACCACACCACCCAAGAAACCAGCGCCAGCGCCTCAGAAACTCCGCTTGCAGTCCCCACAAAAACTCCGCGAGCGCCTGAGCAACGAGCACAAGAACCACGCGACTGCCTCTGTGAGCCTGCAAGCAGAATTAGCCGCCATCGGCAGCGAGCTCTCAGCACTGAAACGTACACCCTCGAAGCCATCACATATCGCGCCCATCAAACCACTAAACATCTCCCCAATTAAAACGCCCACTATTGTGCCTACCAAACCCTCCACGCCCCCCCCCATCGACGACCTTTCCTCTCGCCTCGACCAGCTTACCCAAACATTAACAACGCACACTTCGAGCACTACAGCCCGCCTCAACGGCCTAACCACCGAAGCCACGACACTGACATCCCAGCTCGACGCCTCGAACCGGAAGATCAAGAAACTAGATGCGCTGTACCGCGAAGCGAATGCAGAGAACGAGGCGCTGTATGAGCGGTTCAATGACGAGCTGGGGAAGATGTTGGGGAGGGTGAAGAGGGGGGAGGGGGTCCAGGTGCTGAGGGATAGGGTGGGGGAGCTGGAGAAGGAGGTTGTGGGGCTGAGGGAGGAGAGGAGGGCGTTGAAGAGGGAGGGGGTGGAGGGGGCGGTGGGGTAGGTGGGTGGGTTAGAGGACGGTGGGGATATGAGTGGCGTTTGGTGAGGTTGAGTGGGTTTTTGATGATACCATGGGGGTTGGTGTGGATGGGCCGTGACGGCTGTGAGGGAAAAGAAAGGGGGTTGGTCTGGGACTATGGATTGTGGGTTTGGTAGCCTGAACATAAAGACCATTGGAGGTAGGCTGTCACCTCACGGCAGGCGAGGGATATGTAAATTTTTACGAGAGATCAATGGACCACTGAATGAGGATGCGATGCTGCTTACTCTCCGTCACACCACACACATCGGCTACATGTACCCAAATCGACATCTTGAGAAGTTCACATTGGATGTCCCATCAGCCAGACTACCATTGCATCTTATCTCCCCCATCAGTCTTTCCACGACATATAATTTCCCCAGATTCTCTGCCTACCCTTCAACTTATGCAATCGGTACACAACTCCCCTGCGGCCACGGCACAGCCCCCGTGCCGAAGCCGCAACCTTGACGCTCCTGCGAGACGAAGGCGCCTTCGCATTTGCCGCTCGTGAAGCTGTAGTAGTTGGAGGTGTAGGAGGTGTTGGAGGTGTAGAGCCGGATGTGCATTGGACGAAGGGGGTGGTGGAGGGGGTGGAGGGGCTGGGAGGGGATGGGGGAATTGGGATAGGGATAGGGATGGGGAAGGTGAAGGGGAAGGGACATAGGATCTAGGATGAGGAGCGTGAAGAGGAGAGGGCATTTATAGTGGGTGGGGTGAGGGGATGTGGGGTTTGAGGTTGGTGTTGGGGATGGTATGATAGGGTTTGAAGGAAATTTAGGAGTTGTGGAGAAAATTGGAGGCGATGGGAGATTCCCGTTGGGCAAGCATGGATACTAGATCGAGAGGAAAAAAAGGGTAGCTCAGGTGAAGGACAGATTTGTGAACAGTGGCATCATATAAGTGTAGCTTATCCTTCTATCAAGGCATGGAGTAGAAGAACGAATGATGTGGGGACATGCTCACAGGGGCTTTTCAATTGTCCATACGTTTCTGTATTACATTAGACTCCCGTTCTAGCTTCTGCCGACGCCTTCAGGCCGATGACGAGAAAGTTCAAAACTTGAATTTTGACTCGTTGGGAAAGATCATCACAAGTGGAGACGTTGGATAGCTGACAAAGGGCAGTCCATGGCTTCCGACGCCAGAAAGCGAGACACGGATCTACAACATCTGGGAATCAGTAAATGCAGCGTAGATGTAGATGGCTAGTGAGATGCTAAGTTGACTGCACTGAAAGGCTCAGCTGTAGTTCAAAAGCCTCGATCCTAAGGCGAGCGAAGTAACAGTAACAGCAGCTTCGGATCTCTGTAATGGAATACGGTGAGCGGTGGTGCTAGAGCTTGTGTGCGTTGCCATGATGATGATAGCTAGGGAATGTTCGTCTCTGTAGAGTGTGGATACCATTGCCTATCCTGAAACACTTCTGTCACCGATATGAAGTTTCAACAAGATGATATGTGCTAGTGTCTTGTCATGTATGAAAGCTAGGCCCTTTCCGTCAATATCTTCTCGAGCAGACAACGTCGATATTTAGTGACTGGTGCGCGCTGAAATTATCGCTCGAGGCTTATTGGATCACGATCGATCAGTTGTTGCGCTAGAGGACCGACATGAAAATGTGACCAAGCAGCTTGAACGATGAAGCCAATCCGCAAACGGTGTGAATCCTCTGATTATCCCAAGCGCTGGCAGGGTGCTACTTCCCAGGGCGGGATAATCAAGAAGCTAGTGTACTGCACTCTGCAACAACGTGTTGACGAAATGGCAGTGGACTGAATAAGACGTGATAGCGGATTGGCAAAGCGGCAAAACATCACAAGATATAAGTGACATAATCGGACAAGCCAGAGAAGTCGCAGCATAAGATAAGGGTTTCTGTGACTGGTTGCCAAGCAGACTAGCACCCACTGCTGCCAGGGCTTGCGTTGTACAGCCCTTGTGTAAAGAATGAAGACATGGTTCTTTTCGCTCATGACCACAAGGTCTGATCGGGCACTTGCTGGCTGGGTAAATGGAAGCCCGATCGTTGCGACTTTCTGGTTTGAGGCCCTTGTCCGATGTTGGTTGAGCTTGTAGAAATCGGTAAGACTTGGCTGTGTTCAAAGGCAGGAGAAAACAACAACAGCTCCCGAAACACATCTATTTCGGATCCCCTCAATCCGACTTCGACGTCAGGTGGTGATAGATACGATCGACTCTCGGTTACCAGGCATGATCTGGCCACCATCTACACCGGAGGGTAACGGATTTTCCAAGAACTCAGGGACGAGATGTACTCCTCCTCAAGCTCCTCGACGGTCTTCTTATACAACATCGGAAAGAGGGGTGCCCAGTAATTGCAGACATCCGTTTCCTTGAACCGGTCTGAACGCAGCAGATGCGCGAACTGCCTCGGCGATTCTTCATAGGGCCTTTCTCTCTTCTCGAACTTGTATCGCTGCCTCAATTTGTTGCCAACCTGAATGTAGGGGCTTTGCTTTGCCTCCTTGACTTGCTCAATTGAGGTCCAATATCTATAGGGTATACCGAGATTTTCCAGATGAACTGGCAAAATATTTTCCGCGACGTGGCTGTGTTGTACTGAGCCATAGGCCTCGGCTCTGAGTTCATGATGTGATTCGATGAATGCAATAAGGTCTTTGGTGGTTTGCTTGATGAAGGCTCGAAGGCGACACTGGTCTTCGTAGGCGAAAAATTGCTTGTGATCTCTTAATTGAGCTTCAACGCCGTCCAAGGCCTGTCGCAACTTCTCCATGTGTTCTCTCAATGACTGTAACGAGAATGAAGACATGCTAGAGTGAGTGGCCATGAACAGCGAAATCAAACGGTTGGCTTCAATGAGCGGACTCTGGTGGCTGTTTATTAGCGATGTAATTTGAATTTGGATATAGTAGCAAGGAAAATTGTTGGGTAACTTTCAAGGATGGATTCTTGAAAAGCTGTCACTTGACGTCCTTGTAAGTCTCCACCGGCTACCTCAAGCTCTGGAATAGGCATACTGCTTCCGCCTTCATCCGAAGCGTGTTTAGCGAAAGCTGCAGAACTGGAAGCAATTACATATTTCAGAACATCTAGCTTTGGCACTTTCTTGTTCGCCAACCAAACATGGCTTCAATGCTACGAAAGTTTTTGGCGGTGTCAGGAAGCACCTCATTGCACCCGTGAGGTTGCGACTTGACCGACACCTAATCTGTGAGTGCGGCCCTTGGCGTCTCGTGATGATGCTTGCTTGATACGTACCGCCCTGACGAAACCCAATGTGCATTTAGTTTTCGCTGATTTTCCTAGCAGAGTTCAATGCTACACAGCGATGCAATCTCTTGTAGTGCGAAATCGACGGTCCATCATGGCATATGAGGATCACGGCCTTCTCTCACCTGTAGTCAAAAGCTCAGGTGCATCTCGCTTCGTGCGTCTCGCTTCGCTTTAATGGATTTTTGCAACAAGATTAGCTGACTATCAAGGTAAATGTCGTATCGTACAAATCGCCGTCCAAAGATCTGGACATTGATAACTTCCAGGGCAAAGTGCAGTATACTCGAGTACACTGCCGTGCAAGACCATCGAGGGTCCTCGATTATACCGTCTGACGCGTTGTTGGTGGTTGAAGCTTTGGCTATGGTGTTGACTCTCATGATATATTCTCAGGACATCCCAATCTTGTACGGTTTCAAAGGCAATAAAAAGGACAATTTCAATCCATGTTGGCCAGTGGAGCCAGAGCTACCGAAGCTCGCAGTCCGCGCACTGACAGTCAGGACCCCAGGTTGTGGGTGCAGTGGTACAGTAGCTCATTCTCCTTAGCCCTGGACTAAGGATGTCGCTCCGTCACCAATGTTCCCCAATGAACGTCATGAGTACACAGAGAGCGCGATCAGATCTGCCAGCCCGACAAAGCGATAAGGATGTAAAGTATTGACCGAGTATTGAGCAGGGCGTGCTTGTCGTTGTGAGACTATCCGTTTTAGACGAGTCGTGAAAACGTGCTTGTGTTCTAACTGGACAGGGGTAGGGTGGGTTCCAGAGCGGAGCCAGGGTACAACCTTACCTTAAGCTTGCCATTAGCAACTAAAGTACATTAAGAAACTGTTCCACAGTATTGCTCCTCTCCACCCCCTTGTGTCAGATGATGGCGATGTACTACCCACGTGCAACTCCTAGGATGCATGTCGGAGACCTCGGGGTGCAGCTTGTCGATAAGGGACGCGTTGCCTTAACCCCATTTACGATTTTCCATATTGGAATTTTGGGGGAAAATTGACACCACGGGTATGCCGTCTGTCCTTCGCGTCTAATTTTTTACTCCCTACCGACTCGGCCATGTTTTGCTCTTGGAGAAGGAGCAAGGGACGCTCCCGTAGAAATCGCTCACCCTACTCATCTCCTCGTACTGGCCTGCCCGCGTCCCCAGTCGCTACCCGACGAGATCCTCTGGAAGAACGGCGTCGACCTGGTCGAAACTGCAATTATGCAGCATCACCTGCGCCGGTGCTAACGATAGAGGAAGGGCCAGACGAGGACGATGAGGTAGAGGACGAAGAGGAAGAAATGGACGAGGATGGCGATGCTGAAACAACGCCATTGCTCCCAATCTTTTCCGCTGCTCATCTGGGTATCTTCGGCCTCCCCACATATGCCTAGAGGCCCGGTGCGATGTTCTAATCCGTCACAGACTCCCTGCCCGTCTATAACCTTACGCATACGATACGCTTGCTAGTTGTCCCACGATGCGAGACCACTCTTTCCTGGGACCAATTGCGATCACCTCAAGTCTCCCAGTTCCTCGTCAAACCAATACAGCAAGAGATTCGGACTTCTCACTTCTCAAGTGCTACGCTGTACGCGCTAATGGCGAATTGCTTGCAATTCCACAAGGAGGTCCAATTGAGCCCGGGCAACAGCGGTGCCAGCAAAACCAGAGCATTGGTCTGCGAGCTTCTCGCAATCAAGCTACTTAAAGACTTCAATACAAGAGAATTGATCGATGCGCTGTCGTACGACTTCTTCCCCTTGCAAGGTCTTGCAGCGCCCAGCAACGGCAATGTCACGCCTGGTAACAATTGGAACACATCAACATCCCAACCTCGAGCAGCACGAGTCTCTGCATTGGAGGTAGCCATACGAGCCCAGGCAAAACGGTTGTTGGCGCATCCAGTGGTGGTACAGCAGCTCGAGGCTATCTGGGCTGGGTCGATTGTCTTCCATTCTTCTGCCGACAATCTTCACCGCCCCCCTGCAAAAGGGATCCCGAATCAGAACAGGGGTTATGGGACCATTGGAAGCAGAGCACCTGCTTTACAAGCTTCTCCCGACCGTCTACAGCCAGCAAAGCAGAGGGACCATCTCGACCCTGTAGTTGTTGAGATACGCAGATCGGTCACACTTTATGATCCACGGGACGCATCGCTCTTCAAGCTGTCACGGCTTAGAGTTCCTCGCTACCGCCAATTTCTCTCCACTGGCTCATTCGCCGTATTGCTAGGGCTTTACTTGGCTGTGTTGGTTAAGAGATCTCTTACCATCAGTTCTCTCGAGGTGGTGTTCTGGTTCTGGAGCGCTGGTTTCATGCTTGATGAGATCGTTGGTTTCAACGAACAGGGGTTTAGTCTTTATATCCTAAGCTTCTGGAATGCATTTGATCTTGGGATCCTCCTGCTGTTCATAGCCTACTATGGCATGCGCCTGTATGGCATCTTGATGCCGGACGCTCGAAAGCATCACGTCGCTAACATGGCGTACGATCTCCTTGCCGCCAACGCGGTTCTACTGTTTCCAAGGCTGTTCTCTGTGCTGGACCATTATCGCTATTTCTCACAGCTACTAATCGCGTTTCGAATGATGGCCGTGGACCTCGTTGCAGTATTCATCTTGATATTGATCAGCTGCAGCGGCTTCTTTGTGGCCTTTACATTATCTTTTGGAGGTGATGACTTTGATGCCAACGGTGTGGCCTATGCCCTATTTCAAATTCTGCTGGGTTTTACTCCTGCTGCTTGGAGCGTGTGGGATGACCAAAATTTAGGAGGCAAACTCATCCTGACCCTGTTCCTGTTCATTTGTCATTTCCTCATTGTCACTATATTGATCACAGTCCTCACGAATTCATTCATGGCAATTGTGCAGAACGCCAACGAAGAGCATCAATTCGTTTTTGCGGTCAACACAATATCACTGGTCAAATCCGACGCCCTCTTCTCATATATCGCACCGACCAACGTCATTGCTTGGGTCCTGGCTCCGCTACGTTTTGTTATGCCGTTCCGCCAATTTGTTCGACTCAACAGGACAGTCATCAAGGTAACGCATTTCCCGATACTGTTCCTGATCTACACATATGAGTGTATGTTCCTGCGCAGCGCCGCCTTTGCACCCACAGACCTTGTTGAGCAGCGTGGTCGACCTCCAGTAAAGGGTGCTGCGTTCGATAATGCAAGCGCTGGTTTACGTCTCTTCAGCCCCAGGCAAGATCGACATCGCGAGCCTTCTGTGGCCGCTCTCGACGAAGTGTTCCGACGACCTTTTCAAGGGAACACTTTTCGAGGCACGCAGAAGAGCCATGAGCGTCGTAAGACTAGCAATGTGGTCAAGAATTGGATGTCAACGATGGGTCCGAGTGGAACCACAGCAAATCCTCCAGATGAGCAGGATCGCTCTGTACTAGACAGGCTTGAGGCACGGAGGTTGGCACACCGTCAATCATTGCTCGAGATCCGGCGACGCCAAGTGGGACAGGGTCGCGACTTCACGCAAGCAACATTGTCAGTTGCGTCCGATCCAGAGGAGTTCGGTACGACCAAGTATCCGTCTCGAACATTACTCGGTAGGGAAAGCAGTGGTCTACAGTCAATGAGCATGGACGATCTCCCAGAACAGACTGACGCCGATGGTGATGACGAGTTAATAACCAATGATGAAGATGAGAATGTGATGTCCGATCCGCCAACTACCACCGCAGATAGTCGGGCGATCGCTTTCGCACCAGCAAACGAACACCACCAGGACTACTTCCAGGCAACGCCCAAGGCCGACCCAAAAGCCCCTCCACTGTCCACCTCACAGTCCTCTAATACTGCAAAAATTCCAACCCTTAACCAGACTGGCGTGCCTCGCCCCAACGCTTACAGGCCAAGCCGCGGACCTAAAAGGGCAGCGCATTCGAGGAACTTTTCCAGCAACACGGTCCTCTATGATCCCGTCGGGGAGACTGCGGATTCATCTTCTTCGCCAAGTCGCAAAGCCATTACAGCCCGCAACAGTGCGAAGAACAGTGGTACCTTAACTCCAGTAACCGCGGGTCGACACACGCCTAAGCGACAGGTTGCTAGAGCCCGGCCTATCATGCCGCCCCGAAATCTCTTCCAGTCAGCGCCTGATCTTGCTGGTATGCTAATGCTAGATCAGGGCCGCGGAAGGCGCTCGTCTCTGACCATGGATTTGGGCTCTGACCTTGGCGACAACAAAGCTGTTGGAGGTGGATTCGTTGGGGCTATCCCGTCGAGTTTTGCGACGCAGATGGCTTTTGCTACCGGTGCTATAAGGGCCAAACAAGTCGCTGCAAAGGAGAACGATGATCAGAATCGGATGGGAAAGTTGGTGCTTGCAAGGATGAACACCCTCGAAGAAGGCTTCAAGGATATTCTGAAAGAGTTCAAGGACTGGAGAAAGGACGGGGCCAGAAGCACTGGTGAAGAGCAACTAGATATCAAATTCGGAAGAACCAGAATCAAGAAACCTGCACGCAAGGGCGACAAGGCGAAGCCAGGAAGCCCGGAATACAAAGACACAGGGGAGAGTAAACACGAGGATGTTGGAGATAATCAGAGAGGGACTTCGATCTAATGGGTCACGTTGCAACATTGACTTGCATTGCTTGCATAATTGGCGGTATATTCCTACTCCAGCCCTCGCTTGTGGGTAACGCGTATATGGCGGTCTTACTTTGAAATCTGTATGATACCCTTGCTATTCAGCGCTGCATACACGAGTCGGCGGTCTCGCTTCATCAGCTTTCAGCAATCGTTCCACCTTCATGGTAGCCACCGAACGCAATCGCCTATTCATAAAATCGTGATCGTAACCCCGTTGTATGTACAAGTGACCATCGACGCCCCCAAACTTCTCGACATGTCCATTGTGGCTTCTCGATCGTCATCCTGTCCCCATTCAAGCGTCCCTAATCGACCTTCTTCACCATCGCTATACCCCTCCGCCTAATCCCACATTGATCAGCAATGTTACAAGAGGATGTAGATATTCCGGGTTCATCTTACCGCTTCGATGTGTCTGCACGTCGTAATTCTTCGCTTGTCTATTTGCAGCCCCTATCTTCTGCGCTCTTAAAGTCCTTGCTTTCAGCCCAACATAGAGACTGCCGATGCTGAAGATGGCGAGTAGAGGCAGGATGGAGGGACGCCTGTGAAGGTGTTGTTAGCGTATCGGATGCACGATGATCATAGAATATCTAGAGGGAGGGGTCGGTAGAAGTAGCTGGACAGGAGCCTGGGCTGCGCTTTAGGAAAGGCAGGCAGAAGGCAAAGAGCACTCGAAGCGGAGTACGATCACAAAGTCGAATCAACCATCAATTGCTTGCCATCACCCCAGGTTGCGGCGACCATCCCCGGAAAGCAAAAGAAGAGTGGACGTACTTCAAGAGGTCGAAAGTCGCCATCGCGTGGGTTGAAATGGCTATTGATTAGTTGTTCGTACCCTACTTTATGCTTCAATGCTGAGCGGCATCCAAAGATTCGATGTCGCGTGCTTCATAGAATAGATGGGACGAATGGAAACGACGTCCCCCCGGATTTCCCCACGCTCGGCTAGAATCGGGTTGATTGACTGAGCCTCAACAGCTTCAGCCACATACAAGTACTCTGTTTGACTGTGGAGAAATTTGGAGAAAGTGGTGTTGATTTCAGTTGTTGATGCCAAGTGTCCTACCGGATACGATGATCTCTTGAGTCTGTAGACCTCAGAGCATGGCTGAAGACAGGAAGTACAGTGTTCCACAGCTGGTGTAGCAACGCTCATTGGCTAGAGTAGAGATCTTAGTAGAGTCACGTGTCGTAAACAGTAACCTGCTGCCTTGAAGATTCCGCGTCCAAATTACAAATCGAAACGATAATAAGTAGTGCTTCAAAAGTCGCTACCTATACGATATACCGCAATGTCCGTGCCTCATGAGAACCTCCTTACAATATTGATAAGTAACAGAATTGATCTTGGAAAATCTTTGGACAATGGCTGAGCAGAAGAAAAAATGCGACCAAGCCACGTCGCCGTGCGTGCGGTCCGCAGCACTGGTCAACCAATTGAATTATCACAGAGAAGAGACATACCACAGCAGGCAGCCTTACAATTCGGGGGCTGACTATTGGGCTGCAGCAGAGCCTCCAGGCTAAGAAGCTCTGGAAGCGTCTTGCATAGGGCCGCATCTTCCAGGCAAGAATATTCTCACCCCTCCTTCAGCTGGCCCATACTCAACTGGCAATACCTCTATGCCTGATGAGTCAGGTCCTGCAATTGTTTGCCTGGATCACTCTGAACGCTTAGACAGACCTGTCGTTGGTCTAATAGTAATATATGGACGCAAAAGAAGAACGGCACATGCATATACTTTGGCGTCGTTGGCCTGAACAGCATTGACTCATTTTGACCACTCAGCAACGACTCAGCGCTCTTAGGCTACTGATTTGCCCTAGCTGCCACAAATATCATCTGAGGTCTTCCTCTCAATGTTTTTCTTCCATTCCAGCATTACCTCCAGCAAGCACTCGGCGATTTCGTCTCGCTGTCACATATGATTGTACCGGACTTAGTTGCCTATTCATCATCAACACCTTGCCAAGTGCCTATATCATTCACGGTATCTGGCATGACAACCTAAATATCTCTCTGGCTCACGCTACTCTGGGTGATTTTCCACAGTCATGGCTACAAATACCCAGCATTCAAGCGAGAGTCTTTCAAAGCGCGAAGATCTCAGCGCTGGTGAAGAAGTGGACATCGCAATTGCGATTGCTGCTTCCCTCGAAACACCCCAGGTACTAGCCACGCACATCCATCAATCAAGCTCAGAATGGACACCTAAGACCATCGAGGAATGGGAGGTTTACTATCGTCAGAAGTCAGCAATGACCGTGGCAGATCAATACAGTAAGTCTCTAGGGCATTCACATGGCCGAAATAAGCCATCACAATATTCTCAGTAATAGCAGCCTTTGGTCTCAAGCGAAATCTCGGGACGTTTCTCGCTTTATCTATCACAACGCTGACTACCGTGTTTTCATAGAGGAATTTCCCGGATACTCCAAGGCTATGTCAGCGTCGCGCGCTGAGGCCAAATCCCCTACTCTAGAAGGTACCGCAGCAAGATCGCCTGCTCCTAGACTCGTCGCCCACGAAATGTTGCAACCACCCAACGCGAACCTCGATGATATTATTAAGGACCTAGCTAGCAAGATGGCATTGGAAGCCCCTCGCCTAAACGTTCCCAATGGAGATACGTGGATCTTCATCGACGCGCCCGCGCAACAGCCCGAGCAGGACAATAATGCATATGAACTCTATGTCGAGCGCTCTCGGGCACCTAAAGTAATGCATAGTGCCAGCTTGTTGGCCCTCAATTCACCATTCTTTGAAAAAGCAATGGGGCCAACGGCGCAGCACCGTGTCCTACGACGTCGTGGTTTGGTTGGCAAGCTGCCACCACAGATCAAGTATGTCCTAGATCTGACACCTCCAAGCGAAGGCGATGAGGCAGTTTACCTGTTAAGCGAGCTTTGTTGTTCGGAGGCTGTCACAAAGTGGACTGTCGCTGGGAAACTCTGGCAATTGCCTAAATCCCTAATCGGTGGTCCAGAGGAGCATTCACTCAAGCAACGCGCAGCAAACGAAGCAACTTCCCGGACCATCAAAGCCGATATTCAGGGAAGCGACGTGAGTCCACATGAGAAGGAGCATCAGCTCCTCCACCTCGAGGAATCATTGTCTGCTACACTTCCGTACACAGCTCTGCGGCATCGCTCGGCTATTGAGCGTGTTTTGCTTGCCATTGCTGGCATTGATCCAGAACTGAACTCCGCGCCCAAATTATGGACTGCCTGTGCGGTAGCGAAGTATTTCGAAGTCAGAAGCCCCTTTGAGGACTATGTGATTCGGTGGTTAAGGGCTGACCCAAATCATCACTTTCTTGAAGTCCTTCCTGAGGTCAGCCTCAAAATTGCGGATGGGATGCAGTGTCACAATCTATGCCGTGATACATTTGCAATTCTGGTTGGTGAGGAAGCCGTTGGCTCTCTGTACCGGAGTCGTCCCCAAGTGCCTCGTCTAGAGGTGAGTGGCCCTCTGTACCGAAGTCGTCCTGAGATGCCTCGTCCAGAGGTGTTACAAGGAGTTGTCTCTTTACACGGTCGAAGGAAAGAAGATCTGCCGGAGGCTTACCAAACCCGCATCGAATATGCTAGCAAGGCTTTGGTCGACCGTGTGGCAAATGAGTTCTTGAAGATGGTCAACTTAGAGTGGATGGATGGAATTCCGGAGATGCAGAAAGCTACAAGAAACACGCTGCCAAATGTAGGCCAATGTTTCGCGTCTCTGAAGAAACTTCTAAAGGCTTACGTCAAGGGAGCAATTTATCGTGCTCTTTGCATTAACTGTTTTATCCCAAACGTGTCCAGGCCTGATCTCGACTACACAAAGACCAATGGCCTGTTTCCCATGAACAACAAGTTAGAGATTTGGAACGAGTTGTTGCCCCGAGAGCGCGTATTGACTCGCTCTTTCTGGCGTAACCTTTCGATCCAACCTCTATTCGTTGGTCCTTCCAACGTGGACATCGCAGGGACTTATTTCGAGGATATCTTGCTTGACGAAGTGACCACCGCTGAGCTGGCCTTGCGTCAAGATGGTGTCTTCGAAGTAGTACGGTACGCAGACATAGAAGCTCAAGCTGCGCTTTACCAGCGTTTGTGCCATCCTCGCAATAATATTCGAACAACGCTACGTCAAAATGCAGCTGAATCAACCTTACAAAGCCGCGGTCTCCCGATCCTATCGTCCACAGCTGACAATATGCCTGCTGACGGCAACCTCAACTCCATCGATCATGTCCACCGGGAAATCTTCGCTAGAGCCACGGGACTCCCTTTACTATCTACGACACAGCAAGTTGGTGACCATACGACTTTGGGCAACACAGCAACTCAGCCCAATCTAGTCAAAGGCCGACCGGGACCCCTTACCCGCGAGGAACACAAGCTTGTCTCCGCGTTCATGAAATCCTGGGTTTCGGGCGACAAAGACCGGCTTGATGAAGCACTACAGTATCCTTATGAGTGGTATGAATCCCTCGAAGTCTCAGGCGTCCACACGGGCATCTTCGATGAGGAAGCATTTCAATTAGACCACTGGGACGAGTGGGCAGATTGTTGGCGTCACGCTTATGATGAGGGTGTGGGAGCTTTTCATCGACCTTACGATCGATTCCATGGCGCTTTTAGTCTCCACCGATTCTTCGAGGAAGCAACTACCTACGTTCGCTATGTCGCAAAGCGAGTGCTTGCACCAACGGACGACACTATCCGTATGGAGACTCACCCCCTTAGCTTAAGCGACTTTCTCGTGTCGCTTGAAGACACTGAGTTCAAGTACCTACCTCTTTGGGCGGGTGGCTGTGATGACGGTAGTGGTGGTGTTTACGATGACAACGTGCCGATTGCCACCGAAGGCTTCTCGTACCCGGGTCCGAATGTCCATCTTGGCTCTGGTAGCAGTGTTGCCTCCAGCGAATTCGACTTCATCCGTGGTACCAATAGCCATAACACCTCTACCATTACACAGGCTTTCTCGCAGGGTACACCCTCCGGCTTCGGCAGTGTCCGTTCCTTCAATGAGAATGATGGTACGGTTGACGGTGAAGAGCGGCGTACGCCCTCTACCAGTGGAGACTCGGAATATGACTTCGGCTCAACCAGTTCTGTTGGCGTAGGATCAACGGCCGAGCGCCTCGCCCGCTTTGGATTGGATCCAGGTACACCAATGTCTGAGAAGGCGAAGGGAAAGATGGCGGTACGGGGTAACGTGGAGGACGCTGCCGCTCCTCAAGCGGCACTCAACGAGCGGTGGTGGGCGGACGAACAGGACCCGGCGGGATTGGAGAACAAGAGTATGGCAGTAGACGACGATGACTTCGCTTCAATCTTCGATGACGATGAGGAGGACAATGACATGGATACGATTGACGATGCAGATGATTTCGATGAGGGGAACGATAGCGATGATACCATTGGGGCTGCGGGGGATAGCGACGATGATCTGGTCATGGTCTAGACTGCCTCAGGGCTACCCAAGAACCTGTGGAGCAGTAATAGAGGCGTTGTCATATGGTGGAGATCGTGATGATCACAGGCATTTTCCATTCAAGCCTGTACTTACTGATAGCTATTCCTCTAAGCTTGAACCATAGATTTCTGAAACCACTTTCCACCATATGACTGAAGGCTCGGTCCTTCCTCGCTGACCTCCCTAGACCAAAAATTGCATGGGTTGACTGAGTATTTTTATCTCCAGCCTACTGAAATCTCAGAGTCTTGGCACGTGACCCTGGTGCAGCACCCACGCAAACAGAGCAAACACCAAAAACCCGTACCTACCTCACCATACAATCCCTCAAATCCACCCTCCATTGCCCATCCACCATGCCCCCTTCAGTCCTCAAACTCGGTCCCCTCCCACCAAACACCTTCCGCCCACCCCACGGCCAAAAACAAATCTTCCTGTAACTGTCCCCCCCCCCTCCCTCCTCCTCGCTCCCTCCTCCTCCCTCCTCCCCCCCTCCTCCCCCCCCCCCCAGCTAACCCTCCCCTAGCCCAAATTTCACACTCACCCTCCTCCGCACCCCTCATTCGCCCCCGCACTGGGCCTCCTTCATCACGCCACTGTGGCTCAACAAGCTCGATCTTAAGGATTACCTCTATCATGCGTATGGGCTGCAGGTGCTGGGTGTGCGGAGCTATGTGCTGCAGGCGAAGATACAGCATAGTGGAGATGATCCCGATGCGAGGAAGCGGGGGAGGTGGGTTTGGTTTCCGTTTTTTTTGGGGAGGGGAGGGGGAGAGGAGGGCATGAGGGAGAGGATGAGGGGGTTTGGGGAAGAGGTGGGGGGGGGGATGGGGAAAGAATGAGGGCTGATATCAAGGTGCTCTATAGGTTCCGCGCAAGAGCCACGAAGAAGATGACCGTTGAGCTGGCTGAGAAGGGGGAGGGGCAGGGCGCGTTCGTGTGGCCTGAGGAGCCGGAGGATTATTCGCCGTATGTTACCCTCCCTTCTATTCTCTCCCCTTGCCCTATTCCTCCTCCTCCTCCCCCCTCCCATCCCATCCCCAAACTCCCCAACCCCCCATCCCTCCTCCTCCTCCTCCTCCTCCTCCTCCTCCCATCCCCACTCCCCCACCCCCAACTAACCACCCCCCCACACAGCTGGGGCCAAGCCGCCATAGCCGAAGCCTCCCAAGGCCAGAACTCGGGCCGCCAGAACGACATGATTTCAAACGTGAAGAAACAGAAGCAGAAAATAGGCGGGCCGAGAGGGATGAAGGATAGGAAGGGGGGGGAGACGATCGCGCAGCAGGCGCGGAAGCTGCTGAGGGGGGAGGAGAGCTGGGGGCCGGGGTGGAGGGATTATGGAGTGGGAGTAGGGAGGGGGGGGGTGAGGGGTGCTAGGGAGGGGGAGAGGGAGAGGGAGGGAGGGGGAAAATAGTGATGGGGTTGGGGGGTTGGATGTCGCTGTTTTCAAAGAGAGAGAGAGAGGGGGAGGAAAGGGAATGGAGATGATGCATCAAATGGGCGTTTGTAATGGTGTTGAGGAGGGTATGTACAATCTGTGTCGTTCGGGGCTAAATACTACATCGGAAAACGCATGCTGTCTGAATCGCCAATAGATCCCAACCAAAGTACCTTCGCAATGCCCAAAGCACAACTTTCCAAGCCTCGTTCGCAGCAGGCAAATTTCACACCCCAATCAGCCCTCACAACCGACTCTCATAGCCTGCCGCCAGGTCCTCGCCAGGCCAATGCCCCTCCGGCCATACATCCCGGACCGCCTCCCATATATGCCCCACGCACACAATCTCCAGCCCCTGCCTGACCTCCTCCGGGAGGTCTTTAATATCCTTCCGGTTCCCCCTCGGCAGCAGCACCATCTTCACACCCGCTCTCAACGCTCCAATCAGCTTCTCTTTGATCCCACCCACGGGCATGACTCTGCCCCTTAAGCTGACTTCCCCAGTCATCGCTATCGTCGGACTGATCGGCTTCCCGGAGAACAGGGAAATGAGCGCGATGGTGTGTGCTAGGCCTGCACTCGGCCCATCCTTTGGAATCGCGCCGGAGGGGCAATGCACGTGGATGCTGCGGTTCTTCATGATATCCTCACTCGCCGTGTCTGTCAGGCCCAGGTCGTACGAATGCGCCTTCACCCATGTCAGGGCTACCTCCACGCTTTCCTTCAGCACATCGCCCAGTTTGCCCGTCAGCTGCACACGGCCTGTCCCTGGCATGTCGGCCACCTCGATGAAGAGGATGCTGCCTTGCCCACCGGTGCTGTAGGCGACGAGGCCCGTGACGATGCCGGGAACGGAGGAGCGAGCGGTCAATTCTTCTTCGAAGCGCTCCGTGCCGAGGATGTCTTCGAGGTCTGCGACGCTGATTTTCGGGTTGTAGGTAGCCAGGGTTGGGGGCGAGGAGTCCTTGGCAGAGGCATAGGCGACGGCTTTGGCGCGGCAGACGGAGCCGATCTCGCGTTCGAGGTTGCGGACGCCGGATTCGCGCGTGTATGCGGTGATGATGGTATCGATGACGGGGTCGGAGAAAGTGATGAGCTGTGGGGAGAGGGCGTTGGTGGTAATTTGCTTAGGAATGAGGTGGCGGTTGGCGATATGGCGTTTTTCGAGGGTGGTGTAGCCGCTTAGGCTGATGGTTTCCATGCGATCGAGGAGAGGTGGGGGGATGGTGTCGAGGGTGTTGGCGGTTGCGATGAAGAGAACCTTGCTAAGGTCAAGGGGGATATTGAGGTAGTGATCGCTGAAGGTGTGGTTTTGCTCGGGATCAAGGACTTCGAGCATTGCAGCGCTAGGGTCGCCGTGAAAGTTTGAGCCACCAACTTTGTCGATCTCGTCCAGCAGGAAGACGGGGTTGTTGACGCCGACTTTTCGAAGACCAGAGACGATGAGGCCTGGCATCGCGGCGACGTAGGTACGGCGGTGGCCGCGGATCTCAGCTTCGTCGCGCACGCCGCCGAGGGAGATGCGGTGGAACTTCCGACCAAGGGCAGTCGCGACAGATTTGGCGAGGCTGGTCTTGCCGGTGCCTGGAGGTCCAACGAGGAGGAGGATGGGAGATTTGTCAACTGAACGCTTGCTTTGAAGGATTTGAACCTTCGGCGACTCAGATGTGACATCCTCGGGTGATGTGTCGGTGGAGTCTGGCATCTCTGGATCAAGGGTTTCCTTTTGAGCTTGGAATATTTGCGCGTCGAGATCAGCATTAATGGCTTGCTTGAGACGGAGCACTGCAAGGTACTCGAGGAGTCGCTTCTTGATTTTGTCCAGGCCATAGTGGTCATCATCAAGCTGCTTCCGCGCTCTCGTCAACGTGTCCACGCCAAGTTGATCCTCGGTCCCCCTGCTCCAAGGGATTTCTGCAAGCGTTTCTAGATAAGTCCTGCATACACCGTATTCCGCCTGGGCAGGGTTCATCTTCTTCAAGCGTTTGACTTCTCGATCCGCGACCTTTTGCGCCTCGGGGGTCAATCCAGCACCATCAAGTCGTTTCTTCAACTCTTCTATCTCGTTGGCCTCCTCATCGTCGCCACCACCGTTAGGTCCTGTAGCCCCAGGGAAGCCCGGCGGGCCCTGCCAACCCCCCATACTGCCCAGCGACCGTCGTATGATTGATTCTCTATCCTTCCTGCCGAGATTATTGATATCGATTCCAAATGCTGGTATGGACGTGCTCGTTATTGTAGTGACTCTCGTGTTTCTCTTCATTCCTTGTATTTGACGTGCTAGCAATTCATTGACCCACTCTAACCGATCCTTGATTTTCAAAGCGGAAAGTACTCGGAGCTTCTCTTCCGAAGATGCTCCAACAACACTTGCCATGAAATCTGCGAGTATGCCAGCTTCCGCCAGTTCCTTCTTGTCGACGAACGCTGCTATTCGATGAGCCAGCAATGGTGACAGACTCGTGGCTGAGCGTGGCAGAAGCGATGATATTCGTACCAGAGAAAGAAGCTCGCGAGAGAGCTGCTTTAATTGATCGAATAGTGTGTGAGTTCCAGCGTCAGAAATGTCAACAGCTATATAAGCAGTCAGCATCTGAAACTTTGACCTCACGCCTGTGGAACGTACGCTCTTCATCTAGATATGTCACCCGTGCTTCGAAGTAGGGCCGTGTCTGTGTGAACCTCTCAATCTTGAAACGTCTTGTGCCCTCGAGTATCAACGCTAGGTCATCCGTCCTCCGCCCTTGAATACCGGATATCCGCGCCACGGTGCCATAAGTGAACAGATCGCTCTTGTCTGCATCGCCTGGATCGATAGACTCTTTGTCCTGCTGCGTCTGGGATTTTTCTCCGATGCCTTCTATGAGATTCTGTCCATCCCCACCCAAGAGCGGCGATTTGAGGGGAACGCACCCGATGGATATGGAAGCTGCATCGGGCCTGGGCGACTTTGCGCGGGTGTAGACTGATGTGAGAATGGCTGGAATATCCGATCGACCAGCGACGGGGACTCGAAGCGAAGTACCTGGTAACAGTACTGCATTATCGCCAAGAGGGAGTAAGGCAAGTTTTTGAGACTTCGATTGACCCATGAGCTCGGAGCTTGAGGGGAATCAAGACGTCACTGAAGAAAACGGCTCCAACTATAGGCTACTAGCTGAATTTATTGAGGAAGAAAAAGGTAGTTCACCATTATTTGTTTGATGTACGTGAGATGTAGGTAAAGTGAAGCAATACATCAGCGACGGAGACCAGGAAATGGGGTTTATGAAAGAGGTCATCGATAGAAAGCCGAGGCATCGGCTCGGTAGAGCTTCGGACATACAGCCCTGACATAACCCTCTCAAGACAGGCAGGTTCCCCATGAGTGAACTTGGAAATCATCCGGAAAATGAAAAGAGTTTCTAGTTGGACAAGGCGTTACGTGTGACTTCGAAATCTCCAAAGCATTCATATTATGGCGGTTTGCATGTTCTGTCTAATCCCGCAGATCTCTATCCAGATTCTCTACGTCTTCATATATACAGCCGAGAAAGCGGGCAGAGAGTGACAACCAAAACAGGTCAACAAGGTCGGTTGGATTGTAAGTGATCAGAATTCGTAGAGATGCGCCTTTTTTGGATCGTGGGCCAGAGCATGGTGTTCCAATCCTAGATTATATTACCTCAAAGCCAAAGCCCATCTTGAGATCGGGTGGAAAAGACGGGTGAGCTTGATATTTGTAGAATGCATCATGCAAAAGGTACTAGGACGGGACTCGGTGAAGATAAAGATTCCCACTGAGCTCAATAGACAAGTAAAAGCAAAAGAAAGTGTTCTTCAGTGTGCAATTACACCAGGGCAATACGGTACATACCCAGTGAGCATGAGGTACCTACCATCAACGGTCTATCTATAGTTGGTATAGAAAGAATTGCAAACTTCTCGTCTCAACCTGATTGAATAAGCCAGCGTGATGCTTCTCTCTGTTGCATATACCGCGATTTGGTTGAGAAGAGACTGTTCAGAACGAAAAAGATGCCAACATAGAGCACTAATTTAATGTGTCCGAATTTGTGCACTTCTGTAACTTCTTCTTCATTGTTCAGGTATCCCTGCAATTACAATGCAGATTCGACAGTAAGGACTCGCCTTGTATGTCGGTTGCTAAGCTAGCTACCTTGATGTGTGTAGTAGCAGTACAGTTGCAGATGAATAGAAAGAATCAAGCGCCTGGCTAGCAACATGCTGAAGTCATGTAGCCACCGTACCTACATAGCCATGAGTTGCACGATCAGAATCGCGCTGAAGGTGCCGACGAAAATGGCTGCTAGGGCACACCTTGCTTGTCGACAAAGACAATGGCCAAAAGCCATATCCCGACTAGCAATCATGTGAAAAGACCTCTCTCACGATGTTGAGGCTGTTAGCAGATGCCTCAAGCCTGGGGAGAATCCCACCAATGTGGGCATGACATCAATGTACCGTGGCCACATGTGACACACGTTGGTTACCCCAATTGTTTTGATCCTTACCCCAATGTCCTCTGCTTTGCATGTTTGAGGCCCGCTGTGTCTGTCCCCGAGGCAGTCCGCTTGATGCCGGCTTCTGACCATCAAAGCTTGCGGACACTTCTCTAGATCTTCCGCCTCTACTACCTCTGATAGGGCCGGAAAAGTTGCGGTGGCCTCGGTTGCCGCCATGATTAGTTCTAGAAGTATTGAGGACCGGCATAGTCTTTGACTTCGGGATCTTCATGCCTGGAAGATTGATGAACACTTGATCCTTGTCCTCTGGGCTAAACGCAAAAGCTTCCCTACTCCGAGGATCAACGATAACAGGGTCAAGCACTTTGTGAGGTCCACGTTTAGCTTTGTTGTGTTTGCTCTGCTTCGGCTTCTGCCAATTTGGATCGGGAGTGGGCAAAGATACGGTGGGTGTCGATCCGAACTCTCGCTCATCGAATAGGGCCTCTTCGTCCTCGACAGCCTTCGTAGCCGTTGAGTCTACGACATCGTAGATTGCTTTGTTCTCGTCTTTCGAGGGAAGAGAAACGGCGGCTGAAACCGTCACATTTGGCAATTCTAGCGGCACCTTGGTTTCTGAAAACCCAGCGACTTCAGCAGCTTTCTTCTCTGGCAATTTATTTGGTTTTCTGTCGAAAAGTCCATTGATTCTTGCTACCCAGAGCGGACTGTTAACCAAGGGTTGCGATACTGCCCGCAGAGGTGCTGCGTGAATTTCAGCCATTACCGGAGTAGATGGTGCTGTCACCATGGCCGGTGGCAATCTAACTGTTGGCTTCGGCTTCATGATCGGTAGGTTCACGAGCGGGTGCTGCTGACTTCGAGCATAGGCCGGGTGTTGTATACCATCCGGTGGCGGGGGCGAAGGAGATCGGTTGTAGCCTAACGTGTAGCTTGCTGCGCGTTGTTGGTTGTTAAAGCCTTGGCCCGCAGTGGGAAAGAAGCGAGAGCCACGGCCGGAGCTGGCGAGGGGCCCCATGTGAGCTTGATTCGGAAATGGCGGAATGCGTATGTCGCCATTGATTTGATGGCTCGGTGCAGAGTCTGGTTGATTTGGACCTTTCGCGACTGCAATTACCCTCCGTTGCCCAGCTTCTTCGTCGATCTTAACCTGTCGCCAAGTCTCGTTGAGCGTAGGCATCTGAGGCTCGTACCGAATACCAGTTCGTTCCTCTTCCGCCACCCTTGCTGCTTGCTGCTGAAGGGCATGTTGCCTTTTCCCATGATCGTCTTTTGCCGATGTGCTATGGAAGTTGCCCCATGCAGACAAGCTCGCCGTCTGGCCATCTTGCGCGTGTGGTAGTCGCTCGGGACTGATTTGCGGCCTTAGCTGCGTGGATGGACCAGGCTGCGAAGATGTAATCGATTGTTCTACGTCTATCGGTCGGCTGACATTGTCCCCCCGCTTTGCAGCTATTAATGGCGTTTCGGACGATGGGTAGGAGGGCATGGTCTGAAAGTCTTCTGCTGTGGGTATCTGACCCGCAAACGGTGTACGCCCCGACTCCGGTGACCGCTTCGGTGGTCCAATGGGTTGAGGTGTATGCTGCACATGCTGCTCTTGGTATGGTGCCTGCCTAGAGGATGGTCTTTGAATACTCCGGTCAAATGTACCGTTACCAAGTGATCTATGGTTTGTAGGTGGGCCCCACAAATTGCCGGTAGGGGTGGAATGGGTAGTCATGCCTCCTGCAGTCCATCCAGATGTAAGGTTTTCAGCATCGCGCGGTACATTGTTCCACGGTTGTTGCCTCTGTGGTCTGTATAGGCTTTGATTTCGAGTCTCTGGAGATCCTGGTATGGAAGGTCCGCGCTGACTCCTAAACATGTCCCCATTCACCATCGGTGAGGGTATGCGCTCGTCTGGCCTAGTTGCAGGATCAGTCTTAGGCGGAGATACACGTTGTTCTGGCGCGGGAGCCTTGGACTTCTCTTCCGTCGGACGTTCAGAGGTCGGTGATAAGCCATTAGCTAAGGACGGGCCATGAACCTTCATCATACCATATTGCTTGGGCATCCCAGAAGCATCTGGCACAGGAGGGTTCGGCGGAGCCGCAGCTACGGGAGAAGCCACAGACTCTTGCGGTGGAATCGGTAGTTCAGGGACCTCATGCTTGACTTCTCGTTTCGCGACTTGCTTCACCTCACTCTGTTTCTTCTCTGGCTCTTTCTTTTCTGGTTCCTTCTTCTCCAACGGGGTCATACCCTGCGCCTCCATCATGATCCTGATGCGCTCTCGCTTGGCAGCCTCTTCCCTTTCCTCCTCCTCCTTCTTGCGCTTGATTGCCAGCTCCCTCTTCTCTTTCATCAACTGTTTTTGAGCTTCCCTTTGAGCATCAAGGTCCAGCGGAATTTGAGACTTTGCTATATCATCGCTTGGCTGAGGTCTAGCCATGCGGGGAGACGCCGCGGCTGCGGTTGAATCGTCTGCTTGCTGAGACGACGCAGGCGCAGGAGACTGAGATAGCTGTTCTGCCTGAGACGTGAGAATGCCATTTGGGATAAGTTTGGCTTGGGAAGAACTAGGGGTCAAAGGCGATTGTAGTGGTTGGGCGTCTATGTGCTGTTGCTGTGGATCGGTAGCTCCTTTGACTAGAGACATCCTGCGGCCTTGCGGCCCGCTTCCACCACTGACGGTGGAAGATGCGCGTCGATCCCACCGAGTGCCACTTTGCTGAGACCCAGAACGTTGGGTTTGGAATGCTGCCGAGGGTTCTGCTGGTCCCTGCTGATCTTGCGGTGAAGGTCGTTGAAGTACTGACGGAGGTCTGAAATTCTGGTCTCGCCGTACAGATCCTCGGCGTCCTGAAGTGACAGGCTCGTAGCGGCCGGACTGCGAGTTGTACAACTGACCTTGCGACCCACCTTGGGTATCGCGCGGCGTCCGGGTAAAGGAATCGGCAGCAATTTCCATTGCAGGTGAAGGTGCTGGTGGTTGGTTTGACTCGGCGCCGAACGAATCACGTTGCTGTGATCGAGGTAATGGTACTTGCATCGGAGGGTTAATCTCTATGGGAGGAACCTTGTCCACGGGCGGCAGTGATGCCCATGGTGATCTCACCGGAGGTGGGGGCGTGGGCTTCGCAACCAAAGTCGGTTTATCGTTTGATGTTTTGAGGGCGACTCCACCTTGCTTAGGCTGAACGTTTGCGCCAAGCTTCAAAACCTTAGCATTAGGGCCGACGCTGGTTGTAGGTTTAGGGGGAGGCATCTTTGCTCGCTTTTCTTCCTCCTGTCTCTCTTTCTCTGCTGCCGCTGCAGCTTGCTCCTCCGCGAGAGCTGCTGCCGGATCATTATGAGACAAGGTTATCTTCGTCCCATCAGTCCACTCAATAGTGTCTGGTGCCCAATCGTCCTCATCATCGTCGATGTCGGCCCACTTGGCTTCTTTGCCATCGGCGTCTGCTTGTAGCCGCGTGGCAAGGTGAATGCCGTATTGCTGCTTCAATTCCTCATCGGTGAAGTGTTTTGGTGGTGCTTGCGGTGCAGCTGCGGAGATTAATTCTTGCCCAACACCAAATGCCTATTCGAGTCATACCTCTGTTCTTGTTCCACACCTGCATTGGATCAGGTCCTTTACCTCCATTCTTATAACCGGAGCCTGAAGCCTTAGGCGCCGATGCTTGTTGACCACTCGCCGACTTTGCGACAAGCCGAGGTCGAGGAGCTGGCGGGGCGGTAGTGGTCGTTGTGGCAGACATACCTATCTTGGTCAGCTTACTCTCGCGACTTACACCAGTCTTCAGGCACCTTTGTCTCCGTTGACCTTAGCATTAGGGATTACAGCAGTGCCAGCCTTAGCTAGGAAGTTCTTGGTCACCGACACTGCCTTGAATGAAGCAGGTTTCTTGACGGAGTTTGAGCGAGCATGATGCGGTATTTCCGATACATCTTTTGCAGTGTCCTCAAGGTCCAAAGGTTTGGTGCTTTCAGTATCGTAATCGGTGCTGCCGTCTGCTACAGGATGCTCGGCCGATGCTTCGGCAGTCTCGCGATCATTATCATTTTCGATAGATGACATACGTATAGTTCGTCGATATGTTGGTATAATTTTCTGGCTCAGAGCTATTAAGGATGCCGGGTACTGGTCCTTGCTCGCCGGTTCGTGGTCAATCGTATGACTCGGATGGTGTGGTGAAGGAGGATGTTCGTTCAAGGTTTGGTGGAGATGATGGAGTCTCCCTAATCCGGACAAGTGGGCTTGGCCCTCAACTCTGAAGTCCGTCACAAAGGAGAGCGTTGCACCATAATCATCCCTAAGAAGTAAGAGCACTAAATAAACTTATAGCTCTTTAGTGAAGCTGTTCAAGGTGTTGTCCGTGTTGCTCAACACATTCCAAAGCCAACTAACAACGATAGCACTGGGTAGCTAAGGTAGTTGGATTACTCAGATCACCTAGTAGGACTGGACCACCACATGGTATTGCAACGACTGCGCACCTCTGTCGATTGTGATAATTGCGTCACGCTTTGGTACAACACATGTCATCCACTAGTGAAGATAATGCAAGTTGAGCGCACCCAAGCCGTCCAGGCTTGTGGTGAGATCGAACCAGTATCCTGGCACTTTGACCATTGTCTTTAATAGGTCCATCAGATTCACGACAATTGAGTGTCTCAGATCATCAGGGAAGAGCTGACAAAGTGCCCCATGACTAAGTTGAAGACGTTTGAGATGCTATCGTAGACTCTCTGACCAAGGCCAAATCAGAAGCAATGCATCATTTCTAGATAGGTATTGCAAAATCTTTGGAAGTCCATTTCTCTGTAACAGTCCTCCTCGCCTTCTTCGGCTGATGAATGTGTTTCCGGCTTTCGATTTTTCCCCTTACGAGAACATTACGGAATCGTTCCATGAAGAAATTGCCTTCGGGCTTAAGCCGTCGTAGCGAGTCTTGCAGCTCGTCGGGCAGGACTAGCTCTAAAGGTCGCATTGGGATACTGCGAGCAGTTAGCATGAAGGGTTTCATAGGAAGGGAATAACGAGCTTACGCCGTCTTCCCCAGCCTCTTTCGTCTCAGCGCTGCATCATCATCTGCCTCATCTATAAGATCATCGACTTCTTCCATGTCTTTCGCTCCCGGCCCGCCCTTGGCGATTACCTCTCGTGCAATTTCTTTGATTCGTTGAGCCTCCTTGTCTCTCTTCTTCATCTCTGCGTCCCATTTTGCTTGCCTCTCGGCCTCCTTTCGTCGCTTGGCCTTGTTTCTCTCCGCTGGTGTCTTTCGCTCCGGGCGACGCTTCTTCAACCATTCCGAGCCCTCATACTCGCTTTCGAAGCCCTCCCAAGCGCTCTCATCTTCTGTTTGAACATCTTCCTTTTCTTCCTGCGCAGCAGCAATTCTTTCGAGCCTTTTCTGCTCCTCTTCGGCCTCCTGGAGCCTCTTTTGCTCGGCTTGTACCTCCTTCGCTCCTTCGTCAACCAACAAGCTGTTCCAATCTTCGAATCTCGGATTATAGCTTGTGCCGGCTTTCGGTCGCGGTACAGCTGGAAAGCTAGCCACTCCTTCAACGAGCGAGATGGGTGCTTCTTTTAGGGTCTTCGGCGCTTTGACTGGCTTAGGCTTTTCCAAGTAGTCGAACCTGGGATCCCGAATGGCATCAATATCGCTAACAGCCCACGGATCGTGGCTCGGTGCGTCATCGACCATGACGATATCCTTCGGCACAGATTCGCCGCCATAGGCAATGGCCTTTAGCCGTTGGAATTCCTTGTGACTGACACCATTGCCCTTCCGTCTCTTGCTGCTTAGCTCTTTGACTCCTTCTGTAACACCAGGCCGCTTTCGGTTGTCGACCGCCGGTATAACAGAGCGTTGGGCGAGTATTTCATCTGCTTTGAGAGGTTTATGCACCTTGTTGTATGATTTCTGAATTTGATCAGACCCGCCTATGTCGACAGTGAAAAGCTCGCTTGATTCCTTCTCGATAATGACTCCACTGCATGACAAAACCATAGATCAGTAACTTGAGCGTGGATCAAGAATAATGTACTTCAAACCCTTTGAGAATTTCTTCTCGGACGTTCTCAAGCTCAGCCTGTATGTCAGAAACATCGACATTCTTCCTCCACGCTTTTTTGCCCTTCCTCGAAGTCTGCTTGAGCTGCTGAGGGGCTCCAATTGAGGCTGCCATTCTGTCTCAAAGTAAGGGAAGCAAATGTTCGATATTTGGTTCTAGGAGCGAAGCCGAGGAAGCGCAAGAAGTCTTGGCACGCCGATTGAACCGTGCGCTAGAGTGACGGCGCAGATCTCTTGAGTGCGCCGAGTCTAGAAAGATCCCCTGAAGCTTGAAGCATCGTAGGCTATTACCTGCGCTTTGCCCAGACATCACCCCACTCTTCAATTCTTGACGGTCATTTCTCGGTTTTCCCAATTTTATATCGTACTACCTTCATAATGGCTACACAGTCGACCGTGGGGTCCTACCAGAACCCGCTGAAGAAATTCAAGTGAGCTTGATATTGCCGCCTCAGAGGATCTTTGGCTTTGAAGAACGCTAATAGACGAAATCTTGCAGATTAGTATTCCTCGGCGAGCAAAGCGGTACAACTTCACCAGCGATCCCCCATGTAGGAGCCTATACCAAGCTGACATCCCATTACATAGTCGGCAAAACCTCCCTGATAACGCGCTTCATGTACGACTCCTTCGACAACATGTACCAAGCCACCATCGGCATCGACTTCCTCTCCAAAACCATGTACCTCGAAGACCGCACCGTGCGCTTGCAGCTCTGGGACACCGCAGGCCAGGAACGGTTCCGCTCGCTCATCCCCTCCTACATCCGCGACTCGTCGGTAGCGGTCGTCGTCTACGATATATCCTCTCTCAAAAGCTTTCAAAATACGAGGAAGTGGGTGGATGATGTCAGGGGCGAGAGGGGGCAGGATGTCATTATCGTGCTGGTGGGCAATAAGACGGATTTGGGGGATAAGAGGGAGGTGACGCAGCAGATGGGGGAGGATGAGGCGAAGAGGTGTGGGGCGCTGTTCGTGGAGACGAGCGCGAAGGTCGGGGCGAATGTGAAGAATCTGTTTAGGAGGATTGCGCAGGCTTTACCAGGGATGGAGGGGGAAGGGGGAGCAGGTGGGGAGAGTCAGAGTACGTATAAATTCCCCTTGCGCTGGGCGTTTTTGGAACATATTACATTGCGGGTTTATGGATGTCTGGGTACTAATACACATCGTAGTGATCGATGTCAATATCAACAATTCGAAACCGGAAGCCAACGACAGCTGCCAATGTTGATAGCTTTGGAGTCTGTTGGTACGCGCGGGCTTGCAGGCGTTGTACGAATAGAGCGGATGATACCAGCGTTATTGGCATTGCCTAGGATTCGTAGGAGGCAAGGTGTATATACATTGTGCATTTAGCATGCTAGCATGGCGTTTTGCCGAGGGATTGTAGCACTTCCTGGGAACATGCAGATAGCGAATCCCGATTCAGACTGTATGACCATTGTTTGCAGGCATAAATCCGCATTGAGGCCTCTATATGCTCTATATGAGTAGTGCAGAACACGCCGCAGTGCACCAACCTCCTAGTACTCCCTCGCAATGCGTCATGAAGAATTCTTTACAACGGGGCCAGCCCTAGAACATCCAGGAACTTTCGATTCTATCCAAGAGTTGATCGTAACGGGTAGTCTCCCTCTACCGTGCATCCGGCTCTTGCACCCTTAAGTACTGTCCAGTCTGCAACGGTGGCATTGGTGGCGGAGGCCCAGTCCCACTTCGTCTTCTCCTCTCCCTTTCAACAACTCCAGGCGCTTCTGGCTCAGCCTTTCTCCGGAGCCTATCTTCTCCCATAGCCATCCACGCATCGTCCTCGCCGTCATCGCCTCCTAACCAGTACCCTCTGCCAGTGCTCACCATGATTCTTCCCAGCTTCCCTTTCCAGCCCTTGCCCTCACTCAAATGGGGGCTGAATGGGTCTTCTGCAACCGTTGACGACTTGCTACCGGTATGCAACGCCGTGTTCTGGCGGGAGGTGGCAGCGATATGCTGTCGCAGCACATAGCGCGCATAGCTTAGAACGACCAAGACGAAGTAAATCCGTATAGCCCAAAGGGCGCAAATCACGACCAAAGAGCTCATGCTGCCACTTTGCAATATCCCATGTCCGAGGCTCGCTGTCGTCGCCGGATTCGTCACATAGCCCCGGCTTCCCAATGACACAGACTCCTGGGGTTCGGTAGCGATACCGCCACCTGGCTGCGGTGAGACTTCGACATGGCTGATGTTCTCGTATGTCGGTTTTGTAAACCCTGCAGTGTCATCTATCGTCGAACCACCTGGCCCCAGCGGCCCCGCCCCTTTGTCTCCGCCCATATGCTGGCTGACGACCAGGAACCAAGTCACTCCAAACACAGCCGTATATGCCGCATTGATTACCGAATCGAGTACATAGACCCAGCTCAGCGCGAGACAGTGGAAGGGACTTTGTGACCGTATGTGAGGTGCAAGGTAAGCGACGACGCAGAGAGCGATGAGACTATAGATGTACATGCTAAGTTGGAAAGGCGACAGGTGAAAGCCCGTGAGGAGGGCGAGGAGACCGTAGAAACCGGAGATTTTGTTGAGGAGCAAGGAGAGGGTTATTAATTCGGTGCCGGTGCGGAGGGACATTAGGTAGAGGAACGTATGAGGCCGGGCAAGGCGGAGGAGGGAGGAGACAGCCATAGTGTGTACGGATGCGCGCTGTGCGCAATGCGAGAGATGTAGGATTGATGTTTGGTGTCGAGCGCTGCCTGTGACGGAGAGAATAGCAAATGACGGGGATCGCGATTCAGGCTGAGGGGATTTGCTACGCTTGGCTGCACCTTCCCTTCCCGAGCAGGCACTCTTGACGAACTGCCCATCTACTCGGGTAGGGTGGCCTACGAGAATGTGCTGGTCCACCCACTCGGGTTAGTCAGCTCCCGCCGCTCTTCTCACCCACCACGCACCTTCGCCTCACCCACCGCTCACTCCAGCTCACTTTCGCTCACCCACTGCTCAGGCACTGCTCCTTCGTGCTCCCTTGATGTGCTATTCTCGTGACTCTTCGCGCATCCTGCCAGCTCGATCTCGTCAAGTTTAGACGACGAACCTCAGCAGGATGGAGGGGAGCCAGAGCTGGCTCCCGGGGGTGCGAAACTGGATGCGAAGACGACGCCATGCCCTCTCCCTCGATTGTTGCGTATAAAGCCTTGTTTGTTGCCCTCGCTCTTTCTGTTTCTTCCTTTCTATTTGTCTACCTTGGTCTCGTTGTTTTGCCAATCGTCTCGCAATACGCCTTGTTTGCTTTTAGCAAGATATAGCTCTACGATACTTGCGCACTCTCTCTTTGTGTCTCTCTTTCTTCTCTCCCTTTTAATTTTGCCTTCGCTCTTCACTTCGTTCGAATCGCTCCTCACGTCGTCTCCAATGTCGAAGAAGAAATTTTTGGAGAATTTTTTTCAGCGAGCTCGTGAGAAGGGTTCTGACATCAACAAAGCGATCGTCAATGGTAGTGCAGTCAAGAAACATCTTGAACCCAAGATCGAGAAAAACTACGCGCGGGCGTTGGGGCTATGGAATAAGTAGATTTATTGCCTTGGGCCCTGGCGCGTTCTGAAAGAAGTTGACATTTGTCAAACAAATACGTACAAGACCACCCTGGCGCTAACTTGTACGACTTGGAGACCTTGAAGAACTTTGTGAGGATGATGGCGTACAATATCGATGGCACCTATGGCGATCCCAAGGCGAACGAGAAGTTCGTTCTGCAATACTAAAAAGACTTTACGATTGATTGGCGAAGACATTCCTCTCTTATACCTCTCGAAACAACGCAGTTCGTCACAAACGTTGGTATCTCGTGGCTTTCGCAACCCATGCTTTAAGTATTGAGACTAACTAGTCTGCAATTCATCAAGATTCACTTGCGTGATGAGCTTGGCCTTGCTCACAAAAAGCGAATTAGGAGCTACGATATTATCAATCACTTTATACACTTGAGCACGCAGCTCTAAAAGAAAGACTAACAAATCTACGACAAGTCGCGAACTCGTGTGGACACATGGGCGAAAATCTAGCTCTATGTGTTTACATTGGCCAGGATGAGTGAGTACATCGAATCCACTTGTCGTGCCAATTTCGATCGCGATCTCTATTATCGTGTAAGTATTCTTCGCAAGTTGAACGAATTCTCAAACAAGAATGAAATTGATTAAGAATGCCTTGTGTAGAACATGACCTTTGGTGTCTTTCGAAATGAGCACGAGAAAGTCGAGTTCGCCATACAAGTGGTGCGAGATGCGAAGAATATAACATTGACGTTGAAGAAAAGATTCGCCTTAACAACATCTAGAGCTTTTTCGTTATCCCAATTGTTCTGACAGTTGATTTGATGAGCAAGCCGAAACATTCCGTATACGAGGGTTTGGAGTCACGACCACTTTTTTGCAATCTAGTGCTCACGATGCTGGCCAGAGCTATCGCGAAGAATGCGTTCAAGGACTACAACACTATGGAGGAATTGCTGGAGATCGAATCGCCAAAGAACGAAATGTATTATCTTTGGCAGAACGAAAGTGTGCTCGGCAAGCCCTTTTTTCACGTCGTCTTCATCGGCGAGATGGAAAAATAAAATGGAAAGCACATATCGATAGACACATCAAGAGGCTAGACGATTGCAAAGCGACCAAATGCCCTCATTTAAGACTGAAATGCGTCGACGCTTTCCAATTCGTTCTGGAGATGAAATTTCACCTTCAGGATGTTCATTGCATCGACTTCATCAAAGGCATCAAGAGACGTAGATCAGGCAACGAAGTGGAATTTGAGCCTAATCGAAGAAAGAGGTCTTGACGAACCAAGGATCACGACCTGGACGTGAAGCTCGAAACGTGGCCCCAATTCACGTATAAGTTTGTGGATGAGACGACGAAGTTGTATGGCCAACAATACGCTGGAAAGTCAACACCTCCTTCGATCAACTCGAAACATTCATCTTCATCAAACACTTTCGCCACGAACGAGTTCATTGGTGCTATAGAAACGTCGCCATCTTCTGTATGCACTAACATATTCGACACGCTTGACTCGCGTCTCCACGACTAATAAGATATTATCTATACTTCCTTTCAGATCTACAGCGCTAATTGAGGTGACATTTACTCTTTGCATATCGACTCGTCGTTTTCGCGAGCGTCTCCACGAAATGTGGTCTCTATTTTTTCCGTCCACAGGAGACCTATGGCTTTTGTTTTCAGCCTCTTAGTTAGTCATCTTTGATCGTTTCTTGGAGGGAGGCGAGGAATTTCGAGTTAGCGCAGATTTATGCGACAAAATATTAAATTTTCATTCTTTGCGAACGATCAGAGTCACCTCCGCATAAGATCTTGCTCGATAGTCTGCTTTTTTCCATCACATCCTTCTAGACCTCGAGGACAATTAGATCCCATCCAAGCTTCAATTCTGGATCCCAAGGCCCCCCAAAAAGACCCTCGGGGCCCATTCCAAGACCCACCTGCAGGGCACACTTTGGGGGTCCCTCCATCTTGCCCTGTGCCTCCTGAGCTACCGCTCCTAGCCCTAGTCTCCTAGGAGCTATGTTCAATTCTAAGCTAGGCTGTTTTAAGGATAGGATCTCTTGGATCTACACTATCCTAGGCAGAGCCTTTTGGGAGCTCGGTCGCCCCAGTTTTCAGGCAAGCCAATAATCCACCTGTCTAACACTCATTCCTGGGAGAATTCTCCTAGTAGAACATTTCTAGGACGAGTCAGTGAAAAAGAATTTCCAACTCGTGTCCTCTCTCTTATCATTTCAATACAGAAGTTTGCTCCACGTTGAAAGAGCTCTACTGTCGTCTTCTAGCCTGTCTTCCCATGCGCTGAACAATTGTCTTATATTGTCTTGGTGGAATCTTCCTACTGGTCTGTTTATCGACACAAACAGGCTCGTTGCTAGCAATATTACTATCGGAATGACGCCTATGAGAAGAACAACGTCGCCTTCATCGAAAACAATGCAAATAGAGATGATGAAAGAAGAAAGAGAGGAACAGCAAAGGGCTTTGGAGCAAATCGAAGACAGCTGCATGGAGACTAGGCTATGATAGACTTATTCCTGTCTACGAGTGGCATTTTGACGCTAATTATGGCAGCCCTAAATGTTCCAATCCTGTCAACGAGACTTGTTTTCGTAGACACCATTTCCATTGATGTACGACACATTAATAGATGACAAATAAGAATGGTCTTTGCCCAAAAACTTTCTTGAACACGACTTCTAGAAATATCATGCGATGCAACGAGATACAATGCGGTTTGTGTATCCCTAGTCTCGATAAAAATAGCTTATAGGTCACTCTAACTATGATCAACAGACAAGATCGAGAAGGAAGCATATTGGGCGAAAGTTGTAGAAAACGCACTCACAAGAGGAGCAGAATTCTGAGACCCAAGTGAACCTCATATTCATTAGACGAAGATGGCACTATAATAATTCCAAAATCGATCAATCGAGTTGGAAATGAGTACTCAATCTAGCTTTCGTCTACCTGCCAAGATTGCTACTAAAATGCGTGGGTCTGCTAAAAGCAGCTTGCCCAAGTAGCCCTCCACTAGTGCCAAACCGATGAGATTACTATTGATATTAATCGCGTTCACATTCATTCCTTTGCAAACAAGTAGTTGCTAAGTATTCTATTCATTGTGAACATATGGACCCTATTTGTCTTGAACACTTCTTGCATGTTTTCATCACAAATAATGTATCGCTTGTCTAAAGAATCCTGAAGTTTATGAGCTTTTATATAGTTCTAGAGCATCTTGACGACTTGAGAACGAGAAAGCTAGAATCTTTTAGTATTATGTGATTCAGATTTGCTTAAATACTTCTCACCTAAGTTACGTCAAGCAAAGTCTACTAACGATTTAGAGAGATTGTAGGTTTTCTGCAAAATAGTAAGCTTATTTGCGATGACACCCCAATTAAGATCTTACGTGGAACCCGTCTCCACGACTCGAGCTTAACATATCTTGAACTTCCGTGCATTCGAAAGGCGTCATACTTGGGACCTGTTGTTGACGTGTGCCAAATCTTGCTGCCACGAGAGATGTATCTGTCATGGAGACGCAACGAAGCACACTTCTGGAAGCTACTAGTAATATGAGTCGCTACATCGTGCTCGATTTCTCGTAAAGCCTAGTATGATGAGTAAATCGATAGTGGGTGTTGTTGCTATTTGAATACTTCTCCTACGTTTATTTCCTTTTTGACGAAATCTTCAAACGTCTTAGTTCATCCAGCTAGTACAGCAGTTATTGATGACGAAAAGCTGCCACAATGTCTTTTGTTTCGCATTATTGTGCCTAATTTGTTCTATTGGTCGTAATGAATTTTGCAGGATCGCTGCGTTAAGAAGTCACGTGAAGATTCTTATTCATCTAGCAGCCATCGATCCTTCTTACCCTAAACATAGCGCATTCGATTCTCTCTCCCAAGCATGGAAGCTTCGATGCGCAATATCGCAAGCGTCTCAAGCTCTTTCGCTTTAGGTACAGCGACACCAATGACCAACAATCTAATGAGAATATGGTTTAGCGAAAGTGTTATTCGAGGTCGTATGCGTCGCGACTTGTATGATTGGTATGTCATTAACGCGTTAAGTTTTCAACTTGGAGCAGAGAAGCATCACTGGAATCGAGAAGCCACTGCTGAAGTGGGGAGCTAGCGCTGGCATGATTGAGCCCGGAATCGCAGTGGCTATCATAGAGGAACACGATCGTCACCAAGCTATACGATTGTAGCTCGAATGTAAGATAGTCACAAGAGCATTACGTTAGAGAGCCATTCAAAACAATGCACGATTTTTCTCATTTAGCAAAGAAAAGGTTCTCTTCTTCTTATACCCTCGCAAGCAGGCAAAGAAATTTGACGACGCGATAACTAGAGAACAGAAATTCGACCACGTGCGAGAAACACTCTTCGACCTTAGCGTTCGCATCAATCGCAATGACATTGTCGCCATCGCCCTCAGAAATCCAAGAGAATCGTTATCTCGAACGACTCATGGGCTCGCTTAGTCTTCGTGTTGCCAATAAACTTTCCTCAAAGTCTTTATCAAATCGACTGCAAAGTCTCCAATCTCGCGAGCGACTTTCTAAAGAGCTTCAACGAGAGGTGGAACCTATAAATAAGATTTCGCTGCCTCTGTGACCACTAATTATCTTGCATGATCATTTTTAGTGGCATACATTTCTTGAATGTAATGAACAAGTTCGTTGATTGACTAGAAGTGCAATTGATACCTTAGTCGTTTTAGAGCGAGTGCTTCCAAGTGATCGATTTGCATATGACGTGCAATTAGAGCCACGATTGAATGTTTCAATAACTCTGGCTCGTCTTCTGCAAAACATCTTCAACCCTGTGCGAAGCGTTTGAGCGAAAAGATCTATCTATATTACTAAGAACTTCTGTAGGTTATGTAGAATACCTTTCCTCATACATGTAATGGAAAACCCTTCAATACAAATGTGCGCTACAATCGTTGAAATCAAATTGAAGTACCTCGATCTCTAGGACTCTTATCAAGAAGTTGTGGATACGAGGACTTCGATGTGCGAGAATTATTCGATGAGCAAGAAGTTCTATTCTCGTCGTCCTAAGAAGAATTGTGATATCGAAGTAGCTAGAATTGTTGCGAAAGCTTGAAGCAATTAGCTTAGATATTACGAAGATTGAATTGGTCGCACATCTAGTAAGCGTTTTCACAGCCTCTCTAGAGTCGTTGCGTAAAGAGGTGCTTCCAGGCATTTCGAGTTTTATGATTGAAGTCGCCATGATCTCTGTAATGAGGTTCAGTATTTTAATTGATTTGCAACTGCCCTTTTGCAAGACAAAGCAAGCAGGCGACGACAAAATATTAATACACTTCTAAGGCCTCGTGCTCTTTTCTAGATGCTTTTTAACTCCGATTTCGCTAGATCTCTTGACATCCAACTCTAGCTCCCTAGCATCCAACTCTGGCGCCCTGGGCTCCATTTCTAGTTCCCCCCCCCCAAGTATATTTGGTTCTCCCAAAATAGACTTTTGATCCTTCTGTTCGTTTTTGGTCCCCTCTTCGTCTTTGGGGGCCCCTTTTGGTTGTGCGAAGACTTATTGACTCAACTGCTCGCACGTCATGGGCGAACCAGGCACATTCTAGACAAGTTTATTCTCCAGCGATATATCTCAAGCTACAAAATACCCACAATGATATCATGGGAGTACCTTTGATCCAATTTAGATTAGCTATTGCCACTCCTCTTCTGGTGTCCTTACCAATAGTTGTCCCAATAGCGCTTGTTTTCCTTTGTAAGCTAAAGACTATAGATTGGGTTGCAGAAGCAAGAACGGATCGATTTCACTTTGGGAAGGTGATTTGGGCGCTGCCTCCCAATTCTGGCACGCTACTATAATTCCAATTCTGGCACCCTGCTCCTATTCTGGCACCTCGCTTCGACTTTAGCACCGTGTATGGGGCCGCCCCCTGGAGAATTCTCCTAGGAATGAGGGTAGATTTTGTGGACCGGCTGTGGATCGAACGGGATCCAACCGTATTTGCCTGTTCAGGAAATTCTCCCAGGTGATTTCTCCTAGGAATGTGGGTGGGTTTGGATACGAAGATCGAAAAAAACATATTCTAATAAGAGATGCACCGGAGAGCGCTGGACGGAAGAGAGAAGGCGCTAAGGGAGGACTGCCTTGATGCATTGACGAGAATGCTGTCTTTGAAGTAATCTTCACGTCAGCTTATATAGCCTCCTATCCGATCTAACAATCATCTTGCACTATCCCCGTGGAACTCCCCCATCGACATATCTATCTACCAATAAAAAGATTCAGGTCAAGCTTGAGTCTATTGAGGAACTCATCGACAGACTTTATTGTGATGTGCTTTAAGCATTCTATTACACTTGTTAGGTTTTGCACTTCTTGCTATAATGCTTGCTTGTCCATCTTAGCTACTTGTATTGTTAATTTCAATTGATTCGCTTCTTCTTCGACTAGAGCTTGCAATTCTATCGCTCTTATTGCTTGATCATTTGACTTGTTTAGCTTAGCGATCAATTCGAGCTTGTCTAACTTTAATTGTTCGATTATTGTAGTGAAGCTAATCTTGGGACTACAAAAATTCTATTATTTGGTTAGTCATTGCTAAGCAATGGTAAGTACACTTACGATAGCTCCTCGTCTTTGCTCGAGCAGTTTTTTCTCCACATTGTTGCTTGACTAAGATGCCAGAACAGCCTCGAATGATATACCAACTCCTTGACACAATTCTTTAAAAGCCTCGATCGAATGCTTGCTTAAATGTTTCGTGAAGAGGTATTGTTTCTTTGGTAATATTTGCCAAGTATACGGATCGTTAGCGCTTGTGATCAATCGTACTTTTGTCGACTCAATTGATATTTCGAGCTTGGTTACTTCAAGAGTTTGTTAGCAATTGATATTCTTCACTGGATAGCTGGATCGTACAAATGTGCTCGAATAATTTCTGGCGACACTTTTTTTTATAAATCGCACGGTTTAAGTTACCTGGTCGAAGTGTGGCCATTTGGTTGGCGCTTCACATACGCAGAAGAGATATGCGGACCATAATGCAAACAAATTGAGAGAGCAGATCTGACGTTCGATCTGAATTCTTAGATGAAGCCCATTTGTACTAGAAGAACTTACCAGCTCCAGAACTGGCACCCGCTCCACCTCTGGCACCTTGCTCCAATTCCGGCACCTATCTTGTAGAGCGATTGCGTGAACGAAGCTCAGATAAGGCAGTTAGAAGTGGATGCTGGGAGCAAGAAGAGGATGCTGATGCAGAAGGATGAGGCGCGCAACAAGCTTCGAGAACAAGGAGCTTTCATCACGTGACTAGACGAGAGACAGCTGATATGAGCTACAAGTAGCGGCTGTGGTGTACACCAAAAATGGTCCGCACCACCAGCCGTGGTGTACACCCAAAGTGGTCTACACCATCAGCAGTGGTGTACACCCAAAGTGGTCTACACCACGAGGCGTGGTCCACACCACCAGCAGTGGAGTACACCCAAAATGGTCTACACCACGAAGCGTGGTTCACACCATCAGCTGTGGTGCACAACAAAAGTGGTCCATACCACGAGTTGTGGTTCACACCAAAAGTTGTTCACACCATCAGCAATACTCACCGGAAGTCTTGTGGCTAATTGCAGTAGCGCCGACTCATTGACCATCCAAAAGATCTTGCGTAGGTCGAAGGTGATAACAACTCTTGTTGGGACTTCTTTGTCACGGCTGATACTTTGTGCATCCTGCATCGGGATCGGAGTTACGAAGACAGCCAGGCCCGAGCAAGGCATAAGCGGATTTAAGGAAAAACTCCATGAATAACTGCAGCCGCCAACGCACTAAATCTTTTCCATGCTGGGTGGTTCATGAAGGTCGGTGATCGAATAAATCTCCCTTGGCGACTGCCCGACTTTCACGTCTGGTCAAAGAAGAGTCCGGGCCGACGTTTTATACTGTAACCATTATATAACTTCCTCTCCAGTAGCGCTGGGAAGCGTAGTAGAGCTCATCGCTCATTACCTTTCTCCATCTCAAACGCCACACGACATCTTCCACCATGGCGAGCATGGGCAGAGCAGCGCCTACCACCGTCGCCGGCAAGGCCGTGGGTCCCGTTGGGTACGGCATGTTGGGTAAGTAACCGGTTGTATGCTTTCTTCATTCCAGGGTGCAGAGGCCCAAGGCAAGCGTCTTAGCGAGCATGTGAGAATGGCATGTTGACGCTGCGTGCTCCAGGTTTGACGATCCCGTGGGCGCTTGTCGAATATCCGGTCGCGGTAAAATTAATGAAGACGGCGCTGGAGCACGGTGCCAACTTCTGGAACGGTGTAAGTGCGGCCTCCTGAGTAAAAGAACAGCATTTCCATGTACCTCCTGTTCAGCTTGCGGGTCCATCAAGCAGAGACCACCCAGGAGAGCTAGGCTGACTCGCATACAGAGCCTACACTACGGCACGCCTCAGGCAAATTCGCTGCATCTGATCAAGCACTACTTCGAACAGTATCCCGAGGACGCCAACAAGGTCGTGCTCAGCATCAAAGGCGCCTACCACCCGAAGGAAGGCCCCAACGGCAGCCCGGAGGGTATTCGCGCGTCTGTCGAGGAGGCCGTCAAGGTGCTGCCACCCAGCATCAAGCCTATCGACATCTTTGAATGTGCGCGGGTCGACCCCAAGGTCCCTATCGAGACCTCAATCAAGGCACTGGCCGAACTGGTCAAGGAGGGCAAGATCCGCGGCGTCGGGCTGAGCGAGGCCAGCGCGAACACGATCCGCAAGGCCCATGCCGTACATCCCATCTCGGCCGTCGAGATCGAGCTGAGCCTGTTCACGCCCAACCCTCTTCACAACGGTATTGCGGACGCATGCCATGAGCGTACGTCTCTTGAAAAAGAAGCAGAAAGTCCAAAAAAAACATCTACTGACAGTGTGATCCACACAACAGTTAGCATTCCCATCGCGGCATACAGCCCCGTCGGCCGCGGCTGGCTGACGGGCGAGTTACGCAAGCTCGACGACCTAGCGGAGAACGACTTCCGGCGCATGCTGCCGCGCTTCAAGCCCGAGAACTTCGATCAGAACTTGAAGCTCGTCGAGGCGGTGGGGCAGACTGCCAAGCGCAAGGGCGTGACCACGGCGCAGGTGGCCATCGGTTGGGTGTGTCGCCAGGGCGCCATCCCCATCCCCGGCACCACCAAGGAGGCGCGCATCGTCGAGAACTGCAAGCCTGCGTCGCTCACCGACGACGACATGGCCGAGATCCAGAAAATCCTCGGCACCCTGCCTATTTCCGGGGAGCGCTATGGCGGCCAGCATGAGGCGATGCTGAATGGGTAGTTAGTAGGTCTATCTCTCCTGCTCCGTTAGGTCTATCTCTCCTGCTCCGTTAGCTGGGGGCACGGTACCTGAAATCAGGCGTAGATCGATAGTTGGGAGTAGTCAAAGTTCCGGTACTATATTCACAAGGTATCAATGCCTCTGTGGAACTCTCACTTGCTTGTGCAATTCCACTCTATCTGGACAGGTCTTGTGACTTTCTCCGTAAGGTTCCGCTAGTCCAACGCCTTTCTAACCGAGTGCATCTGGTCTGATAGCTGAACTATTATGTCTCTGTGATTATGTAAAGAAACCCTCCGCTCCCGCGGTTTGGGTCGAATAACCTGGCTCGTAACAGATTTTTTTTTTTACATGATGATTGATACAAGCCCAGCCGCGATAGCCTTTCCCCGCGCTGCCCAAATGTGCCTGCTTAGCTACGGATCTTTTCTCCGCCAAAAGAGACGAAATAATTCTACCCTCGACGGAGGCAATCCGTAGCCTCATGACGAGATATCCGCGAGGGTATAGGGGGTTGTCGTTGACGGTGAACATGAAAACTTACATCACAACTTCCGGATCAGGAAATTAGAAAGCCTCGATCACAGGCTTTGTGATGGAGGAAAGCAGTGTCGGGACATACTTAGACTGGGTTCTTTTGCGCCGTGTTGTTGGAACCTGCCACGGTTTAGCAGTCCAATTTCTGACTCTGTCGCAGTCTGCCCTTTCACTTCGCAGTACATCATACGCTCACCATAACGCCAAACATGGCGAAACGCTGCAGCGAGTCCCTACTGCTCTGATCCCCTCCCTTCAGTTCGCATTTTGATAACAAAGCATAGTAAAGCTCTTAACAAGGATCGATGACAGGCATATCCGTACCATAACGAACTTGATACAGAGGACAAATTCTATGACTAGAGGCTACCCCGGAAATCGCTCCAATTAGATTCGCTTTCGTATTTGGCAAGTTGTTGAAGTTTGAAGATGAACCCTTTCTAAGGGTCGACTAGTAAGTCTAGAGTTGTTTGCTCGCCTTCCTGGTACGACGCTACTATGAACGGATGACTTTGCAGGAAGGATCAAAAGCGGATCGACGATATTCATAAGTTGATATATTGTCTTGGGTCAACCTTCAATTTGCCATGGACGATGAGACTTATTTTGAAGTCGTCGTCGATCTTGGTGACCACTGCTCGTGGGATGCGTTCTCGAAACACGTTGTTCTAATATAAAGTGACAAAGAGTTGAACTACGAATGTGAAGTCGAAGATCCTAGTCGAGACATAGAGATAGACCTGATTGACGAACGATTTAGAACTTAGATGGCGCTAGAGCACATACTCAATCAGGAACGCCAACGCTTGGTGGGTACGAAGGAAGAATTCGTACGAAAGCTTGCGTATGAAGCGTAAGGAGAGTATCATTAAGAAGTTAAGAGAAGATATACCCTATCAATTTGTAAGTGACGTGTCGACGAAAGTGACCATGTGACTTACGATGAGTAAATAAAGGTTCCCGAGCACGCGTAAAGAATACGTAGGGTCGTGATAAATTGTGGCGAATGTGTGCAACGCGACGAGTGCGAAAGACATTATCCTCGCGAAGCGATGGATTCGTCGATAGTTGAACAGCGGTAGACTCAAAAAATTCGCTAAGAAGCTTAGGTGAAGACCAAAGAAAAGTGGCATCATGTTGATGATCGAAAGAGTTCTTGCTCTATCTCTCGCTTCGTCGAAGGAGATCACGCGAAAGGTGACGCAGAAGACGTTGAGTAAGATATATAAGAGTTGAAGTAGAACGTTGGCGAGACTTCACGGCCCCAAGAGACGATGACGTCGCACGACCAATGGATAGGTGAGATACCTAGATATGGTAATGTTGAGCGATTGGAAAACTTGCTAGATGAACGAAAGACCTTTCATGAACATCAAAAGAAGGAAGACGTCGCCTGCGACAATAGCATAGATTTGAGTGATCTTCATGATAAACTAGTAATATGATGAGAACGTGCAAGGAAAGTTGGCGCGAATAACACGAGGAAGAGATGAAGCAACGAGGGTTGACTATGTATTGAAGGGCACCAAGAGACATTAGAGGTGACGACGAACTTGAGGTTCAAAATTGGCTAATGGGGGAGTGGGAAATGGCTTCATGGCATCCAGAATTGATTGCAAGAGCATTTAGAACTAACTGTAGAATAAAGTGCTTTGACATTCAGAATTGTTGTTGTGACATTCGGAAAGATAGACTTTGGGCTATATTTAGGATCATGGCTCATTTGCGCCACGGATTTAGCGATATTTTGGCTCATAACTATGCTTGCACCATGATGTGAAATGGCCTAACGAATCGAGGATAGAATACAAAGTATGGAGTCGCATAGGAAGTCAATGAATCACATTCGAAGCAGAATCATTGCGACTTATTACTTCATCGTATAAAATCTGCGCGATAAGACTTAGGTAATTGACATCAACAAGTCAAGGTTATTCTTCTTCCAATTATGGAGAAAAGCATGCTTCAAAAGTTAGGGTTATCGTCATCTAGAAAGGGTCAAATTTACTAACCTACAAAAGCTCTTCTACGGAAGTAGACGTAATCTTCGACGAGAACTCTTTAGCCATGAAGAATTAACGACGTAGATCGTTCGCTTCATCTCTCTTACGTTTTCTCAACAATTGTATTATAACATCTTCGATAGCCTGCACGTTCGAATGCCCTCTCTCGATTTCGTTCGACATAATTGTATAGCGCTTCTGCATATTGATTTTGACCTTATCGTCATCGTTCAAGAGAATAGATGAGCAAGTGATATTGTCGTGAACTAGATTCTTGGACTCGAGGAACTTGATATCGCTCAATACCTAAACTTGTCAATGTTGGCGTTTGGGTAAAATAGGTTGAAATCTTATTTGTTCGACTATTGCTATCACGTGAGTCTCTTTTAGATAAATGGGTGTCGCAATGACTTGAATTAGGGAAATTGACATATGTTCAAGAACAACTAGTGTGACCGTTGGGTCGGGTTGACCCGCCCAACCCTAACCCTGGGGTCAGGCAAATTTCCTAGCCTAACAGGGTGGGACGGGCGAAGAATGCGCGCCGAGTGTTCAACCCGACCCACTCGATCACGTGACGTCACGTGACGCGCTAACCATATGTGGTTAGCGTGGACCCTGCACTAGCCCAATCGGGTTAGCGCATAGATAAGATAGGATAAGATAAGATAAAATAAGCGAATGCTAACGCGACGAAGTTAGCTTGGGTTCTTGGCATTGGCCCGACGAAACCCGACCCTGGGGTCGGGTTCGCGCCTTAACCCTGGCCCAACCCTACGGGGCCCAAGAGGGTGGGTCGGGTTGAGAAAAAAGTGTCCGACGCGACTCAATGGTCACACTAAGAACAACGTAAAGTTTAACTTCGAATTCGTAAGCCTCGATGCATTTGACGAAATACTTCCCTTGAATTCGAAGGAGCGTAGAGAGGTTGACATTCTTGTTTGAGTCGAAAAGCTTTCTTATCGCGACCACTTTCGAAGTTGAACGACTTTTTGTTATTTTAGAACTCGTACGTTTCTTCTTCGTCACGATGACAAACTTATCGACCTTGAGATCATAGCCTTCGTCGTACGTTCGTCGAGAGAATTCTTTCTTTACTTTGAAAGACGTCTTTTCGTTTAACTTGCTAGTAGCGTCGTCTTTTCTAGACGTTTCATCGACAAAAGTAGATTAACTAGAAGGATAAAGATTGTTCGAGAAAGATGACTTCGCCCTTTTAGTGTTATGTTCGACGCCAAGTCTTGTAGAAGTTAAACGTTTTCGATTCGCAAAGCTAGCGATGCGTTTATCGCCTTCTTTATTAGGATATGCTCTATTCCTTTTTGATTTAATAGCGATATCGTCATGAGTGTTCGACAAGTCTTGGGTGTTTCTAGATGATAAGAGATTGTTATTGATTGATAACACATCATTCGAAGCGAGTGAATGAGCTTGAGGATTTTTCAAATTAAATTGTGTATATCGCTTGTTGAAGTGAGAAGTCATTCTAGATATCGCGCGACGGAATGTCGTTAGTGATCAAAACGAACGAAGAATGAGCAGGAGGTGCGTAAAGCACAAGGAGGGAAAGTACGTAATGAAGGGTGCAAGAGACTTATTTGGAAGACGATGAAAGATCGAAAGACATATCGTTCTATTTATAGAATAGCAAAGAGTCATTTGCTAATCAAGATGACATTTGTTTTTGACGTCTTGTCTCGTTAGTTGCGATGATGTGCTTATCTCTCACGAGGCATTGATCATCCTAATTCTTGGCTAGTTCGATTCTTCTTAGGCCTGGTCATAAAGTCTCGTTGATAATCCCTTAATGTTGAAGCTTCCCTCTTGTAAACGAAGGTGGTAATGTTGACCATTTAACGATGCTCTCGAGATGCAACGTACTCGAGTGCAAGATCAAGAAGAAAGCTTGAAGCGAGAGAAGCAAACCAAGTATAGAGGCTTGGCACGAATTAGGCTCGAGCATTTGGATTTCTCGAAGGGCGAACTCGACGTGCTCGATAGATTCAACGTGAAGAATTTGGTGTCGATTTTCGAAGGGGGAGGTTGCTTTTAGCAAGAGAGTCGACATCACGTGTCGATCGTGATCGATCGCAAACAATTAGATCTTGCCACCCACTTCATTGGGATCTCTTTCATCGTTTTACTCGACAACGCGCAGATCGAACGACTTGAACTACAATTGTCTTCGAGATTTTAGCTTAAATGTCTTCACGATTGGCATCGGGTTCAAGCGAGGAGGAAGATGACCCCTCCCTAGCTTTGGTAGATCGTGGATCTCTACCTAGCTAGTATGATCGACTAATCCTTAATTGAGCAGAACATCTCTCACTTGTTCCTCTAGATTTGAACGACGATCTAAGGACCTATTTGATCGAGCAACTATCTAACGAGAAGAAATATATCGACGATGAAGCATATCGCAAGATTCGTCAACATTGCCTCAACTCGTTTGTAGCGACTCGATGGTGAGCATGTCTAACGAAGAAAAAGCAACAAGAGTTGAGAAGACTATTGCGAAGAGAAGATTACGTAGCGACTTTCGATGCTCTATTGGCTTTTCCAGGTCTGTGGTTGGACGAAATGCGATTCGACGTGACGAAAGTCATAATCGATTTGAAATGTGATAAGATAGGCCAACCCTTCTTATGTATTGTGAGCTTACTAGACTATTAAGTCGCAGGAGATGTTTCATTACCTTAACCATGTTAGGAGATTCTGGATCGACTTGGTTCAACACAACAAGCACAATATGCAGAAGATGGACTACATTACGATGAAGGCGCTAGAACTTAAAGCATTGGGCGTCGACATTTGATAGCATGATTTTATATCGTCAACTAAGAAAAGGGAAGATATTTAGCGCATTTAACTTGAATCGTCGCATGGAGATCTGGGCGAAGCTATAGGCGTGGGAGGGTCTCATTCTCACTCTTTGGACTTTCTTTGAAGACTTCAAGTATATCAAATCTTGCGCCCATTGGGTGAAGAGCTTGGTAAAGGTACCTTCTAGAGGAACTCTATATATGGCAATGGCGCGAAGCTTCTTCGAAATGAATTAGAAGAGAGACAAATGCATTGTCTAGGAAGCGAAATCGATCTTCACTTTTAGATTTAGCACTACTCAAAATCGCGTGACTCTACATTATCGACAAGTATTTCTCTACGTCATGCAACATCTTCGTGAGTTGTCATTAGACTCCACGAAGTTGGAGCCCAAATCAAGTGAGAGAAAGATTTGAACGACGAAGAATCTTAATAGATTCGTATTGTATAGATTGGTCGACTTGGCGAAGCGACTAGAATTCAAGTCGGAGAAGATTAGCGATTTGAAGGCGAAATACTTTAGTCATGCAGACGGATGATCATCATTTGGGCAATCGAAGCCTGCGTACGTCGTCGACGAACCTAGAGAGTGCTAGGAGAGAAGATGTGCATGTTCCTTCAACCTGGCGTATGAGCAGAGCAAGGACTTTCTTTTCCTCGATAACATGCATAACATAGACAAAAGTCAAGGGAGCAATATCTAACCCGTTTTCGTAAGGAGGTTCGTTTATTTGGCTTACTTTGGCAGAAGGGTGTTCTATTCGAGATCTAAATTAAATGATTAGGAAAGAGAAATTGGCAATCAAGAGCAAAAACGAGACCCAACGCGAGAAGGCATAGATCAAATATACGCATTCCAAGAGCAACCAAACGCGGAGGACACGCGAGAGGATCGAGACACAAGCGGACGACACAATTTTGCGAAGCAGCTACGAGAGACAAGCCATTTGTTTGAAAGTTCGCCTCGTTCACAGAGCGTTTAGGGGAATTAGGAACCTCAATCCATGAACGACGTCGAAGAGCTGGTGACGTATGACGGCGAGAGAGAAAGAGGTTTGGTGGCGCCTTCTATAATTTCATCAAGTTTTTATTTAGACGAGATCTCGTTCGAAGAAGGCCCATTCGAGGAAAGGGTCTCGTTTGAGGAAACTTCTCTTCGAGCAATTACTTTAGCGCCCATGGAAGCTACAGAAAAGGACGAACCCCTTCAAGAACGATTCAAATTTATCGTTCGCGACGAAGACGATTGAATTACGATGAAAGAATACTTTTTCGGTTTATCTCTTTCCTCTTTGGTGGAGCTCACGGCAGAAAAACACGCAAGGGAGGGACGATATTTATTCGACACGACTCTTTGGTCATTGCACCCCTCGGAATGCTTTGAAGCTGCTATGGCAAAGGGCACGCACGTCGTTCTTCTATTCCTAGCAGAAAGAATTTGTACATCCTAGCAGCTCGCCGGATTTGCTTCCCAATTTGGTGATAACGCCAAATCATTTAACGATAACGTTAGAAAGAGAGTTGCCAACGCTGGCATCTTCATGGAAGATTAGGTACGAAAGAAACAAATTCTATAAACCTCGTTCATACGCCTTCACGTCCTTTGTCATGATTCAATTTTCAACTAAATTTGCTGCTGTTAACACAAACTTGTGTCCAATCAATCGTATGTGCGTCGACAAGTCTATGTATAGCATAGATCTAAGGAATGGCTTCGTGGTTACTATCTAGGTGCGACAACACGTTGAGCGGTTCAACCCCACCGCTTCAAACATTAGATTTGGATGGCTCGTTCGGGTGAGACGATGTAGTTCTCACAGTCTCGCAACGTTTTGCGCCAATATTTGAACCATTTGGGACGATTATCGTCATAGCTAAAACCCTGCTCTCCTCATTTCGCGTTCCCAAGTTCGAAGCTTGATCAAGGCAGTCAATATTGCATGGATCGTATCACTTCTTCTATCTCTTAAACTCGTTCATCAAAGTTTGCGATTGGCGGGCCTAAGTTCTTTGCTAGTCTCTTCAGGCGATTCTCTTTGACAGCGAGCTTTCCCAACAACATTCCTTGCACCTTTAGCATGCATTCTTTCATGTCTAAAGCTTTCAAGACTTTCGAGTTCAAGGCAAACAGTTCGTCGAGACGTTCGCGTCGCTTCGCCCAATTTTGGACGCGGAGCTCCTTGCCTTGTTGAATTTCCTCATCCTGAGTAGCCTGCCATTTTCTTCGTGGACGATTCGTCTTTTTGTGTTTTATCGCGAGTCTTGGTTCTCTACTTGCGTTGAGCCCAAGATTCGGACGGAGCGAGGTGTCTGTAGGTGATGGATGAGGATGCGATGTGTTGGTGGATTGCGACATATCGAACTTGTAGAAGCAAGTCGCGAGTTAGGTCTTTGCAGCTTTGACCCTAAATGCGTCTCTCCCAGAGAATATAGTTGTCTGGATTAATTCGTTCCTTGGTAATCTTCACCTTGTGGTCGTATCATTCAATCTTTGCTCACACAGGGCATTCAATTCTGGCTCGAGCATTCACTTCTAGTTTCTTCTATAGCATCCATCTTTGGCTTCGCCTTCGTTTTTGGCTTCCTTGGCCAGCATCCACTTTTGGCTGCCCCTTCCCTTGGCATCCACTCTTGACATCGCTTTCAGATGAACTTGATTCACGGACTCCGCATTGAGTGGAGTGCGAGAGATGCTCCATGAGGACTAGGACTCACTATCGTATTTGCAAACGTCGACCTTTGCTCCGTGATCTGCTGTTAGGCGCCAGGGGAAGACATAGGTGGAGGCCAAATGTCAGGAATCCAAGCTAAGGAGGTCTTCGGCAACATTAGACAGGTTGCGCAGCTTTATTCAATACGATTATTCAATTGGTTTGCGGGGGCTAGTGGGGTCTAGGATCGCTAGCCCGCCCGCGCTATACCAGATCGGGTAATATGGACCGCAACCTGGTGATTATCGTATTTGATCGATTTTCGTCCCCTCTCATCAATAATGTGCATTCCCAACCCCTTTCATCCTACCTAGCATGCCTCAATTGACCCAATTGACCCAATTGATCGACGACGACTAGGGCATACGTATAGCTATCGCTCTTGCTCTTGCCATTGTCATTATTTTGAGTCAACATCTCGTCGACGATTCTCGACATTCATACATTAAACTAGTGAAGTATAAAAGGTCTAAATTCGATTTAAATCGAATTTTTCTTAAACGTCTTCGTCGTATGATGCGATTTAATAAGAAGGAAATTCGATTGCTTGTTGATTACTTTGTCATCGATGTTATCGAATGAAGCAATCGTGTCAAATCATTCTTCGAACTCGCTCTTTGCTGCCTTCTATACAAATTATTTTATTCTTGTCAACTATTTGAATTGACAAAACGATTTGATCGTTCTCTCTTCTATCTCTCTCGCGTTCTCAACGATCTTCTTAAACATTTCGAAATTTGATACGACGATATGCTTCGATAACATTCAACGCTTATCTATACACGCATTAAAAGATACGTCAAAGCGATAAAAAGAGTAGAAAAGATTAGAGGCAAGAGCACTATATGAGAATTTATTGATAAAACTTTTCAAAAGTTTTGCAAGTCAAATGTGAGACAAAAATTCTATTACTTTGACTACAAAAAATTACACGAAATGGTTTGACTAGTTATTATTTGTTTAAACGATTTAATAGAATCTATTTACGATTTTTGTAAAAACAAGATAAACGACGTTACGATGCTATAGAAGTTTGAGTTGCAAAATCGATTAAAAATTCTTCTTAAAGATCGAAGAAAGCTTCAATTGTACAACGATAAAGTCTATATTTATTAATCGTATATCATGTTTCTCTATTTAGATTATACAAACGAAAAATAGATCTTTTTCAACAAGCGAATGTTCGAGACTCGCATTGTCGTCAAAAAACTTCTTTGATTTAACTTAAACTTTGTAAATATCTAATGCTTTTAAGACGCAAATGAAAGTCGAATTATAGTCGATCGAAAATCTCTATTTAGTAACAATTCTTCTAACTAATTGCTATACGTATTTACGAGACAATCAAATAGAATCTTGTTTTGCAATGCGATCTTCTAGTCTTTCGAAATATTTGCAAGTTAATAGAGTCTTTAACGATTTCGAAAGCTCTACATTATAAGAGTACTAAATCTTCCCTCTTGTGTTTATATATATATTTAGCTTCGATGAAGTTTTTTAGTGCTAATCTTCAATGCTTGTTGCCCTAAATCTTATTGTCGTTGTTTAATTATTAAAACATAGAGAAGAACCTTAAATTAAATTCTTGAAGACGATTTTCGTTCTCTTTCTTCTCTTTCGTCATTTCTTATTATTATCGCATTAAATCGTCGCAATAACATAATTATCTATATATCTTTGATGGTTAGAAACTCTCTATTAATTTGGCAAAGAATTGTGATTGTAAATGATGTCGCCAATGTAAGCACTTTTCGATCTAAATTTTATTTGCTTGACTCAAGAATTTTTTAGAAGATATTATCAACGCAAATGCGATTAAACGTTGAATCATTGTTTTCTTTGTTCGAAGATAATATTTCGAATCGTCGACAAGGTGAGTGCAATTCACATTCGTTTGTATTGCAACTCGCGCATCACATTTCTTTAATATATATTTAACACTTCTAAAAGAGATAATATTGTATACGAAAGTCTAGTGATTAAATATCTTATCGTTTCTTTTTTTTTCAAATGAAGCTTGCGAAGCTTTGAAGAAGAAAATGCGATAATAGTGTCTCTCGCCTCAAATTATAGATATTTTCGCAAAAACGCCTTCTTTTCGCATTTAATGTCACGATTCACTTTCTTAGATCTATGTTATTTGTCGTTCTTTTCTTTTTGTTTCTCTTATTGTTTGTTACGATCTTCTTGTCGTTCGCATTATCTATTTCGATTTTCTTGTCGTTCGCATTATCTATCGCGAATCTCTTCTTTCTCGCATTATTTGTCACGAATTTCTCTTTACTACTATATAATTGTTTTAGTCTCTTTATATTCTCGCTAAGTTTAGTTAAACCTTTAAACAAATTATTTTATTAAGAATGAACATGTTTTTTATGATATTTATGCAACGATTTCTTAAAATAACGTCTAAGTTTTAAGACTTTCGCAATATGCTTTATCAAATGTCTTTTAAGCGTATTCTTTATTTTCTTTAGCAAAGATTCTTGTTTTACTAAATTTCTCGTTGATGACGTTCGATCTTTGAAGTAGTCGATTAATGTGTCTTGCAAAACGTCTAAATCTTTGTTGTTTATTACGTTGACACGCGTTTGTTTAAATCTCTTTGAGATTTTTCTATTACTTTAAGATTGTCTTGCAATCTTGCTTTCTTAACGTTTTATAAACTCTAACGATGTAGATTCATTTAATAAAGATTCAAAGAATATAGGCGAATAATTGTCGTCGTCTTCAAATAAGGCTCACATTCTTGTACGTCAATTATTATTTATGTCTTCTTCGTAGTCTAAATCTCTTGTTATTATTGCATCATTATTAGATAGAGAACTTGTTCTTGTTACGAGTTTCGATTCTCTTGCATTCTTTTTTGCGTCAAAGAATATACTAAAGCTACTATCTTTGAAATTGCTTTAATTTTTGAAGCTCTTCTCACTACTAACGAAAACGACGAAGAAGAAGAAAAAGAAGAAGAAGAAGACTTCGTAGTTCGATTTATTCTTTAGTCGTTAACTAAGTTTATCTCTTCTCTTTTCGTATTTTGCATTCTTTTTTATCTTTTTTTTTCGCAAAGAGCTTTTTTAGTTTTTCGCTTTCTAATATGCTACGAATGTAGACATTTATTTATCGATAGCTTGAATTCAATTGTTGTCTCGTGTTGCATAATTAGATTTGTGTAAAATTCTAATGTCTACTTTTCTTTTACTTATTAAGTGCTTTATTCTTCTATTAATGTTAACATATTTACGATCTATTGTTGTCTCAAATCTCTTTCTAATCTTATTCCAAAAACGTTGCATAGTCTCGATGTCGTACTTCGTAAATCTAGTCACGCACATGTTGACAAAAATAACATCGTTCTTCTTTGTAAGTCGTTGATCGTAATTGAGCTTTTAATTTAGTTATTAATCTTTTTTTCGCTTGTGAGAGGCAAGAGAAGTAGAGATTTTTGACGACGAAAAAGCACTAAAAGTGCTAGAAGCACGACGTCGACTAACGATGTTTTAAGTATAAAAGTTGAAGTCAATATTGTTATTTGCATCTAATTTGACATTCTTTTTCTTTAATTTCTATGTAATTGTTCTTTGATGCCTTTCATCAATCTATCTTTTTCTTTTTTTTGGCGATCGTTAAAACAACTTTGATTCGAATTAGATTGTCTTCTTTCGTTTACGAGGCGATCGTCGTATGTTCTTCGAAGATTGCGAGATCTACAAAGGTGACAATGATTGCGAGAGTCGCAAAGATAACAATGATTGCAAAGACTTTAATTGTCGCGAAGAAGTGCTTAAATCAAGGACGTGAAAATGACTTTTAAGTACATCTCTAGGCATAACGACGACGACGACGACGACGACGATAGAGAAGATGATTATAACCTTTACAAGCTACGTCTAGACGAGTAATTGAAGCAATTAAATAAGGTGGTGGGTCAATTGAATGAATATTTAATAATTGAATACTAATTCAATAATTAAATACTAATTTAATTGAAATTGTCAAGTCGTTAGATTTGCTTGCCCTTTTGGAATCACGCTAACTAAATCGAGCAATGTTTAATTGAATAATCGTATTGAATAGAGCTGCGCAACCTGTCTATTGGGAGTTGCTTCAACTTCAAAATCCTTGACGCAAGTATTCGGAAACATGCGAAAACTTACACAATTAATCGTTCCAATCATTTGGAAATCGAGAAGGCAACGATGAACAATGTATGGGAAAAATGGAGATTGTTTAACATCGAGCTTCGTATGTTCGCTTCACACCAATATTGTTAGATCATGATCGTCGATGAAACTTACACGATACTCTTGACGCGAGAATCACAAATTAATATCGACTACAATCTAATGTTATTTGCAATGAAGATTGGCGACGAAGCGAAAGAAGCGATGCTAAAGAGTTGTCGCTAATGATAGATCTCAATCACATGACGTTCGAAAGAAACAAATAACTAAAATCGAGATAGACTCGCAGTTGACGTACTTGAGATCTTGAACGATGACCTATAGTTTCTAAACAATTCTAAACAACAATAGTAACGATCCTCGATTCGAAATTCAAATTCCCAGCGCTTAGGATGGGTATAACATTTAGGTTCGATTCCCTAGCTTAGCATATATGGCACGATAGCTAGTTCAATGCTTGCAAATAAGGCTCTCGCGCAAGTCAAACATAAGTTAATTAGTTTGCTCTCATTTGGTTTCGCTTCTAATTGTGCAATCCTTCTCGCCTTGTTTCGATTAAAGAAGGACTAGAAGCCTTTCGAAGAAAGCTCGACCTAATTGAAGGCTTTTGCATGTTCTTTAGGCAATCGATGTAAATGTGTTCGTAGATCTTCTCTTTTCTCTTTCTTGCGTCTGTCCTTGACTTTGCGTTTCCGTCGTTCTTGTTGTGAAGTTTGCTCTTGATCTTTTGCCTTACTAGGTATTAAATCTGCAAACTTCTTATTATCTTCACTTCTTAGTGACATAGAATAGCGCGAAATATTCTTTGAATACACTTATCTTTCGTATTAATGTTCAATTGTGTTCATGCCACTTGAGCATCTTTGTCAATTTGTTCGTTGACTCCTTTGTGCCTTAGCTATTGATCAATCGATCGTGTCGTAGAAGATTCGATATTCTTATAATTGCTTGTTCTTCGCCTTCGATCTACTAATGTTTCGTATTTGGTGTAAGTAAAGAATCAAGCTTCATGCGATCAACTTGATTTAAACGATAAGATGTGGTTTTTCGCCATGAGCATCGCGACCTCTTTAGCCTTCGCTATGAAATCGACAACTTCAAGGAATCATAGAGTTTTGACATTTGCTTTGGCAACTTTGTCAATGCAAATTGCGAATGTTTGAATAGATTTCTTCCAAGTCAATTAATGCGAAGTGAAAATCTAGTATGCGTCGTGGTTTATACTTTGCTTGCCCAATAAGCTTGTCGCGAGATTAGGGAGGGCGCTAATTTAGCATCATTGATCTTGCCAAGGCTTTCGGACCCTTTGATCACATTATCTTCTTTTTAATCCCCTCACATCTTGGTTCAAGCTAGTGACTATATGAAGATATCTCTTGTTTCTTCATTCTAGTCGCCATGGCTCGCGATCGAGCAAAGTCAAACACCAAGAATGGGCGACAACCTTTAGCACTAAAGGATCAAGGTAAAGTACTCGAAGTCCACACTTCGTGTTTAAGTTGATCGTCTATAGAGAAGCAATCTTGAGGTCTTAAAAAACAACAAGTCGTGCGCAAAAGCTCACGTCTACAAGCAATACAACGACTTCGCAAGCACTTCATATTCAAAAGTGATCTTATTTGGAGAGTACAAGCGTCTTTCTCTCCAACAAGCAATATTCTCGAGGGTAGAAGAGTATGTGCCTTCATAGCTCTTGATGCTTTGTCGTATTGCTAACCTAATCGAGGCACCAAAGCGTCCACAAATCCTTCACAAACCCTTGGAAGTCCTACAGAATTAAAAACGAAAACGAGAGCAAGAAGCTAAACATTTCTTTCATTAAGATCGAGATTAGCTTTCTTCGAAGCGATCGCGAATCTCGCCCTCAAGCTACTCTATTAAGAAAAAGCTACATTTGAAGACGACAAGTGACATTAGCGAAAGCAATATCAACTTCCTTCAATATTGGATTTAGAACGAAAGGTGGCGTAAGAAGTACTTCGAACAAGACAATTAGATTAGGGACGACTTCGAAAGAAGTAAATCTTCGAAAGAATTCGAGCAAAGGGATTGATTACAAGAGCATTGCTTAAAAGAGCCATTTAGATCAATGCAAGATTTTTACCACTTATATCACTTGTTTGCGAGGAAGAGGTTATCATCTCTTCTTCGTCGCAAGAATTCGAAATCTAGTTTTCGAACATCTAGCGATCAATTGTCGCGAGAAGTTAAAAGCGCTCAATATAGAACTATAGAATATGAAATTGGTTTGGAGAAAAAGGGCAACTATATGTGCAAATACAAGGATGGATGCAAGCGAGAGCATTTGGAGGAACTACTTTATTCCAAATAGATAGTCCCTTAGAACTCGCTATTTCGTGATAATCTATTTGACAACATCTATGAAAAGATTCGAAACAAGAACGAGACTATGATTATTCGAGACATCGATTCTCTAATTGTTTCTTTCGCCCAGACATTAGCTACATACGACGCTACGCATCTCAATCATCTATACGAAAGTGTCAACGAAGGCTAGAACAATGCAATTTCTTTTCATGATACTTGTTCACAATTTGACTATTTTGTTGAATTTAATCGATTTGCGTTTACAAAGCAACAACTCAAAAAGCTCGAGTCTTTCGTAAGTAAGATTGAATCTAAAATTATCATCTACTTCATAATCACAACGCGAATGTTCTTTTCGTTTCTAACGTACGAGGTGAAGTGTGACGTCGCAACATTGAACGTTGTCGATCGACAAAATGCGTACAATATGATTGTTGTTGTGAAAGGGATCGTCGAGCTCTTCAAAGCGATAAAGTACGAGAAAGAGCTTCACTAGATGATTCTCGCCTTTTCGATTTCGCACGATCATAGATCGATGAGAATATACGATCACTACGTTGTTATCGAGTAAGATAAAACTATTTTCTATTGTCATTTAATCCATGAATTTAGCTTCACAGCCCTAGACGATAGAGAGAAATAAACGAGTTGTAAATTCACAAAGAACGTTTACGACATATGAATGTCGATTTAGCACAAAAGAATCTATTTCGCCATCGACGAATTGTCGCCTAACATAGATTTCGATCTTTCATAGTTAACTTCTTTCTTACAATTAGGCCCTCAAAGTTCTTAGCAATCGAATGCTAAGTTTGTGGCGATGTTGAAGAAGTCTAATAGTTAATCAAGCATAGCTAGCTTCTAAGAAGTAACATCGACAATCTTATTTATTTAAACAATCGAGCGAGCATCTAAAAAGCCAAGGAATTCGGGGGCTGCGAGGCAGCAGCGTTGAAAATGTTAAAACTCGAAAATCTTATGGTTTCAAGCAGTTTTAGAGGATTGTTTGATGCTTGGACCTAGCAACTGCGCGAATTGCGCGAGGACGCGCAACAAGAGATCGAGGGACTCAAAGAAGAATCAATAAGGGAAAAGGACGAGAGAGGGGCCCAAGGGATCGGTTGATGGAGGTGGAGAGGAAGGTCGAGGAGGCTGATGTAGGCGACAGGAATGATAAAGGAGGCGGAGACGAGCAGCCTTAGTGCTGCGCGCGCAGGAACAGAGGGGCAAAGATGTGGGTCAGAGTAACGTAAGGGGTGAGAAACGAGGCGGTATAAGAAGGATGTGGACTTGCTGGGAGTTTTGACGATGGAAGGGAGAAACTGAGATGTCGTTGAAATCGATGTACCAAGTTCTACTTAAACGACGAACGCTTTCTTAGTGATTTGGTTCTTCGATTTCTCCCTTCTTTCTCCTCTCACTTGTGGCAGTGAGGGAAGTGCTTGAAGCTATGCCTGTATAGAGTTCCTTCTGACACTTTGGACCCCCTGGCTTAGCCTAAGCCTTCTATGTAGAGGGTGAATCTTCTTCTTGGCACATCACAGTCCGACTTCTTCTAGACTCATTCATTGGCTTGCATCCCTAGAGCTCGCGTTTCAACGAAATCAAGTTCATTCTTGCCTACTAGCTAGATCTTTCCAATCCCCTTGTCGTACATTTTCTTAGTTTTCACAAAAGCAAATCTTAATTCCTGGCAGTTGTTTGTATCTTGTCTCATTGACTGCGACGATCGTGGGTATTGGAGAAGGAGTTCGATAGGGAGGCGGAGTTCGTAGCGTTTGTGTTGTTGGAGAAGCTCACGATATTCATGATGGGCATCTTTTCTATCTTCGAGAAAATGGCGGGAAGGCGAACAGGCATTTGGTGGGGAAAGGTCATTGATTATATCTAGAGACAAGTGGTGCATGAGCAGTCTCGCCTCTTCATGCATGGTTTGGCGAGGACATTGCGGTCGTGAGGAACCTTCTCTCTATTCGAGAGATTTTAGCTATTCGTTTCTTCATAAAGACATAGATGATACTTAGTCGTGAAACTAGTTTGCGCCATTTTGTTTATCGATGCCAACAAGCTGATGCGAAGCTCAAGTGTACTTGGAGAGCTTCCTCTTATGTCAAAGCTAATGGTAAGAAAAACGCTTGACTACAGGGTAGATATCTTCGTGGAATTGCGTCTTTCGCTTGCTTGAGGACAGGCTTCATGAGTCGAGTGATCTGTTTGATCCCTAGCGTCTTTGTTGTGAATTGAGGTTGAAAATGGCGTCGGGAGAGGTTTATCCCTAATTCGCGAGCGAATTTCGAGTAACATATGACATCCTAATTAGTCATTAGAAATGTTCGTCCACGACAAGCCTCTGCGTTTTGGGCATCAATCTTGAACAACGAATGCGCGCATCGCTCAATACCCTTTATTTGGACTTCTTACCTTCGGGATCGCTTTACTTTCGCGATATCGTTACATGGAGAGCGCTAAGAGCTTGTCTCATCTCTTCCTAGGCTAATCTTGACTTTGGGATCACTTGGTCGCCTACCCCTCGTCATCGCAAAAATTATCATTTGACTATTGATTAATTGTGCAAAATCGCGCCTTAGCGTCATTTGATTCGAAAATAGCTCGAGTAGGATATTTAGAATCTCCATTGCCTTAGTAGTTATTCGCGAGAATAGTGACCTAAAGGCTGACAGCTTCTGTGCGCGAATTAGAGTCTTTCGCTCCATTGAAATTCGTCGTCTCACGTGCGACTTTTGGAATTCAAAGAAAAATCCACATCGTCTAGCTTTTTCTCGATAACACAAAACGATAATTTCAACTATCATGCGTACTCAAATACCTAACTTCTTACACAATGGCATTGGAACGAATTGCCAACTATCTAGACGTTAGATCTACACATAGGTTAACGTTTATCAAGAGATTTAGACGTTCATTTTCGCACAAGCTCTTGCGACGTATCATTCAACTCGTGCAATAGCTACGTTGCCATCATATTTTATCTCTTCGTTCTACATCTTTACATTCATAGTGAGGATTAACCTCTCTACTCGGAAAGTTTCTCTCGAGCCATTTGTTCACCTTTATCACGAATCGGTCATGGCTTCAGAGGATTGGATTAGAATATAGGAGAATGTTATAAATAATAAAGCCAAGCTCCTAATAGTGGCTAGGGACGAGGTTTGAATATTGCAATGTCGCAATTAGAAATATCCCAAAGTTGACTTGATTTCAATCTAGCTTGAGAAAGAGTTCGATGAGGGCCAAGTCGACGTGGGAGAAAATTGGGCTCCATACAATGCGAGACTCTTTCAAAGCTATGCCAAAGAGCGTATAGTTATCTTTAGATCGAAGCCATTGGTTCAATTCGTTGAGTGTATTAGGGTTCGCAAAGAGCAGAGCGACGACGTACTATAAGAAGTTACTCGAAAAAAAGAAGTATATATGAGCTATGTATTCTCTGGATGTTCTTTTGAAGCGATGTCGATCAAAGTGAAGTTCATCACGAGGAGATAGCGTTGGAGTCGAATATTGTCTCTAAGTTGAAATGATGGGCATAATGGATTGCACTCGCATGTGGGATGAAAATTAGCATCGAAGCAACACGATTTTCGTATAGAATGATCATTATGATGGAGTGAAGCTTTTGAATAGAAGATTGGCGATGAATGTCCCATAACGTCTTGAAGGTGTTGGCGGGCACTAGATAAGCCATCTCTATGGCAGCTGCTGTGTGACCATCGTCAACGTGCCTGCGCTTTTCGGGCCGAGTCAAAGGACTTGCGTGAGGCCGTTGAATATCGAGCGTTAATCAATTCATTAGTATCTTCACACAGCTTCGTGATGTCGAGTAATGATCTAACCTGCGATAAATTGGGGGTAATTGATTGACTCTCGCAACGCGCCTTCTGCTCCAAATGTCTACAGTATCTCACGTAACTTGATTGGCCACACGTGTTCCTCTTTAGATTCTAACTCATTCACAAGGTAGTCAAAGGCACGATCGTTCATGAACCCTGCTGTCTAGTTCGTGGGAGGAAAAGCTGCTGCCTAGGATAGAATGCCACTTGGTGTTAGGCAACGAATTCGCTCACATCTTTTGCGAGTCTGCTTGTTCCTCGATCTAACTGCATTCGAGTCCAGGGCAGAGTCAACGAGACCTTGGAAAATTAGGGTCAAATTTCTCCAAAATGTTGCAACACTCTTTGGTTGACCATTCGCGATGAGGTTTGCGCAAGCTGACTCTGCTTGGGAGGCGAGTCTTCTGCCCTCTTCTTTGGCCCAATCTACATATTCTTCTTTGAGTTGATCGACTTGGTTTGAAAGTCTTGTCGCCACTTTCAAAAATCGCAGGCTTAGAGACTCGAAGTCGTGGTACTCTTTCTTGGTTGGTTGGGCCTTCGTGGACCCAAACCTTTTTACTGCGTACTTCGTCTTCCTAACCAAAGCTTCGAGCTCCAGGGTCAAAGATAGAAGCATCGTGGCCTTATTTAGGTATCTTGAAGGTTGCAACAATTGATAGAAGTAGAGATTTTGCAATTTTCCTTGGACTTGCGAGGTAATACTTAGGTCGATTTGCTAATTAGCAGATTTGCATTTGCATTTGTACAAGACTCTGCAATATTCTAGTTTTGCAATATTGCTAGATAATTGTTAGCTTCTACTCGCAGAATTAGACTTGAGGCAATTTTGCATCAAGCTAATATTGCACCTCGTCATTTCCTGCAAGGAATTAATCTTTCGATGCATAATTTACTATTGTACGCTTATCGATTTCATCTATGCAAAGTAGTCGTTCGCTACCTCGATAAGAAGAATATCTAGATGTACGACTTCCTGCGTTAAGTAGAAATATGGCATAAAATCTCGCCAACTAAGCTTCGCGCAAGACTCAAGGCGCGTCGGATAATAATTAAGGATTTTAGATCTCGAGCGAGATTTGTATCACAATGAGCACCTATAAACATATCTAATAGTATGCGTTCTCCAAGTTATTTCCAAGACAAGCCTTCATTTCTTTCAATCTTTAGTGTGCCCATTAGTTACTCTTTAGATCTTCGTTCTTCAAAGAATATCATAGCGCTAAAACAATGACACTCATCGATGTTGTTCCAAAGTCGCCTATCTCTTCGCGATCGCCTGAAATCTCTTGATAGCTCGTCACATACGTCTTCGAATAGTCCAAACGTGTTGTTACGAGTCGCGTGCTAATAAGTACTATTCGTCGCGCATCGCTCTTCACAAGATAATTAGGAAGAGAAGATTTGCCAAAAAAATCAAGGTAATTAAGATAGCTTAGCGCTTGAACACCTTAAATCTAGAATTAAGGTAATTAAGAAAATCAAAATTCTAAACATCTTAAACACCTTGAATCTTAAATAATGAAAAGATATATAACTTTTGAACGCGACTTTCTTATAAATCGTATTTAATTTATCTTAAGTCTTGATTTATTATTACGATTATTAAAGTTGCAATTTCTTATTATTAAGTAATTGCTTGCATTGCCTAAAGACGTCTACAAATCTTTTTAATAACATAACTTTTTTTAATATTTTTTACAAAAGTACTAGCGTAACATTTTAAACATTCTAAGAATGTCTATATTAAATTAATGCGCTTTTATCTTAAACACTAGCTTAATAGCATCACGTTAACTCTTTATTAATGAAGACAATAAAATAAGAATTAACAAATCTAACGTCTATTATGAAGATTAAATCGACCTAAAGAACTAGCTTATGCAAATAAATATTTATTTCATCTTCTATTTTGTTTTAACAAACAAAAGAACGATTTTTGTATTCACATTTTTTAGAGAAAGAGCTTAGCATTGACTCAAGTCGAACTTACGCAAATATTTGAAAATTATAACGAAAATTCTCGTGCGATGTTCACGAATTTCGACAATTTTAAAAGAGAATTTCGAAGAATCTTTAAAACATTTAACGAGAAACAAATCGCAAAAAAAGTAATTTAGCACTTAATTTAACGAATCTTTGCAATAGACTACGCAACAAAATTTTAAAAGTATGTTAATTTTATTAAGTAAAACGATGTCGCACTTATAACAATGTTTCGACAAAATCTTAAAAACAATCTTAAAAACGAAATTATGCGCGATAATAAATTCATTAGCGACATATTTAATTTCATCGAAGTAATTATCAATTTTGACGACAAACTATATAAAAAAATTATGAAAAAACAATATAATTAATTTTACGAAAGAGTAGAAATCTTCTTTGAATTAACGATTAAATATTATTAGAAAGAATTTTGTTCTAATTAGAAATACAATAATTTAAACTATTGTAAATTTGCATTTATAAAATTGAATTTTATTTAACGACGTAAAAAATTTTTTTTTAGAGAAAAGCAAAATAACAAATTCTAAAAAATGTGTTATTCATGTGGCAAACTAAATTACTTCGCAAGAGATTATTGATCACGAAATTTAATAAATCGTTGACAAATCAATGTTATGTTAAGAGAAATATTTAATAGCTAAAACGACATTAAGAAGTAAATTAACATAAAAACAAACACTCTTAAAACTAAATCAAACGACAATTATTATCTAGTGAAGAACTTAAATTAATTATAGAAAGTTCTAGATAAAACATTATTAAGCAAGGCATTTGAATTTACGCAAAAAGTCAATTAAGCACTTTAGAAAACTATTAAGTCTTATAGTTTAATTATCGACTTAAACGAAGAATATAATTAAAAGAATTTTTACGAATGCATAAAAGACATTACAAATTATTTTAAGACTTTAATTAATTTATCGAAAGTCGTAAATAAATGCGAGAAAAAGCTAAAAAACAATGTTATTACAAAAAAGAACATACTTAACATAATTATAAAACAATTGAATCTTATTAAGACAAACACACAAATATTAATGCTTAAGCGTGAAAAAGCTATTATTAAAGAAGCAAACAACTTATACGCAAGTCTTAGTTAAACAACTTGTTATAACAACTTATGCTAAACTTATCTAGAAAAGAAGAACGAAGTCAACTAATTCTTTAGAAGATCAAAGTTAGCAATTTAGCAACAAAAGAAAGTTTAGCGCAAATAGACGTTTAAAGCAAAAGTCATAACATAGAAGCAAAGAAAAATTCGAATTTTTTAGTAAAGAGCATATTAAAGAAATGCAATATATTAGTTCAACAATAGCAACTAAACTTAATAGTGTACGCACGATGTTTTATCACATTAATTAAAATTAACGATTGTTAACTCACAACAAGAATTAATTTTAATGCAATAAATAATTTTATAATTAGAGCTTTTGTAAAGAGAGAAGAATACTTTACTTAGAAGAAGTTTGACGCTTACAATCTAATAACTATAAATAGAAACTTATTACTTGCAAGAAATAAAAAAGTAAATAAAGAAACGAAATTATTATCAATAGCTATTTAACAACATTACGAGAAACTAATTTTTAATATAGTAAAAATAATTATTTACGATATTGTTCTAGAAATGTCTTGATTAAAGTAACACAATCTAAAAGTTAACTAAAATACATAAGTATTTAGATTCGCGCGATGTGATTACGCAATTCACATTTAATCTACGCATTAATAACGTTTAATAATAGATAAAAAATTAAGTCGAAATTTGATCGCAAGTAGCGAATTTGCATTTTCGCAAAAAAACGATTTAATAAAGTTCGACTTAACAAACATTAGTAAAGATTAGCTAAATCACAAAGTTAAAGTAAATGAAAAAAACTACGAATTTTCTAAGAGCTCTAAACTATTTAATACAATAAGAAAATCGCTAAAGTACGTATTACGAATATACAACAATTGAAAGCATCTATTTTAGAAAAAGAAAACGATTAAGATTTTATCTAAACATTAATTGTAAAATTATAAGATTAGACTTGAATTAAACAAGCAATTTACGTTTAAACTTATATATACTTTATTCAAAAAAAAGCTAGAAACACTTCGCGAATATCTAGTAAAAAACGAAAAAAAAGAATTTATTAAAAAATTCTAATTATAAATAAGATACTCGATTCTCTTTGTATTTAAGAAGAACGAAACTCTTCGTCTATGTGTTAATTATCGAAAGCTAAACAATATTACGATAAAAAATTAATATTTACTATTTAACATTAGCGAACTTCAAAATTGATTGTTTGAAATAAAGTACTTTATTAAACTAGATTTACAAGAAGCGTACAACTAGATTAAAATAAAAACAAGAAAAAAGTAAAAAATAGTTTTCTATACACAATATAAATTATACAAATATACAATAATGTCGTTCGAACTTACGAACGTCTTAACAATGTATTAAGAAATAATTAATAATATATTACAACAATATCTAAATCGATTTGTCATAATATACTTGAACGACATTATAATTTACTTAAATATCTTGAAAGAACATATAAATTATGTTTTTAAAATATTAAAATATCTAGATAAAAGAAATTTATATTTTAAACTAAAGAAATGCGAGTTTCATCAAAAAGAAATTAATTTTTTTGAATTTATCGTTGAACGACATAAAATACGCATGAATTTCAAAAAGTTACAAGCAATTAAAGAATAAAAATTATCTATTAACGTTAAAAAAGTTTAATTCTTTCTAGATTTCATAAATTATAACAAAAAATTCATTAAAAATTACTTCGCTAATGCAATATTATTAACGAATTTTACGAAAAAGAAGACGTTATAAATATAAGAATTAATAAAAAAAATCATTTTAAAATCTTAAGTTAAAATGCTTAAAGAAATTAGTATTAAAGATGTACGATTTACGATTATTAAACAAAATTAAAATCGACGCATTAGATTTAATTATTGATGCATGTTTCAATTAAAAGCATGAAGATATGTAACATTTAATAACATATCTTTTAAAAAAACTCTTGTTAATTAAATAGAATTATAATATTTACAACAAAAAACTACTCGTTATTGTAGTCTTCCTAAAATTATAAAAAGTATACATCGAAAAATTATTAAAACTTACGATTCTTATAAATTACAAAAATCTTTTACACTTCATTACTATTAAACAATTTAATAAAAGACAAATGCGATAATTAGAGTGACTTGAATAGTATAAATTTAAAATACAATATATATTAGACAAAGACAACGATAAAGCAAACGCACTTAGCAAAAGAAATAATTATATAAAGACGAAGAAATCGTTTAATTATAATATACTTAAAATTAATAAAAACGAATTATTATTAGCAAACAAATACGAGCTAAATGCTATCTTAAAAATACTTAGAGACAACAAAAAAAAATTCTAATAAAAAAAGAAAAACTTCAAATATTTATTAACAAAATCGACGAATATATAAGAGAACATCATGATAAATCATTGCAAAAACATTTAAAAGTGATCAAAATTCTTTAACTTTTACGCTAGCATTATTAGTTTTCTTAAATAAGACAAGTTGTTAAAACATACATTAAACAACATCTTAATTATTAACAAAACAAACATAATACATATGCGAGCTATGACGAAATTTAATATTAGAAATTATTTAAATTATTATAAAATAAAATTACGATAAACTTTATTATTAAGTTGCTTAAATTAACGAATTTAACAATTGAAGATAAATATAATTTAATATTAATAATAATTAACAAACTTGTTAAGTACTCACATATTATCGCATGTAGAGAAAAATTCATAGTAGAACAACTAGAATACATTGTATTAAATCGACTTATACGATATCATAATATATTCAAAGAATTAACTAGTAACAAAGACAAGCTCTTCACGTTTAACTATTAAAAGACGTTTCTATTAATGTTAGAAACGAGATTTAGAATATTTATTACTTATTACTTGATTACGAATAATTAAATAGAGCGAACAAACTAAAGTTTAAAGCAATATCTAAGACACTACGTTAACAATACTTATAATAATTGAATATTACTTTAATCTATAATTTAATTAACACTAAATGCAAAAGTTTTAAATATCACTAAAATAACTTTATTCTTCGTTAATTATAACAAAGAATTTAATCTCTTTAAGAAAGAGCGAAAGCATTTGTTAGCTTAATTAATTATCGAAAGAATAGCGACGTTAAAAAAGATATACAATAACATCTTAAAAATGTCAAAAAAGTCTATCAAGTATTAAAACAAAAAACGAAAAACGACATCTTAACTAAAGAAGAGAAATAAAATATATCTTTTTACAAAAAATCTTAAGACAAGAAAGCTAAACAAAAAATTAAATTATGTCAAAATTAAATCGTTTCTCGTTAAAAAGACAAAGAAATTAATTAATTACGAACTCGATTTACTTAAAAACGTTAAAGCATTTTTAGTATTTTATATTTTATTGTTGAAATCAACGAATTTAATTACGTCTTTATAGAACACATTTTATTTTCACTTACAAAAAGAGAAACAATATAAGATTAAGAGAATTCTATAACAAGAAAATTAAAAATATCTTATTAAGTAAAAAGAATATTTTACTTTTAAGAACACATAAAAGTTACTTAAGAATCTAAATAAGTGCTTTAACAAGTTGCGACAATTTCGTTAACGACAAAATTACTTATAAGAGTTGACAAAACATTAAAAAACAAAAGAGCGAACAATGAAAAATCGATAATAGTATTGAATAGAATTTCGAACGTCTCTTTAATACATTTGATCTCTTTCTTGCTCTTTTTAACCTTTAAGATATTTTTCGACTTCGCATTATTTATATTTTTTAAACGACAAAATTAGTGTTTTTTTTGTTTCGTCTTTCGCGCAATTCTTAGGCGCAATTTCGTTATTTCATCATTTAGCTTTTTAGCTTTTTGAATAACTTTATTTATTCTTTAATAATTAGAAGTTAAATCATATTTTCAATTCTTTTAATAATATTTCTTACACTTAAGATATTTTTTATTTATTTAACAAAATACGTTAAATGCGACGCAAGCTTAACAAGAACGCATTGTAAAAAAAGCGTATTTATAGCGACAATTAACAACGAAATTGCGACGTTGTTTAGTAATTAGCTTGATTAACATAATAAAAAAGAATAAATAATTTTGAAACAAAAATTCTAAAAAAGAAAAGATAGTGTTACGAATCGCATGCTAATAAGTACTATTTGTCGCGCATCGCTCTTCACAAGATAATTAGAAAGAAAAAATCTATTAATAGAATCAAAATAATCAAGATGACTTGACGCTTAAATGTCTTAAATTTGGAATTAAGATAATTAAGAAGATTAAAGCTTTGAACATTTTAAACATCTTGAATCTTAAATAATAGAAAAGTATATAACTTTCGAACGCGACTTTCTTATAAATCGTATTCAATTTATCTTAAGTTTTAACTTATTGTTACGACTACTAAAGTTGCAATCCCTTGTTATCAAGTGATTGCTTGCATTGCCTAAAGACGTCTACAAATCTCTTCGATAGCATAATTCTCTTTGATACCCCTTACGGAAGTACTAGCGTAACACGTGCACGAATCTTCGCGGGTAGACACCATCGGACGATTTGAGCAAGTTGTGCTGAAGTTGACCCAAGCATTGGAGAAGGTAGAGGCTACGACCAAACGAGAAGACTTTGAACCCAAGTCTATAAACCATATTGAAGTCGAAAAGCCAAGGGCTCGAGCCTCCAAATTGAAATATAAGCTTGTCGACGAAGTGTATGTTCCTTGCTTCATGGCCACGATCGTGTTGACCTCTCTCGTCAAGTTGGGACACTATTATATCGAAGTACAAGATTGTGGATTCGTCCACGCTATCAGAAGCGGTGACGAACCTGGACGAGCATGTATTTGTTGTTCGCGTTCGAACAGGTAAGTCAATGGGATTCTGGAAGTACCTTGGTGCTAAGATTAGAATTCTAGACAAAGAGACCTTTGAACAGGTATTTTACATTGATATCAAATTAGACAGATTGAGAGACGTGTTGAGAGTCGTATTGCGAGAGGTGCGCGGGCTCTCTCTTAGGGAGGATAAAATCATTGTATGGAACTTCTTCATCTTACTAGAACAATGTCTAACGATGGTAATAGCTTGAACAAAATCTTTTGTATCACTACGTTCTCGAACTAGAAGTCTATTCGATAGAGCTTCAAGAGAGTACCCATGACGATGCGAAGCTCAAGCACATCAATCTGCTAGTGAATTACATTCGTTTGGCCTACGCATCGACAACGTCTTGTTTGGCATCGCTTCTCAAAAATCGCGAGATCACATACGACTTGCTCTAGGCTCTATTCAAGTCAAATGTCAACATATATACGACCATTCTCGACTTAGGCAAGTAGAAGACAACAAGCAGCGATGTTCTATACTTTAACGTTGAGTGTCGTTGTTTGAACTTCAACGAACAAGTCTTTGGCGAAGTTTTAATCGCGCTTGGGATTCGAACATTTCAAGGGACGAAGCCAATTGATAGACTGGAGGCATATCCCCTTGAATTTCATCGACATCAAGAAAAGATAAGAGAATACTTCGTGAGATGTGATCGACATTTCGCCTCCTTAATAGGTTAGCATCACGTTCAATATCGAGGCAATGTCTTCTATCTCGAGAAAGAAGATTACGTCGAAGTCCTTGTAGATAGTCGCATCATGATAGATGTTGCTTACTTTCGCAAGGTCAATTCGAACTACGTTCGATCGCAAGTCAACAAGTTGACTCGATCTAGCTCGTTGGACAACTTCTATATTCTCTTCTCTAACATAGAAGCAGATGAGGTCAAGAGTAACGACCTTGATATGGAAATTATAAGTAATAGCAACTTGATAATTTGTAGCTAGACGATCTATGATTGAAGCTTTGGCAACAAACGATGATGTAAGTCTTCGTCCTCTAAACTTCCTACTCGATGAGTGTTATGCTAATATAGAAAGTGGAATTTGTGGTCGACGATATCAAGACAATTGTTTGGAATTCGTCTTCTTTCGACAATCTCGCAATTCCCTCGACGAAGAAGAAGGTCATCATTGCTCTTGCGAAGGCTCACATATCTCGCGCACTAGACGATATGATCGATGACTTTGTGGAGAGCAAGGGTCAAGATTTGATAACACTCCTGCAGTACGATCTTCGACGTTCGATCTTTCACTCTAGACTAATACGACAATCTAGTGAATCGTTCGAAGTGGACAAGACCTTGATTGTGGAAGAATTGTTCGAATATCTTAAGAGACCTCTCTACGCGATACGTTATACCCTTTCTTCTTCATTTGATTATTTTGACTTTTTAGATATTTGTTAGGAAGCTTAATTAGGACGCAAAGACGTTTGAGAAGCAACTAACGATCATCTTTCGCCTTGCTTATCATTGAAAGATCATTCTACTTTTGGATAAAGTCGACGTGTTTGTTCAATTACGTTCTTTCGTGAATTAACATAACACCCTCGTGTCGATGTTCTTGCTATTACGCTAGTATTTTCGTAAGAGATATTAGAGAGAATTATGTTATCGAAGAGATTTGTAGACGTCTTTAGACAATGTAAGCAATCACTTGATAACAAAAGATTGCAACTTTAATAATCGTAACAATAAATTAAAACTTAAGATAAATTAAACACGATTCATAAAAGAGTCGCGTTCGAAAGTTATATATTTTTTTATCATTTAAGATTTAAGGTGTTTAAGATGTCTAAAGTTTTAATTTTTTTAATTTTTTTAATTTTGAATTTAAGATGTTTAAACGTTAAGTTATCTTAATTATTTTAATTTTATTAATAAATCTTTTCTTTTTAATTATTTTGTAAAGAGCGATGTGCAACGAATAATACTTATTAGCATGCGACTCGTAACATTATTTTCTCTTTTTAAGAATTTTCGTTTTAAAATTATTTATTCTTTCTTATTATGTTAATCAAGCTAATTACTAAACAACGTCGCAATTTCGTTGCTAATTGTTGCTATAAATACGTTTTTTTCACAATGTGTTCTTATTAAGTTTGCGTCGCATTTAACGTATTTTATTAAATAAATAAAGAATATCTTAAGTGTAAGAAGTGTTATCGAAAGAATTAGAAATGTGATTTAACTTCTAATTATTAAAAAATAAATAAAGCTATTTAGAAAGTTAAAAAGCTAAATAATAAAATAACGAAATTGCGTCTAAGAATTGCGCGAAAGACGAAACAAAAAAAACACTAATTTTGTCGTTTAAAAAATATAAATGATGCGAAGTCGAAAAATATCTTAAAGATCAAAAAAGACAAAAAAGAGATCAAATGTATTAAAGAGGCGTTCAAAACTTTATTCGATATTATTATCAATTTTTTATTGTTCGCTCTTTTGTTTTCTAATGCTTTGTTAATTCTTATAAATGATTTTGTCGTTAGACTGGTCGCGCTGACCCGGAAATGTCACGTGCAAATGCCAAGACTCGAGTTAAAAAAAATTCGAGGAATCTAATCGCTCAAAGTAGTTTAGTCGATTACTATAAGTAGTTTAGCGCGAAGCGCGCTAAACTAATTTGAGCGATTCGATTCCAAAAAATCGTCGCGACCCGGTCTTGGCGCCGGGTCGGGCCAGAGGGATGATATCATAACCTGGCCCAACGATTAGTCTATTTGTCGTTAACGAAATCGTCACAACTTGTTAGAGCACTTCTTTAGATTTTTGAGTAACTCTTATGTGTTCTTGAAAGTAAAATATTCTTTTTATTTAATAAGATATTTTTGATTTTTCTATTATAGAATTTTCTTAATTTTATATTGTTTCTTTTCTTGTAAATGAAAATAAAATGTGTTTTGTAAAGACGTAATTAAATTCGCTAATTTTAACAATAAAATATAAAATACTAGAAATACTTTAACATTCTTAAGTAAGTCGAGTTTGTAATTAATTGATTTCTTTGTTTTCTTAATAAAAAATGATTTAATCTTAACATAATTTAATTTCTTATTTAACTTTCTTATTTTAAGATTTTTTGTAAAAAGATATATTTTATATTTTTTCTTTAATTAAGATTTCGTTTTTCGTTTTTCGTTTTAATACTTAATAGACTTTTTTTGCATTTTTAAGATGTTGTTATGTATCTTTTTCAACGTCGTTACTCTTTCGATAACTAATTAAGTTAACAAATGCTTTCGCTTTTTTTCGAAAAAAATTAAATTCTTTGTTATAGTTAACGAAGAATAAAGTTATTTTAATAATATTCGAAACTTTTGCATTTAATGTTAATTAAATTATAGATAAAAGTAATATTCAATTATTATAAGTATTGTTAACGTAGTATCTTAGATATTGCTTTAAACTTTAATTTGTTCGCTTTATTTAATTATTCGTAATTAAGTAATAAATAGTAAACATTTTAAGTCTTGTTTTTAATATTAATAGAAACGTCTTTTAATAGTTAGACATAAAGAGCTTGTCTCTATCACTAGTTAATTCTTTAAATATATTATAATATTATATAAGTCGATTTAATACAATGTATTTTAGTTATTCTATTATGAACTTTTTTCTACATGTAATAATATGTAAGTACTTAATAAGTTTGTTAATTATTATTAATATCAAATTATATTTATTTTTAATTGCTAGATTCGTCAACTTAAGCAACTTAATAATAAAGTTTATCGTAACTTTATTTCATAATGATTTAGATAATTTTTAATATTAAATTTCGTCATAGCTCGCATGCGTATTATGTTTGTTTTATTAATAATTAAAGCATTGTTTAATGTATGTCTTAATAGCTTGTCTTATTTAAGAAAACTAACAATGCTAACGTAAAAGCTAAAGAATTTTGATCATTTTCAAGTGTTTTTGCATTAATTTATCATAATGTTCTCTTATATATTCGTCGATTTTGTTAATAGATATTTAGAGTTTTTCTTTTTTTATTAGAAATTTTTTCTTGTTGTCTCTAAATATTTTTAAGATAACATTTAGCTCGTATTTGTTTGTTAATAATGATTCGTTTTTATTAATCTTAAGTATGCTATAATTAAACGATTTCTTCGTCTTTATATAATTATTTCTTTTGTTAAATGCGTTTACTTTGTCGTTGTCTTTGTCTAATATATACTATATTTTAAACTTGTATTGTTCGAATCGTTCTAATTATTACATTTGTTTTTTATTAAGTTATTTAATAGTAATAAAATGTAAAAGATTTTTATGATCTATAAGAATCGTAAGTTTTAATAATTTTTTAATGTATATTTTTTATAATTTTAAAGAGACTACAATAACGAGTAGTTTCTTGTCGTAAATATTATAATTTTGTTTAATTAATAAAAGTTTTCTTAAGAGATATATTATTAAGTGTTATATGTTTTTATGTTCTTAATTAAAGCATGCATTAATAACTAGATCTAATGCGTTAATTTTAATTTTATTTAACAATTGTGAATTGTACATCTTTAATACTAATTTTTTTAAGCATTTTAGCTTAAGATTCTAAAATGATTTTTTTTTTATTAATTTTTATATTTATGACGTCTTCTTTTTCATAAAGTTCGTTAATAATATTGCATTAACGAAGTAATTTTTTAATGAATTTTTTATTATAATTTATGAAATTTAAAAAGAATTAAATTTTCTTGACGTTAATAGATGATTTTTATTCTTTAATTGCTTGTAGCTTTTCGAGATTCATGCGTATTTCATGTTGTTTAACGACAAATTTAAGAAAATTAATTTCTTTTTAATAAAACTCGCATTTCTTTAATTTAAAATGTAGTTTTCTTTTATTTAAACATTCTAGTACTTTGAAAATATAATTCATATATTTTTTCAAAATATTTGAGTAAATTATAATGTCGTTCAAGTATACTATGACAAATTGATTCAAATATTGTCGTAGTATATTATTAATTATTTCTTGACACATTGTTAAAACGTTCGTAAGTTCGAACGACATTATTGTGTATTTATATAATTTATATCGTATATAAAAAGCTATTTTCTACTTCTTTTCTATTTTTATTTTAATTTAATTGTACGCTTTTTGTAAATTTAGTTTAATAAAGTACTTTACTTCAAACAATCAATTCTAAAGTTCATTAATGTTAAATAATAAATATTGATTTTTTATTGTAATATTGTTTAGCTTTCGATAATTAACACATAAACGAAAAGTTTTATTCTTTTTCAATACAAAGAGAATTAAATATCCTATCTATAATTAGAATTTTTTTAAATTCGTTTTTTTTCGTTTTTTACCAGACATTCGCGAAGTGTTTTTAGCTTCTTTTTGAATAAAGTATATATAAATTTAAACGTAAATTGCTTGTCTAGTTTAAGTTTAATCTTATAATTTTACGATTAATGTTTAAATAAAATCTTAGTCGTTTTCTTTTTTTAAAATAGATGCTTTCAATTGTTGTATATTCGTGATACATACTTTAGCGATTTTCTCGTTATATTAAATAGTTTAGAACTCTTAGAAAATTCGCAATTTTTTTCACTTACTTTGACTTTGTAATTTAGCTAATTTTTATTAATGTTTATTGAATTAAACTTTATTAGATCGTTCTTTTGCGAAAATGTAAATTCGCTACTTGCGATTAAGTTTCGATTTAATCTTTTATTTATTATCGAACGTTATTAATGCGTAGATTAGATATAAATTGCGTAATCACATCGTGCGAATCTAAGTATTTGTGTATTTTAATTAACTTTTAAATTGTGTTGCTTTAATCAAGACATTTTTAGAACAATATTATAAATAATTATTCTCACTATATTAAAAATTAGTTTCTCGTGATGTTGTTAAATAGCTATTGATAGTAATTTCGTTTCTTTATTTACTTTTTCATTTCTTGCAAGTAATGAATTTCTATCTACAACTACTAGGTTGTAAGCGTTAGATTTCTTTTAAATAAAATATTCTTTTCTCTTTACAAGAGCTCTAATTATAAAATTATTTATTGCACTAAAATCAATCATTGCTATAAGTTGACAATCGTTGATTTTAATTAATGTAATAAAACATCGTGCGTACGTTGTTAAATTTAGTTGCTATTGTTAAGCTAACATATTGCATTTCTCTAATATGTTCTTTATTAAGAAATTCGAACTTTTTCTTGCTTTTATGTTATAACTTTTGCTCCAAACGTTTGCTTGCGTTAAGCTTTCTTTTGTTGTTAAATTGTTAACTTTAATCTTCTAGAAAATTAGTTAATTTTATTCTTCTCTTTTAGATAAGTTTAACATAAATCGTTATAACAAGTTATTTAATTAAGACTTGCGTATAAGTTGTTTGCTTCTTTAATAATAGTTTCTTCACGCTTAAGCATTAACATTCGTATGTTTGTCTTAATAAAATTTAATTGTTTCATAATTATGTCAAATATATTCTTTTTTGTAGTAGCATTGCTTTCTAGTTTTTTTTGTATTTATTTACGACTTTCGATAAGTTAACTAAAGTTTCGAAATGATTCGTAATATCTTTTATGCATTCGTGAAAGTCTTTCTAGTTATTCTTTTTGTCTAAGTCGATAATTAAGCTATAAGACTTAATAGTTTTCTAGAGTGCTTAATTAACTTCTTGCATAAATGCGAATGCCTTATTTAATGATGTTTTATCTAGAACTTTTTGTAATTAATTTAGATTCTTTATTAAATAATAATTGTCGTTCGATCTAATCTTAAGAGTGTTCGCCTTTATGTTAATTTGCTTCTTGATATCGTTTTAGCTATTAAGTATCTCTCTTAATATAACATTGATTTGTTAACGATTTATTAAGTTTCGTAATCAATAATCTCTTGCGAAGTAATCTAGTTTGTTATATAAATAATACGTTTTCTAGAATTTGTTATCTTGCTTTTCTCTAAAGTTTTTCTCTTTGCGTCGTTAAATAGAATTTAATTTCATAAATGTAGACTTACAATAATCTAAATTATTGTACTTCTAATTAGAACAAAATTCTTTTTAATAATATTTAATCGTTGATTCAAAGAAGATTTCTATTTTTTCGTGAAATTAATTGTATCGTTTTTTTATAACTCTTTTATACAATTTGTCGTCGAAATCGATAACTACTTCGATAAGATTAAACATGTCGCTAATGAATTTGTCATCGCGCATAATTTTATTCTTAAGATTGTTCTTAAAATTTCGTCGAAACATTGTTATAAGTGTGACATCGTTTTATTTAATAAAATTAGCATATTTTTAAAATCTTGTTGCGTAGTTTGCTACAAAGATTCGTTAAATTAGATGTTAAATTACTCTTTTCGCAATTTGTTTCTCGTTAAATGTTTTAAAGATTCTTCGAAGTTCTTTCTTAAAGTTGTCGAAGTTCGTAAACATTATACGAGAATTTTCGTCATAATTTTCTAGATACTTGCGTAAGTTTAGCTTGAGTCAATATTAAGCTCTTTCTCTAAAAAATATAAATGCGAAAATCGTTCTCTTGTTCGCTAGAATAAAATAGAAGATAAAATAAATATTTATTTGCATAAGTTAATTTTTTAGATCGATTTAATCTTTATAATAGACGTTAAGTTTATTAATTCTTATTTTGTTATCTTTATTAATAGAGGGTCGACGTAATGCTATTAAGCTAGTGCTTAAAATAGAAACGCGTTGATTTAATATAAACATTCTTAGAGTGTTTAAAGTGTTACGCTAGTATTTTCGTAAAAAATATTAAAAAAAGTTATGTTATTGAAAAGATTTGTAGACGTCTTTAGACAATGCAAACAATCATTTAATAACAAAAGATTGCAACTTTAGTAATTTTAACAATAAGTTAAAACTTAAGATAAATTAAATACGATTCATAAGAAAATTGCGTTCGAAAGTTATATATTTTTTCATCATTTAAGATTTAAGATGTTTAAGGTGTCTAGAATCTTGATCTTCTTAATTATCTTAATTTTAGATTTAAGATGTTTAAGCGCTAAGCCATCTTGATTACCTTGATCTTGTCGATAGATTTTTTCTTTCTAATTATCTTGTGAAGAGCGATGTGCGACGAATAGTATTTATTAGCACGCGACTCGTAACACTTGCGTACACTAGAGTATTATTGGAAGATTATGATTCTTACGATTAATTGTATAAAGATTATTGATGATGCGATTCAAAGCAAGATCTTCGTGGCTTTGCACTACGAACCTTTAGGATTAACCACAAGAAAAACAATATAGGAAAGCTTCTTGAAGAAAGTAGCGACAATTAGAGACTTAACGAAATACACAATCGTTAATCTCGATTAACTATCAAAGAAAGAAGTTAACGATCGATAGATTCGTTGTTGAATCGACGTGTGCGAAACTTTGCTAATTCTTAATCTAGATTAAGAACATAATAACAATTGCTTATGCGTTTGCTATGGAAGAAAAGATGTCGTTGGCGCAATCGTACTTGGAGATAATTATCGATCTCGATAAGAAATTTTAGAGAGACTACAATGGCGCTAGTTAGATGGCGAATAAAGCGTCGTACTTCTAGCATCGTCGCCATAGACTCACGCTTTAGCTACAAAGAAAAAGACTTAAGTGATCTATTCTCATGTTCTATAGGCGATCAAGGCGAGCGAAAACTTCATTCGCGAATTCAACGACACAAGTGTTGTTAAGAGTCTATATCATTAACCTCGTGATAAACAAAGATAGATTGTTCAAATGTTTCTTGTTATTGGCGTTGGATTTTAGATGTCATGGACGAAACAAGATGTAATTATCTTATATCAAACGAGCATATTTTTCCTAAGTCCTCTTTGCTCATCGATCGATTCTTGGTGCTTTTAGCATTTCCCATAGCTTGAATCAACTTGTCCAACGTCTCCTTTCGAGTCACTTTTGATGCTTCCCATGTGTCGAGACCCATCAAATGTGAAGTCTAGAAGACACATCGACTTGCACTTCATCTCCCATAATTGGAACTACGAATGTTTTAGGAGGTTACGAAGGCATAAAAGCCTTGGTGGCATCACGTTAGACGCTCGTCATTGTTTTTGTTTCTAGAAAGAGGTTGAGCGCTGCAATATTTGAAGGTTCTGCGAGTCGAATCGAGCGAGAGGATGCACATCGATAAACGATAGTTTCAATAGAGCTAGGCATGTCTTGGCGTTCAAGAATCTTCTAGAAGGCAATCGCTATTTGTAAACGTTGCTATCAAACTTTTTTTTAACTCGTCGAAATGAGAGTTCTTTTTTCAGGGTCAAACGCATGCTTACTTTCTTTCCTATGCGCGACAATCTAGACTTGCCACGACGTTATCTTGATTCTTCAATTTAGTGTGATGTAGATAGCAGGACGTACTAGGTTTTGGGCTCTATAAGCTCTATTATGACGACAAGATTATGTATAAAAGAGCTGGTGATCAAGCATCTTATTGGTGAAAGAAAATTTGATCGTTGCTTCCCATCAGCATTTCTTTATTCAACGTCACAAGATAGTCAAGTATTAATGTGACTATCTAATATATGAAGTGAAGACTTGGTGCGACAAATATATGTAGACCTAGATGCGATGCAGTCTCAATCTAGTCAAATGATTGGTTTTCCTCAATGTTACTAGCACGCTCACAGGTAAGATTTAGTCATTCGTGGTGGGAGACTAGCGTTGCTTCTTGCTTGCCAGTATCTATTTGTTCAATAGAGGCAAGATGATTCTTTAGGATAGCTATTAGGGTTTCAATAAGACAATCAAAGGACCTTAGGCACGATCTAGTCTTCTCGAAATCATTTGTTCTGTAGAAGCTCCTTCGCAATTGATCGATTTCGTAAATCTAGTTTCATGATTTTGCAGATAAAAGTCTTGTCTTTCTTTGATAGCTCTTTATTTGCAGAGAGATAAAAGGGCTTTTTTAGATTGTTGTCGTTGATGAAGTGAATTGTCTTGGCCAGAATTTCTAGCCTCTCGTCATCGGCAATATCCTGAAAACTTAGAGGCATCAACTCGAAGATGCTCGCTTGTTTGATAAGAACTAGAAGCGAATATTCTTCGTTGTCGACATTAGCGTTGTTTGGTCTAAAGATATGCCAATTGTCGTCTCAAATAAGATTGATCAACTATATCATGATTATTACTTAAGACGTGAAGCTATGAAGTATATCTAACTTATTGTCGCCTCAAAAGACTAGATATTTGTCGAAGTTCTTCAACGAAGATTGAGCATCGCCTCGGGGTTGCGAAAGATGATTGCGCCAATAACGTAATCTTGGAGTGGGTTCGCGTTGGGGTCGACCATACATGTGTCCTCACAATCTTCCAATTGCACTTCACTAAAGCGAGCAAAATCACAACTATAATTAACGAGGATGTTATTAGATTTGATGTCTATGATGCTATTAGAACTAGTGGCTATCGACAACATGATCATGAAATTGATCTATGTGAACATAATCTCGTTTGTGAAGTGCGTCTAGCGCTATAAGCACATTACGAGCGACGAATTTAATGTTGGTTTTCTCGAGTCGCGTTGCATTCGATGCATCAAGTAGGTTGTCATCCAAATGCCTTAAGACTAGAGAAGGGATTTCTTCGACTATGTTAACGAATGGGCGAATGCATGGATTTCCATTGAGGGCCTAAAGAACTTGGAGTTCGTTGTTCAATCGATAGTTAGAAGCTTGCTTGATAGTAACCTTTTGCGTCGTCGTCGCATTTCTATTTCATAGTGAGAATCATATATTTTAGGGCATTAACTTAGGGTTCTACGTTGCGATCTAGATGCATGAATGCATCTTTTCAAGAATCGTGTAGATGCTTAATTTCCCCTGCAATTTTTGTCCAATCATTAGACTATTAGTTATAGTGAGAAGTCGCACAGTCAAACGCATTGAAGGAATAATTTAACTCTAGGCAGCACATAATAGATGTAAAATGCAAGGTGCCAAGTAGACTAGTCGCGTCGAGTTGGGTCATCGAGTTCGAGCCAAGTTCTCGACTCGTCAAGACTCGATTCGAGTTAGAAATCTTGGCTCAAGTATTTGAATCAAGTCAAAGAGTAGATATGAAGTACTTAGCGTATAACTCGACTTGGCTCGCCAAGACTCGAAAAATTTAAATTATTTTTAAAAAAGTGCATTAATCAACTTAATCAACTTGATTAATTTAATTAATTTGTTTATAATATTATATAGTAATGAATTTAGATAATGCATTTGTACGTTATTTGTGCGTTATTATTTTTAAACTATTTTTAGTAATTCAAATAATGCGAATTTTTTTAAAAATAGAAAATCTTGACATTTTGACGTCATTTTCGATTGCTTGGCGAGTCGATCGAGTCGAGTCAAGAAATCGTTGACTTGAGGTCAATTTCAAGTCGAGTCAAGAGATTGATATCGAGTATCTGGGTCGGGCTAGAATGTTGGTACCGAAACCCGGCCCGACGATCAGTCTAGTGCCAAGTAAGCAATGCCAAGGACTTTAAAAGCTTTTTTGGTCGATCGACACATTAGCGTTGGCTTCAGGCTTAGCTAAAATATTTAGCGTGCCTCGATGCTCTGAAACACCAAACTTGGGCGTTTCTTGCAACGCTTGATTAGGCAATTAGATCACTCAACGAGTGAGTTTTCAAAAATGATTGGAGATGGCCTTTCTCGTAGACATAGGTAACGCCTTGGCCTTTCGTGTTCATCTTTCGTAAGGGGATCGCTTGGAGATGCATGAGGCATTTTATAGTGCCCATCAACAATTGGACTGTACGAGTCGCTCTATTTGGTTGCTCATTGATACGATTGGAAACGTTTCTTTTCCTTCACCAATGCTTTTTCTTCATTGCCACCAGGCTGTTGTTCCTTCGTCATGTGGCTGCATGTGCCAGCATAAGAGTGGCCCCACGAAAGTCCTACAAGATGCTCTACTTATTATTGGCGCATAGAGAAGCAGCATAAAAGGCTTATGACCTCCTTTCTCATCTCCCTTATCTTGAAAGCTTTTAACCATCTATTAGACCTATTGTTATTCAAACAAGCTCGACAAAGTCGCTATGTCTTTCAATCGCATCGTCAAGAGCGAACTCTTTTTTACGATCACGAAGGGCGGGAAACAAATCGCTTTGGGCGTCGCTACCAAGACTTAGAAGTGGAATCGCCCAAAAGAGATCGCTCGTGCTTAAGGACCTAGCTTTAAGAGTGTGGTTGTAAACGACTTAGCGACTCTACCTGCGAGTATAGTCGAGTTGATTTAGCGATCGGTCTCAAACATCGTTAATATCTTATGTAACCAAGACTCACAGGTGCACAATGAGAGTTAGCATCCTAGCCCCGATGACAATAAAGAACACTGGATTGTCGTTGCTAGAGACAAGGATCATAAATATATTGAGATCATTCATGTTTCAAAATCGAAATAGGCCAAACAACGACCTAGTGATTGAATATTCGTGCTTGAAGCTACAATGAGATGGGGCTGTATAAGGTTGGGAGAGGGTCTAGAAAAGAGGCATATCGACGAGAAAGTATGGGGTTGCTCTGAGGTCAATGGTAGTATATTGGCAAGATATTTGGTCTATGCCCTAGAAACTCTCTCATATCATTGGTGGTAATTCTCTTGCTATTCTTTGCCCAAAAAGTGGTCAACTATCACAGACATCTATTTACGTGAGTCGGTCTTGCTTGTTTGCCTCGTCGTTGCGCCTGACGTTTTGTCTCAAACTCGCGTAGCAGAACAATCTCATTTAGGAACTAGAACCCATGAAATCGCGACGATCACCTGTTTTGGTCTCGCCCTTTTTCGTGTCTCTTCTCGATGATTCTTACGATTTTTCACTCATTGGTCTCTTTATTCAATGTCGAACCTTCTTGGCCCTTAGGCTGCTAGGAAGGTGGTGGGCTAATAGCGTAGGAAAGGCTTGCCATCGCTGCTGTTGCGTCTTTGCGGACGACGCGCCCACCTGGGTGCTAGGGTAAAGTCACGCGGGGAGAGATTGATAGACAAGGAGGTTCGGTGGGAGGAGCGGGTCTAGTGAGAGCATTTAAGGAACTTCGATTCTTTAGCTCTTCTCGCGGGTGAAAGTTGAAGAGGGGCACGATTTCAACTTTTGACTCAACGCTGGTGGTCTTGGTAAAGGCGCCAACTTCTATGATTGGGTCATTTGATGTGTATCAAAGTTAGGATCTAGCTGTTGAGCGAGAATGTATCATCGAATCTCATCTTGATCTTGGTCAACTCTATTGGATCGACCTAAGTTTGAGTTCTCGCAATTTAAGGCATTTTGGCGAGTAGGGTGTTTGAAGATAGGGCGAGGACGTAACAGGGAAGGAGTAAGCTGTTTTGGATTTCTTGATAGTAGGCGATTGCGGCACGGATGTTCGCTTCGTCGTTAGCGTCGTGATTCGCGAGCGATTCTCTTGAATTGATTAGAGCTGCCTGCAGCGATAGGAATTAGCGCACTCACCAGCACCCTCAGCTCCAGTCTTAGCGCCTTGAGAGGTATGCTCCTCGTAGCTACCTTCGTCCAAGCCTGCGATGTCCATTGTATGCTTGGAAAAATCTCGCAATCTTGTGGTGCCCATAGCCTTCCTCGCCTCTTGATCTCCTCGCTTCTCTTGTTTGGGCTCATTTCCTTTGTCCTAGTCTCCTTTGTGGCCATGTCCTTTAGCTCCATCTTCATTGTTCGCATCTCCTTTATCGCCATCTTCTTTGTCTTCATCTTCTATGTTGCCATTTCCTTGTCTCTTAACGGAGTGATGGGGCTCGATATCTTTTAGGGCATCGTCGCTTAGGTCTTGTTGTTAGACGTTGACGAGAGAAGGGCGTCAAGGGGGAGGAAGAGGAGGAGGAGGATCGGAGATGGAATGTTTTGTCTTCTCTTGGAGGGCAGGATATCTAGATTGGCGTCGTTAGTATTTGAATCAATGGGAAGAGGTTTCAAGGATCGTATCTAGCTTTTAAACCTGTCATTGAAGTCGGTGTAATGCTTAGAGAAATATGAGTTTCAACCTGCTTCTTAGAAATCGAGTCGTTGGTGGGATGGACGCTGTTGTTGCTGTTGTATTCTCACTCTTATTTTCTCAATTCTCAATCGTCGATTCGTAACCATCATCGCGAAATCGCGAGATTGAGTACGTTTGATCTCTATTTATCTCTCACATTCTAAGGCACGGGATGGTGCAACCCTCGGCCATTGGAGCCTCGTATTCGATTCACATTCGCACCTCGATTGAGTCTTCGTTGCGCCCTTTGGGGTCGTCTATTTCTTTCGTCTCGTTAGTTGCTGTTGCCTGGATCTACGAGCTGAGACTTCTGCAATGGATCGGCGGCATTGCACCCTTTCATGAGGAATGGGGCATTCCTTTCATTGGTCGTGTGGCAGCACGGCAGGCGTGCTTTGATTTTGGTAGTCGCTTCGTCGTGAGATCCTCGCCGCAAGTTGAAATTTTTAATTAGTATTGTAATAGACTCCTAGATTAGCTGAGCAGTGGTGAAACGATGGTTGGCAAAGGAAGGTAGAGGCAGCAAGGTTAGGAGCGGTAGAGTCGAGCGAGAAGGTGCTTTAGCATGCTTTGAAAACGAATCATCTTCGTTCGGTCTGAGTCGCAGTGCGGACGAGGTTCGAGGCAGCGAATGAGATAGCTCGCTAGATCAAGCCATAGATTAAACAATGGACTGTGGAGGGTGAATTTAGAACAAAGGATCGCAATCGCCGTAGGACTTTCTTTGGCTGAGTTGGTAGCGCTGGAGTTGCGTCGGCGAAGCGATCGTCGCAGTTGTCAACATAGGGTCACGAGACGGAAACAGGAGTTGATAGTAGAGAAATTGAGGCAGGGGGAAATGGAGAGGAGAGATGAAGGAAAGATAACGTAGGGATGGAGGGTATTTCATGCACTTTGCGAATGGTTCCACGACCTTGGGAAAAGTATTGACATGATATAGTATAGTGAAAGGGCCAGGCCCTGCCAAGCCACCTGATTGAATCGCCTTAGTTGGACGGAATGTGAGCGAGGGTGAACCTAGGCAGCAATGATTGGGGGTCCTAGGCAGCAGCATTCAAGGAGTTGTAGGCATTAGCGTGTCGACAACCAAGGCAATTGAAGTTGGGCTCAACGGAGTTCGTTCAGGCTTTAGCGTACTGCGCCCCTGCATTGCCTCGCGGGAGCTCAGCTCGGCTCAGGCACGGCTTAGGCACAGCTTAGGGTCGCTCACCTTGGCTCATCTTAAAGCAGTCGCTGCTCACCTTTGAGGCTAGAAGCGGAAGAAGGAAAAATGTTTCGTGATCATGTCTAGAAGGGTCACCAGAAAATAAGTTAGTTACTAGATCAGGTTAGCCGGCAGCAGCTCGCTTGTCGACCAATTAATTCATTCGGGTCATGCGTGCGATCGTGTCTTCATGAAATGCCGATCAAGAGGTTGGCCGGCAAGCGTACAGTAGTCGGCTAACTGTATCAGGTAACTTACTTATTTCCATTTCTGGCGACCCGAGTACTTGATCAAGTTATAAGATTACAAATACGTTCTGTCATCGAAATTTGCTCCTTTGCGTGTGACGTTCGGATCTCTTGTTTAAACAGAGAGAGCTTCTACGATTGTACTTCATCGCTACTTAATCAGCAACCAACAGGTTTAAATTTATCTCCTGGCAAACGTACTGAAGCTCTCAACAAATCAATAGAAGCTAACGCGGCCATTCATGGGGATCAGTAATAGGACGTTCCTGCGATGAGCACTTGTTATCCCATCAGTCCTGAGATACCTGGCAGTCTGTCGAAGCTGGCGAAATGACGCGTGTATCTTCAGACAGCCCCGGTGCACCGCAGCGGTTCAAGCTGGCCGCGACGGTATGCTTGGCAGCTCAGTATCTATGCGGCTTGGTGTCTGCCTCATACTCGTGGCAGCGAAATCCCCTCAGGTATTTTGGCCTCAAAGTCAGAATCTTGATACCGACGACGCGTTTTCTGCGATAGGATCGCATCTCAAACGTCGGCTGCTCGAAGGCCTAGCTGCGATCTCTCACACAGCTGCGAAATGTCTGACAATGCAAAGTTCTTTCTTGAACTAGGAAACCTCTTTGGTAAAGAGTATGCATGAGATGTGTGAAGAGGTTCTCGAAGCGATACACTTCCCAGGTTTGTGCGAAGCAAGGGCCAATAAGGGTGTTTCCTCCTACCAGAATCCTACTTCTCTTCAATATCATCTTACCGCGTCTCATGTCGCACAGGCATCCGCAGAACTTGGGGACCCGCATCTAAAAGGCGGCAATGTCACCAGGTGCCGGCAAAAGTCGTGACCACTTCCTTGGCGACCCCACCAAATCTGATGGGATACTGGGTCACAAAACAACGTTTACACGTATTGACATTGGACGCTTCTCAGGTATATACTATGCGTTTGCCTAACCAATTCTTGGGGAATAGGCCTTACCAGAGGTCAGTTTTAACGAGCTTCCCCCCGTGTATAGGCGTAGATGGTTGACTAGATTTATTGAGCGGGCGGGTATGACTCTCCAGGGTGTTCATACGCAGCTGGCCCCGTCACGCTCGTGGTTACGCCCTGGTTTGGCGCCCATCGTCGTTTTTCTATTTCGGCGCTGAGTACCGTGGTGTCCGAGATATGGCAAGTGCTGCTAGTTGACGGTTGCCGAACTTATAACTTCGAGATCGTTGTTGGAAAAGGTCATGGTGTGAATCAAGGTGACCATATCGGCAGTCTCGCGATCCGCTACTCAAAGTCACCGCCAGTAGCTGTATCCAGGGCGCGCTTGAGACGTTCAGCGAGTTCGCGGGAGTGGCGCGCCTAGAGGACAATGAGACCAGACGATCGGCCTTTGTTGAGAGTAGACGGCAGAGGGATATTGCTTGATCAAGACACCCGATCAAGATTGTGCAATTGTTGCAAAGTCACAAAAGCACGCGTGCTATCCAGCATATCTAAACCTGCAACTGCTGCACCCCCCCGGAGTGTGTTCTTATGTCTTGTACAGTAGTAGCCTCTATCAAGTTCAAACCGGCAGGATATGCTGTCCAGTGGGACATCATGACGCATCTCTACCTCGCTTCGTAGATGTTCTATATCGTCTCTACCATCTCTCTATTCATGGCTTTATCCCCGACCCCCACATACCCTTATTCTCTCCTCTCATCGCGGACCCCTATCCCCACGGACAAGATCTCAAGCTCACCATCCTACCCACAACCACAAGCGCCCCCATGTACCAGCACCACCGATTCCTCATTATTTCAGCAAGCTCCCCGATTGTCATTCAATCTCCCCACTCATCTCCTTCTGCTTCCGTTACGTCCCTGTATTCCAGTACATTCGTCATTCCGCTCACCGTCAAAATAGCTTCCTTTCCTCGACACTCCCTCTCCACCTACCGACAAGTCCACCATCATCCTATCATTACCCCCTCTTCGCGTCTCATCCGCTTGGCAAGCCAAAGCCCTGAAACGAGCAGTTCGCGGGATCAGTGCTGGCGAGCATGGTGTCAAGATGCTTGAGTCCGCGTCAAGACAGACTTGTTATGCTTATCCTGGGGGAATAACATGGAGGTGAAAGAGGCGTCTAGGTTATGTGATAGGGTCGATGTCACACTTCATGACTGCTGATCGATTTAGGAGGAGAGTTGATGATATTCGTATATTTCAGTAGGAGCTGTGCAGATGGCTGTACGGTCGTGCTTAGTCTACGGTCGTGGTTGTGGCTAGTCGTTGGTTATTAAGGTCGGTTGGCATGGTGGGAGCAAAGTTTGACGAGTATCACGGGGAATATGGCATTGAATGGAGGGTATTATAAAAGGGGGGTGGGTGACCCTATCTCTGTGACATTGCCTCTCCTGGCCACGTCAATAATCTAGACATCGACCTTGGCCTGGCTGACATTTGAACCTCAAATTTGCGGAGTCTACCGATAGCACATCATCTTTGCTGAAGGGTGCAATCCATACACGCGTCCACCACAATCAGAAAAACACCCCTGAATAGTTCAGATCGGTCTTCTCATGCTTGGCTATTGCCTAACGCAAGCAGGCGCTGGCAAATTGCCCATCCGAGAAAAGGCGTGTTAAGGAGAAGACAATACGCTGATTGATGGGGAAGTGTCCATCACTAAAGAGGATAGAGGGGGCAAAGCGTGTTTCTTGGTTATGTTCCACCTCATCATAGGGCTATACCAGAGGCAAGGCACAGGCGAGGGACTCAATCGTGGCATGGGAGAGGAGCTCGCAAAGTGCCCATTCGTGCCAATGCTGCATGATCCGATCTCTCGGCCCCCTGGGCATATTGTATCGAAAGACCAAGATTCAACCCCACTTGCAACACAGATAAAAGTCTCCCTCCAAGCTCGTTCCCTCGTTCAATCGACCTCCTCATCCGGCTCTGCCCTTTCCTCCCTCCCCGCAGCCTTCTCCCTCCGCTCCACATCCCGATCAATCTTCGCATACGCCCAATCAAACCCCGGATACAGAAACGGCCGCAAATCGAACCGCTACCACGTCTATTAGCCCCACCCAGTCCCACCGCCCAGAGCAGTCCACTTACGTTGTCGTCCGGCGAATACTGCTCCATATGCAGACTCGGCGTCAGCACCGTCATCTTATGCCGATTAATCGCGTACTTCGTGAAGAAGAGCTTCGTCTTCTCCGCTATCTGTCGCGCTGACATGCCTCTTCCGTTCTGAGATTCGGATTTGCTCCAGGTGCTGAGGAGCTTGCAGTAGGCGCCCCAGGGGCCGAGCTTGTCGTTCTTGCGCAGGCGGCCGAACGTGCCGAGCTCGTCGTAGGTGAAGCCCATATCTGCCTCCTAAGTAAGATCTCGAAGTCAGCAGTGCTCCTTTGAGTCAATAGGTTGAGCCAAGAGGCATTTCTCGAAAGCGGGTGCTGTCAAGACATGTTTTACCCTTATTGGAACTCGCGCAAAAGGGTAAGAGATGCTCAAAAGTTTGCTTACATCGGACTGCACGTAGGAGGAGGTGATAGGCTCGAGTTCTGCGGTTGGGACGGCGGTCAGGAAGGAGGAGAGGATGGGGAGGTCGAAGTTTGTGGGAGCCCATGCGATAAAGGACTTTAGGTCGGTTTTGGAGATACCGCCTATAGGGTTAATGTCTGCTGAGCTGCAGTCGTATTTCGTGAGATAGCCTCTCAGCGCTTCGTCGACGTTGGCGGAGCCGAGGACTAGTAGAGAACCACCGCCTTTCCGGCCTCTGAAGGTTGGTAGTAATTGAGCCCATAGGTAGGCGAGGACCATTCTATGTAGACTTCGGAGTCAGCATTGCTTCATGGGGCGAGGGCAACGGATCACATGGCAAGCCGCTCAGAGTGGATGCTGCCAAAGGTTTCTCAAGCACCTTAAGACCCTCTGAAAGGTGAAAGAGGTGCTCAGGAATTTTACTTACCGGCTCCGCGCTTGAATGTTCTGAAGAGCAAGGTTCTCGGCGACGCTGCCCCCAGAAGACTTGAATCTAGGCATCCAGTTGCTCCAAGCGTAGAAGACGTTTACGATGGCACTCGTAACGCTATCGATGTCGATGTTGACGTGGTAGGCACCGATTTCCCCAGCAAGGTCCTTTGCTCGTTTTCTCGTGTCCGAAGAAGAATTCTTGGAGCCCATGTATGTCGTGCAGAAAATGCGCTTGGAGAGTTCTTGTGGAGTTGTAGGCATCCATTCCGAATCCTCTGGTTCTCCTGCTACCATTCTCGCATCTGCTATTACTTGTTTGTTGCCATCGTGCATTGCTGCAACGACGAGTCGGCACATTGAAAAGACCATAACGGATGTAGCACAAGAGTCAATGCCGCCTGATAAAGGAATGAAGAAGCCTGCAGCATGAGATCTCCGCAAGTAGTCCCAAAGCCAGCATGCTCCACCCAAAGCGATTTCCTCTTCTGGTGTATGGTATTTGAGATCGATCGGCTCCGAAGCGCCAGTAGTCTGGTAATCACGATCCTCTACCTTCTTCGACAGCCGGACGTCAAGATCTAATCTCGGGTATTTTTGAGCTTTTTGAGCCTGCATGCCTCTGCTAGGCGAGCTACGGTACGAACGGACTTCCTCGAGGTCAATGGTGGCTGTCACGACCTCAACGTCGTCCAGCGAGAATTGACTACCGCATGCGAGGACTTTTCCGTTACAGATGATCATACTCGACCCATCGTAAAACAGCCTATCGCCATCGCAACCTTTCTGGTTGGAATAGAGATACACGCCACCAGACTTTTTGGTGGCCTCGATGATCAGATCCAATCGGGTGCGAAGTTTCCTTAGCTCAAAATGACTGCCCGATGAATTTGTAAATACCTCTACCCCGTTCAGACCCATGGGTCCATCTACAAACAAGTGGAGTCAGCATTACGTCTTTGAGTCAAGATTTTGAGCTAAGAAACATGTCTTTGAAACGCATTCTGCTTGAACATTGTTTGGAGCTCTTCTCAAATGAAACAAGATGCTTGGATATTACAACTTACGTGGAGCCGTGGGAGTGAATAATTCTTCACATGTCTCGCAAGCAAAGCAAGTATCATCAGTAGAGATGATACCATCACCAAAGGGGACTGTCTTTTGGTTCGTGATACTTCCAACGATACTCTCTAGGTAGTAACTCTCGATGTGCCCTTGCTGCATCCAGCCAGCTAAATCATCTCAAAGTTAGTGTTACTCTTTAGGAACACGAACAAGTGCTCCTCGGACATGCTGCAATGTGCATGACAGAGAAAGCATAAGGAGCTCAGTGGATACTAACTGAAGTATCGCATCTCGCGATAATTACCATCGTTAGCCAGCCACCTCTTAGGGCGAATGAGGATAATCTTGCGGTTGTAGCAGATAACGCGGCAATTGTACCTGACATTTCTGTGGCGAACGGGCATGCCGATGTCTAAGACAATGTCCTGACAAACGGGATCGTCGATGATTTGCGCCAACGCTTCCCATGAGTGGAGGAAAATGTCGCCCTCCAGGAAATGGTCGAGGCACCCGTAACCGCATATCTCTAGTTCAGGGCCTACTCGTAAGGTTGCTCCGGCTGCTTTGGCTCTCCTAATAATGTCAGTAAATGTAGTATATATCCCTTACGTCAACAAGATGTATTTTCAGGGTGTACTCTTTCTTAGACATTACCCTCGATCATGTTGGCGACATGACGATGGACTGATCGACCAGTGATGATTCATTCTTCGAGGGAGGTAAACAGGCGAAGCATATCACATACTCAATCTCGGTAAGTAAGGAGACTTCGGGACCCATGGAGGGATCTAAAAGGAATAGAAACAGACGTTATGGAGTAAGAATGATGTACACTCACTTGATGCTCTCTATGATTCGTGCCGTGTTCCCTCTAAAGTCGAGTGCCCATTGATTGAGCGAGCAGGTCGCAAGCGTGACAAGGTGCGCCATGATAATTGAATCCCCGATGCTTTGCCTTTTTCAGATGTCTCGGGAAGAACTTTCTAAGCTGGAGCTCGTTAAAGTGGTGCTGGGTGATAGAGAAGACAACACCGATGATAATGCGAAGCCAAAACACACTGCGTTGCATATGGAACAACGCTATGATTGATAACTGGTTTACTTTCAAAAAGACAAACTACCGCAAACCGATGAACAGCATCATAAGCTGGTTTCTAAATTCTTGAGCATTTTCTTCTTTTAAAGATAGAAAGGCCAGAATTGAGCGCTCTGCAGGAGGATATCCGACCTAGTATGTATCCACTCGGAATGTCCCTAATAACTTAGGTTTAGTAGTATTCTAATGGCCTCCAGGCTAGGATCTGACAATGTGCCAAGGTTCTAGTCATACGCATTAGATCTGATAGCTCATCAACGAACAGGAGCAAATAAAGTAATGGAGATCTTCAGATCTCACGCTACTAGTCTACCGTCGGGCCGTATTGAGTGGGCCGGGTCACTCCGGCACCAGGTGCCGGCAAAAGTCATGACCCCTTTTAGGCGACCCCACCACCCCACCAAATCTAACCTCCACCATCTAAACTACACACCTCCTTATCGCATCTATAGCTCCATCAACGCCTCGAAAAAACAAACAAGTAAGCAAGCATCAATTACAATCGCCACTAGCAACATCACGTAATTCAAAGCGCGTGCGAAAGAAGTACAATACGTCTGCGCGAACGCGTTATTTTGAGACTCTTTTAACTAGATTAAAGCGCAACAAAAGCATTAGAGATATCGATAAAGAGCATAAGATAAGCAAAAAAACTAGCTTTTATTAACATTAAGATGCTAGTAACTTGAAAAGAGTCTCGAGAGTACGCAACAACGTTCTGACAAGCATTGTCTCGAACAATCTCTTAAGTTCTCTAACAACACATTGAATATATTAATTAGTCTTACAAGAAATTTCTATTGCGACATCTTTTTGAAGTATTAAATAGATCAATTTAGTCTTAATATGTATACTAGAACGTTAGAAAGAAATCTTAAAACACATCGCAATACTCAACGTTATAAGAAACGCAAGATTAAGATGTTACGCTAGTACTTTCGTAAGAGATATTAGAGAGAGTTATGTTATCGAAGAGATTTGTAGACATCTTTAGGCAATGCAAGCAATTACTTAATAACAAGAGTTTGCAACTTAGTAATTGTAATAGTAAATTAAAACTTAAGATAAGTTAAACACAATCTATAAAAAAGTTGCGTTCGAAAGCTATATATTTTTTTATTATTTGAAATTTAAGATATTTAAGATATTTAAGATATTTAAAATCTTGATTATCTTAATTATCTTAACTCGAATTTAAGATATTTAAGAGTCAAGTCTTCTTAATTATTTTAATTCTATCGATAGATTTTCTTCTTCTAATTATCTTGTAAAGAGCAATGCGTAATAGATAGTATCTATTAGCACGCAATTTATAATACTATTTTCTTTTTTTAAGAGTTTTTGTTTCGAAATTATCTATTTTTTTTACTATATTAATCAAGCTAACTACTAAACAACGTCGCAATTTTGTTATCGATTGTCGCTATAAGCACGTTATTTTTATAATATATTCTTATCGAGTCTACATTTTATTTAACATGTCTTGTCGAATAAATAGAAAATATCTCAAATATAAAAAGTGTTATTAAAAGAATCGAAAATATAATTTGACTTCTAATTATTAGAAAATAGATAAAACTATTTAGAAGATAGAAAAGCTAAATAATAAAATAACAGAATTGTATCTAAGAATTACGCAAAAAACAAAACAACGAAAATACTAACTTTATTGTTTAAAAAATATAAACAATACAAAGTCGAAAAATATTCTAAAGATCAAGAAAAACAAAAAAGAAATTAAATATATTAAAAAAATATTCGAAATTTTGTTTAATATTACTATCGATTCTATATTGTCTGTTTTTTTGTTTTCTAATATTTAGTTAACTCTTGTAAGTGACTTTGTTGCTAATAAAATTGTTGCAATTAATTAGAATATTTCTTTAGATTTTTAAATAGTTTCTATATATTCTTAAAAATAGAGTATTTTTTTTACTTAATAAAATATTTTTGATTTTTTTGTTATAGAATTTTCTTAATTTTATATTGTTTCTCTTTTTGTAAATAGAAATAAAATATATTCTATAAAAATATAATTAAATTTGCTAATTTTAATAATAAAATATTAAATATTAAAAATACTCTTAGACTAATCGTTGGATCGAGAATTGATATCAACTTTCTAATTTGACTCGAATACTTGATATTAACATCGTAATCTAACTCGAATACTCGATATCAACATCGTAATTCGATTTAATATCGACTCGATTTCTAATTCGATTCGAATTATCGACTCGAATCGCTAAGCAATCGAAAATGTTATTATAATGCTAAGAATTTCTATTTTTAAATTTATTACGTCACGACTTTCGAGAGATTTATGCGTCAAGAACAAAACAGTTTCTTCTTTATTATTTTCTTGTTATTTGTATTATTTTATTGCATTATTTTATTGCATTATTTTATTGCATTATTTTATTGCATTACTAGTATTTATCTTTAGATAATTTATTGTTGTTATCAAGATTGCTATTCTTTGCAAAATATATTGCAAAATGTCTAATTTTAACAATACATACAATTTACTAATATTTACGATTAAGAAAGAGTCTAGTTTCTCGATATTGCACAACTCAATTTTAAATAATCTTTATTTTAATTAATTCGCAAGTCAAGACTTATAAAATATTATTTAATTTTTTTTAAAAAGAAAAGAGCTCTTTAAGAAGCAATTAATAAAATTTGTCAAAATAATTCTCTTTTAAGATTAAGAGAGAACAACGAATACGTTAAGTATAGTCTTAATATTAATGCTTAATTTCAACAATAGTAATTACAAATATCTATTGACAAAAGTGTTATAAACAAAACTCAAAAAAGAATATTAAATTTACCTTGAACTAAAAAGATTAAAGCAAGTAAACAATTCGATGTTTAAAATATGTTTGTTCAAATAATCTTAATTTTAAAATATATTCTAAGATAGCATGCAAGAATTGTCTCAAAATTCTAGATTATTCTACAACTATAAATAGCTCTAATACGATCAATATGTTTAAACATCGCAAGACAATTGCTTGCAAGAAACAAAAACAATCTAACTCTCTTTTACAACTTAAGTTAGCTTTTAATCGTATAAGTCTAATTTAATAATGCAAATAGATAATGCAAAGTTAACAAATTAATAGAAGAAAAATTATATTAACTTAACATTTTAATTTAATTAATAGAATTAAGAACAAATATTGTGCAAGATTTTTATTGTCTTAAATCTATCTTTTCGAACTATTAAAAATAAATATTTTCGACAATTATTGCAAATGCTTCGTTTAGATTTTACTCTTATATATCGCACTAAATTATTATTTATAATTTTCTTAGAATACAATAATATTTGTATTAAGATAAAGCAAGATCTAAAAAAATTACGACGTATATCTATTGCGTTAAATACATAATTTAGTTTTTAAAAAATTGTCTATCTAGAAGTATTAATATATTAAATAGATATTGCATTTTAATATTGTAAACATCATATTAAAATTACGTCTCTTTAAGTTAAACATATTGGTCGTTACTTAATGCAAGAGCTTTTTAAAATCTTAAACATATATAATATTAAAAACAAGCTTTTTAATATTGTTACAAACAATGCAAGTAACAATAACACTTTAAAAGAAAAACTTAAAAAGACGTTTAATCGACGCAATACTTTATAAGATAAAGCACAAGATTTGATTTTTTGAATAATTTATATTATTAATCTTGTAATTTAGAAGTTTATTAAAGCTATTAAATTAAAGACTTTAAATAACAACACCATATTGTTATTAGAAGACAATTAAGTTAAGAATGTAATTACAAGCAATAGTCTGTGCATTGTTGTTAAAAAGATATTTTTTAAATAAGTAATGCAAAGAGATAATGCATTTGCTAATAAATAATTAGATTCGCGCTCTTATAGTTGCTATTAATAGTTTTTCTTAACGAAAGCTTTGCTTTTAAAAGCTTTAGATTAAAGTTAAAATAAAGTCTCGAACATTAATACAAGACATTTGCATTTGTTAAAACTTTATTTACTTAATATTTCGACATATATATCAATTGCGCAATATAATCGATATATAGATCGACAAAGTCTTAAAAGATCTAAAGATTTAAGCTATTTAATTAAAAGATAACAAATTCGTTACTAGTATTGCTTGTTAACAATATTATATATTTTTTCTATAAACTAATTTTAATTGTGTTAAGAACAATTAATGTTAATAGATATTTAGAATTTCGATTGTTTAATACTCTTTTTAATTATTTTAATACTATTGAAAGAATTATACGCGACAATGCGTGTTTTTCAAAAACACTTGTTATTAAAGCTTGCAAATTAACTTTTACAAAACTCGCGAAATACTATTCTAAAATTAAGAACAAAAACAAACTAATATACAATTTTGTTATAATTTTAGATTCTACTTAAAAGTTAAACTTGTATCAAGATTAAAATACAAAGAATATTAAAGAGTAAAACTTTAATAAAATTAATTATTCTTATTACGACAAGTACAAGAAAGAGTTTAAGAATTATTTTAGTCGTTATTATAAAGAAAAAACTACAACTTCAAGAGTCGAAACGCAACGAACTAGCAAAATTGATAAAATAATGCAAATTAATAATGCAATTGTTTATTTGTTAATAATTATATAACTTATTGCAATAATTACACAAACTTTTCTTTAACAAAGTTAACGTTAATCTTTATCTTTAAGCGAGAACAATCGATATTTTTGTATTGACGCTATTGTTAAAGAGACTTCAACATAAGAATTTTAAAAAAAATAATGTTTCGAACTTCTTAAAATTAGCTTAAATAACTAAAGAGGTTTTTTCGTATTTAATATTCTCTATAAACATCGAAAAAACATTTAGTTTTATTAAAAGAATTTGTCGATAAAATCGATTACAAATAGCTTTAGAATTAATCGAACAAATAATGCTTCTTAAGTATTATAATCGTACTATAAATTTAAATTCTAAAGAAATTATTATTGAAGCGTAAGATATTTATCGAAAAGAGAAAAACAATAATTTAATAATTAAAGAATTTAATAATTTTTTCAAGATAAATTTGCAAAATATTTTGCGTTTAATTAGTATTTAGAGATTCGATATTATTATATTTGTTAAAGATTTTGCATTGTCAATATATATTTCGAGACAATATAGTTAGAAGATAATATAATTTAGTAATGCAATTTAGTAATGCATTTAAATTATTTATATTGCATTAAATTAATATATTTGACTTTTTAAGAATTATATTAAATATTTAGAAATATTAAAGTCTTGATAACTTAGTAATAGCGCGTTCAATTTGCAATAATAATAACATATTATTTACAATATAATCTACGAAAGCATTATTGTACTATCTAAGATTATATCGTAGATTGTGTGTTATTGTTATCGCGAGTTAAAAGATTAAAAATTCAATTTTTTTTTAAGATACAATTTTTTTTTTTTTTTGCAATCTTTTATAAGACTATATAGAACAAGATTGTCAAACTCTTTAATTAGAAAAGTTAAATTAATAATTTGATTCTAACTTTCTAGATAATTTGAATGCATTACTATAATGCATTTTTTGATTAATATATTTGATAAAAAAGTGCATAATGTAGTTAACATATTTGTTAGAAAAAGTATATAGATAATGCATCTTTTGATTAATATATTTAATAGAAAAAGTGTATAGATAATGCATCTTTTAATTAATATATTTGATAAAAAAAGTGCATAATATAGTTGACATATTTGTTAGAAAAAGTATATAAATAGTGCACTTTTTGATAAATATATTTGATAAAAAAAGTGTACGAACAATACATGTAATAAGACAATGCGTTTAATAAATAATGCAACAAGATAATGCAATTGATAAATTACATAACTAAATAACTTAAATTCTTGCTAACTATTCTTAATCTTAATTATTTTAATTAACTAGTTTAAGATTGTTATAATCTTATGCTTAACTTAATTCTTATTCTTATTATTTTCGTCTTTATACTTCGACGATCTATATTTGTTCTCTATTATTTTTGCATTATCTTCGACTTTTTCGTACTTAATTTTAATCTTATTATTATTTACTTTAATCAAATTCTTTAATTTGTTATTAATCGAATTAAAAGAATTAAGTATTTTACAATTTGCGACATTTTTGTCGCTAAAAAATGTGTTTACAAACTTGTTAAATTCATTAATTATATTTAGATCTTGAGCTACTTTTAGCTTATTTAGTTCTCTATAATGCAAAATACGTTGCTAAATAATTTGAATAATTAATATTATATATTTTGACATATTAATATTAAATTCGTCGTAATTCGTAGTAGTCTAATATATATATTAGTCTTATTTTTTATATTAAACACAATACATACTTAATTAATAAAAGTAGATTTTGTTACGTTCAAATATTAACTTTCAAATGCTATCTTTATAGTTATCGCATTAATAGTTGCTTGTTTTGCAACATTCTTTTTTTTTATTTTTTTTATTAATTTTGTCTCGAAATATTCAACTATTATATAATTAGCTTTTTAAACACATATATATTACTTAAATGCATTATTATAGAGACTTTTCTTAACTCGCTTATTAGTAATTAAGTCTCGAACATTGTTTTCTCTATTTATTTGCTTATTTTTTTAATGCTTCTTAATAGACACTTGTAACTCTAAACTTTGTTAATTGTTTGTAAAAAGCTATTCGATCTACGTTCTATTTAATATATAGTAGTTTTTAATCTACGTCTTATATTATGACACAATTTCGACTAGCAATTAATCAAGAAAGAATAGAAAAAATCGATGTTTTGCACTTTTAATTAGTCTTTATAGTAATGTATACAAATAATACAAATTAATATTCTTATTTAACTATATAAATTTATACAATAAGTAATTAGAGATTGTGTTAACTAGTATATAATTTGTAAAAGAGAAAAGTGTCGCAATTATAAAGTAAATTTTCGCGTTTAAGATTAGAATTAGGGTTAATTTTTTTGTCTTTATTTAATATTATTACAATTTAAAATTATTACAATTATTATATTATTGCTTCTAATTAAGTTATTTTTTTATCTTATATTGCGACATAATTAAGCACTTATTTCAATTATTTAATTATATTATTGTTTGTTAACTTAACTATCTTTAAGTCGATACAATTCTTTCAAATAATTAATATAAACAACTTCTTATTTATGATTTTATAATGACGCGTATTAAACAAACAAGTAATATATTCGAGTAATGCATTCTTTGTTGCGAATTGCTAACATACTTAATGCAAAATATAAAAAAATTGAGAAATCAACTTGTGATAGTATAGTATTACAAGATTGCAACAATAGAGAAGCTAACAAAAACAAGAGCAAGACTTTATTTAAAAGTATAACGTCTAAAATTTAGAAAATAATGCAAACAAGTAATGCAACAAACTATTATTAGCTAAGTTTTTGCAATAAAAAAAGCGTAAATTTAAGTTTAGAATTGCAATTCTAAAAGAAATTTGTCAATATTAAAAGTTTACGAATTTGTTAATTTCTAAGAGATCTTTCGAAAGACTAATGTAAGAAATTCTTTAAGATAAAGCTTCTAGCAACAAATTTAAGAACGAATTAAGTAATAAAGATTACAAAATTTAGACTTTAACATTAAAAATACTTTAGAAGACTACTAAAGCGTTTTTGACTAAATTTTTTTTCAATAAGTGCATTACTTATTTGCATTATCGTTGATTCTTTACAATATTTACTAATGTTTTACTTTATATATATAGATAGCAATCTACTTATTATTTACGCAAAGCGTAAGACTATTTAGCAAAAGAATATGCAATTGATAACGCAATTAATAATTAATCTAGAAATTCACTATAGTAATAATAGAAAATAAACATTTGTCGTGATACTCGAAACTCTAAAATCGAGATATTTTTGTTATATTTAAATAATTAAAATTAAGAATAAATAACAAGAATACAAGCTATTTAGCTATATAGTTTATCAATTGCATCATCTTGTTGCATTATCTATTAAACGTATTGTCTTACTATATATATTAATTATGCACTTTTTTGAACAAATGTATTAACGAAATTGTTGTTTAATTATATACTTTTTTTAAACAAATATATTAACTAAATTGTTGTTCGAACATGCACTTTTTTTAAATAACAATAAAGCTAATCGAGAGATTACAATAATCTTAAACTAGTTATTACACAAATATTAAAGAAATTAAATGCATTATTTAATTACATTATTATGCAACATTTTAAGAAAAAAATTATAAGATTTAACACACAATTTATGTCTACAAATTCTACTACTAAATCGCTTTATGTCTTGACAAGTCGAATTAAAAATTCGAGTTAATATTCGATATTAATATCGTAACTCGACTCGAATACTTGATATTAACATCGTAATTTAAACTGACTTTTTGATATTAAAATTCTAATTCGATTTAGATCTTGATAGATCGAAAACTTGACTCGAACTCGATAATTCGATTCGACGCGATTAGTCTAAATACTTTAATATTCTTAAATAAATTGATTTTGTAATTAACTAATTTCTTTGCTTTTTTAACAAAAAACAGTTCGACTTTAATATAATTTAATTTCTTTTTTAACTTTTTTGTTTTAAGATTTTTTGTAAAAAGATATATCTTATCTTTTTTTTTAGCTAAAATATTGTTTTTTGTTTTTTGTTCTAATATTTAATCGATTTTTTTTGCATTTTTAAGATATTGTTGTATATCTTTTTTAGTATTGCTATTCTTTTAATAGTTAACTAAATTAACAAATGCTTTTGCTCTTCTTTAAAGAGATTAAATTCTCTATTATAATTAACAAAAAATAAAATTATTTTAGTAATATTCGAAATTTTTGCATTGAATATTAGTTGTACTATAAATAGAAATAATATTTAATTATTATAAATATTGTTAATATAATATCTTAAATACTATTTTAGACTCTAATTTGTTTGCTCTATCTAATTATTTGTAATTAAATAATAAATAGTAAATATTCTAAGTTTTGTTTTTAATATTAATAGAAATATCTTTTAATAATTAGATATAAAAAGTTTGTCTCTATTACTAATTAGTTTTTTAAATATATTATAATATCTTATAAGTTGATTTAATACAATATAATTTAGTTGTTCTACTATAAATTTCTCTTTATATACAATAATATATAAGTATTTAATAAGTTTGTTAACTATTATTAGTATTAAGTTATATTTGTTTTTAGTTGTTAAATTTGTCGATTTAGACAACTTAATAATAAAGTCTATTGTAATTTTATTTTATAGTAATTTAGATAGTTGCTAATATTAAATTTTGCTATAGTTTATATATATATTATGTTTGTTTTGCTAATACCTAAAATATTGTTTAATATATATCTCGATAGCTTGTTTTATTTAAAGAAACTAACAATACTAGCATAAAAGTTAAGGAATTTTAATTATTTTCGAATATTCTTGCAATAATTTATTATAATATTTCTTTATATATTTATCGATTTTATTAATAAAAATCTAAAGTTTTTCTTTTTTTATTAAAAACTCTTCTTTATTATCTTTAAGTTTTTGTAAAATAATATTTAGTTTGTGCTTATTTATTAATAATAATTTGTTTTTGTTAATCTTAAGTATATTGTAATTAAACAATTTTTTTGTTTCTATATAATTATTTTTTCTATTAAGTATATTTGTTTTGCTATTATTTTTATCTAAAATATATTATATTTTAAATATATATTATTCGAGTTGCTTTAACTATTGTATTCGCTTTTTGTTAAACTATTTAATAATAATAAAGTGCAATATTTTTGTAATCTATGAGAATTGTAAATTTTAATAATTCTTCAATATATATTTTTTATAATTTTAGAGAAATTACAATAGCAAATAGTTTCTTATTATAAATATTATAATTCTATTTAACTAACAAAAGTTTTCTCGAAAAATATACTATTAAATACTATATATTTTTATATTTTTAATTAAAATATATATTAATAGCTAGATTTAATATGTCAATTTTAGTTTTATTTAACAATTGTAAATTGTATATTTTTAATATTGATTTCTTTAAATATTCTAGTTTAAGATTCTAAAATAAATTTTTTTCTATTAATTCTTATATTTACAATATTTTTTTCTTTGTAAAATTTATTAGTAATATTGTATTAGCAAAGTAGTTTTTAATAAATTTCTTGTTGTAATTTATAAAATCTAGAAAGAATTAAATTTTTTTAATATTAATAAATAATTTCTATTTTCTAATTACTTGTAGCTTTTCGAAATTTATACATACTCTATATTGTTTAATAACAAATTTAAGAAAATTAATTTTTCTTTAATAAAATTGTAAATAATATATTAACAAGTAGTTTTATTGAAACAAAGTAAAAAATATATATATTAGAGTTAAAGTTATTATTTATTTACTAATACTTACTTTAAACTTTTGTTAACACAAAATTATTATTTCTTTACATCAATATATATCTAATTTCGTTAACATATTACGCAAGTTTATTTTCGTTAATTGCTTTATCGTTTATATTATACATTTTTATCAATAATTACTATTTAAGTCTCTCTTTTCACGCGATTTTTCGACGCGTCTATACTAGTAAAGATTATCAAAATTATCGCTTATTTTACTATAACTTCTTTGAATTTTATCTCAAACTTAATATCTCTTAATTACGTTTATATAAATCTCTTTTCAATATTGTTAAATTTATTATCTTCTTTAATAGCTTGTATAAAGCAAACAAATAATGTATACAAGTAATGCGAAACATCTTGTCTAAAACTAACATATTTAATTTGTTAATTTGTTAATCGATCTTAAAGTTTTCTCGCGATAGATTGATTTTTTAGTTTAGTCGTAACAAGATAAGTACAAACAAAGAAAAATCTTAAGAAAAAACAAGTACTAAAGAGAAAAGTATTAGAAGTGCTAGTATAGTTAAGATAATGCAAACAAGTAATGCATTTTCGACTAATATACTAATATTTTGCGATAGCAAACACAAAAGTAGAAACTTAATATTGTCGCTCTTTGTAAAATTAAAAAATATTAAAAGTCGATTAACTTTTTTATCTTTCGACTTTTATTTTAACGTCTAGTTCGCGAAATTCTACATAATAAGACTAGCAATTTCAATTGTAAAAAGAAAGACTATTGTATTTAGAGTTTAGCTTTAACAATATTTTAAAAAGCAACTAAGATATTTATGTATATCTTTTTTTCTAGTAAGTACATTATCTCTTTGCATTACTATTATAATAATAGAATTGTAATTAACATTTCGCGCACTATAGATTCGAATTTTGCGACAATTCACGCTAAGCATATAATAGTTTAATTGAAGAATTTAAATTTTATTAAACATTTAGTAAAGCAATTCGATCTTTTTAACTAGAAATTCTACAACAATGTTATATTCTTTTTCTCGAGCAATTATAATATATTCTTTGCATTAACTAAAACTCAAATCTTCGAAATTCTATTATTAATAAATTTTTTTTAGCAATTTAAGTTATTAAATGCATTATTTCTTTGCATTATTACTAACAATATCTAATTATTTTTATAATTATTGAAGATGTCTTTTCTTCGAAAGTTAACTTATCTATTAATAAATCTAATCTAAAACAATCTCAAAATTCAATATAAAAAAATCTTCTTCTTTATTTATTGCTTGATCGTTATTCTTCTTTCTACAATATATATTTTATAATTCGAAAATAATTTCTTTTGTATCTAAATTTATAGTACAATTGAAGTACTTAATTATTATAATTTGCTTAACAATTTGCAAACTTATTTAAGATTAATTTTATCAATACACTCTTTAAGCAAAATTAAAAGTTCGTTTAATACTTATTAATAACACTAGATATAAAAGCACATCTTAAGTTATTTGCGTTAACTTTGAAAAATTCGACGCGTTATTTCTTTAATATTCTTAAATCAAATATTTATTCTCTACAATATTGAAGCAAAGATATCGATTATCTTTATTTTGCATCGAACAAGATTATTAAAATTGTCGAAGTAAGAATCTTGTAACAATTACAATAAATTATATTAACATTATTAAAAAAATATATACATTACTATATTGTATTATCTTTTTAGCAATATTTGTTTTTTGCGCTTTTGCTCTTAAATTAGCAATTAAATTGTAATAATGTTAAAAATAATTTTTAAATTCTATCTTGTATTTGTTCTTATAATTAATAATATTGTTGTTTTCTTTCTTATTTTACAACTTATAAAGATTAATTTTTTGCGTAAAATTTAAAATGTTAACGAGATTATATAACGTATTGTTTAATTCTTTTATTTTCGAATAGTATTTCGCAAGCTTTGTCGAAACTTTATTGCAAGTCTTGATTACAATATTTGTTAAAAAATAAATATTAACTCTTATTATCTTTTTTAGATATTTAAGATAATTAAATATCGCATTAAATATTCGAAATTCTAAATAAATGTCTATATTAATTGTTCGCGAAATTATAAGAATACATTTGTAAAAAGAATTTAACATATTATTAATAAGCAAAACTAAGTTTTATTCGCTTTTGTCAAATTTAATTTATTAAATCTTTAAATTTTAAGAATATTTCTTTATTTAAAAATTAATATAATCGCGTAATTGATATGTTTAACAAAGTATAAAATAAATAGAGTTTCAACAAATACAAATATTCTATACTAGTTTTTGTAACTTTTTATTAATTTTCTCTTAAAAGATTCTAAATCGAAGCAAACGTTAGATTAAGTCATTAATAGCAATTGTAAAAGCGCAAATCTAATAAAATTAACATTTTTTTTTATATTATTATAAGTTTAAATATCTTTTTAATTATACTAGACAAGTCTATGCTTCTTGCAATATCTTGAAGTTGTTTATTCTTTAATTGCACAACAATATTGTTATTTGTTGCTTTTAATTTTATAATTGAAATAAAATTTTAAGTTACAAAATTAATAATATAAGGTAAACAAAACACAAAGTTTTATTGTTTGTTTTATTAAAACTCTTGTCGATTCAAGATCTTTTCAAGTTTATTTTTAAGTGTGTCGTTATTACTTGCGTTATTAATAATAATCTCAAGAAGTTTGTCTTTAATCTCGAAAAACTCTAAAATCTTTATAAGCTTCAACATTAATTAATAACTTGTATGCTTAATATTAAGAGAAGTAAATTTAATAAGATGTTCGCGAAATTAAAATGCGATATTTACTCAATATATCAACACTCTTAAATAAACAATTTTTTAAGAACTAAACTATGCATTTAAAGCAATAGAGACACGTTAAGCATTTTTAAAATCTATCTTGATTTTTTTACAAATTTAATTATATTTCGAGAGAATTATCTTAAATAGTTTTGTACAATTTAAAAATATCAAATTTAAACAAAGCATTTCTAATAGCTTTTAAAAGTTAAAATTATCAATAATTCGAAAAAACAAATTCAAATTTACGAAAGTCTTATATAGTTAATCTTCTTAATTATCTTAAATAAAGAATAATAACAAATTAATATAATTTTTTTCCTAAAGAATTGTTAATTTTGCATTATTTATATATATTATTAATTGTAATTTACGCAATTAAAGACTAGATCAATTGCGATTTACAATCGAGATCGTTTTTGTTTTAAACAAAAATAAAATAAAAGATATTTTTTTATATTCGATGTGCTTAAATAATTGTAAGCAATAAAATAATTCAAAATTTTATAACAACTTTTGCACACAATTTTCAAAATATTATCTACAATTGAAGCTATTTAAACATATTTATTTTAGAGCTCGAATTGTGCTTTTATATTACTTTTTTTTGTTTAACGTAAATTGACAAGTTTTGATTAAATCTTGTTTAAGATATTGTCGTTAACAATCGTTTGTAACTATTATGCTTAAAATTAAATATTAATATTTGAACTTCATTTAACGTATTTGTTTTTCTCTCTTAAAACAAGTAGTAAATAATTGATAAATATCTTGTTTACTATTTTGCGAAGAATTCTTTTTCTATTATTAAAAGCAAGAGTAAGAAAATCTTAACTAAATTAACTCGCGAATTAATTAAAATATAAGCTACTAAATAGCAAATCGCGAGAGATAGATTTGCTAGATTTTTTTTCGTTTAAAGACAATAATTAACTTAAAGCTCTTAAAGAGTTCGATATTTTGCAAACAAAAATACAAATATAGTATAACAATATTCTTTAATAGTTCGAAAAAGTAGTGTGATCGTCAAGTCGAGTTTTAACCCAATTGGGTTAACTCGTTCAATCTTGATCTTAAGATCAAGCAAATTTCCTAGCTTAATAGAATGGAACGAGCGAAGAATGCGCGCCAAGTGTTTAAATCGATCTACTTGATCACGTGACGTCACGTGACGCGCTAACCCGATCGAGCTAGCGCAAGGGTCCACGCTAATCGCATATAGTTAGCGTGGACCCTTG